>Ga0066836_10000056_pt1 | contig 40737 bp, 27 predicted proteins | sample ETNtaG_18_FD_71568 | JGI IMG/M metagenome (GOLD analysis project Ga0066836, IMG submission 71568) | Marine microbial and viral communities from oxygen minimum zone, Eastern Pacific Ocean - ETNP201302SV91 | ecosystem: Environmental > Aquatic > Marine > Oceanic | place: Pacific Ocean: Eastern... | reverse complement strand
CACATATATGTTGAACAAATGGAGGCCATAGAAATGAGTGGAGAAATATTTGAGATAATGATACCAGAAGGAGAACAGGATACACAACTTGGATTTACAGGATATGGCGATTTCCCTATTATTAACTCAATTATTCTAGAAATAGATGGAGTGAATGTTGAAAATTACAAGGCAAATGAATTACCTTATGACAATATGATACTCCATGGAGAAAATGGAGTCACAATAAATTCTGCAGGAACAATAGAAATAACTGATAATTCAATGATAAAAGGTATCGATATTTATTCCAGCGGGGACATGAGTATATTAGGCGGTTTAATAAAGGACAGTTGCCCCATAATATTAACCAGTAATCAAGCATCAATAACCATACAAAATAGTGAAATTTCAGGTAGTCAGGAAGATCATTACGTAGAATTACAACCATACTCAACAATGACTTGGGGGGTTTCTGAGGAAAGTAATGATGTTGCAATTAAAGGTGATCTTATTGATAGATGGGAAAGAATAATTCAAGGTCAAGCGCTAGTTTTTGATGCTGTTGGAGTTTCTTTTTCTATTACTGGTGAAAGTCCATCAGGAGATTTGTCAATGAGTAATTTCACTGGAGAAGATGGCATTTCATACATAAATGGTGGAAGAGCAAGAGTAATAGAAATAGGATGGGCTAACGGATTAATAACCAAAGAGAATGCTATAATTGAGATATTAGAATATAGAACTGCTTGGAATGTTCAAGGAAGTGGGATTGAAAATTATGGACCTTCCTCAACGATCCTAACATGGGAAAAGGAAATCGATATGACTGCGAACAAGCCATTTGTTGAGTGGGTGTCACTGGCAACAAGTGATAATGAAACAACTATCCCTACTGGTATAGCTCATCAAATAACCGCGGTTTTAGCCAACAGAGGGACAGAAGGTGCCAATATCTTCTTTGATTGCGATGTCACAGAAACCGGCCTAGCAGCAGATATTGGAGGATATCAAGAAGTCAAGATAGATCCAGGAGAAGAAGTTGTTCATTATTTTGGTTGGAGAAATAACGACCAGGGGACATTCGGACTCACATGTACCATCTTAACACCAACACAACTAGTAGATTTTGAAAATTCTGAAGCATTTGGAGGAGGAGAATTAGCGACTTCTTCGGTAACTTGGGAAGAAACTGAAGAAGAAAGTTTCAATATGTTACCTATTTTCATTGTCATATTCATAATCGTAATAGCAGGAGGCGTATATTTTGTTCAACACTTATCCAATGATGCTGAAGAAACCGCAGAAATATTAGAAGATTACAAAAAAGAAATAGATGAAGAAGATTCAGATATCTAAAACGACCTGAGCCATCCAACCTGGGCCTTCGAAAGCGGGTATATTGGGTTCTACACCGTTTATTACCTCGCTTTCAGTGATTTCTCGGAATACAAGTTCATGTAATGTCACTGCTTTGATTTCGATTTCCCTCTCCACATGCTCTGAATTTACCCAAGAAACTTGAGCAGAAATAAAATGTTCATCTATCTTTATTATTACATCAACTAACCACTTATTTTCAATAGAACCACGATAAAGAACCTCTTCAAGAAATTTAACAAGACCTCTTTCAATATCATTATTCTTCAACGGTATCTTCCAAACACCAGTTGAGCGTGTCAAGTGATTGAGAGAATCAGGAGACGTCTCAGACTCTTGGATTGATTGAAGACCAAGGGTACACTCAACAATTGCCCCTTCTGCTGTAGAAGAAAACGCACGGATACCTATATCGGCAGTTGTAGGAAGAATCCACCAAGACATACTAAGAGTCACTCAAACTGATTACACAGCTCTCCTTGACTAGGGAAACTTACAGGATCTTTTGGGTTAGTATTCCACTTATTCTCACATTTATTCAATGCACCGTCGCCGTCTGAGTCAATATTGGCATCTGCAGGATCGAAGGGGTCGAAATCAAAGAAATATTCCCAACCAGCCCACATTCCATCTCCATCTTGATCTTGATGGTAAACTTCAGAACCATCGTTCCATTGATCTCCGTCTGTATCATTTAGGATGGGGCTGGTGCCGTTCTGCATTTCCTCATAATTAGTATAATTTTCAAGATCGTCATAGAATCTTTTACCATAATCAGTTGTTTGATCAATATGGCATTCCGCATTTTGAGGGTCATTCCATCCAGGGCAATAGCGATTTAATAGATGTGTTCGGTTAAGACCATCACGGTCATAATCTTCTTGTCCATCATCAATACCATCTAAATCAGAGTCGATCATTGATGGATCCATTGGCCCTCTAGCACCCAAAGCATTGAGTGAATTATTATCTACAAGACCTAAGGAAATCGCCTCTCCAGAGTAGTACACTTCCCAACCATCTGGCAACTTGTCTCCATCAGTATCGTCATTCACAGGATTTGTATTCCATCTATCCGGGGCTTCGAGTTGATTCATGAGAGTATCATTATCAATATCGTATACATTATCAATCATAGAACCGTAAGCAGGATCTAAAGCCCATCGGCCATTATTAGGGATGACAAAACCAGAGAGATTCATCTCATGAAGGAAGTATTTAGGATCCATTACACCATCGCCATCTCTATCACCAGATGTGGAGAAACCTTGAACATAATTGGTCCAGACCCATCCACCAGGACCTAATCCACATTCAAACATATTGTCGCAACCAGGAGGTAGCCAATTCGTACTACTTATCCATAAGCTGTGGCTATTGGTATTTTGTTGAACAGAAAACACCTGCATCTCCCAGCCATCTGGTTGTCCATCTCCATCAGTATCATTGATTAGAGGATTGGTGGCTGCTTGCCACGGTCTAGGGATAAAGAGAACCTCTCCTCCATCATCTAAACCATCTCCATCGCTATCAGCATTGTTTCCATGAGTAATGTACTGATCTTCGCCATCTACAACCTCTTCGCCATCAGCCAAACCATCGTTATCTGTATCAAAGGATGATGCATTTGTGAAATATTTTTCAGTAACATTCCAGAAGAAACCATCCATAGCCTCAGTAAAGTCTTCTAAACCATCACTATCTGTGTCTCTGTCAGTTGCATTAGTGAAAGTTTCGTAATATTCAACCGCATCTGAGAGACCGTCGCTGTCAGTATCAAAAACACCGGGATCACTTCTAACAAGCACATCTTTAACTCCATTATCCACAACTCTAATTGTCCAACCAATAACCTCAATCCCGTCAATAAGACCATCGTTATCAGTATCTGCAATTAATGGGTTTGTAGACCTACCGTCAACTATTCCATCGCCATCTCTATCTCTAGCATTGTACTCATCAAGATTAGTGAAGCGTTCATCTTGCTCTACTACGATAGCTAGATCTTGAGTGCGAGTTAGTACTTCATCGCCTACATTAACATTGATTTCGTAAACCCAACCTTCTGTTTGTGTCTTCACAGGGATATTGACATAAACACTATTCTGGACTGTTCTAACCCAAAGTATTGTCTTGTTAACAGGTACATATTCTCCCAATTCCACAGAAATAAGATGAACAGTGCTGACTCCTACAAGATCATCGAACCGGACACCACCATCTCCATCAGCGTCATAACCATCAAAGTCAGGATCTTCTAGAGCATTGGCTCCCTGATCATTCGGATGAAGACCACTCAAATGTTCCCATCCATCAGGCATATCATCGCCATCGGTATCCGCAAGAAGAGGGCTGGTAAAATTCTCCGGACCCCATGTATAAGCAACCTCATATTCCTCTACATTATTCAAACCGTCTTCATCTCTATCGCCATAGGCATCAGTAGCATTGGCAGGATTCAAGAAACGCTCATTGTTCGAATCTAGTGCATAGCAATATTCGTAACCATCTGGCATACCATCTCCATCGGAATCCCAATCACCTGGTCCATTAAGACGGCCGTCGCCGTCCATATCTTCCTCAAACCAAGTCATATCTCCTGGACCAGACATATATTCATGATATGGAGCCTTAAGAGTTAATGTGCCAAACTGATCTACGCCACAGTGAACTGAAAGATCTATGTTCCCATATGCAATCTCATATCTATCTGCAATTAAATCTCCATCGCTATCTTCAGCTAAAGGATTAGTATCATATCTTTCTTCAACATAATTTCTTAAACTATCAGGTTCAGGTTGTTCTAAATCTAATAAAGCATCACAAGAGTGACCAAATTGATTGCCCATTGCGTCAAACACAGTAGCGCCTATGTCTGCCTTAATCTGGGCTTTGACATCTGGTGTTAGAATATAACAATCCCAATTCCCATCTAGTGGATCCAGAAGTTGAATTGAACCCTGAGGTGTCTCTACCGTGTAAGTATAAAGTGACTCCCAACGATCGTTTAGACCATCTCCATCCGAATCCTGAAGATTAGGATTTGTTCCCAAAGCGGCTTCATCAATATTGATCAAACCGTCTCGATCAGGATCACCAAATGGTCCATTATCAGGATTTGGAAAAGTCTCATTCAATTCAGTATTTTCATCATTCTCATCTGGATTTGTGGTTTGTGGATCAGGGGCTGCGGCCTCCCCACTATCTAGTGGATCAAGACCATTTTCTATTTCCCAACCATCATCTAAGCCATCATTGTCTGTATCTGAAAGCCTCCAATCAGTACCATAGAGGGTTTGTTCCATTCTATCAGGAAGGCCGTCTTCATCTGTATCCAAACCTTCGATATGATTCTCGCTATCAAGAGTATCAATATCTACTGAACCATCTTCCCAACCGGAAACAGTAGCTAATCCGGCTCCAATGATTGTGTAAAACCCTGCTAAGATTAGGGTTGAGGCGATAGCAGCAACAGCATATTGATTGTGTGTGAGAGCCAAGAAAATCACCTCGCCCCCTATGGGGGGCGTACGGTTGTCTCTAGGATATGATATAATGTTTCATTCTCGGTGTGCAGAGATTAACTATCTAGCAATAGTAGATAATGAGGTTAATTTTAACACATTAGTGTCCGATTTAACCCGAAATTCCGACTTTACGCTACGACCATAGGCTCTTTCCCAGCAACCACTTAGGATACCGGTAAAAAACGCAGGATGGAAACAATCTGAGAAAAAAATTTCAATACCTCCAAAGTCATCAATGGTACTTACAGAGTCTATTGAACCAAGACCATGCTGCGCAAGATGCCGACGAGCAATACTAAGCCAATCCTGTTCTTCGGAAATAAGAATATGATGACCTTCTGAAAAGAAAATCTCTCTAATTGTATCTGAAAAGATTGTCCAACAGGTACTGTTCTTTTTATCCAATCCAACCCAAGAAAAAGAATCTACACGACCCTCATGAATACCATCAATATGAGGAAGGAAATAATTTTCAAAACGAATTATAAGATCTTGATGTATCATACCCATCCTTGCCCCCATTATCGACCAGGTTTTATTTTCTTCTATAATTAGAGTATCCCAAAAATCTTCGTCATAAATAAGAGGTTGGATTTCTCTATTTTGGTACCAAGGGAAAGAAGAAGGATGTGGAGTTGGTATATCGATTGCATCTTTAGCCATACTCAAAACAAGACTATCAGGAGCATTCTGATTCCATCTGAATCTATGCCTTGTATTAGTAGAATACTCCCAGGTCGAAGAAAAAACTCCAGCACACAATGGTCCATTAATTGGATTAGTTATGTTAAATCTTAATTCTTCATCATTATCAATTAATTCAAATGCACCCAAACCTCTTTCTTGCCAATCATAAATTATTTTCTTCCATTTCTGGGGATTTTTTCCATGTGGCGATTTAATCTTTGTATCTATAAAAAACCATTCTTCAGATTCAGAAGAGGCATGAGCTAAACGCCTACCGAGGCTCTGCCCACTTCTCCTCTCAACACCTAACAAGAAATTTTCAAAGAAAACAAAATTAACCTTCCAAACAAAATTATTATTTCTTTTAGAATCAAGAATAAGGCCATTGGATGAGGGTTGCCACCTTTTCATTATTCTTTCAGATAAGGGGATATCATTAACTTTAGGAAAACCAAAAAAACTCATGGCATCAACTACTCAAAAACCTCTCAATCCTAAAAAAAGCTTGTTCTAAAACAGAAATTGGAGGTAAACAAACCATTCTGAAATGACCTGCTCCAAATTCAGGAGAAAAGCCAGAACCATGGACTACTAAGACATGTTCTTTATGTAAAAGATCGAGAACCCATTTTTTATCATTTTTATAATGTTCAGGATTTGTTAAACGGACAAATAAGTAAAATGCCCCACTGGGGCTTTCACAAGAAAGGCCTTCTATTTCCTCTATTCTTTGTAAACAATAATTCATTCTCTTCTCAGTTAATTCTCTATGGGCAGAAAGCCACTCATGAGAACTAGTGAGTCCTGCAAGATAACCATGCTGAGCAGGTGTTGATGCACAGAGTCGGCTACGAAGAATGCGTTCAACTCCATCCCTTACAAAACTCAGTTTGCCTTCAGGATCGTGCCAAGCCATGTACCCTATTCTCCAACCTGGTGCAAAATACACTTTAGATACACCATTAAGAGTAATAACGGGTACTTTCTCAGATAATGAAGCTACTGAGGTAAACGAATTGGAAAAGTCTAATCCGTCATAAATCTCATCTGCAATAATGGTACATTGTGGCCATTCACTTGCAATAGAAATTAATTCTCTTATTTCTGATTTTGTAGCAACATTTCCTGTGGGATTATTAGGGTTAATTAAAACCAAGAGTTTGACTGAATCATTCATTTTTTGACGAATATCATCTAAATCAATTTTCCAACCATCTGATGAATTAAGCTTGTACTCAACCGTTCTCGCACCATACATTTGAGGATAGGCCATATATGGAGGGTAATGTGGCCCAGGGGCTAAAACAGTATCATTTTCTTGAAGGAAAGCAGCAAAAATAATCTGAAGAGCTTCAGTAACACCATGTGTGACATAAACATCATCATAATTACAATTCCAGCCTTTAGACACCTCAGATTGAGATATTGCGTCCCTCAGTTCATGTAACCCATAGGAAGGACCGTATCCATTGTCTTGCCTATCTAATGCCTGTTTATATGCTTCAATCATGTGTTTTGGAGTGGGTAGCCCATCATACGCTAGTGGATCGCCAATATTGAGTCTGATAATCTTATGACCTTGCTTCTCCAATTCCACTGCTGGGACAACAACATCTCTTATGGCATACTCAATAGATGAGGCTCGTCTAGAGACCTCAACATGCTCACCCATGACTTCGCGGAGATGTGAGGTCTCATGAACCAAACGGATGGAGAATCAAATACCTAACAATTTTCTAGCCGCATCAAGAGCGGCAGGAATCCCCTCAGGATTAGACCCTCCTCCTTGAGCAAAAGTTGGCCTTCCTCCGCCACCTCCATTGATATGAGAGGATATAGAATTAAGAATTTGAACTGAATCATACATTTCCGAGGCTTTGGTATTTTCAGTAGTGGCTACGATAATTTTTCCACCACCATCTCTACTTCCGATGATAGCCAAAGTAGGTTTTGATTCGTCCCTAGTTAATTCAGAAAGCATTTTCATCAATTGCTTAGAGTCACCCGAAGATTCCATAACAACATACCGAATACCATCCTTTTCTAGTGCCTCATCACCGCCTCCACTTGTCCTCAGCCTCACGATTTCTGCTTCTAAATTCAATATCTTCTTTTGTTGAGACTTCCATTCTTCAAAGAATTTCAGAACCGTCTTGGGAAGATCATCAGATTGAACTCCAAGAATCTCAGATGCCTCACTAAGAATTCGTTCCTGATGCCTCGCATGCTCGCGCGCCGTCTCTCCTGCCACGATTTGCAGACGCTCTACCCCATCTTGGACTTGACTGGACCTGATTATCCTTAATTCGCCAACCTTGCCCGCCATATCATGATGTGTTCCTCCACATGCTTGTGTATCAAAATCACCTATCTTGACTATTCGTATTAGTTCATGTTTAGGGGGGCCTCCTTGATATATATCAAAACCGAATTCAGCGTCAGCATCTGCTCTGTTCATTATTATTTTTTCAATAACAGGATTGGATTGGACAATTTCATTTGCTTCATCCTCTATGATATCAAGTAATTCCCTAGACATTCGTGAATGATGTGTAAGATCTATGCGAGCATACTTCTGCCCTTTATTAGAACCCGCCTGTCTAATATGTGGTCCAAGAATTTTTCTAGCCGCACCGCCTACGATATGAACCGCAGTATGGTGATCCATAAGTTGTCTTCTGCGGTCTTGATTAACTTGCCCTTTAATTTCCCCGTTATTCAATCCGCCATTAGTAAAATGAATTATAACTTCGTCCTGTATCTTTGTATCAAGAACTTTGAAGGATTCACCAGATTCACTAAATAACAAACCTTGATCACCTAATTGACCTCCTCCTTCAGGATAAAAAAGAGTGCGATTGAGGACAACCATATGTGTAGGCATCTGAATAACCTCATTGGAGAATGAGAAATTATGTTCATCTTGAATTTGCTCGCAAAATATAACTTCAGCAGAAAAATATGTTTCATTAGTATCTAGATAATAATCTTGAGATGTTTTTTCTAAATCTGCTGAAAGAACCTGTCCTCTTACAGCCTTTATTTTAGCAGCAGCTTTTGTCAATTTAGCATTTCTATCAGCCATATCTGCAGAGAATCCGACCCTGACTGAAAGATTCTTCCAACCTAATTCACGAGATATTGAAATAGCCATTTCAGGTGTGATTCCTCTCTCCTCTGATAATCGGAAAAGAATCGAGTCTGGAACTTCTAGAGCATCTTTAGGTATATTTTGGAATGCTGTTCTTACAGCGGATTCTCCCTTTCTTAGCATTTCATGATAGCGAGATTCTTCCAAATCAAGAAGTTCTAATATTCCCTCTTCGGTTTGGATAAACTTATCCATATCTAAGTGTTTATCCATGTGATGTCTTCCTAAATCACTGAGAGTGATATCCAAAGCAAGGTCATTCTTCATTCTACAAATCCTTCTTGCTAACATTCGAGCAAGATAGCCAGCCTTAGCATTACTTGGAATAAGACCATCTCCCAACATATTACACAAAGCGTGCATATGGTCTGGAATAGCATATATAGAAGAAAGTGGCTCTGTTAAAAGTTTCAATTCAGATACTGAGATTTCTATATCAAGTTCATCTAATCTTTCGACTAATTTTGTATAAAGTGATTCTACATCAGTTCCTACATCAATATTTAATATTCCAGCTAATCTTGATAATTCTGATAAAAGGGAAGAAGTGTCTACATCAAGACCCAACTCATCAACCATAGATTCAAAACCAATGGTTTCTTTAAGCCAAAAGACAGATTCAGGATAAATAGCTTCGTAGATAGTAGGTGTTCCAGCTGCAGCCCAGCAAAACCTCTCAAGACCGTATCCAGTATCAATAATCTGCAAATCCATTTCACGGTATTTCAGACCCTTAATATCAATATCTCCGCTATCATGTTCCTCTAGATTCATAAATACAAGGGTTGCTAATTCTAAACCACCCACGATTACTTCGAGCGCAGCGCCAGCATTTCCTCCCCCAGACCATGGATTTTCAACATAAGTGATTTCAAGTGGACTAATCCCGAATGTTTTGACAAGCATGTCGTCGCAAAAACGAACACATTGGTCAATCCAATAAACTACCTCTCCATCATTGGGGCGATTAAAGGAATGATGAGCCATCATCTCAAAAGTCGTTAAATGACGACCTGAACGACCAACAGCAGCAACATCAGTCAACCTAATACACGGTTGAGAGATACACAAAGGATTGGCAGGGGGAGGAACTTGACCACTAGTAACATGGGGTTGAAAATCAGCAATACTAGCTATAGTCAAATGAATGTCATCTCTCCACCTAGCAATTACAGGATAAGGAGCAATTCTTGTGTGATCATTCTCTGAGAAAAAATTAAGGAAAGTTTCCCTCATTGCATCTTTCAAACGTTTACCTTTCATAGGAAATCCTTCAATTATTGGACTCCCAATAAAGGTATATGGGTCTTCATTTGTATCTCCAGAGGTAGTTCTTGAATCATCACGTGTCCAGAAGTATAATCCTGTCACAGAACAAGTCTTACGGATATGTCCGGAGTCTTCCCAAAACGGGATATAAACATCTCCAAACGCCATCTCATGCACGACCTTACATGTCTCGGAATGGTTAAACTATCTTGAATGCGATTGTTGAAAGTCCTGTCCGACCTATTGAAATGTATTGGTTAATACGGAGAACTATGTCTGCAGGATGGAGAGAACATCTTCAATCAGATGGACCCGGAAAAATTCGTATTCTTAAACACGGCTCGATGAAGACTGATGCGATATTAGTTGCCGATTCAGAGCATCTAAAGGGGCATGCAGATGATCGTTCCCCTAATCAACTAATCAATACTGCATCATTAGATGGAATAGTAGGAAATGCTTGGGCAATGGCAGACTGGCATTTTGGATATGGTTTCCCCATAGGGGGAGTTGTAGCTACTGATACTAATGCAGGAAATCAAGGTGGAGCAATTTCACCAGGTGGTGTCGGCTTTGATATCAATTGTGGAGTTAGATTATGTTCTTTAGATATCGAATTTAGAGATATAAATCCTAAGAATTTGGCTAAAAGACTGGCTCATCTGATTCCAGCGGGAGCGACCAGTAAAGGAGGGGTTTTACTTGATTCAACACAGATAGATAATATTCTTTCAGAAGGTGCTAATGCTGCTATTGAAATGGGATGGGGTGAATCAAGAGACTTGTCTTCAATAGAATCTAACGGCAAATTAGAGACAAACGAAAGGAATATTGGAGAAAGAGCACAGAAAAGAGGGAGTAAATCGCTAGGAACTCTGGGTTCAGGAAATCATTTTCTAGAATTACAAGTAGTAGATTCGATAGTTGATGAAAATGCTGCTAAGGCCTTCGGTATACGTAAAGGACAGGTTACGGCAATGATACATACGGGTTCTAGAGGACTAGGGCATCAAGTATGCTCTGATCACGTTTCAAAAATTGAATCGCAATATCAACGAATCAAAGGAAATTCCTGGTACTCTCCGAAATGGGATATGACAATAGCAGATAGACAACTTGCTGCAGCACCGATATTCAGCAAAGAAGGTCAGAGTTATTTTGACGATATGTCTGCAGCAGGAAACTTTGCATTTGCAAATCGTTCAGCGTTAACTCAACGTTTGAGAAATGCATTAAAGGAAGAAATAGGACGCGATAGTGATTTAGAAGTAATTTATGATGTGAGTCACAATATTGCTAAGATAGAAGAGCATAAAGTTCACGGAGTTTCTTGCAATTGTTGCGTTCATAGGAAAGGTGCGACAAGGGCACTAGGAGGAGATCATCCAGAATTGGCTGCAAGATTTTCGGGAGTTGGTCAGCCTGTTCTTGTTCCTGGTGACATGGGGACCGCGTCATGGATACTTGCAGGGCCAAAAGAAGGAGGTAATGAGGCCTTTTCTTCATCTTGCCATGGAGCAGGTAGAAGGCTTTCCAGAACCGCTGCAAGAGAGCAAATAGATTCTGAAATACTAAGAGAATCTCTAGAAGTTGCTGGCATAAATGTCCATACAAAGACACCCAATGTCCTCTCGGAAGAAGCTCCTGATGCATACAAAGATGTTGATGAAGTAATTAGATTAACTAGTGAAGCAGGATTAGCAAGACCTGTGGCTAGAATGGTGCCATTTGCTGTAATAAAAGGATAATTATTTTTCAAGAAACTCGATTGAAATATCATCGCCATCTAGCATTACATAATTTTCAAAATCATTATTTATCTCACCATTAACAAGCATCACAATTTCATAATCAGAATTCACATGATTATCAAATATCTGTTCAGAATTGAATACCTCACCCCAGATATTGAAGAAAGCACCAATGGGTGCATCAATTTGACTTGGTGTTTCAATATGTAAACGGCCTGTGTCATCGTGCGTATGTATTCCTCTCATACCATCAGGGCATGAAGAATCCTGTATACCGATGTTCTGAGGGATTAAATATTCCTCTCCTTCTATAAATATGGATAAACTACTATGAATATGACTTATGTCACTAGAATGACTACCAAGACATGTGTCTTCAATGGCCCAAGAATTATCCTCAAGTAAATCGGTATTACCAGTAGTACTTAGAAATCCAAATAAAACAGTTGAAACAATTGCAGCCCCGTACAAGAATTTCTCTAAATTCACAATTAATCCGACAATGGTAGACGTCTTGAACTATGAGGTCTTAGCCACAGCCATGGCAATATTAGGCGATAAGCCAAATTATTGGGATAGAGCCAAAAAAGAACTTTCTATGAAGGATGAAAAAATAGCAAAAGTCATTGAAGAATTTAAGGACTTAGAATTGGTATCAAAAGGAGACCTGTTTCAAACACTAATTCGATCGATAGTAGGGCAACAAATATCCGTTAAGGCAGCAGCAACTATCTGGGAAAGGTTAATCGAAGAAGTCAAAGAAATCACGCCTGAGAGTATATTATTGAAAGAATCAGGAGAATTAAGAAACTGTGGATTATCAAAAAGAAAAGAAGAGTATATCAGAGGAATCGCAATTTCATGGAGTGATTATGAGAAATATAAATGGGAAGATATGAGTGATCAAGAGATAGTGGAAAAACTAACGATGCTAAGAGGGGTTGGCAAATGGACAGCGGAAATGATACTAATATTCACTCTAATAAGACCGGATGTATTTCCAATAAAGGATATAGGGATGATTCGTGGCATTGAGAAAATATATAATTCTGGTGAAAATATGAGTGAAAAAGAGATCATGAAAATTGCAGAAAAATGGAAGCCTTGGCGCACCGTAGCTTGCTGTTTCATGTGGAGAGCAATAGATCCCGAACCAGTCGATTACTAATTACATACAATAGCCACGTCGTGGTTGATTGGGTATCGTAGGAGCTGCCCCTGATTGCACACCATCTGCTTCTTCCATGATGACTGTGAGTAAAGTGTTAACCAGCACTTTCAAGTCTTCTACTTCATGTTTCAATTCTTCTACAGTAATTGCTTCGCTATCCGTACTCATCCCAATCCCATCCAAGGAATTACTTCCTCAAATAGACTATCGCCGTTCAATAGCCTATAAAGACAAACGGTGAATAATGAATAGAGAAGGGTATTAGAAGAGGGTTTGAAAACCCCCGACTAAAGATTTCTTAACTACTCTTAATCATCGTCTTCTTCATATTCCCAATCGCCTTCTTCGTATTCACTATCATCATCATCATAGTAATATTCGTCATCTCCTCGACTCCTCATTACAAGAATCGCAACTAAAGCAACTGCAATTACTGCGACTCCTATAACCATATATAGCGCATTATCAGATTCTTCTTCAATAGGCAAAGGTTGAACATTTATGCCGGTTAAATCGATATTCTTGCCATTAGAATTATCCCAATCCATATCTCCAGATTCAGAATCTTCCACTATCAATACAAGCAACGGTTGTCCTTCTTGCCAAGATTCCCATTGGAATGGTGCTATGACACTAGATGACTGCGCTCCTAGATTAATCACTGTATTGCCATCAGATAATGTAGTATAAGCCGGCGTCCAAGTATTAGTTTCTGGATTTAGTTCGTATAAACCAACTGTAATTGTACCATCTCTCTTTCCATCATTTTCCCAGAATGTTTGAAGTGTTAGCATTTGTCCAACCATAGGTGTACTTGATGGATTGATTACTACACGACTAAATTCGGGATTGAACTTCATTATTCTCAATGTTGGCATCCTAGGAGCAGATTCGCTACCCAATCCTGAGACTGGATTTCCAGCTCTGTCAGTAGATGTAACCCAAAATGCAATTTGGTCGCCTTGCTCTATTGCCATACCATTCAAAGGTGTGAAATCAATACGACTTTGATAAACGTCCTTTGTTTCCCCATCATCGACCATTATTAGTTGACCTGTATTTTCTGAGCCAGCGACTTCAACGCCTGATCTTAAAATAACCCAGGCAACATCTAAAGGACCTTCAGTCATACCAATCTCATCAACCATTGTAACAGTGACTAGAACGTCATGAATCAAATCAGATTCTAGGAGTACCAAGGAAGAATCGGGGTATGCAGATTGATCAAACAATACTGTAGGGGATTTACTATCTACAGTCACAGATGCATCTGAATTAATATCTGAGAATCCTAAGCCTGGTAAATTTAGAACCTCTGTAGAAACTTCCATAGTTGGATTCAATGGAACTCTAGAAGGCAATATCATAGAAGTGTCGAAACTACCATCTTCATTAACGTCAGTTACAACCTGAATTTCTTGAGTACCATATATCACAGTATATTCTACCTTTAAGTCTTCAGGAATGTCCATTGCAACAATTCCAGAACCTGAATAATAAACATGTCCTCCCATTCTGAATTCATCGCCTTGACCTAAGTAAACTGAGGTGCCAACTGGCGTAGAGGATGGAGGCGTCAAGTCTTCTATATCACTAGGTATAGCAACATATCTGTTATCAAGATACCAGGATAATTCACCTATGTTATTTTGATTGGCTACTGTAGTAAAGTCATCAACTATTGAAACGCTAGGTTTGCATGAGTTTTCACCCTCTTCCCAAGGATAATCCCATGAAATTTCGAATGCCATCGAAAGTTGAACAATACTGGAAGATATTTCCGTTGTTTGAACCGAAATCGGAGTTACCTGACTAGTCTCATCAGACCACATAGTGCCTCTTGAAGCGTCATAACTCATCTTTCCTAGTTCAGTTATTCCATCTCCACAAAGCATAATCGAGATATTATCCAAGGTATTCAAACCATTTGCTTCTTCAATTTGCATGGTGAATGTATGTTGCTTACCAGGCAATAAGAAACCTAATTCTCTGTCTAGAGAATATCCTGCGGATTTGATACTAGTTGGTTCATCCGTTGCAACAACAACTGTAGCCCAAGAACTAGTTGCTCCAGGACCTCCTCCAGTGCCACCATCTTGGTAGGTTAGCCCTGCCCAATCAGTCCCTTCAAGATACATATGTACTGGAGAATTGAAAGATTGTTGTGACACATCTATTCCCATGAAATTAACTTGTTGTTGACCTGTAAAACCAGACGTCAATGGTTGGAAGACCGAGAGATATTCATCTTCATCTGCAATACCGTCGCCATTAGTATCGTCAACTGAACCTCTCCAATAATTAAGAGTCAGAAGTTCACCTCTTGCTTCGGATTCATCAACTGTGACGAATATAGAAAGTGGATCAGTTGGTTCCCAAACTTTTCCATGTGCAGCTTTCAGTCCAGAAGGAGTATTAACCTGTAATGGGCCGGCAACAGGAGGTTCATGATCAACTCGAACATTGACTAATGGTGGTGTGCCGGTCACATCTTCTGCACCGAGGGAGTAACCTGTTGGTCCTACAGTGTTCATCAAAGGTGATAATTCGACACTAGATAGCCCACTTGGAGCATTGACAATAGCTGAATAACCATCATCTCCTGAAGTTAGTAGATAACTGTAACCTGACATATTAAGACCTACGGTATAATGTTCTCCTAATGGTCTGACATCAGTAGAATCTTGGAATTTTACAGTACCTGTTATATTCAATTCTGCACCGTCAATCATAGTAAATGGATAAAAGGAAGAATATTGATTAGAAAGGAGTCTGCCTGACTGATCTCTAACCTCGAATGAATCAATCAGAAGGTCATTTTCAACCGCATTCTTTCCGGACTGGCCACTATGAGAAACTGCAGGCCAAACAGTCTCTCCTGCTTCATCAAATGCCTGTGCTACCCAACGAATTGAGCCGACGTCGTCCCACATCCAACTTACATCAAATTTCCAGTGAACAGTTACGTCCTCATATCCATCATTATGTGTAGTTATTTCTAAGAAAGTCGAAGAATCCATAGGAGCAACAGATGCACCTGATTGCTGAGTAAATGTGACTTGTTCTGATCCCTGACCCCATAAGCCATCTGCGCTATTAGTTACATCAAACATTAATATCTCGCCATCAGAAGCTATACCTCGGAGAGATATCACCTCAAGATTTGCATTATCAATTAAATGGTGATGAAGAGTAGTAATCTCAACTAACTCACCATTAGGGTATAGTGTATTTGGAACTTGGAAATCCCGGTTGGTAACGATATAGTCGAATTTTAGGTCTCCATCTATGTTAACAGAACCCATGTCTGCTGTAATATTAACCGGAATAGAAACTTGTGTTGGAGGCGGATCATCTTGAGTCATAGAATCATGATATGCAGATATAGATGGGCCTAAACCAGATACGTTCTCAAATATTAGATAACCAATACCAATGCTTGAAATAGATACGGTTTGCGCAGAATTAGAATTAAGAGAAACGGTAACATCGCGCCATTCTCTTCCAGTATCTGAATCAGTATGAGATGTAGTTAGATAGTTAATACCCGCCAATTGACTGGAATCTAAGATACAATGGAAAACTTCATCGGCAGAATTACTAGTTTGACTTGAGGAACCTACAGTCAAGGTAACTGGAGACTCAAATAATCCATCTGAGTCAGGAACTACCGTAATTAATCCATCATTCACAGCCGCCAAAGAAGGCAATCTTAGCATAACTGAAGATGATGAAGTGCCATCGAGTTCAATAGTTGCGGCAGTAGTAAAAGTATCCTGGCCATCTGAGATTAATGATTGCCAGCCATAGTGTCCATAATCAGAACCCATAGGGAAAGACCATTCAGAAGAACCGTCATCAATCACATCAATAGAAGGATTGACAGCAGGTTCTCCAAAGTTAGCAGTGATTACCATTCTATCAATCCACCCATTTGTAGGTAAAGATATTGAAAGTGCGAAACCAGTCTGAGGCACCTGGAAAGCAATAGAACCTTGAGAGGTCTGACCCAAATTTGCTCCTGTTGATGATAAAGCTTCAATCATCAAACCTGAAGAGAAATTACCGGAAAGTGTAATACTCTTTATTGGTCTAGATGAATGGATATATTCAGAGGTAATTGTACCTGCAATACTTGTAGCATTAAGTAAATCATCAACAACCTCTATACTCGGACTAAATGACCAGCCATTATAATCTGCACTTGACGCGGCTAAGTATCTCTTACCCCCAATACTTACTTTCTTGAGGCGAGGAGAAGATTCTTCATCGTCTGTATCTAGAAGAACCATAACTCTCACTAACGGATGCTCCTCAGCGTTGACACCAGCAAGAGAGAAGGGGAAAGTAATATTATCAAAACCTGGAATCACTTGATCATCCATATCAACTAAAGAACCTCTAACAGAGGTATTCTCTGGAATTGATGCTTCAACATCAACCCAACCACGGTTGAATATATCGATATTATCCATGCTGACTGCGTTGCTCAACCAGTAACCACCCTGACCATAATTAGCAATTAGTATACCAAAATTATCGACATAACCGCCTTGATATGTAACGGAAGAATCAGTAGACAATCGGAATCGGAATCTAATGTCATCTCCTGCATAAGCTGACAATGGTGCTTGTCTGTTCTCAAAGTTAGTTTGACCACAGTCTCCCCCCATCCATGCATCATGACCATACATCTGATTTCCTGAATAACCAGGAGAACCATCATACCACCCAGGTATTTGCGGGTCAAAGTAATTCCAAGAACCACTATTGACCTTTATTTGAAGGCCGACCGCATCCCAATAATTCTCGGTACAAACCCACTTGTCGAATGTAAGGTACGCTAATCCCTGATTTGGAATCGAGTAAGTAGGCGAAGTAAGTAGTGAATTCTGGTTATTGGAATATGAGCCAGCTAAGTTTGTCCCATACACATAGGGGAATGAGGGTTCTTGAGTAGGTCCAGCACCTACTCCAAGTTGACCATATTGCCAAGCAGATTGTTTTGTCCATCCTGGGGCATTGCTTGTCGAAGGATTAGAGGCAGTCGAGTCTTCAAAGGCAAAGATTTCTTCCATCTCACCGCCTGTCAATATATAGTAACCCCAATCATCGTAACTTCCTGTACTTGTACCAACAGTAGTACCATAATGGAACATAGATGAAGGGTTTTCCAGATCGTCTCTAAATAATATAGTTCCTGAATTATCAACTACTCGTATATCCTCGAGAGTAAATCCTTCTTGAGCATCCCCTGGATAAGTACCACCATAGTTGGTGTACATATCAGTGTCGACAATGAATCGAATGTAGACATTGGCTTGATTTTGGTATGCAGTAGGTATACTATATTCTACCGTCCTTATTGAGCCGCTCTCATCCCCATTAACTCCGTCATAGGTTGGATAACCAGGAATTGCACCGGAACGATCTTCACAGGCAGTAGTAGTAGATGTTGTCCCGGTAGATGAAAGATCATACCAAGTTACGTTATTCAGAGATAACTCAATACAAGCATTATCATAAGTAGAACCTTGTAAATCCCACTCCATATCTATTTCAATTTCTGATGTTGAATTAGTACCAGATAAATCAATGGTTCTCTGAAGTGCTCCATAAGCACTTGCTGCATAATTACAAGAACTCGAAGTTGTTGACATACAACCATGATGCCAAACACCGAAATTCACTCCATCATTGTTAAAGTCGACATTATCTAAGAACCAACCAGGTCGCTCATAAGCAGCATTAGGAGATGTCCATATATGGAATCTAAACTGTATTTTTGAAGCATTATTGATATCACTAATAGATGAAATACTCACATTCTCACTTTGCCAACCACTATGTGTTGTAGAGGCAAAAACTGGAACCGCACCAGAAGGTGCACCATTTGGTGAAGGTGCATCAGTAGACATTGTGCTAGTGTAACCACCATCTGGAGCAATGTATGTCCAGTCATCCCAAGTACCTGTATTAATCCTATATTCAATCCAAGCGCCGTCTCCGCCTCCTGAAGATGTAGAATCTAAGTGATACCAATGATCAAAAGTCATGTATAAGCCATTAAACTGATCTGCGTCAGGGAGACTAACTTGAGGAAGTAAGAAATATCCACTAGTTCCTCTTGGTAGAGCTGAACCTGGCATAGTTCCAACAGAAACAATACCTTCAGATGCTTGGGAAGGAATTGTCCCATAGGACATTGTTTGTTGCCCTCCATAATTTGTCCCATTAAGGCTGGCAAATGTTGTAGCTTGCCACAATTCCTCAATGTTACATAAATAATTTATATCGGTTATTTCATTGGAGTCAAGAACATTATCTTCATCTGTATCCATGCCAGCATTTACCTCATAACCACCAAGCATACAACTAGCTGATGTACCCACAGCTATTGAAGAAACAGTGACTACATAATCAAAGAAGCCGCCAAGACCAGCAGTAATGTTAGCCAAAGTTCCTGATGCACTTGGAACTATAGTTGGTGGACTTGTATATCCGCTACCCCCGTCTGTTACAGATGCCTCATAGATTGCTCCAGTAGACTCAAGTACAGAAGATAGAGAGGCTCCGCTACCATTTGTACTAGTAACTAAAACATACATTGTCTGCTGTGTTATGTATCCCGAACCGCCATTTGAAACTGTTATGCTCTGGATTAAACCATTCGAAGAAACTGTTCCTACTGAAGCAGCAGCGCCACTACCAGTACAACCCCCCGGGCATACGAAGGAAAGAGCGTCGCCAACTTCGTATCCGGAACCACCATTACTAATTGATATGCTATCAATTCCTGAACTAATTGTATATGTGCCAGAAAAACCGCTACCAGTACTACTAGTTGCAGATAACGTTCCAGCAGAGTATCCCTCACCACCATTATTCACGGAAAGTGTAGTAACACTATCTTGCAATGCATTACCACTGCAATACATGATTGTATCTGTGATCTCATTAGGATTTAGTGATTGATCAAAATTATTGTCGTATCCATGATCAACCCAAGTTCCTGATAAATTATTACAATCGGATACTGAGGTTGAAGAGTCAACAGAATAAACATGCCTCCAGCCTGGCGAATAGGTGTAAGAACTGTGCATTGAGACTTCTGTTGCACCCTCATCAAAAGTGCTGATATTTGAACGAGTACCATCATCAAGAAGAGTTATCTGTTCAAGTGAATCAATATAATCAGTCCCGAAAAATCTCCCTGAATCTAAATCTGCGCCTTCCCATAAAATATCTCCACCAAGAGATGTTGCCATCTGAGTGTCAGTAACATGAAGCCATCCCTCCTGAATAGTTGCATTACCTGGCGCACGGAAACCCGTCAATGTAATACCCTCATCGGGCGGATTAACAGAAGATGGGCCGGTCCAAGAAGTGGTAGCAGCGGATGTTAGCGGGGCAATTATCATCAATAGCACTAGAGCAAGTGCAGTCCTACGGCGGTCAGACATATTCGTGTCGTTTGTTTATTAGATTATGAACTTATTTCCGATTAATACTGGACTTTATAATTATTAATACATTTAGAATATGAAAAATGGAGCCACTGGGGAGAATTGAACTCCCGACCTTCCCATTACCAATGGGATGCTATACCCCTAAGCCACAGTGGCGATAGAGACACGAGCAACAAAACCGATTTAATGGCTGCGGAAGGAGAGTCAAAACTCACATTTCAAAAGCAACAGACTCAAAATGTGAAGAAGGTTCGGATAGAAAGAAGCCGAGGTCGCATAGCCTGGTATTGCGCATGACTGGAAATCATGTGGGATTTTCCCTCGGGAGTTCAAATCTCCCTCTCGGCGCCACTTACGTACCAAACAAATACTTGAATCCTAATAACTACCAATAAGATTGATTTTGAATTCAACTAAGCGAGTTACTTAATGGAGTATTTCATCTCGCGAACATCAAAGGGGGCGCCGGTAGAATGGATGAAAACTACGATAAAGAAAAAACAGAGCCCATAAGGCTTAGTGAGGTTTCAGTGAATTTTAGCTTCTCCAATTATAATGAGAGGTTAAGTTTTCTCGACAGACTTATGGAAGAATCTATATTTCATTCTAAGATGATCTATAAAGGCTGGGGAGCCTTTGAATTGAATATATTTCTATTAGGATTTGTTGGAATAATATTAGGATCTTGGGATTGGGGAATAGGTGAATTAGCGAGTGGTGGGAATTATAATAGAGTTGGTACTGAAGGTATCCTTTTCCTAAATGACTGGTCATTAATATTGACATGGCTCTCAATATTTGCATGGATTGGTTTTATGGCACAATTGCTCATACGTTTTCCAATTATGAGAGAGAATTTAATTTGGATGTACATTGGTATGATTGCGGTGCAAATAGGTTTCATTGGTGCGCACGCTAGTAAACCGGATGCGGGATTCTTTCAATCATTCACAAATCCAGGCGTCATACTAACAAACATGATATTTGCTTTTTTAACAATATTTGTAGTACACAGAGCTGTTGTTGAGACGAGAGACGTACATGTAATAGAAAGACATGCACATCCTGATCCAAGAGTTGTCGAAATAGCATGGAAAGACCACAGCCTTAGACTTTGGAGTCTGGGGCTTGGAATTTGGATGGTGCTGGTAAATATTTTCTCTTGGTCTGGAGCCAATGCTGTATCTCTTAGACCAGAAGATGCTGAAGTAAGTGTTTTTGAATTTCCGTGGCTTTATCTAGTTTGCAATATAGTATCTGTTTTCTTGTTGATTCACATAATATGGTACCCTCAATTCATGCTTGGAGCAGCAGGTGATAGGATACAATCTGTCCGAGCAAGAGAAGTGTCTGGAGATTTCAATATCATTCCCACAGCCAAGAAACAGGGGATATGTCCTATTTGTAAAGAAGAAACACCCACTATCCAACACCCATCTGGTAAAGTAACTGTTCTATGTCAACAATACCAGTGCAAGGGAATGGGAAAACCAGGTTCAGTTTGTCAAGAATGCGATATGACCTTGCCCACTAGATTAGAATGTGTCAAGTGTAAGTCCAATACCACTATTTCAAGTCATTTCATTCGGCAAGATGCATGGTAATGGTTTTCAATATCTTATAGTTGGTTTTTAATATGGAATGATTTGCAAATGGAAAAAGATATTGAAGACGAATTGGCAACGATTGGCGGAAATGAAGTAGAGGGTATAACTACTACAAAAAACAAAGACGATGCATTCAAATTACTAGTTGGCATTTCTGCAACACTACTTACAACTTTTCTTCTATTAGTAATCTTACTTTGGGTGTGGGCAAGCGCTTCAGGAGCAATATTAGGGCTAAAACCGGCTCAATCTTTGATTACATGGGAAGAAGAATACAAAGAGCTCACGGGAATGAATGAGATTGAGGGCTTAGATGGAACGGGAGTTTCTGTATGCATAGTTGATTCAGGGATTGAACTATCACACCCAGACTTAGAAAATGTAAACTTCTTGGGATGGTATGATGTAATTTCTTCAACAGATTCTCCATATGATGATGATGGACATGGAACCGCAATGGCTGGAATTATTGTAGCTGATGGAGGATTGGAGGGGGTTGCTAAAGATGTCGACTTATTAGTTGCTAAAGCTATCGACAACACGGGTTCAGGCACTGATGAAGGAATTGCAGAAGCTGTAGATTGGTGTGTTGATAGGGATGCAGATATTATTTCTCTAAGTTTAGGCGGGGGACAGAATCTAGGATCAGGAATAATAACTACTGACACATTGGAGATTGCAGTAGAAAATGCAATTGATCAAGGAGTATATGTAATAGCTGCGGCGGGAAATGATGGTGAAAATGATGATGGCGATGTATCATCTCCTGGTTCAGTAGAGGAAGTCATATGTGTAGGTGGCGTAACTAGGTTAGGTAATCTCTGGCAAGGAAGTTCCGAGGGTGACAATAATGGCCAAATATGGCCACCTAAACTACCAAGAAGTGATCCTGACAAGAAACCCGAAGTTATAGCACCAGGACATGAAGTACCAGTATTACTGACATTAGATGCCACTGGAAATTCTTGGTGGGGGTGGTCAAGTGGGACATCGGCCTCAACTGCATGGGTCTCTGGGGGACTCGCTTTATTCTTGGAGCAGTATCCCGAATACCAACGTAATTCAAATAGTGATTCAAGTAAAGTAGAAGAGATAAAACAATTAATCAGTCAAAATTCACAGATGAAAGATGGCCAAAACCAGCATGATGACCATTTTGGTTATGGTATAATGAGGATTGATTACCTAATAAATTCAGTAAATAATTCCTCTAGTGAATCTTTGACTTTCGAAAATTACCAAATTAAGAGTAACTATGTTTCTAATATTTTTGAGGATTTTCAAACTGAGCGCCGAATTACCGCTAACGTGCCACCAGATAATTCTACAAAGGCCATAGAATGATTGAGGTTGCAATCACGAATTATGTCCATCCATTGATTAAAAGAATTAACTTTCTTCTGAGCATTGGTAAGTTCTTGACCTTCTTCAGGGACGCCCACGTCTCCAGTTGGAACTTCGGGCTCTTTGATTAATATAAATCCACCAACCGATACAACTTCCAAAGCAGATGAGACTGCAGAAGACCTTTCTACCTCAGGAACATCAATAATAACTAAATCAATTGGTTGAGGAAGAGGAGATGGTTGAGAACTAGATGGTAAAGTTGCTGTTGCCGCAGCCCAAGAAGAAGTTTCGGCAGTAATTTCTTGCCATGAACGCGATAACACATGCGACCACTGTTCTGCAGAATGACGGCGAATTAAACGATCAATAATAACTCCAAACTTCCCTGCAGGCTCAATAATTCTGAATGAATCGGGTCTTTCTCTAGGGTTTTCAGGAGGATTAGAGGGGTCGCCCGTCCAAAGATCAAGTAGCCAGGCAGTAAGATGACCAATCCCTCCACCGACTAAGACTACATTCTTAGCGGGTATTTTAGAAGTTATATCTCTAATTCTTACTCTAAATGAACGAGTTAATGGAGTGAGATCCATGTGTATCATTTGTTCACCGATACTAGCTGCAATAGCTGGCTCATCGTCACCAAAATCCGAATCTGAAGAAAGTAATTGTTCAAACATTTCACGGTCAGACATTTGAGGTAAACCGAATCCGCCCGCCTCACTCATGTCTGCGGCTATATTATCTCTAATTTCAATCATCCCATACAAGGATGGCTTCAATAAAGGGTATCTTTTCGAAGAGGCGTGGAAGATACTGACGTTGAAGAAGAAGTGATTGACGTTACGGTCTGTCCAAAATGCTCAAAAATGACGGAGCACGAAATTCTTAGAAGAACAGAGAAAGGTAAGGGCGAAGATCTATTAGTTCGATGTATCGAATGTAGTAATGTACAAAATTTACAACTAAGGCCTCCCAAATCAGTCTCAGTGAAAACCACTTTATCCGATAGAATGGAGAGTAAATTAGCACTAGTAGAAGCCGATGAAGATGAATTGATATCTAAAGAAGATTACTTCCAACATGAAGAACAAACATATAGAATTACCAGAATAGAAGATGTAAACTCTAGAGAAGCTAAGCAACTCGAAGCAGAAAAAATTTCTGCAATGTGGGCGGTAAGAGTGGATAGGACAATAGTGCCAATAACAATGACAGAAGGTGAGATAAGTGTCGCAAGTAGTATTGAATGTGACCCAGATAGAGTCTTTTCTTGCGGCTCTATAATGCAAATGAATGGGAGGAGATGGAGAATAAGGGCTCTTCATACAGGTAAAGGAAGAACCTTGAATGGTAAAAGAGTAGCAAATGAAATAAGGAGAATTTACTTACATGTTCCCGACGATGAAAATGACTACTCAAAATCAAAATATAGGAAATAACTACTATTTCCTGTTTGTCCAAGGCATAAGTAACGTTTTGGTCACATGCCATGCAATATCGGGATTTTCACGTATTCTCCGAATTCCATATTCGTACCATTTTGTACCGTAAGGAACGTATACTCTAGTAAGATGTCCTTGAGATGCTAATTTCCTTCTTAAATCACCTCGCACACCTAAGAGGAATTGAAACTCATAACCTGAACCTTTGCCTTTTCGGGAACCAATGGTGTTTTCTCTAGGATCATTATTGGGGCTAATACCCATATCCTCTAATTTCTTGACACTATGTTTAATCACAGGATAATCATGTGATGCAATGGCAGTATAACAGCCAGATTCTAACATCAAATCTATACATCTATTGGTTGCCTTAACTATATCTTGATAACTAGTATATGATATATCACTGGGTTCTAAATAAATTCCTTTGCATATCCGGAAATCAGAAAGGGGACCGAGTAATTGAGAAATTTCACGGATATCATCCTCTGTTCTAAAAAGTCTGCCTTGTAAAACAGTTCCAATATTCTCAAAACCTTTCTCCTGCATTGACAACACAACATCTATTGTTGCTTGTGTTACACGGTGATCTTCCATATCTAAACGGACAAAGATATCATGAGAAGAGGCTTTTTGCAATATTTCTTCGATATTCTTGATTGCTATGTCTCTATCTAATAGTAAACCAAATGCAGTTGGTTTAATGGAAATATTAGCATTAATATTATGAAGAATTATTTCATCAAGAACACGAGAATATTCGTCAACAAAATATCTTGCTTCATCTAGATTTGTGATCTCCTCCCCAAGTACATCAATTGTGAATGAGGTATTTTCTTTATCCATTTTTCTCATTAAACTAATAGTCGAATTGAGGTCTGAACCAGCAACATATCTTCCAGCAACCCGCTTAACTACAAATTTAGGAGCAAGTGGTAAAAGCCGAACTATAAAATTACCAAAGACCCCCACAAGCCTACGAAGTGATAGAGAGACTTTACTATTCTCTTTGTAAGATTTCCTTGCCCCTTCTAACTGGGATGCCTAATTCTTCTAATTTCTGAATAATTGCATTGCGTTGCCACCCTTTGAATGATTTCCTATCTAAATGGGCAAAGATATTGCTATTTGGAAATGAAATTTGTGTCGACTTTACTGCTGCAACTACAGAACTGCTCCACGGTTCTTTAGAATCAGGATGATCGAAAGTTAAAGAATAATTTGCTATCAAATGCCCAAGATTCAGATTGGAATTGCGAATTATATCTTTGTGTCGAGGAGCATAATGACCTCCGCCGAATCCTATCATTACGTCTGCATTTTCGTCAATATATGTTGAACCATCATTGGATATCCCTAATACATGAGATATTGATGATGCCCAACAATCAGCAACATCTTCTCGACCCCATTCTAAATCAGTAGAACCAATCTCAATGTAAAGTGTGGGTTTGCTCAATACAGGACCATGATGTGTCGTTTCCATAGTTAGATCAAATTCTTTATCCAATCCTCTTTCGATAGCCAACTCACACATAGTTCGGAAAAGAGGCGCAAATAAGGGATTAGGGGGTACTAGAATCCCATTCTTGCCCCCTGATACTCCCAATTCTCCGTAAGGTAATGCACCTGGTATTCCTATAGCATGTAAAGTCATAGCAGGTGTTTGAGAAGAAGAAACATGACGCGATAGTATCAAAATACCGCTGATTTCAATACCAGTAGAAGTTTCATAATCTGTATCTAAACCATCTGCCATTATATGAATTTGATCAATTAATAATAAATTGGCCAAACCAGAATCATGGACGCGATACATGCCTACTGCAGAAAAATGTTCTTCACTCCAACCACCTAAACGTAACATTGCATGACATAATGTCATTGAAGCCTCGTCTGAATGAGAAGCTACAAGAAGGACAACCATGTTTATTCGTAGGGGCATTTAAATTTCAATCCTCTGAACCACACCTTCAAGCACTGGAGATAATAGGATTAAACATGAAGGGCGTGGAGATAGGTTTTCCTCCAATAAAAATTGACTCCGGAGAAGAGGCACATATTATCACAGGAGTTTCAGGTGAATTAATGAAAATAGATAGAAATCTTCAACCAATAGGAAATGTTGTAAAACCATTCCCGGCACCAATAACTTCGAGTGAAATAATTGGTAAAAGATGGGTCGGGATATGGATAGAAAGAGAAATTGGACAAGGGAGAATGGCTGCACTTAATATCGATGAAGAATGGTTCGATGGAGAGTCTAAAGCAGAACTAAGAATCAGCAATGGACTTGCAATTCATCCTAATTCTAATATTTGGTCTCAATATTTAGATACGGAACCTACTGCACTATCAGAAATAAATGATACAATTTGTTTCGCATCGAATAAGGGGATATACAGGATTGATGTGGATTCCAAAGAAATATGGAGGTCAGAGCATCCCAAATGGGAAGAAATAAAACTAGGTGGCGACCAAATCATTGGTTTCGCAGATAGTGAAGAGGGATTAATTGTAATATCACAAGCAGGAGGTGTTGCAATATTTGATGAAGAAGGAGTTCTGAAAGAAAAAAGGGTGATTAATTTGCCTGAACTCATAACAGGGTTTGTTTTTGAAGAAGGACTTGGATTGTTTCTGAAACTAAATGGTACATTTATAGCAACAATGGAAAATATTAGAGATATGCCAGTAATATATCACAACAAAGGACCAGTATATCATGCAATATCCAGAGATTCAGAGTGGATATGGACGGGGTGGAGGCATGATGGGAAAATATCATCAGGCAACATAACTACAAAATCGAGAGACGATATAGGAATAGGAATTATTGGAGATAATGTTCTTACAAACAATGGAGAATGGGATAAGATCAGAATCTAATCATTCTTCTTCGTCATTAGAATTATGTCCGCATTTGCCACATACTTTTCTATCATTATGGATGCCAAGGAATACACCTGGCCCACATATAGGACAGAATTCACCATTCCTAACTAAAGAATCACCATCAATAGTATATTTTGACCACTTAGCTTTTGGATTTGGACCATCTGTCATTATTCATCCCCTCCCTCTTCTTTGGCAGCACGTGTTTTTTGATGCCTATCTTGAATGTGTTTTGGTTCTAAAGATGCAGATTCAGCAGAATCATAGATTAAAGCAATTCCAGTAGTAAGAGGACGCCCATATCGTGTATTGACATTCTTGACAAAAACTAGTTCCCTATTAGCGCCTGGTTCAGACTTTGCTGCTGCATTAACCATCTCTGACAAGGTTGGTGTTGGTAGATTTACATGATTCCACTCAAAGGTTAGTTCAACTCGCCCAAGAAGCGGATTTTCTTTTCTCTCTATTATTTGCATTTTTTTTCCTCCTTATCTAATATTTACTTTCAAAGCATAGGTTCCAGGACTCGTGACATTGAGTCTAGCAGCTACCTCTGATCTCTCCGGATTAAGAATAATCACATATCCTTGCCAATCAGTAGTTAATGGTGCATTAGGACAATGTTTACATTGAACAACATCCTTCTTATTTTCTGGTTCAGGAAGAATGCGATTGCATTCTCCACAGGCAAATGGTTGTTTAGCCATTTTAATCCTGCTCCTGTATCCAAGTAATCGCTCCAAGACCATCCATCTTACAATTAAGACCGATTTTGCTTGCTCTAGGATCATTTTGATTTATTGCCTTGGATACAACACGTGAACGAATGTAAGAACCTTCTTCCAAGTACTTACCAGTCGATGCCCCCTCGATTCTCTTAATTCCAAGATTTACATTTATAGGTTCATCAAGGATTTGAGATTTGTGCAATAAGGCTTCCATAGGTCCAATTCTTACAAAGGCTCCATATTCTGATATCTCAGAAGCATATCCATCTACAACTTCATTATTTTCCATATTAAAGAGCAGAGCCTTGAATTGGACACGTTGGTATATTGCACCATCTCCGTGAATTATCTTTCCTCTTCCAATTGGTTCGTGGTCAAAAGTCAAAAGAGTGTAGTTCTCATCTGCATCAAATCTACCCTCAAATGCATCATTTGCCAGTTCATCGATATGATCAACTAGGTTACGTCCTGCTCGGATATATTCTGCTGGTATTCTTATTGTGTCTTCACGAGTAACTATGCTGTACATTGCCTTATTCCTCCTATTAACGGACCGCTCCGAGGTCTGTCGGAGGAAGAGCGGAAGACCACCCGTCCCTCATCGGCAAAGCCTCCAGAGGAGAAGTCCGTTGGCTCGCCGACCCACCTTCCCTGTATAAGTACAACGGATGTAAATGATTGGCGGTATATGCGCATCTACTAGCAGACCGTAGGTCTGGATGATAGTTTAGTGCGAATGTTCAAGTGGGTATTGAATCCCATTTACACTCTGATGACAGAGCCAACTTCGTTAATCCATCCGAGCAAGGTCACTATTTGCTTGACAATGACTCTGCTATTGGTACTAATGCCGCACTCAGCATACTTCTCAAATATTGACAATGAACAATCAGATTTTGTTGAAGAAAGTATATCTCTATACACATCAGACTCCGATGCGGTTTGGATTGATGGGGATCAACCATGGCCTCAACCGGGGCGAACACCGGGTAGAGAAGCATATCCTCCAGCACATAGCCCTGAGGGGGGAGCAGGAACTGGAAGCCCGGATAATGCATCGGAGTATATGTCAATAGTTAACCCAACTATAAACTGGCAATATGAAGAATATGAATATTCTAATGATGCTTTGGCTACACCAATTGCAGACCTCAAAAATTCAATTATAACGAGTGATGATTCTATTGAAAGATGCGGGGGCGACTCACTTTTTACAATAATAATCCAGACAGAAGATGTTGGAGGTGAAAGTCATAGTTTCCTAAAGATTATCGAAGGAGAAGATGCTGATTTAGCATGGCAAGTAGATCTAGGAGCAACTGATGAGATAAAAGCCGCACCTGTTGTCGTTGACCTGAACGATGATGGGAAACAAGAAATAATTGTAGCATTCGACATGAGTGATACATTGTACGTAAAGAGTTATTCTCCACAATTGATTTGTTCTGTAACTGGATGGTCACCTAGTGGAAGTCATACAACTGAACTTTTGTGGACTTATTCTGATACTGAATGGATGATTGGAAGTACTGATGGACCATACGTCAGTGCTGCACTGGGAGGTCACAAACCAACTGCACAACCGTTACTTGCGGATTTAGATTTGGATGGGAATGCAGAGTTAGTATTATCACTAATTCAGAGAAGTACGGATGATCCAGCAGTTCTAGCTCTGGATATTACAGGAACCTCTGCTACAGAAATTTGGTACAATGTACTGGACAAAGGGACACACCCCTCTGATCCTACATTCATACAAACTGATGAGAATACAGCCTTTATTTTGTTAACATCTGTTCAAAGTTCTACTAGCGCCATGTGGTTGTGGAAGTTAGATGCCAGTGATGGCGGCGCCACTTGGGATGGGAAACCACTTGGGAACCTGAACGGTTTTGATTCAGATGTACCTCATATAAGGTTGCCAGGTCCTGTAATTGCAAACCTAGATTCGGATGCAACAATGGAAATTATTGTTACAATACCATCTGACTTTGATGGAAATAGTGCGGCAAATGGTGCAGAATATTATGGGATGGAACTGGATGGAACTAAAATATGGGACTTTGATGCATCAAATGGTTATGCTGATTCCCCCCCTATAAGTTTGGATACTGATGGCGATGGAGATCATGACAGAGTATGCTGGATAACTTGGACAACTAATAGTTGGAATACAAACAGAGATGGTTTTGCAGGTTGTCATGAAGATACGGATACCGCTAACCCACAAGAAGCATGGAGTAAAGAAATTTTAGAGCCACAAGGCGTTTGGAATGATGGCATTGCTGTAGCATCTCCAATCTGGATGGACATAGATGGTTCAGATGAACCAGAGCTAATAGTACCATATGGACAAGAATTGAGAGCATATGATGGAAATGTAGGGACTATGTCTGGAATCAATGCAGACTGGAGTGAAGCGATTTCCATAGGCCATAGGACTTGGTCATCTCCTTCATTAGCTGATGTTGATGGGGATGCGACATTAGATCTGGTACTAGGAGATACCGTGATTTCAATGGAAATTGCAGACATAAGGCCTCAGCAAGATGGAAGAAGTATCGAATTCAGCCCCGTTGCACCTGACCCAGGAGAATTAGTAACTGTGACTGTTTCGTTTGAGAATGCAGGCACTGCAGAAACAGATGAAAATACAGATGCTGTACTTTATGCAGATGGAGAAGAAATAACTAGGGAAAGATTTGGTAGTATGCAACCAGTAGACCCTACTGATTCAGGTTCTTTATCGACTTTCACGATAGAATGGTCAGGGGGATTGGGGGAACATGAATTTAGATTGGTTTTAGACCCATATGAAAATATATCTCAATCTAGATACGATAATGATGAAGCGATAAAGATTCTGAACATAGTAAATCCATACAACGCAAGTTTTGAGATCCCTACAGAACCCAGTAGAGTTACGCCAGGAGAAAGTACTGTTGTTTCTCCAAGTATACGATCAACTGGGAGATTGGCAGGGGTTTGGAGCCTTTCTGTAGACTCTTCCAATTTGCCACAAGGATGGTCGTGGAGTGATGAAACTACAAACGGCCTAAATGCTATCGAGATTGGAGTGGGTGAAGTGTGGAATCCAAATTTAAGAATACATGCACCTAGTAATGCATTAGGTTCAGACTCAGGTTATCTGACATTAACATTAACATTAGATGACGATGGCAACGTCAGTGTTTCGGCTCTATTGCCTATCGAAGCGAATAGAACAAGGGGGTTGTCAATAAGAGGCCCTGATGGCACAGCGAACAGTTTGGGTTTCGGTTTATCTGGAGAAGATGCCAAAGCATGGATGCTGATACATAATCTTGGAAATGCGGTAGAAAATCAGATAGTAATGTCATGGGATACTACATCCTGGGGCAACGATTTGAAGCTATTTGATTTAGATGATAATCAAATAACTGCATTGACATTAGAGCCAGATGAAATGATTTATTTGACCGCAAGACTACAAGTTCCAAACAGCGCCAACCTTGGGGATTCAGTCAATACACCACTGGAAATGTGTGTTAGTGAAGATGTCTGTCAAACTATAGAACTGACCTTTGAGGCTACAGGAGTGATAACAGATGTTCATCAGAGGACTGTGCCTGGTAACTTATTGTCATGGGAAATTTCAGCAGATATGCCTGTAGGAGAGAATCAACTAGAATGGTCAATGTCAGATTCTGGTATGATTACTCCCGGTTGGATATGGAGCGCTTCGGGAGACTTGGAAATTGTCGATGATAAACTGATTATGACTAGATCCGGCCCATCAAGAGTATATGGAGCGATAAGTCTGGATTTGCCTCATGATGCCGCGCCTGCATTCCATTCTTTCTTTGATTCGAGCACTCAGTCAATAAATCATAACTTACAATTCTCATTAGAAGTATTACAAATTTATAGAGCAGAACTAACCATAACTTCGCCAATAGAAGAAGTGAATGAAGTTGAAGTCGAAGAAGATATACTAGTAATGATTAAATTAGAAAATCCAGGTAATGGCGAGGATACCTTTAGACTAGAATCAGAAGTAATAATTGATTCAAATATTAATGAAAATTTAGACGTTACGATTTCGTTCATAAGCAATACAGTCACTCTAAGTGCTGGGAGTTTACAAACTATCCCAGTAATAGTCGAACTACCAGCGAATACACCTGCTACCGTTCCAATTCAAATAATAATCAAAATGATTTCAGAAGGAAATGAATCAATTGAAGATTCTGAGACAATAATATTGTCTGCTAAGCAAGATCACAGATGGGAAATTGTTGCATCTTGGCTAGGTTCGGATGTCAATAACCGAACAATAATTTCTCAACCAGGAGAAACAAATCAAATTACAATTGATGCCAAGAATATAGGTAATCTCGAAGATAACATTTCTCTAGAGACATCAATTAACATACTATATTCTGGCTCTGATTCCTCAACAGGATGGAATGCATCAGGAACTGCGGTTGAAAATGTAGGAGTCAATGAAACTGCTAATCCATCAGTAAGTTGGTTTATTCCTGAAAATGCTTGGAATGGTTCAATTATGCAGATTACAGTAAATGCCAATGCAAAAGGAGAAATTATTGATACTATTAACTTCAATGTAGAAGTTCCGCACATAAAGGAATGGAATGCAATATCAAGTCAGGTAGATTTGGAAATAGATCCTGAAGGTTCGTCAATAGATATAGAAATTCTACAACTAGGAAATGCCCCCTCAAAAGCTTTCGCGACTGTTTACGTGAATGGTTCAAATAACTGGGTTGTGGAAACGCCCGAAGAACTGCCGACTCTAGAACCGGGAGAGAGTGCGATAATGACTCTGAATATTACGCCACCTCAGAATGCTCAGCATGGAAAAACAGTTGAATTGCATATCAGATTAAGAGAAGACCCCTCGGTAACAGAGATAATTGTGCCACTAAGGGTCTCTGTGATTCATCAGTTTGAGATGGAGGGAGAAAGCCCATGGGTCATTTCTACAGATGGAGGATTCCCTCACGCTACATTGTTGAATCAAGGGAATGCACCAACTACAATCACCCTAAATGTGAGGAGTCTACCGTCTGGCTGGATCGTTTCAGGGGATACTACGGTTGTATTAGCAGTAGGAGAAATGAGAGGAATACCACTTCAAGTAATTCCTGATATCAACTGGAATGGAGAGATACATACAATTAAAATTGAAGCGATTGATGAGTTAGGAAATGTAGATGAAATATTATTAGAAACCACAAAACAAGACTTTTCTTGGGCAATGTCGCCAATAATAAACGCAATAAGTGGCGATAAAGTTCTTCTTAAAATACATGGGACAGATTCACAGTCCGCAGTTGTAGATGGTTCCCAGGCATTATTAGAATGGAGTGAGGAGGGAGGATGGTTATGGACTGCTTTACAAACAACTTCCGAGGGAGAGTTGACAATTAATTCAAACGAAGGATTGATTTATGCTTCTTATGTATCACAACCAGCATCAAGAGAGGGTAGTTGTACGCTCGCTGGACAACAGGGTGATGTAATTGCATCCTGCACTATATCTAATGGAACAGGAATATTCGACTATATCCTAATGTTGATTGACGATAATGGAAAAATGATCGATTCATTATCAGGTACATTGGGCGATAACATATCTCTAGAAACAACAAATCTCTCAACTACTGATTGGTCACCCGAACCAGGGAATAGAGCATTGATACTAAGAGCACTCGATTCTAGAGGGATTGAATTTGCTAGTGCCACAAGGAGTTATGACATAATAAGGACTGATTGGAACGTTGGTTTAACTGGAATTGAACTAATAGGTACAGGAAGTAATCAAGAAATTCAAATAACTACCATTAGAGAAAATCAGAACCTTCTAACCAATGCAGATTGTTTACTAAAAGTTTCATCTTCCGACTATAGTGAAGAGCATACAATTGACCCCTCAGGCGTATACCTCCTGCCTAAGATTGATCGCCCACCCATATCAGATGATAATGAATTGCTTATACAATTTAGTTGTGCATTCCCTTGGAATGTAGAATCAGATATGACAGATAATGAAATAAGAATCATTTTGACTGGAGAAAAGGGAGAAAATGATGGAATAGAAGATTTCGAAACAGGAGTCGCTGCAGCGTTACTTGTCATAGGACTGGCAGTAGCATTAGCATGGATAGTTAAGAATCATAGAGAAAGAAAAGAAATGTTAGAAATAACAGAGAAAGCTATAATGCAACATATGGCAAAGAAGAAAACAATAAATCCTGTCGAAGAAAAACAGCAGATAGAAGAAAAGGTGGAAGAAGAATCTGCTACAATTCCAACTAATGAAGCAACCCCAGATATTGAAGAAGAAGTTGAAGAAGAATTAGATGAGTTTGAACTTAGATTAAGACGTCTAGGGAAACTATAGTACTAGAAAACTGGAGTTTTAAACATGGGAGAATACATACCACCTTCTGCTTTTTACACGTTTGATCCAATTATCAATGACCCTATAGATCTTATCGAGCCAATACTATCATCAATAGGAGGAGATCATAAAGAATTGAAGAAAATCACACCTACCTCTAGTGAAATTAACGCACTAGAAGAAGGAAAAGAATCACCCTATGATCATGCAACTACTCTGTTCTTAACCTCCTTAGATTGGAACAAAGGAGAAGGGACACCTATGCCCCTTGATAATGGGATTGCAAGAGACAGAATTGGTAGGTTCCCAAGTGATAGTGGTAATGCCATAGAATACATACTAGAATTCACTAAAGAAAAAAAGGGTGAAGAAAACTTCCACGAACTACTGATTAAACTGACTAATGGATTATCTCCCGAGAACTTGGGCGAAGAAGGATTTAACAAAGGATTCGCGGGAATGGAATTATTGGGTTGGCTAAACTATGAAGATGTGAAAACATTACTTATATCGATGCAAAGTGGAAAATGGTCGATTAGATCGACTGAAACAATTGATGGAGGAGTAAGGGACTCGCTAAGACACCTGTTGACATTGCTAAAAGCCGCTGACAGAAGAAAATGTGGGATCATGATGAGGAAACATCAATGACTAGAATTCTTGACCTGTGAGTCTAGAATACATTGACGCATAAAGGTTAGATGTTTGATCTATTATTTCTTGAGGTAAAGCGGGAATTGGAGGTTCTTCGGCTCCACTCTGTCTTGCCTCGTATAAATCTGCATGATGTCCGGTTCCGAGATAATGCCCTCGAACAAATTCTTTCGAAAGTTGAACAATTTCTCCTTCATCATATTTCTCTGCATCCCACCAACGATCTTCATCTAAAGTTCCAAAAGAATCTACTAACACGGGAACTCTATTTTTTCCTAAAGCAAATTCCTTTTTTCCATCTACATGTATCAGTCCTCTTTTGCTTGCCTCTGATTCAATGATTGTATCGACTTCAACGACTATATCCATTATCGAGTCAAACTCTTCCTCGGTTAGATTAGATATTTGCAAGGCCTCATCCCTATCCAATAATCTATCGAATTTCTCAAATTTAGTAGAAACTTCAAGATAAGGAGAAGGTAATTTAACTCCTTCTTCAAGAATTGTCCCCGGCTCAAAACCAAACTCTTCAGCAGGTGCATCACCTCTTTGATATCTTCTCCATCCTGAACCTGCAAGATAATGCCTACAAATCACTTCTAGAGGGACGAATACATTTTCTCTATCTTTAGAAATTGCGCCTGGCTCTCTAACAACATCAAACCTTCGAGCTCTGACTCGATCTGGTGCATTCATTTCAATTATATGAGTCTCACAAATTCCAGCTTTTTCTACCAATTCAAACCAGTAACAAGATGTTCGATTAAGTGATTCTCCTTTACGAGGAATTAAACTAGGGATTATTTGGTCAAAAACACTAATTTGATCTGTGTATCTAAATTCAATGATATCGGGGTCTTCTGTACTCCAAACTTGTTTCACTTTACCATGATATATCATCTCGCCCATGGAACCATTCGGTGACATTAACCCAATGAATATTACTAATGATAAATCAGAGAAAATCTTTACTTATTCAGACATTTCTCAGTCGCAGTTACTGTATTAGACATCAACATGGCTATTGTCATTGGACCCACTCCACCAGGAACCGGACTAATCCATCCAGCTACATTAGCAACATCAGGATCAACATCTCCTGTTAAACGAAATCCACTCTTACGAGTATGGTCAGGTATACGATTAATTCCAACATCAATAACCATAGCCCCTGGTTTCACCCACTCTGTTTTGACAAAATCTGCATTACCTATAGCGGCTATTATAATGTCTGACTGGAGACAAATATCGGCTAAATCTTTTGTTCTAGAATGAGCAATAGTTACTGTGGCATCAATTCCCCGCTGTGCCAGAAGAATGGATAGAGGCATGCCTACAATTCTTGAGCGCCCGATAACCAAGGCATTTTTTCCTGATACCTCATAATCAGATAATTCTAACATTTTCATTATACCAGCAGGAGTACATGGTAAAAGACCAGAAGCGTCACCCTGAACTAAACTACCAAGATTCATTTTATGGAAGCCATCAACATCTTTTTCTGGAGCAATAGCATCAATTATCAGAGATTCATCTATTCCGGAAGGAAGAGGACTTTGAACCAATATCCCATGTACAGATTCATCTAAATTTAATTTCTCGACAACACTCAGAACCTCTAATTGGGTCGCTGTACCATCTAGATCAATACGTGTACTTTGGATACCACAACGACTACAGGCCATTTCTTTGTTTCTTACATACACATGGCTGGCAGGGTCATCTCCAACTATTACCACTGCTAAATGAGGAGAAATTCCTTTTTCCTTAAGAGTATTAATTCTAGAAATTAAATCGTTCTCTATTGAACGACCAAGTGCTTTCCCATCTAGAATTGTCGCTGCCATAGTCATACGAAAGGCATTGTGCACTTCACATTGACGGAAGAATTTCTAGAGACTTAGGGAAATAAAAAGAATTTGTGGAGCCCCAGAGGAGATTCGAACTCCCGGCCGTCTGATTACAAATCAGATGCTCTACCAAGCTGAGCTACTGAGGCTTGTTCTCGGCGACGACGTTTTACATTTGAACCCTACACATAGGGGAGATGGATTTATCCGGTGTATTGATGCACTAAGTCATACTCGGAAGGTTGTGAAGAAGGAGCAGAGTCATACTGAAAAAAAGTATGTCAAAATAAATATTGTAATCTCAGGATGGCTGTGCATACTATTAGGAAGTGGCTTATTATTTGCATCTAGTGGCTCTTCTTTAGTAATCTCATTAGCTGGCCCAGTTGCGATTTTAGGATTAATACTGTTAATGGCGGGATTATTATACAAAGATGAAGGAGATATGAATCCAAAAGAGATAGCATCTTGGGAACCAGATCAGACTAAAATGCCAGATTCAGGTAGGATTATGTATAGAGTAGACACTACTCTAGTCGAGCCAATAAGAACTTCGATATTATGTGGAAAATGTGCTAATCTATATTGGGTGGAAGGGCGAAAACCTAAGTTATTTGAATGCCCAGAATGTTTGATTATTCTTTGGCATGATGAAGAAGAATAAACTCAGCCCGAATAAGCAAGCGTCAAGAGCAAACACTCACTCGATAGTGATAAGGGAAAGTCATGACGCTCGGGAATAATGAGAAGAAGATGCTTGGTGCAATGCGCAGCAAGCCAACTCATACTTGGTCATTGGATGAATTATTAGAGGCTACAAATTGGAAAGATCAAGTTCATGTGGCGGGTTCAGGAAAAGCTCTATCAGAAGAAGGTTTGATTGAAATTCAAGAGAAAGAAGAGAAAATTGTCTCACTTGGTAAAGAAGGAAAAAACGCGCTAGAGAATGGCTTACTTGAATTTAGACTCTGGGATTGGCTGATTCAACAATCAAAAACAAAGAGAACCATGGATGGACTATTTGATGCTGGTTTTGAGCGTTATGAGGCGGGTCCTGGTGTAGGCTTACTAAAATCACTTGGAATCAAAATAGATGCGGGAATATTTGTAGCCGATAATGAGAAAAAAGTTACAGAAGAAATAAAGAAAAGAACAGATTTCATCAATCAGTTATCGAATAAAAAAATCAATTTTAATGAATTAAATGAAAAAATGGTCGAACATTTTACAAGCAGAAAGAATCTATTGAATATTGAAGAATATATAATTCGAGAATGGAAATTAACTAAGAAAGGAATTGAAATAGAGGATGCAATGTTAGAAGAGGTTGAGTTAGTTGGTGAGATAACTCCTGATTTCTTACAAAAAGAAGGTTGGGAAGATGCGCAATACAAAGAATTCGATATTAATGCCGATGCGCCTATACCAATGGGAGGGAGACCTCATCCGATGCAATCACTAATAGAAAGAATAAGATCAGTGTTCCTCGAAATGGGATTCTCAGAGATTGAAGGAGATTATGTACAATCAGCAGGGTGGAATATGGACGCCCTATATATTCCTCAGTCACATCCCGCAAGAACAATGCAAGACACTTTTTATTTGGAAGAACCTGAAAAAATAGACATACCCGAAAAAATGTTAGATCTTTGGGCGTCCGTCCATGAAAGCGGACATGATACTGGAAGCTTAGGTTGGGGAGTGAAATTCGATAAAGAAGAAGCAAAAAGAGGCCTCTTAAGAACACACACGACTGTTAATACCGTGAAACATATAGCAGATAATCCTGAGAATCCTTGTCGAGTTTTTGGAATAGGACGTGTTTTTAGACAAGAGACTATTGACAGGACACATTTGCCAGAATTTCATCAAATTGAAGGAATTATTCATGAACCAAATGCAAGTTTGCCAATGTTAATCTCGACTTTAAAGACGTTTTATGAAAAAATGGGTTATCCAAATGTTCGCGTTAGACCTGCATATTTCCCATACACTGAACCTAGTGTAGAAGTAGAGGTATACTGGAGAGGGAAGTGGTTGGAATTGGGAGGAGCTGGTATTTTCCGCCCTGAAGTAACAGAACCACTAGGCAGCGAATGGCCAGTCTGTGCATGGGGAATGGGCCTAGAACGACTAGCTATGCTAGTTCTGGAATTAGATGATATTCGGGAACTCTACCAACCAGACTTGGAGCGCTTGAGCCGGATGCCGATCCTCTAAGTGAATATCTAGTGACTGTTGCTAGCATCAATAACGAAATCAAGATTAATCCACTATCCGGAGGAGTAGAAGACCAGGGTATAGCAATTAACCCACCTTCAGATGATTGCCCGCCGGGTGGTCCTCCGCCGCATCCATCAGGAGGAGGTCCTATTCCTGGACCCCAGGTTTCGCCATGACCTGCACAAGGATCATCATCCCCTCCACCATCATCGTTGGAAGGAATTTCTCCACCATAACAATTTATGAAGTAGGGGAAACCAATGCCGCCTTCACCATTAACCATAGTAGTATGATAATGATACATGCCCTCAGGCCAATCAGGGGTTGCACTAAATATGCCATTACAAGCATCTAATGTTCCAAGGCCTTGAACATACTCATAATCATCAATTCCTCCAGAACCATCAGCTCCATCCCTAAGCCTATATGAAGAGGTCATTTCAACTACTTCTCCATCATCATTCCAACCAGTATAACCGTATATTGAATATCCATCAAATGCAAACCCTACTATCTTCGAATGCGTACTTAAGGTTCTTTGAGAGTCCAAGTGGTAATCATACATTGTTTCTCCTTCTTCAGCATGCCAATGTATACAATTAGCATCCGCATGATAATGGTAAACTCCACCAGGACCGGCGTGACCATGACATACTCCAAGATCCACTGGCTGTTCCCCCTCTTCTTGCTCATATGCACCTTCTTCCAGGGCTACTGCATCTCCGCCAGGTCCATCTTCGGGGCCATAAATTGCAACTCCTGTGACTGTGAAGGCAATGGTCCCTCTAATAGGAGCCATGACACATCCTTCGGATGAAACTGAGGGATTACAGTCTGAATCATCTATTGGTGTTAATGGTATTGTGTAGGTATCTGATTGTGCACTCGCACAACAGCCAAGAGTGGATTCAAAATCATGATTAGGTAGGCCATTGGTGCTAATTGTGATATTACCGTCTTCGATTACAAAACTTAAATCACACATATGGTTATCTTGTTCCTCAGTAGTATAGTCATCGACAACAGGAACTTGATCTTCGTCACAAAGTAAAGTCTCTGACCACCAGGCAGAACTGCCGGTTTCAAGAGTGGAATCGTATTCGCAACTGCCATCATCTTCTGTAGCATTGCTATCATAATTATTGGCTTCTGAATCCGTACAACCTGTTACTGGTTCTTCATCGTATTCGCAACTGCCATC
>Ga0066836_10000055_pt1 | contig 41325 bp, 28 predicted proteins | sample ETNtaG_18_FD_71568 | JGI IMG/M metagenome (GOLD analysis project Ga0066836, IMG submission 71568) | Marine microbial and viral communities from oxygen minimum zone, Eastern Pacific Ocean - ETNP201302SV91 | ecosystem: Environmental > Aquatic > Marine > Oceanic | place: Pacific Ocean: Eastern... | reverse complement strand
TAGGGAGGGCATCAACATGGCCATCGGTGGTTGTTATGGATGCATTTAGGGTGAATAGGCCCGTAGATGCGAAATCAAAATCGCAATTAATTTCATCGCCAGGAGACAATGTCACATCACAAGTATAGGGGCCGGCTGCGAATTCATTTGTCACCAGATTGTAGAGGTTTACTTCGATTCGAGAGGCAGCTGTAACCCAACCAATGTTTCCTGAAACAACTCGAATTGACTGATCGCCATACGGATATCGAACTAGATATTCGCCACCTTGCAATACGTACGATGTTGTGCCTCTAGCGGGTACAACCTCGCGTATCCATAGGTCAGTGGTATCATTGACTGTGATTTCGAAAACAACCATGTCATTGTGCGAATTGGGGTCCAAAAATGTCCCATTCACCCACGAACGGATTTCAAAGTCACCAGCAAAGGGGGCCACAATATCTGGCAATGGAATATTTGCTGAAGCGAAGGTGCCACTATAGCCCCCCACTTCGTGGCTATCTTCTGCAACTTCAATTTCAAATACATGCATTTTCACAGTAAAGCAAATTGTACCATTTTGAATATCGGTATTGTATTGTTGATTTTGAACGGTACCATCGCCCGTGAAATCCCAATTTTCTGTGTAAACTTCACTCCCATTATGTGTCACTATAACTTCCACAGAATGAGCCAACCCATATTCGGAACCAGACACTGCAATGTTTCCGAGGATTTTGGCAGAATTATTAGTGATTCCAACTTGAATATCAAAAGGTGAAATGTATGCGCTTGATACCATGTCATAGTGGGTAGCAGTGTGAATAATCAATTCACCTGAACCATCTGCATCACCTAGCCCAGTGTAGTTCTGCTCCCAATCAACGCAATCCTGTGATTCAGCTACCAACGGGTTTACCAAATGCATTGACCAGTGAGTCGAGAAGTTCTGACCTGCAGGCCACGAACGACTGCGAACATCAATATTTGCAGGGATTGGAGTATTGCTATTGTAAACCTCTGAAGTATCAACATCATGTCCGTTGACAATCAAATCTGTCAAATCGTCTTCTATTGTGATCGTGTACCGAATGTGGTCATTGCTCGGATTGTTATCTTCGATAGCAAAGTGGAACATCACTGTGAATACACCTGAATATGTTGAGACATCAGCACTATCGACGAACCACAAGAATGACCAGAAGGAAACAATCGCGGAATCTCCATCGACTCCAGAACGATTGAGGTTGGGTGATTGAGCCGAACCTTCTTTGACGATATGGGCCGTTGGGCAGTTTGCAAACCCTACCCAGTCACCACCACAAATTTCAAGATCAATTGTGCGAGAGTCAGCATTGAAACCATACTGGTTTTCAACCAAAACCGAAGGTGTCCAATCGATGAGGTCACTTGTATCGAAATGGATTTCAGGCATGGGTTCAATCGCAGTTACGATGCTAACATCATCAGAAGCGATATTGGCCTGAACGGGCGACAAAAATGCCATGAAAGAACTCAAAATCATGAGCAACACTAGGCCGCTAGCACGGTGTTTCTTCCGCGCCCGTAGGGCGCGCTGGACAGAACCCATTGAAGAGACGACCACAAACGGTCCGTAAATACCCCTCGGCGAACCGATACAGTGTCAGAAGGATTGTGGCACACTATGAAATGGGCCACAGGGTTGATGGATGCGACCTTTATGGCGACCTGATGGTGCGAGGCGAGGGCGCGGCCGCTGGTGCACGAAAAGTGCGCGATGAAGGGGGATTAACTGCGGTGGTTGAGTTCCTTTCCGCCTTCGTTTTATTTTTGGTGATTCTCAGTGCTTTTCTTGCTCTCAGTCAACTAAAGTTAGGTAGCAATGTTGCCGATGTAGATCGCCTTGACCAAATGGCCATTGATGGTCTTGAAAGACTCACTGACTCAAAAGGACATGTAGTCCTGAGAATCGATGGTGTTCGCGACACGGGGAATTCGACCGATGATTGGCAACATTTCAATGCCACTACGTTGCTTACAGCAGATTTGTTGCCCGCCATTGGAGACGGTAAGGGCCACTTAGACATGGGGCGGATTTCAGCACTTGGAAATGTAACTGAAGATCGACTCATTCATGGCCTTGGAATTGACGAGGGATTAAGCCTAAATTTGACAATCATAATTGTACAAAGTACCAATGAAGCAAACATTGGAAACATCATATTTTCTGATGGCTCTGAACGCTCAGGCGGAACACGTGGAGCAACTGCAAGCCGCATCATGCATTTGGATGGAGATTCTGTACGCGTAACATTAGAAGTGCACAATGCTGGTAGAGAACCTTCAGGACTACGGATAACAGAATTCATGGCAGATCCTTTGAATGGACCTCCCGAATGGATTGAATTGGAAAATCCTGATGGTTTTGCAATGAATCTATCAGGGTGGAGTTTATCACGACCTGGTGCATTCGAACTCATTCAGGATGGGGCCTTGGCAGCTGGAGCAAGAATGATTTGCACTGGGAATTCTATTACTCAATACAACCCAAACGGTGTGACGATGATCGACATGGCATCTACAGGGGTTCTCGGCACAGGAACCATTGACGCATTGACTGTTGAAGGCGACACCATCACATTGGGTTGGACCCGTCCTGGAACAATCCTGACAATGGATGTAATGGTAGTGCATTGGGATGGTTCATGGGACATTCAATCCAATCACTCAATGACATACAACTTGGGTGGGTTCTCGAGTAGCCCAACGAATTGGACTTCTGTAGATGGTGGCACGCCCGGTTGGTGAAGAAACCCGTTATGCAGGTATTTTCAGCATCGCCCAGTCAATCGGCTTATCTACGGCCTGTTGAATCGCGAGTTGTTCCCATGATGCCGACCCCGCAGTACGAGCGTGACAGGTGTGTCACCGGAATTCCAGGGTTGGACGAAATTTTGAGGGGTGGAATCCCTTACGGTTCAACCGTTCTTGTCGCTGGAACCTGCGGTTCAGGAAAGACGACAATGTGCATGGAATTTTTAGTCAATGGTGCAAATAATGGCGAAGCTTGTGCACACTTTTCCGCCACAGAACCTTCGGTAAAACTTCTAGAAAACGTCCGTCAATTCGATTTCTTTGAGATGCGTTTGGTTGATCAAGGACTAATCAATGTCTTTGACATGGATGTTCTGTTCTCGTGGTTGGGGATGACGAAGTCTACATTTGAGTTGTCAGATATTGATGCAATGGTCAAATCAATTACAGATATCGTCAACACAATCGGTGTCACACGATTGGTCATTGATTCGGTTACAACATTGTGCTACAAAATCCCCAGCGAACAACTGATTCGTGATTTCTTGTTCAAATTAGGGAAGGCCCTTGCAACTCTAGGCTGCACGGCTCTATTGGTGTCGGAAATTACGTCATCGGGCGCCAAAGCATATTGGTCATCCTTTGGTGTAGAAGAAGCGATTCTCGATGGAATCATCGTCCTCGGAGATGTTGAACGAATGGGCCACCTTCTACGATTCATTCAGGTTGTGAAGATGCGAGGTACTTCGCATGCTCGTGCGAAATATGCTCTTGAATTGACACCGAAGGGCGTCATGCTAACACCGATGCTGAAATGGGGTGCTGTAAATGATTGAGTTGGATACTGGGATTGCCCAGCAATTGGCTGAGGAAGTTACACCCTCATCGGCGATTCAGGTACGCGTAGGTACAAGTAATTCAGAGTTGATTATCGCATCATTATTGCAACCATTGATTCAGGGTTTTGAAATGAAAGGAGTTTACATCTGCGCTTCCCGTCGTGCGACTGAAATAATCGAAAACCTCGAACAGATTGGTGTTGATCCCAGTGGGATTCAATTCATTGATACCGTTTCGAGTGGTTTCATTGGCGGTACGGAAGTCCCATACCCGAATATTCGCTTTGTCGATAGCCCCATTATGCTAGAATCAATTATGCTAAGAACACTGTATCATTTGAGTGGATACACTGAAACTGGCAATTTCGTTATTCTCGACTCTGTTAACGCCCTGTCTATTTACAATGAAAAGAGGATGTTGGCTGAATACCTCCACACATTCATCAATACATTCCGCGCGCGTGAGGTACTTACTGCAATTATCAACGTGCCAGATCAGACACCACCTGGAGTCTTGGCGAATTTGGATTTGTATTGTACCGACCTTATCGATCGCGGACAGGTTATCATCAATTGAGAGGTGTTGAAAAATGACAACGACTGTCCGATTTGACGCTGATGATGAAGAATTCTATGGAGATATGGCAAGTATTGGTTCGGCCAAATTCGATGCAATTCTCACAGGTAAAGCACTCAATGAGGGAAGTATCCCCCGTGGATTTACACTGTTGGCGATCGGAAATCAAGGTGCAGGAATGGATTTGTTCGGAAAACAGTTTTCTTCAGTCGCAGAAGATGCAGGCAATACACTTCTCGTATCTACGGCTGAAAGCCAAGCTGAAATTCTCTCACTGTTCAAACGTTATGACTGGCCTACCGATATCATGGTCAGAACCATGGGTGAAGAATACAATCGAAACGTTCTCGAGAGAGATTTGAGAGCCAGTAAATATCGACTTGAAGGATTTACAATGCAAGACATTCAACGTCTTGCACAAACACGATTCGTTGAAAATGAAGTTCATGATTATCTCACAGACCTAACCAGTCAGATGACATCCTTGCCCCCCTACTTCAGGGCGGCTATTGACAATCTGGACTTTTTCTTTGCCAGAAATGAGCCCTCTCGTGTAATTTCGATGTTGCGCATGATTCAGGCACACACACAATTACACCGAGGCGTCCTTCTACTCAATGTCTCAAGCGATATGGTTGACAAATCCGTTGTTCGAGAATTGTATTCAATTTGTGATATTGTAATGGAGTTTGAAGTCGGTATGATGGGGACTGATTTTGAAACTCGCATGGTCATTCGAAAATTCCGAAACGGACCCGAGAATCTCAAAGCGATCTCATTCCGCGTCACCAAGGATGAAGCCATCACACCTGAAACAGTGGAACGAATTGCTTGATTCTTGGAATCAATCAACCGATTCATGGAATGTAGTTCAGAAGTATCCAGTAATCCAAACGATTGGATCACCAAACAATACGAGAGGGAGAATTGCTGGGAAAACAAATAGCAAGAAGGGGTGCTTTGCTGTCACCCAAGCTTTCTCTAAACCTTCTGCTGCCAATTCTTTCAAGACATTCTCAACATCTGTCTCGGCACGACTCCCCCGAACTGGCCTCATTCGGCGGGTTACACCATGAGTTCCGTCGGGTTTGTCTACAACCTCCTCTAGCAGCCAAACATGTTTCAGAGGGATTTCTGACAAAGGCATTCTTGACGCATGCCAAGACATTGAAAGAGGACTCAAGTCACCAGCGCTAGCATTACGAATCAGCATCACAAATGGCAGAACAAGGAAGGCCAGACCCGCCCACATCAGTAAGGAAAGGGCTGGTGGCATGGCTGTGGAAAATTCACCACCTGATGAATTCAATGGGAAGGCTGCACCATTCCATGAAGGCAATAATAGTGTGGCCAACATCATTGCTTTTGCATCTGCACCCCCGTGGAGCATTCTGAATCTCCAAGCCATTTCAAAGAAAATAAGGACAAGACCCATGATGACCATTTGACCCCAGAGTAATGCGGATTCAGTTGTAGACTCAAGGGTCGAATCAGTGTAGACATTTGGATCGAAATAATCGAAAAGAACTGGTCCGTATTCCATCGCACCCATCACAAGACCAACTCCACTGACAAAATACCAAATTGTCACAATGATGTCTAGAACGGATCCCTTCATGATATCTGAAAAATCAGGCCTCCCCATCAATGCGGTCGAAGCAAATGCAACCGCTGCTGATGCCGTTAGCCAAATCATCCAATTCGCTTCTAAGACTAGAAGTTCAAGACATAACAGGAACAGAGTAGGCTTGGCCCATGCCCACCACCATTCATTTGAAACTCGGCGTGTTTTGTGATCCAACCAAGCCGCACCCCCAAAACACATGATGAGAACGCCGACGCGAACCCACTGAATGAGTTCCAATTCAAAGTGCCCATCTGTCATGCGAATCAACACTTGCACTGGAAAGCGACTTAAAGCAGCCTCGGCCCCCCATTGATGTGAGAGCAGGTTTGGGGGAACATCATGACAGCCGATATCGAAAACCGCATGCAGCAAATCGCTGCCGTGATAACACAATTGGATGATCCAAAAGTCCCCCGGAATATCCGTAAAGGAGCAAAAGACGCTGTTGAAAAATGGCTCTTGAACAAAAACAAGCAACTCGATATCCGAATCGCCATTACTCAGGCGAAGTTGGAAGAACTCTACGAAGACCCAAACATCCCAATGGAGTTTGGGACATTGATTTTACAAATCAATACAGCATTGGAGCAAATGCTCACTGATTTACACTCCTGATGGCCAACGGCAACCCCGTATTGGCCAATCCAAGAGCCTCTCCTTTGGCAGTGATTCCAATCAATCCAACCTCAATTGAAGGGTCGAATAATGAAATCCCATACTCAAGGCGCTGTTGCAACGTACCTGTTTGAATGGCAACTCGGTGGCATAGCATTTTGATCGTGATATCTTCTCCAATTCCAGTGGCTGCGAGAGCAATTTCCTCATCAATCCAAAATCCTGGCCCCCACAAGGGGGTATCACCAACTCTACCCCTTGGCCTTCCCGTGCAACCCCCAGTTGATGTGGCAACCGCCATCAACCCATTTTCATCAATGGCGACACTACCGACTGTATCATTTCCAGAAGGTGAATCACTCCCTTCCACCTTGGCCTTTGGATAGCCCTGTTGATCTGCCCAATCTCGGGCACCTTGACCCACGAGAATATGATATGGTTCATTGAGTAAACCTGCCGCCACATGGACAGGGTTTGGTGTATCTTCGATTGCCATAATCGAACCGAGTTTGCCATCTGAAGTTGCCACTGCCGCATCCAATTGAACAGAACCATCGGCTCTTTTCCGTCCACCTGTTCCAGCATTGAGAACAGGGTCATTTTCCATGATTTCAACGGCTGCAAGTACCGCATCAAGAGCGGAGCCACCTGTCAATAATATCGCCCAACCGGCATCAGCCGCTGCATCAACCCCGGGTTGATCCTTGGCAGAATGACCCGCACCACCATGACAAACAATCATCGGAGTCGCCATCTACTCATCCTCCGCATTTGCAGTTAATTTCAACCCAATTTGCGCAATAACTGCTAATATCATGATCATACCACAAATTCGGAACACTGTATGGTATGTCCAAAAACCAGAACCATCTACAGTTTCCGCCCAAATAAATCCTGCACTAATTGGTCCAATAACTCTAGACATCGCACCAAATCCTTCCTGTGAACCCATCACGCGACCAAGGTCTAGGTTGTGTGCACGTGCCTCAAATGTCAACAGGGTATTTTGGGTCGGTTGGAAGAGACCATTGCCAACTGCAATACATGTCATGGCCACCAATCCAATTGCAAAAGGTGTGGGCTGAAGATATGGTATCCATGCCAATCCAAGGCCACAAATCAATATGCCCATTACCATCAAATTTCGAGGCCTGTAACGTTTCACTAGTGGTCGAATTAACCCGCCTTGTACAATCACACCAACAAGTCCCACATATGCAAAAATCAGACCGTTTTGATAGGCGTCATACCCCAAACCACCGTTCAAGATTTCCATACCTGTGAACAAAATGAATGTGGCATGCATCATCGTGAATGATAGGAGGAAAAGAGCGTTGACCAAAATCAATGTCCGAACACCTGGACTCAAATCTCGAACGCCAATTAGATTCTTGATGACACGCATGAAACCTTTAGGTGCATTATCATCAATTTTGGTTCTCGAATCAGTTGGTAAACTCTCAGGTAAATAGGTCAAAGCGAAAAGGAATGAAGTGGCAGACAACACACCTGCAAATAGACAGGGTAAGAAGTAGGGGTGGGCAATCCACCAATCTGTGCCGAAAAATCCTCCAAATGTAGTAGCTGGATCCGTTAGAACTCCCCCAATGAATGGCCCAATCATGAATCCCAAGCCAAATGCTGCTCCTATCAATCCCATTCGACCAGCCACTTGACTTGGTGTGCTGATGTCACCAATATAGGCCCGTGCAACGGCAATATTCCCATTCCCTGCTCCCGCCAAGAAACGGACAATCAATGCGAACCAAAGACTTCCAGATAACCCAAACGAAATAAGAAAAATGGTGTTTGAAATCAATCCAAAAAGTATGATCGGACGTCGACCTAGACGATCTGAGAGTGTACCCAAAATTGGTGTGAATAGAAATTGCCCGAAGGTGTATGCTGCCAGAACAATCCCTACCCATCGGTCTCTCGTACCGATGTCAGTAAACCCATCACCATGGGCTAAATCTTGGATGAAATAGGTAAGGAATGGGATGACGAGAGTGAATCCAATCATGTCAATTAACACAACGAGAAACAAAATGCTCATGCTTCCACGAGCTTGTTTCTCAAAATCCATGGCCTACGGCCATGATAGACAGGGCATAAGCATGTGCTCAAGCAGAAGGCTGGCCACTTGGATTTGGTGTTAAACGGTCAATAACCGCGCCAAGACGTTCCACCAAGGAACTCTTATTCTCGTTTGAGACCAATGCATTTTCCATCACTTCATCTAAGGTGTCCACAGGGATGACTTCAATTTGATCCTTGTAAATATCGTCGATGAGAACATCCTTCATGTTAGCACGAGGGATGATAACGCGATTGATACCGCTCTTCGCTGCGGCCTCAATTTTGGCAGTCACACCACCGATAGGGAGAACTTCACCCCGCACTGAAAGTGACCCTGTCATGGCGAGATTCTGATCGATTGGAATGTCCTCAAATGCGGAGATAATGGCAGTCGCGATTGTAATACTGGCACTGTCCCCATCCACACCATGTGTGTCCACAAATTGAATGTGGATATCATAATCAGAGACATCCTTGCCTGTGAGTTTCTTGATGACTGCGCTGACATTGGTCACACTTTCTTTAGCCAAATCAGACAAACCTCCAGTGGCAAACACACTGCCTGATTTCGATTGCGTGGGTGTCACTAAAGCCTCGACTGGGAGCATGATCCCACTAAAATCAGACATGCCGCTGTTTGCACCTAGAACGGCCAAACCATTGACTCGCCCAACACGTTCGCCACTGTTCACAAGAAGAGAATAATCCAATCGATGTTCAATCATACGGTCTGCAACCTGTTGTTCCAATGGGCGGGCGATTCGACGGGCGCCAAGAACGTGTTTACCTGTCGTTATAGGGGAGTTTTCCTCACAAGCAAGGTCGCCAGCAATCCTCACCAAACCTCCAAGTTCACGGAGGCGCAATGTGAGTTTGCCTCGACGCCCAGCTCTACGCTGTGCTTCGCGGAGAATGACTTCGACTGCAGAACGATCAAAATGCGGAATCGGATTTCCAGTTTTCTTGTTGAGTTCGTTGCCCACTTCTTGGGCAATGAAACGAATCAAACGGCGACGGTTTCGTGCCGTGTCTCGCATTGTCGAATTGACATATACCTCGTATCCATATCCACGGATTCGACTGCGTAGAGCAGGATGCATGTGCTGTACTGCATCAAGATTCCCTGCGGCTACAAGAATGAAGTCACAAGGGACTGGCTCAGTCTTTGTTAGAGCCCCAGATGAACGTTCTGAACGACCGGAAATTGGGAATGCTTTCTCCTGCATTGCCGTTAGAAGAGCCTGTTGTTCCTCTAACCTAAGTAGATTGATTTCATCAATGAAAAGAACACCTCCATGGGCCTTGTGAATGGCTCCGGCTTCAACTCGTTCATGGGCAGGAGTTTCCATACCACCAGATTGGAATGGGTCGTGACGTACATCACCGAGTAAACTACCAGCCAATGTGCCTGTAGCATCGGTAAATGGTGGCATGTCCCCTCGCTTTCGTTTGACCAATAATTTAGGAATCCTAGATTCATCACCCGAAACCAATCGATTCTTGATAAACATGTAACCAAAGGCAAGTAAGAACATTCCAAAGAGTAACATCATGATGTCACCGGATTGAATGGTCGCCAACAGTAGTGCTGCGCCAATGAGGAGTGCGACAAACATCATTGTACGACTGGTACGCTCTCGTTGTTCACGAAGCTGTGCGCGACGATCCTTGACAATGCGGTCACCTCTACCAGCAGGCACCGTGCGAATTCGGGGTTCATTTTCATCATCATCGTTGATGTAACAAAGTGTATCCTCCAAGGATTCACTTGGCATTAATTCAGTCATTGCTTTGGCGAGCATACTCTTTCCAGTCCCAGGGTCGCCAATCATCAGCATATGACGGCGCTGTTCAGCAGCCTTTCGAATCACGACTGCTGCGTCTTCCTGACCAATGACTCGATCTACCAAGGAATCTGGGATGGGTACATCTGCTGTCGAATCAAATGAAATATTCTGTAGCCATTCATCTATTGGTTCATCGATGACGGGGTCGTCAGCTCCATCTGCGATAGAACCTAAACCAAATCCACTCTTTTCGACGGGAGTGGGGTCAAGTTCCTCGATGATCGCCACTTCTTCTGTGACATCTTCATCCACTTGCTCATCCGTCATGGTGACCTCTCCGGTATTGTTCTGGGGCTCGGCTACGTTCTTGAATGTGCGGTATCGTTACTTCGGCCGCCCAGGGGGCTAAAGCCCCCTTGGGCGAGAGGTTCTTGCCCATCGTCGAATTGATATTCTGAACCATGGTCCGAAAGTCATCCACTCGGCCGCCCTCGGGTCGGCACCTTGCTTGCAAGGTCGAGTTCTTTGGAACCAGGATGTGAAAATAATGCCGGAATATACCGCACTACGAGAAGATGATGGGCGCACTTACATTGTCCCAATTCAAGATGATGAATTGAAAATAAAAGGGCTCGGAAGATTCGCACCGAAACCTTTGCTTGAAGGAGTCGCCAATGGTGAGCGTGTCACCGTCGGTCAAAAAATCCTCACAAAAGTCGAAGTGGGGCTTCCCGAATTACGTAAAGGTATGAAACGGAGGGCCCAAATCATCAACCCAAAGGATGCTGGTTTTCTCATTGCATGGATGGGGATTGGATCAGGACAACGAGTCCTTGAGACGGGGCATGGTTCAGGTGGTTTGGCCCTTCATCTCGCAAACGTACTCGGCTCAAATGGCACACTGGTTTCTGTTGAAAATCGACCTGAACATGCTGAAGTGGGACGGGAGAACATGGAAAGGGCAGCAAAGGCGATGAGGGAATTTCCAAACTGGATATTGCTGGAAGGCGATATTGCCGAAACATCGTTTGAAGGTATTGTTGATGATTTTGATGCCATCATTCTAGATCTACCTGAACCTTGGCCAGTAATTTCATCACTTGCAAAGAAGTTGAGATATGGGGGGAGAATCGCTTGTTACTGCCCCGTTTCTAGTCAATTGGAAAAAGCCTGGAATGCCTGTGAAGAAGCGGGTTTAACTGTCGACTGGGCTGGAGAAATGATGGATCGCGTTTGGACCAAAGCCAGCCGTGGTGGTGTCAGACCAGGCAATACACCGATGGGGCATACAGCATTCTTGCTCATTGCAGAACGAATCTGATCAAGCATCTTCTCGAGGAGGCATGACTCGATTCATCTCTTCACAAGTGGGGCACTTGAATCGGAATGGCGCCTCCTTTTCCGTAGGTAAACGAATACGCGAGTCACAAGCATGACAACGAGCTGTGCCATCTTCATCCGCACGTATTTCACCATGGCTCAGATCCGCATCTTTGTTCTCTTCCTCAGTCGCTTCATCCCATGCATCTTGCGCACTCTTTTTCGAACGTGATTTCGAACTGTAGCGCACCCACATAATGAGCAGACCTGCAAACATCCAACCTGACAACATGGCAATCGCCAAATTAGCAGCATTGACCATTGGCCCACCGCTCCACAATTCTGCTTCAGTGGGCGCTGGTGCTTCAAATTCAACCGTTAGAGTTGATGTTGGACTGCTCACCAAGAAACCCTGCCCGACAAGTGTTCCTGTGGCTTCGATTCGGAAATCAATACTACCAATTGTGGGCTCACCGCTGGATTGTAAAGTCAACATGTAAGTTGCTACACCACCTGGCACCACTGTGAAAATCCCGGTGGTTTGATTCACGTCCAGGTTCCAATACCTCAGTAGATCTCGCTCGTGCTCCCCTGCAATATTTAGGAATCCTGAGACCTGTTCATTGCCATCGTTTCGGACGGTTACAGTGTAGGTTGCCGTACTATTCCACGGAAGAGACCAATCGTCCCCCAACATTGTGACTTCAAGCAATGGCCCACCCTCGATGTTTCGATGTGGTTCAATTTCAAGGTCCACAGAATCTGTTGAATTTACATTGGAATCAGTCAGTGATGTGGCTGTGAAAGCAATCGTTTGTGTTCCGGCAAGCAAGGTGCTACTCGCCGTGCAAGTCACAGCGTAACTTTCTGCCGCAGAGCCTGCTGCAAGAGTTGTTTGGGCAGGATGATTACAGATGAAGCCCGATGGGCCCGTGACCAAGAGGGTGTCTTCTGCTTCACCCAAGTTAGATAGGAATAGAGTGAGGCTTGCACTTCCTTCTGCAGCAATTGACGCCACATTGGTTGTGACAGTTGCCATCACTGAGACTTCGGGAACGGTTGCAAACAAAGACAGTGAGTCTGTAATAGAATCATCATTTTCGCTTTCGACAACCAATGTCATTTCGACATCTTCACTCGCCCCCGTACGACGTAACGTGATGGTTACCTCTGCGCTCTCACCAGAAGAAAGGGTGAGTGTTTGTGGTGAGATTCCAACTTCAAACCCAGCGGCTCCAGTTAGCGTGATGGCGAAAGTGTCCGGCTCATTTCCGTCATTGATTACCGTTGCAACAAATACCGAATCGGCACCGCTTGCAACCGGTAATGAATCGCCAGCAACCAAAACACGGACCTCAGCTCGTTGATCGACTTGTGCATCAATTGTCATCGAATCCCATGTACTTCCATCATCTGGATTGATGGCTAGAATGGTGAAGGTGTATGTCCCTGAAGCAATGTCGTCATCGATGCTCACAGTCATGGAAAGAACCGAACTATTCACTGGACCTATCGAGGTTTCATTGCTCACAGTGATTGTGAATCCCTGTGGTGCACCATTCCAATCTAGTGCCGCATTGGTTGCACCTGTACCGTCGTTTGTTAGAGTGAACTCAACTGTTTGGGGTTCAGTAGAGCCAACATCAAATGCACCCCCAAGAGGACCAGACATCCAAATTGAGGACCAAGGGAGAATGCTGACGGTTCCAGAGAAGTTGTGTGTAGTCGAACCATCTTGTGTCTCAACACTCAAGTCAATGGTGTAATTGCCTACCAGTGGTGTATCAGAAGCGATGGAAGTTGACCAACTCAAATCAACAGTTTCACCGGATTGAACGGTGACAAAGGTGGAACTCGTATCGATTGTCAAATCATCCGATGAGCCAGAAAGGCGCATACTCGTCGCCTCAGTCCCTGTGTTTCGGATCGTGACAACATCGGATGCAGACTCACCTGGCGTGAGTGTTAATGCTTCATTGGTGACAACTTCAAGACCGTGTGACACACCTACATCAAGCGTATGTGTATGGAAATAACTCACTTCTCCAATTTCATCCCAAGCATCTAGCGTGACATCACAAGAATCGCCTTCACCGGCATCGACATCAATACTCACATCGACAGTGATTGTTTCGTTGTCGCTTGCTCCAAGTCTGACACCATCTGCTTCAGAAGAATCCAAACTGGCTGAACACACACCTGTGGAAGAAATTGTGTAAATTGATTCGGCTTCTGATGTCCCAGAATTGTGAATTTCAAAATCAATCATTCCAGTACCATTGGGCAACCAATTATTGATCGATTCGGTTGCTGAAATCGTTAGATTGTGAGTCCCATTTACTCGCACAACAATGGTTTCAGAGATGGTGAAATTCCCCATTGCTGAACCTGCAGATAACAAAAATCCGTAATCGCCGGGCGCTTCACCATTCGGTACGCTAATCCTCAGCGTCTCCATTCTGGTTTCACCAGCACTCATGTTGGTTAGACTAGAGGAAAGCCAGCGGACCTCCCAACCTGCAGGAACAGTGCGCCCCATGCTTGTTCCATTTCCACCACTTTGCCCACTGCTCACAGTCATGCATGTTGTCGCATTGCCAATGGCACTGAGATTTTGAGTCAATATAGCCGAAATACACCATTCTCCGGCAGTTAAGTTCCATGTATGATTCCAAGAATGATTTACCCCCCCACTGGTCCAATTATACATCCCAACATCATATGGGAAAATCGAACCATTTTCTTCAAGAACCCAATCAACAAAATAAGTGAGATTTGCTGTTAAGTTCACTGCGTCAAGAACGGCAGTAAGATTGGTGGATACTGCAGAGAGTGAAGCAAAGAATTCAGTTGGACCTGTTGTCACATTCCCCGTTCCATTGTTCGTGTTGTTCCCACCGGTGTTGTTCCCAGTATTGTTGCCACCGGTGTTGTTTCCAGTGTTATTCCCGGTATTGTTGCCACCTGTATTGTTGCCCGAATTATTCCCACCAGTGTTGTTACTTCCACCACCACCAGTCCAATTCGCCCAAAAGTTGCTGAGATCAGCGGTTTCATCGACAGCGAGAACAATGTGATCAATGGATGAGCCTTCATTTGAAATCGGGACATCAATATCAATGGACCCACCTACATCAATTCCAATGAGCCCATTGTCACCTATTGCAGTATGCTCAATGTCTGGTAAATAAGAAGGGGCGACTGAAAGATAAAGTGTAATTGTAGTCGAAACATTGGTACCAGAATGTGCAACGTTGATGTCTACAAACCCATTGTCTGACAAATTGGCATCTGCTGCAAGATTAACGATGATTGTAGTCGATGCCGAAAATGTCGGCAAGACCGTAGAAATGCTCTGGTCGGCAAGAGTCACATTCCAAGCGATTGAAGTCATCGAAGTATCAACAGTGAGGTCAAAATCTTGAATGGAGGTGTCGTTATTCTCAATGGTGAGGGTGACGTTGGCGCTGTCCCCCTGAATCAGGACTACTTGATCGGTTGATAAATCCAACAAAATACGGCTATCTGCAGCAGCAATAGGTGCGAACGCTGTCAAGAATGTGCTCGAAATAAGTAGTAAACATAGCGCTACAGAGCGGCGGCGCTGGGTGGACATGGATACAACCGAATCCGTACCCTGCTTTGAGGATGATGGGAGAACGCGTAAGCGTTCTCGGAGTATTACTGAAATTATGATTGTTGCAGAGTTGCAATTATATCCGAATCCAAGAGCTCCCATGTGAAGTATCCATCCAATGATTCACGGCCAAAATGACCCCCTGCTGAAGTTGCCGAATATATGGGGCGGAGCAAGTTCAATTGTTGAATGATTCCTCGTGGACGGAAATCGAAACAATTGCGAACACGTCGACTGATTTCTTCATCAGTAATTCCTGCAGAATGAGTGCCATCGGTGGTCACTCGCACACTCACAGGTTCAGCAACACCAATGGCATAAGCCAATTGAATTTCACAACGTTTTGCAAGTTTCGCAGCAACCACATGTTTCGCGGCCCATCGTGCAGCGTATGTTGCTGAACGATCCACCTTTGAGGGATCTTTTCCACTGAATGCGCCCCCTCCATGTCGACCCATTCCACCATAGGTATCAACGATGATTTTACGGCCGGTGACACCAGCATCTGCATGTGGCCCCCCTTGAACGAAACGACCCGTTCCATTGACGATAATGTCTGTATTAGAATCTATCAATTCTGGAGGAATGATTGGTTCGATAACATGCTTGTGAATCTCTGCCTTGATGAATTCATGTTCGGCATCTTCGGTTTCAAATTGTGTCAGCATATCGTCGTGCTGAATGGCAATTACTACGGCCCAAACACGGCGAGGGGTTCCATATGCTCCGTACTCAATGGTGACTTGCGATTTACCATCAGGCCTGGCCCAAGGAAGCAATCCATTCTCGCGGACTTCAGTAAGGCGACGAGTGAGAGCCTGACTTAACAGTGCAGAAAGAGGCATATAATGCCCCGAAAGAGCTGGGTATGTTTCTGATTCATCGGTAGCATATCCGAACATTAGTCCTTGATCACCAGCGCCTTGATTGATATCTCCTTGATCTACACCTTGACTGATTTCTGGAGATTGTGTTGAAATCAACAATTGAACATCACATGTTTTGGCATCCATTCCGAAGGCATGATCCGTGTATCCAATCGCTGCAGCAGTCTTTCGGGCAACTGCTTCATAGTCAATCTTAGGTGGCGCACAAGTAATCTCACCTGCGAGAATGATTGTACTGCCAGCATCAGTTCCTTTGACCATGGTTTCACAAGCTACACGTGCATGAGGGTCTTGTTGCAAACAGGCATCAAGAATGGCGTCAGAAATCGCATCGCAGAGTTTGTCGGGATGACCCGCAGTCACCGATTCTGAGGTGAACAGTAAACTCTCGTGTGACATTAAACCCGGCGAACCCCCTTCTGCATATCAATGGTGAGGGCGGAAGCGTTTCACTGTTGGATACGAAATGGTCACCATTTACCGCCGTGCGGTTCAAGTGTTTGATGCACACGGCGTGAATCATGACCGGACGCGACGGACGCGATTGGGAGCCGACACATTACCGAACACACACTCTAGGTGAAGTTCGTGATTTAGGCGCTCAAATGATTGGACACGAAGTGACCGTCGCAGGTTATGCTGAAGCCGTCCGTGGCCGCGGCGCCATCTGTTTCTTGATGCTACGTGATGGTACTGGACACCTCCAAGCATTCCTCAAGAAGGACAACATGGATGAATCATCATTCGATGCCATCCAGGGTGCTAGTAGGGAATCAACCATCCAAGTTACAGGCATGGTTGCCCAAAAACGGCCACCCAAGGTTGCCGAGGGGGAGCCCGAGCCGCCGGCTGAATACGAAATCAATGTCTCTTCAGGGCAAATCCTAGCACTCGCAGAAACTCCACTCCCTGTGGGTGTTGTCGACGATGTGCATGTTGGCCTAGATGTCCGCTTGGACAATCGCCATCTCGATTTACGTCGCGCGCATGTGAATGCCATGTTCCAACTTCGTGGTAAAGTCCTACAATATGGACGAGATCACCTCATCACTGAAGGGTTCAATGAAATGAATTCACCCAAGATTATCGCCAGTGCTTCTGAAGGTGGAACCAACCTGTTCCCAATGAAGTATTTCGAAACCGATGCTTACCTTTCACAATCACCTCAATTGTACAAACAACTTGCCGTCCTTGGTGGCCTTGAGCGCGTGTTCGAAATTGGACCCGCATTTAGAGCCGAGAAGCACGACACCTATCGTCACCTCAATGAATTCATCTCCTTTGATATCGAAGGAGCATGGATGAATGATGAAGATGTCATGTGTGTACAGGAAAGGATGATTCACCATATTTGGAGCCAAGTGGCAGCCAATGATCAGAACCTGATCGATGTCATCAATGAATACAGAGCATCACAGGAACAAGAACCAATCAGCGTGGATGTTCCGAGCCTACCCTTCCCCCGAATCCCATATTGTGAAGCGATTGAAATCGTCAAAGCGGGTGGCGGAGAAATTGAGTGGGGGGATGATATAGAATCACACCACTGTGACTTGATTGCTGCAAAATATCCGGGCTTCCATTTCTTGCCCCGTTGGCCAATGTCGATGAAGCCGTTCTACATCTTCCATGACGAATCAGAGAAGGGTTCGACTGGTGGACAACTATCCCGTGGGTTCGATCTCAATTACGGCCGCGACGAGATGACTAGTGGAGGTCAGCGCGAACATCGAGTCGAGGTTCTAGAACAGAATCTTCTCAATATGGATCTCGACCCTGCTGACTTCACATTCTACACAGATGGATTCCGCTATGGTGCACCACCTCACGCTGGTTGGGGATTGGGTGTTGCAAGATTGTTGATGGTACTCACAGGTGCGGGTAACGTGCGCGAAGTGGTTCTCTTCCCAAGAGACCGCAGTCGAGTCACACCCTGAACAAATCACACTTGGGACGGATTGAGGATGAATGATTCAACCGTTATTTTACCTGATGATTTGGAATCGTTTACTGAACAGGTTCTCCCTGTTTTTGCAGCAATTGTCGGGATTGTGATTTATTCGACATTTGTTTTCAAATTCTATCGATTCCTTGCGAAAAAAGACCTGATCGATGCTGATTTTTCGCAATATTCAGAAGGGTTTACAGGATTTATGAAGCGCCTTGTCGATGGTGTTCTTTTGATTCTCCAAAATATTCTATTTGCACCATTCTTGATTTCATTCTGGGTACTAATCTTAGCGGTGATTCTAACATTACTATCTGGCGGTGACGATCTATATTGGAACGTTTTGGTCGCCACATCGGTTGTCGGAGCGGTTCGGGTAATCAGTTACTTCAGCGAAGATTTGGCCAGAGATGTTGCAAAAATGCTACCCTTTGCGGTCTTGGGTGTTTTCCTTGTTGATGCTGGTTCATTCAATTGGGATGCCGTCTCAATATTGTGGGATCAATTGGGTGAATTCGCAATTTCATTCGCAAGCAGTATGACATTGGTCGTTTTACTCGAAACTGCCCTCCGAATTTTGGATACGATAAAGCAAATCATTTCACCTCCCGACACATATCTTCTTGACGAATTAGAAGTTTTTGAGTAATTATATCTACGCTGTTACATTGTGAAATACAATAATAAAAAATCACATCTCAAACAGATTGTATGGGACCTAAGCGATTTTCGTTAATGTTACTCTGTGTAGCCATGTTGGTGCCACTCTCTGGTTGTACAGAAAGCCTTGGTGGATGTGGCGTAGGTTATGATGAGATGTATGGTGGATATGACTACATCTACGCCACAAAAGATGTGGCACAAGATAATTCATTCAATGTAACCATTGAATTACTGAGAGTCGGTGGCGGATGGCTTGAAGATAGTGAAGAGCATCAAGAGAGTCAATCGATTTGGGTGACTTTAACTGTAAAAATGGACGACGGTTCCGAGCAAGCTATTGGTTACAATAGCAACAGTTGGGATGTCAATGGAGATTACAATAATGGATCTTATTGGTCAACAAATCTGTATTACCAAAGCTCTGCAGGATTTTGCGACTATGGATGTGACCAAGTAAAATTTAGCGCAGGTGTTGAAGGCGGAGCAATCTATTATGACGGGACCTGTGATTCATCACCTTGGATAGATATTGCCTGACCGAAAAGAACGGGTATCTTCCACCCCTTCGGGGTGATATGGGAGACACGCCAGTCTTTGCCTATCTCTTGCTCAAGGAGCACCCTTATGGGCGCGAGATGTTGCGGCAAATGTTGTCCGAGGGCTTCGTTCCAGCGATTATAATCGAGGAAGATTCGGCGATTGGTGACGAGGAACGCGAGAAGTTTCTCAAGCGCATTGAAGGCAATCCAATTGCACCGACCATTATCGAACAAATTGAGAAACTCGATGTTATTCATGTGACGGTACCGATCCATAATTCCGACGAAGTGATGCCACACATTCGAGGCATGGATTTGGATCTCATCGTCTTTGGAGGCACACGAATCATACGTGGAGAAATTCTCGACACGCCAAAAGATGGTGTCATCAATTCCCACCCTGGCTTATTGCCAGATTGTCGAGGATCTGCCAGTCCAGCTTGGTCTGTTTACCATGACATTCCTATCGGTAGTACAACACACTTCTGTGACAATGGAATCGACACTGGAGAATTACTATTGCGTCGTGAATTCCCCGTCAAACGTGGCATGAATTATGAGGACCTGTGTTACGAGACACTTGTCCTCGCTGGCGTATTGATGAAGGAAGCACTGATGGCTTATGTTGCAGGTAAGTGGCCAGAAATGCGTCATCCACAAGGCGAAAGCCCATGGCCTACCTTCCGTAACGCCCCACCAGAGATTCTGGAAGTTGTGGACCAGAAGTTAACAGAACAAACATATGCACACTATGTGGACTGAGGTGAAAGAATGAAAATACCGTATGCAACTGATGCACTGAAAGGAATGAGAGCTGTAGTCTGTGGAGCCTCCAAAGGCATTGGAAGAGCGACTGCAGAAATGCTAGCGGCTTGCGGCGCTGATGTAATCGGACTCAGCCGTAGTGCACCTGAAATTCCAGGGGTCCGTTCAATGTCACTGGATCTTGAAGATGCAGATGCCATCACCAAAACAATCTCTGGTATCTTGGCAGCCGGTCCGATTCACATTCTGGTAAACAACGCAGGTGGTCCACCAGGTGGCCCATTGCTAGGCAATGAAATCGAGGATTTTGAAGCGCCATTCAAGCGTCATCTCCACGCTTCTCATCAAATTACCCAAATGGTCGTACCAGCGATGGAAGAATCTGGGGTGGGACGTATTGTCAACATCATCTCAACTTCGGTTCGCGAACCAATACCCAACATCGGATTATCCAATACCCTTCGGGGGGCGATGGCATCATGGGCAAAATCACTCAGCCGAGAATTACCTGTTTGTGTTACAATCAACAATATCTTGCCCGGCTTTACCGATACGGACCGATTGGGTTCTCTGGCAGAATCTATTGAGAGTAAAACAGGAAGAAGTCAGCAAGAAATCCATGATAATTGGATGTCCCAAGTCCCGATTGGGAGACTCATCGACCCAATGGAAACTGCTTCTGCTGTGACCTTCCTTTGCTTGCCACAATCTGGTGGTATTCGAGGTGTCAGTTTGGCAGTAGATGGCGGCCGAATGCGTTCAATTTGAGGTGGTCGAATGGCTGACGAATCCCTTACACCCGAACAGGCTCACCATCTGCTAGATTTGATGGCAAAGGGAGATGGTTTCGATGAGGGGATGGATGCAGGTGTTGCTCTAACATTGGCAGATATCGCACTGCAAATCGATCAACCAGAACGGGCTGAGGCACTGATTGCACACGCAATTAAATTGGCAAAAGAAACCGAAGACAATGACCAACTTGCTTGGGCTTTATTGACCAAGGCACGGATTGTCAACGACGGAACTGCTCTTGCAGAAGCAGAAGATTTGGTTGCAATCAGTGAAGATGATTGGTTGCGTTCATCCTACAACAATCAATTCGGTATTTTCTCGCTTGAATCAGGAAATATACCGGCTGCAAAATCTGCGTTCTCGCAAAGCCTTGCCCTGAAAGAAGCATTGGAAGACAAAGTCGGACTAGCGAATACCCTCTACAACCTCGGGGAAATTGCACGAAGTGAAAATGAATTAGAGCAAGCCAAAGAATTCCATGCACGTTGCGTAGATTTACTCGAAGAACTTGGTGATCGGAAAGGAATGGTCAACGGTTTGGCAATCATGGGCCATTTGGAAGCGATTGAAGGAAATGTAGATGGAGCCATAATCCACTATGAAGCCGCCTTAGAAATTGCTGAAGCCGAAGATGACTTTGAAGGAACTGTTGTCTCACGTTGGGGGTTGGCTGAAATGGCCAGAGCAATGGAGGATGATGACTTGGAATTGCTGCACCTATCACAAGTAATGACTGGGTTCATGCAACTTGGCCGCCCCACACCGGACCCAATCAAGGATCGATTGAATGAATTGGCGGACTCTGTACATGGAGGGAATTGAATGGAATTCGATGTTTTCTTTTCAATTTCTCAAACTCCTGATGCTGCAGGTACCTGTCCGGATGAAACCACAATGTATGCCAACTATCTAGAGCAACTGAAAATTGCTGATGAGTTGGGGTACGGAGTTGCTTGGCTTGCTCAAGCCCATTTATCTACCGAAGTACAGAAGCGAAACAAGAAACCCGTGATTCCCCATTGGAAAGGTGAAGTGGGCCTTTGCACTGATTTCTTCCAATTGGCAATGCTTTCTATGGCACAAACAAAACAAATTGAAATTGGAAGTGCAGTCTTGTCAATTCTTGCAAACGGTGGTCCTATTGCTGTGGCTGAGCGAATCGGAAACTTCTGTGCATTGCAAGAAGTTCGCGGAGATTCTCGAAAACTGAATCTTGGTTTCAGTGCAGGAAGATTTCAATTCATGGCCTCCCCTTACGGAATTGTACCACGTAATTCTGTTGAGAAGGAAGCTTGGCCAGCACTCAGAGGGCAAATTTTCTGGGAAGCTACTGAAATTATGCTCCGCCTAATTCGCGGTGACACGATTAGTTCAGATGATATTCGAGAGACTACCTTGACCCGGGGGAATTTCCGATCAGATGAGGATTGGCATGCTGTTCAAACTGCAAATGGGAATGGCAATGCCGAAATCAATATCCCTCGAAGATACAAATTTGAAGAAATAAAAACAGTCCCACAGGAATGGAATCGAGAAGGGGTCAACCTTGTCATCGGAAGCCATGAACCTGCGCTCCAGGAATACGTGAATACAATCATGCCAGTACAAGTCTTCAACCTCAGTATCACTCAACCCGAAATAATTGAATCCACACATGAACGAATGGAGAGCGCCTACAAGGGTCAGTGGGAACGTAGGATGATGCCCCGAACTGTCATGGTATTCCTCAATGATGAAGAAGGATTGAGCGAGTCTGAGAAAACCAAAGCAGCACAGCAAGAATCTGAAGGAGCACTTTCTTCATATTGGGCAGCACTCGAAGGGACTCTTGATCCAGCGAAAGTAGCCAAGGCCAGCAACAATGCAGTCATTGGAAATGCAACTGATGTAGCAACGCAAATTCGTGAAAGATTTCATCCTGATGATCGACTTATGCTGTGGTTTGATTTCTTCCGCCATGATTCTGCTCGCATATGTCGAGACATGAGTGCATTCATGGACAAGGTCGTGCCCCTCATCAATGGGAGTGATGCCAGATGAGTGACCAACGGCCATCTTCAGTTGCACCCGGAAGGCCGGGTTCAGCAGTCTACCCCACATCGCCAATTTCAGATGGGGCAAAGGGAATTGCAACGGGGCGGGATGTCGAATGGGAGCCTCTCGTGGACTTCAGACGAAACGATGTGAGTGAGAATACAATCCATGGCGCTATTGCATGGGCGCATGGCTCAGATGTTTTCCATTCCTTTGGTGGAAATGTCCTTTGCTATGGGCGAAGTATGATGAAACCACTATTGATGAAATCATTTGTTGATATCCTCGATTCCGAGTTAACGGATGAGCAGAAAGCGATTGCCTGTTCCTCACATAATGGGGATACTGAACACGTCGCTGCTGCACAATCAATTCTGACTGAATCAGAATGGGGGTTGATGCAGTGTCCTCTTGATGTCCCTCTTATTCAATTTGGTAGACAAGTGCGACGGCCACGACGATGGTTCCATACATGTTCAGGCGAACATGCCGCCATTCTTCGTGCACTACGCCTTTTAGGCATCAATCGTGCAGGTTATACATTACCACAATCAGACTGGTTTCCACTTTTCCTAGATGTTCTTCGCCGATTCTTGGGGGACCCAAATTGGGAGCCAAAACGAGTTTCTAAGGACGGGTGTGGTTTGCCCACTGTATCCAATACGGTCAACGAACTCGCAGTAATGTTTGCCGGTTTGGCACGCGAGAAGGATGAGGATTGGATTTGGGATTCAATGTGTAAATTTCCAGATCTGGTAGGGGGATTCAATCGCTTGGATTCAACTGCAATAAAAGCAGGAAATGGAACTGTTTTGGCCAAGGAAGGGGCAGATGGCTTGCTCGGTCTTTCGATCATCCACGAAGATTTCCCAAAAGGTCTAGGAATTGTCATTAAAATTGCACACGGATGGAATTCACAAGCCACTTGGTATGTCGCTCGTGCAGTCCTAGGTGTTCTTGGGATTGAATTGAGAAATCCGTACCCACTCCATCGACAAAAAGCCTTCATTGTCCCAGGTGTGGTGCCTCCAGATCGACTGGAGAAATTAGAACAAGTGGTCACATGGGACGAATGGGATCCAAATTCAGATCGTTGGTACTATGATTGGCAGAAGTATTCCAACCCATTCTCTGGAGAGGGTAGCCATGAGTGATATTATCGAACTATCCAATTTCATCAATGGAGAGTGGCGGCCCGCATATTGCGACCATTGGATTGATGATTTTTCACCCGCTAACGGAGCACAAATTGCACGTATCCCATGCTCGTCTGGCGAAGATATTGATGCAGCCGTCGAAGCAGCTTTGGATGCTGCTGAAGGTTGGAGAAATCTCAGCATTACTGAAAGAGCGGAATGGTTGGAAAAAATCGCAGATGCTCTAGAAAATCGTGCAGAAGAAGTGGCACAACTCGAGAGCCTAGATACAGGGAAACCAATTTCCCTTGCACGTTCAGTTGATGCCGCTCGTTCAGTTGCCAACTTCCGCTTCTTTGCTGAGCAAGGTCGGAACTTTGATTCAGAAATTTTTGAAATGAGTGATGCTACCAATCGCGTCGTCTACAAACCAGTTGGAGTTGCAGGTTTGATTACCCCTTGGAATCTACCCCTCTACCTATTGTCGTGGAAAGTTGCACCCGCCATATTAATGGGCAATACTGTTGTTGCAAAACCTTCGGAAATGACACCGATGACAGCATCACTACTCGCTGAAGTCATCGAAGATGTTGGGTTGCCAAAAGGGGTATTCAACCTCGTCCACGGAAATGGTTTGGATGCTGGAGCACCCCTAACATCTCACCCCGATGTAAACCTCATCTCATTCACGGGTGGCACAACAACGGGACGTGAGGTAGCCAAATCCGCATCATCGGGATTCAAAAAATTGAGCCTGGAACTTGGAGGAAAAAATGCAACCATTATTCGTGCAGATGTCGATATTGAAGCAATGATGCCGAGCATTGTCAGGGCCTCTTTCCTAAACCAAGGGCAAGTATGCCTATGTGGATCGAGAATTCTCATTCACGAATCAATTTACGATTCGTTCATCGACGCTTTTCTCAATACGGTTTCAAACATGGTTGTTGGAGATCCTGCCGATGAGCACACTGAGTTGGGTGCATTGATATCAGCAGCGCACCGAGACAAAGTGCTGTCTTACATCGACCTAGCAGAAGAAGAAGGGGGCGACATATTGTGTGGAGGAGGAGCACCAGTTGGAATCCCTGAAGCATTTCAAGAAGGTTATTGGGTATCTCCAACCGTGATCGATGGACTTCCACCTGACAGCCGATGTGCTACAGAGGAAATTTTTGGTCCGGTTGTTACATTGCATCCATTTTCTGATGATCAAGAAGCTATTGAAATTGCAAACATGACCGATTATGGATTGGCCGGTTCTATTTGGACGGCTGATTCAGATGCAGGAAGTGCCATGGCCGAACAAATCGACTCGGGCATGATATGGGTCAACTGTTGGCTACATCGTGACCTACGTGTTCCTTTTGGAGGCGTGAAAAACAGTGGTGTGGGACGAGAAGGTGGACGGTGGAGTCTTGGATTCTTTTCCGAGGCCATCAATATCTGTGTCAAACATTGAACATGGCCCACATGGCCCAAGCGCCCATGTACATCCCAGTCAACCCTCCAACACCTAACCACAAGCCGGTTCTGAACGGTTGAACATCGTATTTCCATTGGTATGTTGATACGAATACCCAACCGGTGATGACGACCAAGAACCAAAATGAACAGAGCATCAATGCCACGCCACACATTTGTGGTAGAAAAACAACGACCAAACCCCCCATCACCCCATATCGCATTTCTTTTGGGTCACCCCATTCCTTCGGAATTCTGAACATGAGAATCGAAGCGATAAGAATCAATGTCAACCAAGAGAAAAGCAAGGGGGAAAGATCGGATAATAGCTTATCTTCAATCTCAATTTGAGAGGCAAATTTGTGGCCAATAAATGATGATATCAATCCGATTAATGGAGGAATCGCGAATAGACCGAGAGGGGGGTTCTCCCACTTCATCGCTCCGAGGCCGGGCCGCTATCCTATGACAATTGCCGCAGGCATTATTTCAAATGCCGACTCCCTTTGGAGAGCACGATGACAAAGGGGGAAATCGTTCTCGGATGCCTCGCCCCACATCCACCTCACCTTGTGTATGCTGAGAACCCCGACGAGAACGAACCCGTCAGTGAAGGTGGTTGGGAAACACTGCGATGGGGATACGCGAGATTGGCCAGAAAATTGAAAACAATAGAATATGATGCTGTTGTCATCCTAACACCACACTGGCAGACCTATATCGGCACTCATTTCCTTGGATGTGATTCATTCAAATCATTGTCTGTAGACCCTATTTTTCCGAATCTATTCCGCTATCACTACAATCTGAAGGTTGATGTTGAACTGTCAGAGAAGATGTGTGAAATTGCTGGTGAAGCAGGCATCATTACCAAGATGATGCGGAATCCCGATTTCAGAGTTGATTATGGCACCATTACATCATGTCACCTACTCAATCCAGATTGGGACAAACCAATCGTCACGGTGAGTAGTAATCGAAATCGTCACTATTATTCGGTTGAGGTCATGAACGAACAGGCCCAAGCACTTGGACACGCTTGCCGGAAGGCGATTGAGGAAAGCGGAAAGCGTGTCGTACTAATTGCCAGCCACAGTCTCTCACACCGGCATTTCACGACCGAGGCACCCCTGCCTGAAGACATGAGTCGGGAACATATCTACAACCATAGCCAATACGTTTGGGACATGAAGGTCATTGATCTCATGAGGGATGGAAAAATGCAGGAATTCATTGATTTAATGCCAGAATTCACTGAACAAACCATAGCAGAAACGGAAGGTGGTGGACTCACTTGGATGATGGCTGCGATGGGGATGCCAAATTACCCCGCTGAAATTTATGGTTACCAATCGGTCATTGGTACCGGAAATGTAGTCGCCTGCTGGGATCCAAATGAGGTAACTAGGGAGTTGGTTCTTTGAGCGACAACCCTGTACTATTCGGACTCTATGTCCCTCCGCACCCACACCCACTTCTAGCCCCTGATCAAAACAAGGGGTGGGGTGAACTTCGAGCGGCATACGACGAATGTCGACAACGAATTGAAGAAAGTGAAGCAGACGTGATTATTGTCTATTCAACTACATGGCCAAGTATTGTTGGACACCAATTCCAAGTACAGCCCGAACCCGAATGGGTTCACGTCGATGACGATTTTCACTTCCTAGGTTCAATGCCTTACAAATTCAAAATGGATGTTGAATTTGGCAACGCCTACAGAGATGCTGCAGAATCAAGGGGGTTGCATTCACGCACTGTTGCATATCACGGATTCCCGATTGACACTGGGTCTGTTGTTGCATTGAGTCTGCTCAATCCTGACAACCGTATTCCCGCCTGTATTATTTCAAGCAACATGTATGCAAATCGTGCTGAAACCATTGTTCTGGGTAAAGCCGCTCGAGATGCGTTGAAAGCACAAGGAAAGAAGGCTGTCATAGTCGCTGTTTCCAGCCTTTCCAATCGAATGTTCACGAAACATGTTGACCCCGTAGATGATCGGATTCATTCTGCAAAAGATGAGGAATGGAATCGAAAAATTCTCGAATTCTTCGAGGCGGGTCGCCTAGAGGATCTTAGCCAACTTAGTCGTGACATCCACGGACAAATTCGTGTGCAGAAAGTGGTCGCATACAAACCAGCATGGTGGATGGCTGCAACCATGGGCCAACACAACAACTACGATGGTGAAGTGTTGGCATATGCTGCACTTCATGGGAGTGGTGGTGCAGTGATTCAACTCACCCCCTCAAAGGGTTCGGTTGGTGACAAAGAATTCGATGAAGATGATGTAGACATCTATCGCGGTGATCGTAATGTCCTTGTCACCGCATCAGGCGATATGCACGCTCCCGGGGGCGTGGATGGCCCTTTAGTTGAGGCCGAAAGGCCTGATGAAGAATGGCGGAATCCTGTTGAAGTGATGGATGATTTGTATGACGAATATGGTTCAACCGTCATATCTCATGCAACCGGTGCATTGAGTGCTGCAGCAGGTGTGGCAATTGCAGGGCCAGTCGGGGGAGTCGCTGCATCGATTGTCGCAAAGAAAACCGTTGGAAAAATGATGAGCAAGGATGGGGCGATCATTGCTGAAGATGCCCCCAGTGCAGTTGGAGCATACCCTCATGCCCGCAGAGTGGGGAATTTACTATTCATCTCAGGCGTTGGGCCCCGAAGTCCAGTGGATAACAAAATCCCAGGCGGTCCTATTGAAGATGAAAATGGTAAACCACAGGTGTATGATATTGAAGCTCAAACTGAAGCATGTATCGAAAATATCCGAATCATTCTTGAAGCATGTGATGCGAAATTGAGCAATGTCATTGATGTGACAACGTTCCTTGTAGACATGAAACGTGATTTCGATGGATACAACAAAGTCTACGCCAAACATTTTGAAGAAATTCAGGCGACCCGGACCACATTGGCGATTCAGGCGCTACCAACGCCAATCGCCGTGGAAATGAAGGTTATCGCAAAAGCACCATAGTTTGGAGAATAAGATACGTAGTATCTTATGCTATACTCAGAGCCGATTAATTGATGCAACCGATTAAACCATCAACGTTGATTGATTTTGTATACAAGCCAATTGAGTTGGTCAGTGATACTCTAGAGCGAAAACTCGGCATGGCTTCAGTTGTCATCATTTCACTTTCAGCAATGCTAGGTTCCGGGCTATTTGTCCTGCCTGCTTTGGCAATGCTGGACATGGGAGGGGGGACCATCGCCGTAGGCGGGATTTGGTTGGCCTATCTTGTGGCAGCACTCATCGTACTTCCTGGAGCTCTTTCCAAAGGAGAACTTGCGACTGCTATGCCATCATCGGGTGGATCCTATGTCTATATTGAGCGCACATTTGGCCCACTCATTGGTACAATCTCGGGACTTGGCTTGTGGGCGAATTTCATGTTAAAATCCGCTTTCGCACTGATTGGGTTCCAAGCATATCTTGTGGTTTTGGAAAGTTTACTCGGTGTCACAATTGATATCGAAATTGCCGCAATAATGCTGTTAGTCATGATTGTAATCATCAATATCTTAGGGTTGAAGAAAATCAAAAAGGTCCAAACACCAATTGTACTTACTTCGGTATTATTCCTGTTCATACTCTGTATTTGGGCCATTATTACCATGGATTTGAATTGGGATGCTGCCTTTTCCAGAGAAGCATTTGGCACGGGGTGGACATCTGTCGCCGAAACTGCTGCATTTGTATTCGTCGCGTATGCAGGTGTTACAAAAATTGCAGCCGTAGGTGGGGAAATCAAAAATCCAAGCCGAAATATGCCTTATGGAATTCTTTGGTCCCTTCTCATCAGTTGCTTACTTTATGTCGTGATATCCATTGTCATGGTCGCAGCTGTTGAACCGTCTTCATTCATAGAATTGAATGCCGAAGGGGAGCTGGTGGCTGAAGAGGATCCAATCTACACTTTTGCGACAGCAGTTGGTGGTGAAACAATCGGTGTCATCGCCGCCGTTCTTGCAGTCACGACCATGACTTCAATGGCCCTTGCTGGAATCATGGCATCATCCAGATTCCCATTTGCAATGGCTAGAGATAACCTTCTTCCTGAAGCATTGGAAAATGTGCATCCAAAATATCAGACACCACATCTCTCAATCATCGGCACAGGAATTGCAATGGCTGTAGCGATTGTTCTACTCGATACGCATGAAGTTGCAAAACTCGCATCTGGTTTCAAAATCATGATTTTTATCGTGATTAATGCCTGCGTAATTGTTCTAAGAAGAGCATCAAAAACACATTCTTGGTACCAACCCGAGTGGAAATCACCCCTGTACCCTTGGATGCAATTTTTCGGCATCATCGGAGGACTTGTACTCATCTATTTGATGGGAGAAAAGGCAGTCATTGGTGCAGCCGCCTGTTGCTTGCTGGGACTCATCACATACTATTCCTATGGGAAATCAAGAGCGCACCCCATGCTGACACCTTGGAGAACGGTGCGAACCGAATTCACAAATGTAAGTCAGCATGAGCGGGAAAAGAGATGGTTGGTATTCCACACCGCTGCCGCAAAGCGATCACATCCTGAGTTCCTCAATGAAAGTGAATTTGTTCATGCCATGAGTATTATTGCACCAAAGTATGATGCATTCCACGTCCGTAATCTGTTCCACGAAATTGATACCAATGGCAATGGAGTCATTGATGTCGACGAATTCCTCGACGGTATGGAAGAAGAATTTGATGAGGCCGAATAGGTCTGTTTCTGTCGCCGTTCCCTTGAAGGGTGTTGCGCATCTCGCAACCCCAGAGGGTCACCAATGTCGATTGCGGGAAAGGCGATGAAAATCACCACAAAAACTCTTCAGGAAATGAAACTGGCGGGTGAAAAAATCACCATGCTAACCGCATATGACTTCTCAATGGCACGGATCCTAGATGGAGCGGGAATCGATGTCATCCTAGTCGGAGATTCCGCATCCAATGTGATGGCTGGTAACGATACAACTGTACCCATCACCTTGGACCAAATGATCTACCACGCCCAGTGTGTGGTCAATGGGGTCAATCGTGCACTCATTGTGTGTGATATGCCATTCGGAAGTTACCAAGGGGATTCTCGCCAAGCGCTCAATAGTGCAATCCGAATCATGAAGGAAAGTGGTTCGCACGCTGTCAAACTGGAAGGGGGCGCAGAGGTTGTGGAATCCATCGAGCGTATTCTAACTGCAGGGATTCCTGTCATGGGGCATCTCGGCCTCACACCCCAATCGATCTACAAGTTTGGCACATATACCGTCCGCGCGCGCGAGGAAGAGGAAGCTGCCAAGTTGATTGAGGATGCAAAACTCCTCGAAACGGCAGGATGTTTCGCCATCGTCCTAGAGAAAATTCCTGCCGATTTGGCGGCCAAAGTTACTGCAGCGGTCAATATACCAACCATTGGTATTGGTGCAGGATCTGAGGTAGATGGGCAAGTATTGGTCATTCATGATTTAATCGGACTTACGCATGAATTCAATCCACGCTTCTTGCGGCGGTATCTGAACCTCTACGATGAGATGACCAAAGCAGTTGGAGAATACATCAATGATGTTCGAAGCCAAGACTTCCCAAATGACGAGGAACGCTATTCCTGAGACCAACCATTCTCATCGGTATGTTTCCATTGAGAGGGACGACCTTCACGATCGAAATACCAACCATCTTCCCCTGCAGTAGTTCCTGGTAAAGACCGCAATGTTTGTTCAGCGGCATCCCGAGGACCATCGCCACGACGGTTCTCATACTGAATATCAGCAAATGTTGCGGCAGCTGTGGTGAGAGTGGCACCAGTACCATCCCAATCACCAGCCATTTCACCCCACTCGTCATCTTTCTGCACATCTATTTCAGAATCAGGTTTTGCCTCTGGTTCAGGTGTAGCCCAATCCTCTTCCACATGTTCCACATGAACACTCTGTTCAGGTACTGTCTCAATCACAGGTTGGAATGCAACCAATGGGTCTAATGGAGTCGCGTGGACGGGGGCTGGAACGATGGGTTGAACAGGTATAGGTGCGGGAATTACCGCTGGCTGAACCAATGGTGCAGGTGGTGGTATTGTAGCCAAATTTGGTGCAGGGATTATTGGTGGTGGGGGCTGAATATCATTGCCAATCGATTCAATTGGCGGAGGGGGGGAGTCATCTGTAGTGGAATTCTCTTCCTCCATGAACTCAATTTCCTCTTCAATTCGGGAACCAAGATGCTTGAATAATGCCAGTAAAATGACTGTGATGAGAATGATAATGAGCAAACTGCTCGCAATAATCACTTGTGTATTGTTGCCCCATCCAAACCACGTCGAATGAATTGTAATGAAATCACTTCCTTCAGCCGAACTACCGCTGGAAGATTGAATTCTAGCATGTACGACCAATTCCCCAAACGTATCCAAATCCAAGACCCAACCGTTTTCATCACATTCCACGTCACCAGCATCTGTGGTGATAATTGCAGAACATTGGTGTATTGTGACTGGATTCCCCGAGATATCATAGCCTTTGATTTCGAATGATACTGAGGTTCCTTGATCGCCCTCTGATGGAATCAACACCTCAAGATAATCAAGAGAACCTTCCAGTACATGAACAATTAATACACCTTGAGCTTGATCTAAAAAGACGGTGATACTGACATCGCCAATCCCACTAGAAGTGTATGTATAATGCCCAGTGCCGCCGACGCTAGCATTTTCGATCGTACCGAAATCATTGAGAATAAACCAATCTTCAATCGGCACATCTACAGGGTTACGATTACCATTTTCATCGACACCGTATAGAATTAAATCCAGTGATGAACCTGTGACAAGAATTGCTTCTGTGCCTATGACACCACCAATAACTTCGATTTCAAGGGCCACAGGGATTCCAGAAAGTACCTCGACGTCTATGGCTTGGACGCGACCTGCTGCCATGACTTGGATGGTATGCTGTCCAACACGATCTGGTACGAAAGTTGTACCGTCGCCATCAGGGACTATTGAATCGGTGCTTGGTCCATCTGTAACAGACCAATTCCAACCGTCGACTGTGACTGTGTTTCCGGCTGCATCAAACCCTTCTGCCTGTAACAAATAAAAATCGCCAATATTCATTTCAGTCGGTAAATTATCCAGAGATATTTGAGCCAATCTACCGGGCTCCACAGTGAGGGTCAAAGAATCAGTCATACCATTCAAATCATCAATTTGTACGGACCAAACTCCAATTGCACCTGCATCAAATACAATGCACTCACCCATGAAAGACGATAAAGCATCATTTGCCAAACCGCCAAAAGTTGACCAAGACGAATTGACACTCCAAGAATTGCCACGCTGATCGATGTAAAGTGCACACAGGTCGACCAAATCATCAGATGAAACAATACTTGATTCATGCTGAATTGTAATGTCTACTGCGAGGCCTCGTGTGACATTGAAAGAGGTTGAATCAACCCAGCCATCCCAATCCACGGATACCGTCATCATACCAATGGGGCCGGGTGTGAGAAGAGGAGGTGTGCCATCATTGGGCAAGGATATGCCGACGCCATCTGGCAACTCCCAGTTGGCAAAAGGAATATTCGGAATCCACCCATTGCCATATTGATCTTGAAGCAAGGGAGTTACCTCAAGTGAATCATCAGCAGACACATTGGATTGAGAAATTGTCAATTCAAATGTGAGGGGGGCACCAGGTTGAACATTAACCTCGAGGATTGTTTGGACATCTCCATTGCAAGCCGTTACAGTTTGCGCTCCCATAGTTTGAGGTGACCAACGTGCTTGTCCACCACCAAAATTTTGAATCGAACCTGAAGATGATTCCCAAGCAATGGGAATATTCAATTCAGTTCCAGCTGAATTGTAAGCGATTGCTGTGATGTTCAATGCTTGATCTGCAGGCATGGAAAGTGGGCCACTTGGACTGAGCGTGATGTGATGAACAGAAGGGTCGCCTGTTGCCGAACATGAACGACCATTGGTATCACCTGACGCATTCATCGATAGTGGTACGAGTAGTAACAAGGCGAGTAATATGACGCGCCGCATCATTTTAGCTCACCTGGCTCCAATGTCCATTAGCATCAACCTGCCAATATTGTGATTCGCCTTGAGCAGTTTGATACCAACCAGTTTGGCCTTGAACAGTTCCCGCCATTGCCTGCAAAACACCTGTTGATTGAGTGACTTGTGGTTCTTCTGACAAAACCACAGGTTCTGTTTTTTCGATGATGGCTGTGGTTGCATCTTCCATAGCGCGTATTCGTTCTTGCTGTCGTTGGTGACTCAACCTTCGTCTACTTCGTCGAGAAATGATGGAACTCCCATTTGGTGTTGAAACATGATTTTCATCAACTGATTCTGCTGGAGAGGTTGGGATGAAATCGTATTCCTCATCCCAATGGGGCTCAGCAACAGAATTTTTCCGAATGATGATCAATAGTAATCCAATCAATAATGCTGCGACTACAAAACCACCCAGAAGCATTTGGCCACTTTGACTGCTGGTTAACCGATTGAGACCTGTGGGTTCAACATCAACATAAGTTACAGCCGTCCAATCCCCATATCGTACATTTACCTCTTGGCCATCACCAGGATTTTCCAAATTGAGAAGCCAATATGGACCTACATCATGCCGGACGGAACCGACCTCTGTATCAAATTCGAACAGTGAAAGTTGCATCGGAACAGGATTACCACCATAATCAACAAGATTAATTTCAAGTGAAAATGTGCTACCTTGTTCACCACCTCCACCATGTTGCCCAATGCGTAAAGATCTCGGTTCTCCAATGAATACTTGAAGTGTGAAATTACCTCTAGCGGTTCCATTTTCCGCTTCAATTTCCCAAATTCCTTCTCCAAGACCTCTGGCATCGTACACACCAATTTCTGTGGTTTCTTCGACAGAGAGCGAGTTGTGTGGAAGATTCCACTCAACATGACTTGGGGCTTGGTTCCCATCTAAGTCCACAGCATATGTGTTGATTTGGAAAATTTCCCCACTATGGGTTATACTTCCAACCACGATGGATAAATCGATTTCAATTCGATGTGGATTTCCTTGATTGACGTATATCCGTGAGCGAGCGCTTCGTCCAGCGGCATCCACCTCAATGAGATGATCCCCCGTCGTTGTTGGTTGCCATACACCACCCGAAAGGCGCATTTGTGGTGTTAAATCCTCACCATCAACAGTCCAATTCAATTGAATGCCTTCAATGATATTACCATCCGCATCACTAAGTTGAGGGTTCAGATGAATGGATTCATCCGAAGTAATGGTCGTACCGTCACCAGCCAATGATATCCCAGCCAAGCGCCCTGGCCGTACTTCGATGGACTGGTACGTACTGAATGTTTCATTTGGACCCAAATGCGTGGCAGTCACAGTCCATGTTCCAGCCAGGCCACCCACAAACCTGACACCATCCACATCGGATACAAGTGAAGATGCGACCTCTGGATCCTCCACGGCCCATTCAGCAGATATTGGCCAACGATTGCCACGGCTATCTTCTGCCTGAAGAATCAATTCTGTTTCTTCATCAGCTGTCAATATGTCATGACTAGCGTCAATCCAAACCCTGGTGATCTCACCAGTGATCACAGTGAGATCAAGCCATGTTTCTACCCCTTCAGCATGTGCGGAAATTCGCCAAGTTCCTGCTTGGCTAGGCAACCATTCCACAAATCCATCTTTGATTCGGAAATTACCATTTTCTGCTGTCCAATTTTCTAGAGGCAGAAGAACGGATACATTGTTTCCAACACGATCATGCCATCTCAAATCGAGCAGAAGTGCTTCATCGGCACTGATTAGGCGATTGGGGTCAATGATTTCCAAGGAATTTACCAAACCGGGACCTACCGTAATCCATCCAGTACCATTGGCACCAACACCGCTTGTGACATTGATTTGCCAAGTGCCTACCTCTTGCCCAACATAGTAACCTGCTGAATCGATGGAACCACGTTCCACCGTCCAATCAAGACCGGCTGCAGAAGATAATGGCACCGAGTTTCCCAATCGATCTTCAGCCGAAGCTTGGATTTGAGTGCCAACACCTGCTCGAGCAGTCAAGCCTTCTGGAAGAATGATGTGTGCAGCGCCACCGATATCGACTGTGACATTCGAAATTGCAACATGTGTCCCCCATTGGGCTGCCACAGTATGTGTTCCAAGGTCAGCCGGAGTATACACACCATCTCCATCAATGGTTCCAGAAGAAGTCGACCAAACAAAGGTCAATCCAAAGACAGGATTCAAATGTTGATCAATTCCATGAGCAATAATTGGAATAATATCATCCACAGTAATGGAATAATTTGAATTGGCCATGACCAAACCTAACGGAGCCCCTGGATGAATGAGCACTTCTTGTTCGCCTGTTACTCCAGCCCCGTCTGCATCAATTGTAACGACACCTGAAACAGTGGGAGACAGCCGACCACTGCCATCAATCGTACCCGACGAGGTGGACCATGATACGGCCGCATTAATTGCAGAACCACTTTCTGAACGTATTTGTGCCACGAAATCAAGACTGCTGTCAGCATCCGATATTCCCAATTTGGGCTGAATATCAACCCATGATGGTGAACTGCTAAGGAAAGAAGGGGGTGCCCATCTGAATGTAATTTCCAGGGTAGGTCGATATGAGGGCAACGAGGATTCTGAAGAATGGAAAGTGGCTACACCCATTTCGCTACCAAAACCGGGAGTGAGAAGGAAGCCTGCGCGAGAATCTTGTCCATTTAATTGACGATATTGAGCAAGTTCAACGGTCTGAGTAACATCGAAGTCAACAGCCGAGGAATTTGGTAAAACGTATTGTCGATCTTGCCAAGCACCACTGTCCATGTTTCCTAGAGCCCCTGGTAAAGACCACTGGGACTGAAGGTTTCGGGTTATCCAAGTAGATTCTTCCAACACCCAATCCTGACGTAAAATGCTCCAGACTTGAGTATCAACGGGCCCTGAAGTAACATCAAGATGTAGTTGCAATGATGCATTCTCAATCGTTGCATTTGTAGGGAAACCCTCAGTGTTCAAATCCAATCCCAGTAACCCAATTCGAGTTTCCTGACGATTATCAGTCCAACCGACTTCAAATCTTGAGAGGTCTGCCCGATCTGCTGTCGAATTCCCACTATCGAGGGTTGTATCCATTTCGATTGAATATGTGACGGTCCAAGTGCCATCGCCATTATCTGTCAATGAACTATTGATGTTCTTTGAGATAATCGGCGAATCAAGAGTGATAGCAGGTATTGAAAGGCTTGCCAGCAATTGCAAAATCAACATGCCAATTAGAAGGAGCGCGGTAGGGCGACCTCTTGCCTCGACTCGCATCAAACCGTGACAGAACTCATGGGACTTGAATAACACCCCGAACCGTCCGCCTACGGCGGACGGTTAAATCTCAGGGAATGAGATTATTCTGTCCACTCTGCCCAGTCATCCATGTCAGGATCTCGATACCACCAAACTCCGGCATCGTCCTCCCACCATTCAGTACCATCTTCATCAACACGGTAATTGGGGTCCTCTTCTGTACTAACTTCTTCCTCAATTACGGTTTGTGGTTCCGCTACAGGAGCAGCTGCTGGGACATCATATTCCTCATCGTCGTAGAGATCGTCATCATATTCCTCATCACTGTCACCGCGTCGCATCAATACACCGACAACAACAACAACACCAAGCAGTAGAGCAACCAAGGCTGACAACCCAACCCAAGACCATGGAGAATTGGATTCAAAGAATCCCGCAATGGTGCTTTCAACGGAAATTTGCACTTGATCACATACATTGTTATCCTCAGAAAGTTTGCCATCTGCACAGATTGTGATTTCATTCAACCCCTCATTTAACATGTATACGCTCGCACTTGTTTGATTGAAATTTTCAGAGTCGAAATCGTTCAAACTGTCTTGTACCGAATCAAATGCAATAGATACTTGAAGTGGCACAGGGTTTCCAAATTGATCAAATCCTTCAACATCAATGGTGACTGTTGCTTGCTGTTCAACTGTCAAAGTCGTACCAGAAAGTGTACCAGGTGAACTGGCTATGGCATCAAGTCGATGCAATTTACCATAATCGACTGTGATGTTCCATGTACCTGAGCAGGTTGCACATGAACCTGCACTGTAAGTCAATTCGTAGACTTGATTGATGTGCCCATCGAATCGGTAATTTCCAATCTCCAAGAGTGGATTTGTGTTCGCATCAGAAATATCGTCTTGTGTGAATCCGGTAGTGGCACTACTCCATGAAACCAATGGTGTTTGATACTGGTTTCCATCTGCATCAGCAACCCAGATCTCTACGATTGGGAATTCACCAGCAGTGATTTGAGTTTGGGCTTGTACAACAATATCTCCCGACTCATCAAATGTTGAGTAAGCCTTGTGCCAAACATTGGCAACTTCACCTACTGTTACAGTTACAGTTGCCATTGTTTGGACATTGTTTTCACCAATCGCACAAATTGTATATTCACCAACGGGTGTAGTTTCATCAGGTGTCCAGACATAGTTTTCTGCACGCATGTCAATCGAAATGTCTGACCAACCTGATACTGCTGCCGAACAAGTCGATGGTGCGTTAACAGTAGTTGAATCCCATTGGAGCCATTGAATCGGAGTTTCAGGTAAATCATTACCATGTCCGTCTCGAGCATCGGGGCTCAAATCAAAGGTATCATCTGAGGTAATCGTGACATCATCCGAAATCGAAATTGAGTTGAGAGCCCCAGCCGTAACTGTGAATGTTGCATCATTGAATACCGATTGCTCACCAACACCCGGCACGCTGAACACATACAGTACATTGATTGTCCATTCGCCAACTTGGACCGCCTCGAAAATCGCGGATGTACCCTGAGGAGTCAACCACTCAGAAGCACTTGAGGCGTCAGTAGTCCATGTTGCGGATACACTCCATTCGTTACCATCAGCATCAGCTGTGAACGCGGAGAGAGTACCTGTATCTTGTCCACTTGTCAAATTGAAGTCGTTATTGGGAGCGCGAGCTTCAATGGAGATTGGCAAACCGTGATCAACAGCCATTGGAATGACGACATCGAACCCTTCGAGAGACGCCTTCACCCAAGATGAACCTTGATTGGACGCATCCCAAGTTGTTGGTGGGCCAACATTCACGAGACCATTGAGCCAAGACCAGCCAGTAAGAGGCAAATCAAAGGGTTCTCGATTACCCTGAACATCAATTCGAATAACATTCAATGTTACTATATCATCAGCAGTCAAGGAAATACTGTCCAATGTTGGAGAACTTGTGACGATGATTGTATTGGTCGGTCCTATTGCAGTAACTTCCAAATCAGCAATGTCACCATATGTCACATCAATTGTACTTTCACTGTGAATGCCAAGATCACTATCAACCCAAATATTCCACGTTCCTATCTGAACACCTGTGAACGAACCCGTTGCATTGTCCATGATTCCATCATCAGCACCCCATGTCAAAGTCCCTGATGAACTGCGATCTTTTTGGTTGCCTTTTTGATCATAAATATCAATGTCGAATGTGGTGGTGTTTCCAGCTTCAATCATGCTGTCACCTGTGATGACGAAATATGATGGTGCACCTGTTTCAACCGTAATTTGAACAGATACGGATTGAGTCCCCCATGTGACATTCATCCATTGAGTACCTGCTGTCCATGGCAACCAACTGACGGTTCCTGCTGGCGTAGTTACAGAATAATCCATGCTTACAGGATTGTACGATACCCCTTGTGAGAATGACCCATTGGTAATAGTCATTGTAATGACCTCACCGGGTACAACGTTCGCATTAGCATCGAGAACTGCAAGCATATTCATGTCAAAGGTATCATCTGCAGTGAGCGTGATAGCCAGAGGAACGACAACAAGAATGGTTGGTGTACCTGCAGTGACTGTGAGATTAACCGTTTCAATCACTTGACCATAGGCTGCAGAGATGGTGACAATTCCACTTTGATCAGGAGTGAAATATCCATTTGCATCAATTGAACCACCTGAGCAAGACCAAATGACATCGCCAGCAAGAGTATTGGCGCTGGCATCCAACAATGTACCTGAAAATTGGACACCGGTGTCTGCATCTGTCGTGGATGGACCTGATAGACTAATAGAATCTACAAGTGTGTAATTATAATGCAACATTGGTTTGTTTGAAGATACCGATTCACTGGTCTTGACATCAATCAACATGTGTCCGGCATTGGGCACACCCATGATGACGATGGATACTGTGCCATTCATAGTCGTCATCGCACCACTCACATCAAAGTATAGCCAACCACCGACAAAGCTGTTCATTACACGTACTGTATCTAATGGAGTTGCAATGTAATCGGTTCCAGACTGCAAACCGGATGCGGACCAATTGGTACCTGTAGCAGCCGAATTCCAAGTCGCCCCACTTTCCTCGTAATTTGGATTGATCAGAGCGTATGCTGTCAAGTCCAGATAATTAGCAAGAGTGAATTCACTAATTCCATCGGAATAGATAGATAATTGTGCAGAATGCGTATTCACAGGCAACTGACCGAGCGGGGCCATTTGCCCCATATCGATTTCATATAGGCCATAACATCGATTGCTTGTCGCTGAATCACAACCAGTTCCAATCTGTAGTGTGTCACTTGCTCCGTGAGCTGTGTCAATCGCACCTTCACTCATGTAAGTGTCCCAAACAGGTACGTGACCAAGAGTTTCGATATCAGAACCTTCCTGGATTTCAATACTGTAAACATGATTTCCTTGGTAGGTAATATCTGGGTTACCAATACCAAAGGTCCACGGCACGGATCTAGAACCGGGGACTGAACCATTCAGTGCTTGTACCGACCAAGTGTAAATCTCACCTGTCGCGAGATCAAATCCAGGTGTCCAAGTTGAAGGCGTTGCTGCTGTAGCACCAATGTTGAATCCCGAATTACTGCTTGAATCCCAAGAACTGTAGGTTTGTGGACCACTCTGGTTACTGAGGATTAGAACGTAACCCGTTGCATCACCAAGAGTATCCCACGACAATACAGGCCGTGGTTCGATACCCAAAGTGTACTGCCCTACGCTGTATACGACTTCCAATTGTTCAGGCGAAATGAGGGTGACTTGAGCAGGCGATGTAGCATTGTTTGGATTGTCCACATATTCAATTTCAAGTTCTGGTGCATAATCACCTGAACCTTCGGCTGAATTGAAGAATACGGTTCCACTCCAACCTGTCTGCAATCCCATGTTCATCACACCACTACCTGCCCATGCGCTTCGAGCAATACTGGTCACATCCCATTCGTACCATACACCTGAAGTGGTTGTGGTCGAAGTCATCGATGAAGCAGCAGTGGAATTACACTGAGTATTTGGATTGTAATTGTTCCATGACACTGTAGATTCTGTAAAACCACTACAATCGTGAATGGCAATACTGTGCGCACCCGTTCCTGCAACACTTGCAACATACATTCGCAATGTTACAGAAGTCGGTAGCATGGTTGCTGGATATGGATACTCTGCCAAATCAACTGAGACCAAACCAACAGCATCGTGTGCTGAATCTGCGGGATCCAAACCAACTGCCATGGTTGTCGACGAACCATAATTCGTTGTCTGTCCAAACGTATTGGATGTCACATATGAATCTGGCATGGTGGGCAAGAGGCCTGTGTCTTCAAAAACAGCACCACGCTGCATTGTCACGGTGTAATTTCCAGCACCATCATCGCTGCCTTGCTCTTCAGGTACGCGGGCTTGGAATGGAGTGGACCAATTGCTGTAAACGCCATCTTGAATGG
>Ga0066836_10000054_pt1 | contig 41581 bp, 38 predicted proteins | sample ETNtaG_18_FD_71568 | JGI IMG/M metagenome (GOLD analysis project Ga0066836, IMG submission 71568) | Marine microbial and viral communities from oxygen minimum zone, Eastern Pacific Ocean - ETNP201302SV91 | ecosystem: Environmental > Aquatic > Marine > Oceanic | place: Pacific Ocean: Eastern... | reverse complement strand
GCTCTACCTGTGACTTTCCATTTACTATCTACAAGTGAAGTTGGTTTTCCAACTACTCTTCCAGTAATCAGTTTGTCATGTCTGTGCCCCCCCCATGGTTGTTCTTTATTACCTCCTTGACTTTCGGGGATCATCTCTTCATCTCTAGGCTCGCTGAAAGGTTTTTTCCCCCCTGAACCCGGTCTAGAAAATGAGATTTTTCCTGGTTGCTGTCTATAGCCAACCATCTCTTTTTTCTTTTTCTTGGACATAACTATCTATCATCCTTCAAATCCGGGGTTAGGATTACTTTTTGGTTCAGTAGAATTATCTGTGTAGTTCCCTGAGTTGAGTAATTCGCTTGCTGCTCTGACTGAATCAACAATTTGTTGATATCCTGTACATCTGCATAAATTTCCTTCAATTGCCTTTTTAATTTCAGTGTCGTTTGGAGAAGGATTTTCTTTTAGTAGAGCAGATATTACTACTAAGAACCCGGGGGTACAGAATCCACATTGACTTCCTCCATATTCTCCAAACATTTCTTGAATTGGATGAAGATGATGCCCATCGGCCAGGCCTTCAACAGTAGTAATTTGGCAACCTTCAACTTCTTGAGCTAAAATTAAGCAAGAAAGTTTTGGTTTTCCGTCTATTAATACGGAACAACAACCACAAGTCCCCATGTCACATCCTCTTTTCACTCCAAGTGTCCCAACTTGATCTCTTAATACATCAAGAAGTATCGCGTTACTCTCAATGGGTCTTGAAACTGATTTACCATTTATGCCTGCTTTCCAAGGAATTTTTTCAGTCCCAGGGAGCATTGGAAGACGTATGGCACTCATGCTAACATTCTAACCAAACGGGGTTTCCATTTTAGTATTCGGTTCGGGAAGTTCATACTTAGTACAAATCATTGATTATTTTATTCATTATTTCAACTTCAGCTCTTCGTATATGTTCGCCATAAGTACTTCTAGCCATTTCCATTTCATCTGCAAGTTGCTTTAATGTTACAGTTCGTTCCATGCTATAGAATCCTTTTCTTACGGCGTGAGTTAAAATTTCTATTTGTCTGTCGGTCAGAAGGGTCTCCCAAACATTGCCATTTCCCTCCTTTTGGAAAGATTGTACTGATATATTATCTGGAGGTAATAGTACTCTAATTAGATTGATAAATCTTCTAACTGAACTAGATAATCCTGAGATTCTCATTTCCATCCCTTTCTTTTCAGAGATTCCATAAGGTGGCTGGATATGGATATTAGATAATTCAATTGCAGAGATTGCTAATGGATGAGTGCAAAAGAGGCTAACCAATACCCCATCCTCATTTTCTTCATGTATTGTCATAACCTCAAAATTATCCAATTTTGAGAGTTCTTCTATCTTTTTCCCTTCTTTTAATTTGACTTCAGCTAGCTGTGTAACACCTTTCTCATCAAGTGCCAGATGTCCTAGAATCTCTAATCTTTCACAAATCTCTAAAATTTCTGAAATTTCTTTTGAACCACGTAAGGAAGTTGTTTTCCATCTTAGGACTACCTTACGCATATTGAGTGCAGTACTATTATCTTCTTTAAATCAACTATGGTGACTAGTTCCAATATGTTTCTCTGATTTGTTGGTTTGTTTCCATACACATTGTTACGTCGGAAGGTCTATTCGGTTGTTTAGCCATTCCATTCAGATGATTAATTATTGGCTCTACATTTGACTCGTTGACTACCCCCCATCCAAGTTGTGTACAAGGAGCCACTGGAGATACGGGAGTAGTGCCAGATAATGGATCCCATGTGTCGAAAGAAGGATACCAAGCAGAAAGATTTAGTGCATCTCTTATTTCTGCTTGAGATATGTTTAGGCTTAACCCATTAACTAAGAATCCTCCTCTACTTTCCGGATCTGCTCCTGATGAGAAATCTCCAGACTCTGTTCTAAGATGTTGGATTATTTTAGACAGTAGCCCCGCAGTTCTGGGTGTTGCAAAAGAGGTTCCACTTGTTTCATGATAACCATCAATATCATCATGATTCGGTAAAACTTGTGTCCAATCTGCAGCAATATCGGGATACGAACCACTCATAGTCTCTTTCTGGTCATCTCCCTCTTCTGCATATCCTGATACCCCTATACTCCAAGGTGGCCCTGCTGTTGAATCTTGAACAGCAGGAGATGGAGAATTATCAGCCGCTCCTGTATGAATTTTCTTTTCCTGAACTACTGCGACTTTTGTAGCATCTTCAATTCCTGGGACTGGTATCGAACCTATGGGGCCAAAGCTAGTTGTAATTATATCAACTAATGGTTGATTTGCAGCGGCCAATACTGCTGCATCGCTAAAGCCTTCTACAAAGAAAATTATAGCGTTAGGGTTTGCATTTAGTACAGCTCCTGTAACTGCTGTACCATGCCCATCCGAGGGGTCGTCAAGTATTGGTATATCTGTATTATCATCAGGAGTGGTGCCAATAATCTTTGTACCTGGGAAATATACAATATCTGTCGAATTTATTATATCCCAGCATGTCTCTTTATCTGCTTCATATCTTTCTTGCCAAGTCCCTTCAAATGTGAGTTTACAAGACATAGTGACTCCTAAATCTTCTAACAACCAATCAGGATATGTTTCATTGGTTCTAAAGTGATCATGGTATACATTAATTCCCGTATCTATTGGCGCTACAACAGAATATGTTCGGAAGTCATTTTCTATTATTATCACTTCTTCTTTTTTCTCTTCATTAGACAAACATCCACTAAATGATGCAAGTGTAGTTATTAACACAAGAACAATCGTTAGATGCTTCATTGTATGAACCGCACTATTACTTCTTTTTCAGTTCTCCGTGCCTATGTTGTTTTTTCTAATAGCAATATTTCAGCACACACAGCAACGCCAATCTCTTCAGGTGTTTCGGCTCCAATATCTATTCCAATTGGACATCTTGCTGAATTGAACCATTCTTCCTTTACTCCTTCATTCATTGCTGCTTCCTTGAAAGCTTTCCATTTTGAAGTAGAACCTATAGCTCCTATCCTCGGTCTCATTTCATCACCTCTGATTTTAAGAATACCTAATAGTAGTTCTTGATCAATAGCCCAGTCGTGACCTAATAGTAAAATGTCAGAGAATCGTTTCAGTGATTCCTTATTTTCTGTTCTTAGGAAGTCTCCTGCTTTAATAGAAAAGGTATCTACTGCAAAGGGATATTTTTCGGAATTAGAATACTCTTTTCTTTCATCAAATATTGAGTAATCCCAACCTAAAGAATCTGCTACAAGTGCAATGCACCTCCCTACATGTCCTCCTCCTGCAATCAATATGTGAGGCATTGGTTCAATTACTTCCATACTCACAGTCACTTGGCCACCACATAGGCTGTCAAGGGCAGTTACTTCTTTTCCCTTTGCATCTTTGTATAGATGAAATGTTTCAATCCTCCCACCTTCTTTACGATTTAATTTCGGTTCTTTAGACAATAATCTCTCTAAATTATTTTGTATTCTAAATTCTAAACCTGCTCCTCCTACTGTACCGAATCTTTCGTTATTAGAGGTTATTGCAAGTCTTGCACCCGGTTTCCCTGGTACACTACCCTTGGCCGATATTACCGTTGCTATAGCAACCCTTTGTCCTAGTTTAACTTTTGACAAAGACCAAGCTAGAACCGGAACGGACACGAACCTCTGAACAGGTTCTGCTATTCTTGATTTCGTAGGATGCAATCACCCTCAACAACTCTTATTTTTAATTCGAAGTTATATTTTTTAGAGATTCTAGATCTCTTGGATAGTCTATATTTAGATGTAAAAATTCATCTTCAACCTCGATCTTTTTTGGTTCAATTAAATCTCTCAGTGGAATTGATGGTTTACTCAATAATACCTTTTTGCAATCCTTTTTTGATAGAATAACCGGATGTCCTCCTTTTCCATTTTTACTTGGGCATGCAGTTATTTCCAATTCTAATAATAACTTCAGAGTTGAATCTGAGAAACCAGGTCTATCTACAGGAACAATCAAACAGTCTTGTCCTCTGATTTCTTTTAATCCACACTGAATGCTCCCAGTTCTTCCTTCTTCTGGCTTAGGGTTAATGACAACCTTTTCTCCAAGTCTTTGTATATCTTTTTCTAAATCTGAGCGAGTTACGATAATCACATTAAGATTAAACTTCTTTAATCTTTTAATCAATATTTGAATTAAAGATTCACCCTTGATATTGACCAATGCTTTGGGTTGACCAAGTCTTTTACTTTCTCCTGCTGCCAATATTATTGCATTTTTTTGTTGCAAACTAACCACTACTTTTTTGGACTCCAGTTTTTTTCTCCTCATCATCCAGGTCTACATTATTTTCTACCCAATCTTCATCATTGCTCCATATTCCATTTTCTCTTAATTTAATAGTTGCAATGGTCAATCCTACAAATAAAATTAATACTAATATTGAGAGTATCCCAATAATCAATGTAGAGTAATTTGTTTTTTCATTTTCGAAGTCACCTTTTTCATTTCCAATTATATGGATGTCGACTGCTAGATTTGTAGACGCTTCTTCATTTGTAATGGCTCTTACCAATAATACCTGTTCTCCCTCTACGGTATTATTGGGAAGGTATTGTAATCTATCTACAAGTAACGAGTGAGTTATTGCAAATTCAGTATCTTGTGGATCAAAACCTGCTAAATCCATCCAGTTATCTCTCATATCCCAAGTTCTCCATTGAACTCTAGTTGCTCCTCCCTCTACATTGAATATTATTTCTTCATCTTGATTGAGATGGACTCTATTGTCTTCTCCTAGTTGATTTTCAAGAGTTACATTCAATGTTAATGACAACTCATAAACTTTGTTTGCGGCTTCCATAACTGATGGAATTGAATTCACATGTCCGTGACCATAAACGTTGTTTTGTCTATTTTTTGGAATTTGATCTTCTGCACAAGGTTCGTTTGCTAACAAGTAGTGACATTCTCTATATGTGGCAGTTTCTTGCATAATGTTCCTGATGTCAAATGGTGACAAATCAGGATTTGCTTGGTACATCAAAGCTGCTAGTCCGGCAGCTCCCGGTGTCGCCATACTAGTTCCAGATTTACTTGTGTATCCGTCTCCTGTATTGAAATCTGGTGCCATGACGCTACTTCCTACAAATGCAATATTAGGTTTAATTCGCCCCTCTTCTGTAGGACCCTGGCTGGAATAAACGGCAATTGCCGTATTCTTATCTAGTGCACCTACTGTGATTACATCTTCTGCAGAACCAGGCGTACCTATTTGTGCACTCACGGCACTATTTCCTGCTGCAATAAATAGTGCCACTCCTTCTCTCATCATTTCGTTCCCCATTCGATTTACAGACTCTTCTTCAGAAGAAGTCCATTCTATTGCCCCTGGCCCTCCTAGACTCATACTTGCTGCACGTATGTTGAACACATGTCTTTTCTCAACCGTCCATTCCATTCCTGCCATTACAGTTGCAAATGAACCCGAACCCCCTGAATCTAGAACTTTGACTCCAACAAGTTGAGCTTTGGGTGCTACTCCTATGTATTGGTAGTCCGGTGCTCCAGTGCCTGCTGTTATTCCAGCACAATGTGTTCCGTGGCCTTGGTCGTCGTATGCCTTGATTTCAGTTCCATTCGTTAATTCTGGTGAGTTCACAGCATCATAGAATGCAATTACTTTGGTATCATTAGTATAATTTGAGTCATCAATATCATCTAGTCCTACATGGTCACTGTCTATTCCAGTATCAATTATTGCAACTACGCTACCTGCTCCTGTGTATCCTGTTTCTTGCCATACTAAATTTACATCATGGACTTCCTTAACATCATTCATTTGTATTTGCAAACGTCCATCAAGTTCTACAAAAACAACTCCTGGTAATTTGACAATCTGTGGAATCAGATTTATGTTTACTTTTCCTGCGATACTATCAATTAGCCAGTATCTAAATTGAACTTCAAAAGATACATTTTCCTCAAGCATTCTTTCATCATCAATGGTAGGTGTGTATTCGAAATCAACAATCACACTTATCATATTATTTTCATCTAGATACTTGTATTCTTGGTTATTAGGTGCTTTCCATATTGCATCATGTATGTAATCATTATTTTTATCCATATTCGTGCTTTCCCACCATTGGACATCATCAACTTGATTTTTTGACACCATGTTATTTTGCAATGGAACCGCAGTAGATAATGCGGGCAATAATATTAATCCTAGAATCATTGTGGCGATAAGTCTCTTAATCAAACCGACTCTATCCTGCATATTACTCATACTTCCGTATAACTTCTCATCCTTGAATCAAACGGTTATTTGATTACCTGAATTTTTACTGGTTTTGTAGCATTTCTCTGCTTATAATCAGTCTTTGAATTTGACTTGAACCTTCGAAAATTTGAACAACCTTTGCACCTCTCATTCTTCTTGCAACCGGATACTCTTCAGAATATCCGTATCCTCCAAATATTTGTACTGCGTCAGTTGTAATTTCCATTGCCATGTCTGCAGCCAATCTCTTTGCATGTGCTGCCTCAAGTGTATTTCTTTCTCCAGAGTCGGCTTTCAAGGCTGCTTTCCAGACAAGCATTCTTGCCGCCTCTATTTTTGTTGCCATATCTGCAATCATAAAGGAAATTGCTTGATGTTTTATAATCGGTTTGTTGAATGCATTCCTCTCACTGGCATAGTTCATCGCCTCTTCCATTGCTCCTCTTGCATTACCTACAGCATGAGATGAGATACTGGGTCTCGAAAGATCGAACGCCTTCATAGCATTCATCCAGCCATCATTCTCTTTACCACCTACTAGATTGTCAAATGGTACTCTGACATTATTGAATGTCACAGAACGTGTATCGGAGCAACGTTGACCCATGTTTTCTTCTTTTTTCCCTAATTCTACTCCTTCTAAATTAGCATCTACAATGAAACCACTCATTCCTTTGTACCCCGCTTCTTTATTTGTGTATGCGAGTACAAAAAACCATTCAGCATAACCTGCTCCAGTTATCCACATTTTTTGACCGTTAATGATGTAATCATCGCCATCTCTAATTGCTTCTGTTTTAATTGCCTGAACATCGCTACCTGCTCCTGGTTCTGTAACACAATATGCTGCTATTTTACCTTCTGTGACCATTCTTAGATACTTTTCCTTTTGTTCTTCTGTACCTCCCGTGATTATTGGATACGAAGCCAACATACTACTCCCAGCGGCGGTAGCAAAACCAGGGTCTCCATAGCCTAATTCTTCTAGAACAAGTGCTTCTTCAAAAGACCCCATCCCTCCTCCACCATATTTCTCTGGTATTTTTAGGGTTAGAAGGCCTAATTCATTTGCTTTAGCGATAGCCTCTCTAGGGAATATACTTTCTTTATCCCATTTTGCTGCATTTGGCCTAATTTCTTCATTAGCAAAATCACGTGCTAAATCTTGCAACATAACTTGCTCTTCACTCAGTTCGAAGTTAACCATGACTCTCGCACACAGCATTCAGACTTAGCCGTTCGCATCTAACAAACCATCATTAGGAGTAAAGAAATGCCATATATAGAAGATATCCTGTTACCATAGTTAGCCCTACTCTTTTCCCAATTCTTCTATTATCTAGTAACATAGCTGCCACTAAACCTGATGTAATCATGACGACCCATATGTCTCTTCCTGCAAAGTCTTCAGAAATTATAATGCCTCCTGCATAAATCGAAGAAATACCTAAGATGCCTAAAATATTAATCACATTAGAACCAAGGACATTGCCTATTGCAACCCCCTTATGTCCTCTCAAAGCAGCAACCACCGTCACTGCTAATTCTGGTAATGAGGTGCCTAAAGCAATCACACTTAGTCCCACAATAGTTTCTGATATGTTCATCGAGTCAGCCACCCCTGTTGCACCTTCTATCAAGAATTCAGCACCCAAGAAAATCATTATACCCCCAAATATTGTTACTGTAATTGCTAGAATTATATTCTCTCCAATCCAAGTTTCGTCAAGTTCTTCTTCTAATCCCAATTTTTTAGAATAACTGTAAGAATAGATGTAAAAAAGTATTAGAGACACAATCATCAAGACTCCAATAAATGTGCTAATTTTTCCAATAATAACAACTATTAGTAGGACAATTGAAGCCGCAATGACAGCCATAGCATCTTTCTTAATTCCCTCTCCAGGATCTTCACAAGCACCAAGCATTGCAGCAGTGCCGAGTACCAGCATCACGTTAGCAACATTAGATCCTAGTACGCCACCAACAGCCAAGTCAACAAGATTTTGACTATTGCTACTTACTGCCTTTATAGTGACTGCTAATTCGGGTAGAGAAGTCCCCACTGCGACTATTGTGAAGCCAATTAATAGTGGTGAGACATTCATTTTTCTGGCTATTGTTATAGCGCCTTGGACTACGCTCTCTCCTCCTCCTATAAGAAATATGAATCCTGTTATTATTAATACTAAATCAGGTAGTGAAAGTATTGTATCTAACATTTATGCTCACCATTTTAATTTATTTGCACATTCTTCTTACATGTCTTGTTACAAGTTCTACAGTAGGTATTGTGTAATCCTCTAATGTTGGCGAAAATGGAACAGGTGTATCAAGCGCTCCTATAACTACTGGTGGTGCTTCCATATCCCAAAAACTTTCTTCCATGATTCTACTACTTATTGTGTGCCCCAAACCTCCTGTATATTGAGACTCTTGGAGTACCATCATCTTCTTCGTTTTCATTACAGATTGTATACAAGTTTTTGAGTCAAATGGTAATATTGTACGAAGATCAACAATCTCAATTTCAACCCCCTCTTTTGCTAGTATTTCTGCAGTTCTCAGAGCAATATGAGTCATTGCACCCCATGTTATAATTGTCAAATCACTCCCTCCTCTGATAATTTTTGCTTTTCCAATTGATGATTCTTTGTTCTCTAGCCTTCTTTTAACGGATTCTGTATCAATCACTTGATTAATCGAGTCACCCCAGCCTGTTTTCCCACCTCTTAGTCCATATAATCCTAGATGTTCAAGAAAGACCACGGGGTCATTCATAGCGTGCGATTCTATTAGTAAGTCATACGCATCTTGCGGATTGCTTGGAAAAACTATTGTCAACCCTGGATCATTAATGAACCATGATTCAATCATATTTGCATGGAAAGGGCCACTTCTCGTTTTTGCTCCAAGAGGGATTCTTACGGTTAGAGGAACTTCTGCACCCCACCTCCATCTCAACTGTGCAGCATTATTTACCAAAGCATTCATGGCTAGTGCTGCGAAACCTCCAAATTGTATTTCTGCAACAGGTCTCATTCCACCAAGTGCTGCTCCAGTTGCTGAATGTATTATTATTGATTCAGATAATGGCATATCTAATAATTTCTCTGAATGACCTTTTGCCTTGAGGGGAATATTCATTCCAAAAGCTCCCGCAACTTCCATGTCTTCACCCATGAAAACTATTTTTTCACCATATATTTCTGCCAAGGTTACCATTGCATTCTGAATAGCCCTGCTATATGTTGATGAATTAGCAGCATCTGAGAATTCAATTGATAATTCCCCATCTTTAAGTGGACCCTGGATAATTTCTCCTTTTCCTTTCTCGAATCTTTCATATTGTTGAGTATGTGACTCTGCATCATGCATTGATGTAATCCCTTGTGTCACACTATTTCCTTCAGGCCAAGGCATTTTTTCCATCTCCTTCCTTGCATCGTCGACATACTTTTGTTCTTCTTTTTCCATTGATGTAATTTCCTTTTCACTAGCACCAAGTGTTATACAATATTCTCTATGTGTAGGCAAAGGATCTTTCTCAGACCAATATTTGAGTAAATCTCTGTCTACATAACCTGGGGGGTTGCCTGTTGGTGAACCAAGATACAGATCATCATGATGGTGTGCATGTCCACAACCTCTCATTGTTTCTACATGGATTAAGGTTGCTCCTCCTCCATCAAGTGCATACTCTCTGGAAGTTGCTGTAGATGCATGAAATTGTAGAGGGTCTGAACCATCAATTGACCATGAAGGAATACCCATCGAGTATCCCTTATCTCCAAATGTTTCTGCCCCTGATTGACCTACTGTGTACGTATCGAGAGCAATTTGATTATTTTGTATCATGAATGCTATAGGTAACCCTCTTGCTCCCGCTAAATTCATTGCTTCCCAAAATTCTCCATTGCTACTACAACCTTCACCAACTGGAGCCAGATGAAATCGGTCAATATCTAACAAATTTGCAGCTAAAGCCACACCTGTGGCAGTTGCACTGGCTATTGGAAGTGGCGCCGTGGGGGGCAGAACCCCTTTTTCCCAATTTCCAATATGTAAGTCACGTCCTCCTGAATCCGTATTCCCTCCATCCATATATGAGCCGGACTTACCCATTTGTGACGCAAATATTTCTAATGGTGTTTGTCCGACTGCAAGAGCTAAGCCAACATCTCTAATCATAGGAGCAATTATATCTGCTCTATGTTTTTCTTCTTTGGAAATATCAATGGCTTTTCGTAGAGAAGTAGCACACCCAACAACTCCTTCCTGCCATGTAGATCTGAAACCTTTCCCTCCAAATTTTCCACCATCAGGGGTATCCAGTCCATTGGTGAAGAGGTCCTTTAGATGTTCATCAATAGCTCTAGTTCTTGTCATCCATCTTTGCCATTGTACGTGGGTCTCCAGAGCCACACTCGATTGATATGCTATTCTTCTGAGGCACAATGAAATATCTCTAATAAATCTAATATTTCTTCTTCTTAAGTATAATTCGGTGTTTCTCCTGGGAATTACTTCTTCACCTTCGATTATCGACAAATCTGCTTTCCATACTCTCTCATTTAGTGCTTCAAAGATGTATTCGCTAAATTTTATTGAGAAAGCATGATATTTTTCCCCATCAAACATTGAAGGAGGTTTCAATTCCATCCATTTCTTTGCAATAAATTCTAAGTACCCTTCGTGCCTTTCTGCTACGAATCTTAGAAGTTCTTTCCGTATCTCTAATTCATTTGCCTCTTTACTAAAAATTAATGCCTTTTTGGGAGCCCACCTGGCTCCCCAAATCGGGGGCAAGTCTTCTTGACTAGGTACCTCACTAGATTCCTCTGCGTATTCTTCTAAATTATTTTTATTTGAGGATTTTTCATTCCTCCTTTTTGCTTCTTCAATAATTTCTTTAAAATCAATCGACAAATCTCTTTCCCATATCCTGAAATTTCTTTTTCTTCCTTTCCCACTTTCTGAACGATCTAGTGTGACTCTTGCCCTCTTGCTACAGCCACTGCACCTCCTATCTATTTGATTTGTATCCTTGTCTCTAGTTTTCCAGGCTTCATGATTGTTGCATGCTGGGCATAACCAAATACCTTGACGCGCTATAGTCATTATACTCTCCGAATCTCTCTAAGTACTACAAGTAATCGCTTCATAAAGTGCGAATCTGCCATTTTTCTACTAATTGTGGTATTTCTCAGCCCTAGTTCTACACTTTTTTTACTATTTACCACAATTAAAAAGTAGACTGCTAATAATTATACCTGAATAAATAAAAAATACCACATATTCTTGGATAATAGTGATTTATAGCCCTTAATACCACAATTAAATGATAGACTGCTTATTTTAATACCTAATAATGACTTTTTTGCAACATTAGTATTTAGGTACACTAGAATCTATAGTATCTGACCACAAATGAATGCCTCCTGAGAGATTGTACAAATTTTTAGAGTAATTACCGGACATCTCTAGGTATCTAACGACTCTTGCAGACCTCATTCCACTTCTACAGTAAACAACAATATCTTTGTCTTTGGGTATTTCTTGGATTTTTGCAGAAACCTCTGTATGATTAATTCTAAGATCTGTGTCCGGTAGACTTACTATTTTTTCTTCAGATTTCGATCTTACATCTAATAAGAACGGTTTCCAACCTTGGCTCAATTTTTCAATATATTCTGATGGTCGGATTTCTTTCATGTTTTGCTTGTTATAGCTAACATCTAATGATTCTTGTCTATCTCTGTTCAAAGCGCAAGATATCGCTTCTTCCGAAATCTCGGTAACTTTTTTTCTTTCCTTATTTGAACTATATTTTACAGTACGCATATTCATTGTAAGTGCGTCAATTAGCAATAGCTTTCCATCTAATGTATTTCCAATACCTAAGACAATTTTTAGAACTTCATTTGCTTGTAATGAACCTATAATACCTGGTAATACGCCTAAAACTCCTGCCTCTGCACAGTTGGGTGCTAATTCGGGAGGTGGTGCCTTTGGAAATAAGTCTCTATAATTAGGGCTACCATTCAGGTTAAACACTGATACTTGTCCTTCAAACCTGTGTATGCTACCAAAAACCCAAGTCTTGTTCAATATTTCACAGCAGTCACTGATAGCATAGCGAGTAGCAAAGTTATCCGTTCCATCTACAATAATATCGTAATCTTGAATAATGTTTTCAATGTTCTCAATTCCTAATCTGAAATTAAATGTATCAACTTTGATGTCCGGATTTATTTGATTGATGCGTTTCTTTGCAGAATCTACCTTTAATTCACCAATATCCGATGTTGAATGAATAATTTGCCTTTGTAAATTTGTAATATCTATTATATCATCATCAATTATACCTATTCTTCCAATCCCTGCGGCTGCTAGATACATCAATACCGGGGAACCGAGGCCACCAGCTCCGACAACTAATACTGATGATGAATTTATTTTGTCTTGTCCACTTTCGCCAACTTGAGGCAACATCAGATGTCTAGAATATCTTGCTTTTTGTTCTGTGGTCAGAATTTTGTCAGTTTCCTGTCCTGAAATACTGCTACTATTCTCCATCTTTTCCCTCAATGTTGTTCTTCAAGCCATTTTTCTGCATCTATTGCTGCTTGACAACCCATTCCAGCTGCAGTAATTGCTTGTCGATACCTTGTATCAACAACATCGCCTGCTGCAAATACACCTGGTACACTTGTCATAGTATGTGTTTTTGCTAAAATATATCCTGCATCATCGGTTTCCACCTGCCTATCTAAGAATCCTGTAATTGGTTTATGTCCGATAGCAATAAATGCACCTGTACATGAAATTTCTTCAGTACTTTCATCTCTCGGATCCTCAAGCACTGCTCCACTTAATCCACTCTCATCTGAAAGCCATTTTTTCACTGTCCTAAATGGCCTAATTTCTATTTTTGGATTATTTTCTGCTCTTTCATACATTACTTTCGATGCTCTAAACACATCCCTTCTATGCAGTATAGTTACTTTACTAGCAAATCTGGTCAAAAAGGTGGCTTCTTCCATAGCAGAATCTCCTCCACCAATTACCAGTACTTCTTGTTCTCGGAAAAAGGCACCATCACACGTAGCACATGTACTAATTCCTCTTCCTTTCTGTTCTTCTTCACCTTCTGCACCTAACCATATCGATTCAGCCCCAGTGCAAATAATAACTGATTCTGATAAGAATAGTTCACCTTCGACCCAGACTTTGAATGGTTTCTTAGAGAAATCTACTCTCTCTACATTTTTATCTTGAACTTCTAATCCAAACTTTTCAGCTTGTTCCCTCAACTGAATCATCATCTCTGGACCACCTATCCCTTCCGGATATCCTGGGAAGTTTTCTATATCTGAAGTTAGCATTAATTGACCCCCAGACATATATCCCCCAAACATCAATGGTTCGAGCAATGCTCTTGCTGAGTATAGGCCAGCCGTATATCCAGCCGGTCCTGAACCTATGATTATTACATTGCGCACTTCATCAGTCATGGCTCTCGGAGTGATAGGAATGCTTTGAACATTAACTTGAACCCGACAGTAAAAGCAAGATGTGAATACAGTATTACTCGAACATTGCAATTACTGCTCCAACCGCAGCTCTCGCATGAGGTTCCAATCTTGGTTCTATGTGGTGTACTTCAGCACCAGGTCCAATAATCCCTAATCCAACTGGTTTGTTATGTTTTATTTGTAGTTCAATAATAGCTCTAGTAACTGCTTGACCCATTACGAGTCCATGCTGTGTTTCTCCAATTTCAATTATCCCTAGAGTAACAGCGGCATCAATATCCTCTCTTTCTAAAAGACGTTCTAGGGCTAATGGTACTTCCATAGATCCTGGAACCCAAACAACCTCTGATATTTCTGAATTTTTAGATTTGGCTTCATCTTCAGCGTATTCTAACATTCTTTGGATTTCTTTTTTGTGGAATGAACCACATATTGCTGCAATCTTCATTTTTTCACATCCATGCTTTTTCGAATTGTGTCAACTACGGCCTGTGTACGTGAATCGATTTCGATATTTACATAGTCGCCAACTTTCTTATTACTGATTGTTGTAACTCTTAGTGTTTCTGGAATAATATGTAATGAAAAGAAGTCATCTGTAACTTTACCAATTGTCAAAGACATACCATCTATTGAAATAAAACCCTTCTCAAGTATATACGGCCTTGCATCTGGTGGATTTTCAATCAAGAAATCTATTCCTTTTCCTCGTTCTTTTCTGTCAATGATTTTTGCAATCATCCAGACATGCCCAGATATCATATGTCCTCCTATCTCATCACCCATTTTTAGGGATCTTTCAATGTTAACTAGTGTTCCAACTTCTAGCTTTCCTAGAGTGGTGCGGTTTAGTGTTTCTTCGATGGCATCAAATTTAACAAGATTTCCATCAATTGAAACCACTGTCATACATACTCCATCTAAGGCTACACTCGCACCTATTTCTAAGTCTTCCAAATATTTCTCTAGATTTACTGTAAGACAACGAATAATTTCTTCATCTTTAATTTCTGTGACTGGTGCAGTACCTGCAACAATTCCTGTATACATCTCAATCTTCCTCGTAAGGTCCGCCTGTTTCTCCTGACCATAAACTCAGTATCTTTGCAATTATTTTTCGTGTTCCGTCCAAATCGTCAGCAAGTCCTTCTACTCTAATTACTTCTACTTGCTCCCATCCATTTTTTTCTAGACCTGTTTTTATCGAGTCACGAGAATGTTTCTGATCATAACCCAAAGCAATAATATCTGGTTTCACAATATTTAGTATATCGAATATTGGCTCACTTGGAGGATTTCCTACAATCGCTTGATTAACTGGTTTTAGTCCCTCGACCATTCTTCTTCTAAGTTCTTGATTGGTTACTGGTTCATGTTTTTGTTTACGTACTGTATCATCATGTGCAACAACAACAATTAACTCATCTCCTAATAATTTAGCTTGTTCAACATAGTGTAGATGGCCTGCATGAAGAAGGTCAAAAACACCCACTGCCATCACTCGAACCATTTTCAATCCTCTTTGTCTTATTTTGTAAGTCTTTTTTATTTATCTATGTTTAAGGCTGCAATTAAATCCTCACCAGTAATCATGGGTATATTGTGTTTTGATGCATAAATTCTGGCGTCTTCAACTGAAAGAGCTCCATCTCCGTTTGGTTGTAGCATTTCAGCCCCAATTGTCGCAGGAACTTTTCCTGCAAGTCTAGCAATAGCTACTGCTAATTCCGTATGTCCTTGTCTGGTTACAAGCCCTCCTGGAGATTCTCTACATACTGGTATATGTCCCGGTGTTCTAAATTCATTACCAAGTGCCTTGTACGCATCTTCTCCATTAATCGAATTTTCCAGTAATTCTCCTGACAATTCTCCAAATCTTCTTGTAGTCAATGAACGGTCTCTGTCTGTAATTCCTGTATATGTTTCTCGATGATTTATAGATAAAGTGAATGCTGATCTTGAATCGTATTTCAGGTCATTTGTAATTAGATGAGAAAGTACAGGGTTATCAGTTACAAGTTCCTTATGAGTATGTAGATCTTGTAACCATGGCAAATCAAACATTTGGCCTATCTCATCACCTATTGCTAAGAATAGTAAACCTCCGCAATCAATTCTTAGCCTCCTCATTACTTCTGGGGTGGCTGCGGTAGCAGGCCATAACAAATCGGTCTCTTTTTCACGAAAATCGGAGTCAAAAACCATTACAGGTTTACCTTCTGAGAATGCTAAAATTGCATCCTCAACTGTGTCAGCCATATATCTCGGAGAGGGTACTCATAGGGGTTGTTTTCGGTCAAAAGGTTAGGCTTTTGCGGAGGGTTCTCATGTGAACAAGGTTCGGGAGATGTATGGTCGCACACACTGAAGTCAAAGTTCCCGTTCGTGTAGACTTAGCAGGGGGGTGGACAGATGTCAAACCATATTGTACTGATTTTGGTGGTGAAGTAGTCAATTTTACTATCAATAAATATGTCACTGCTAAATTCGGAGAATCTGGGGATGTTGCATATGAATTTGATATCCCAGCGAATTCAGGGTTAGGTACAAGTGGCTCACTTAATGTTGCTCGTATCACTCTATTAGATGAAAATAACGATATGTCTTCTGATGAGATCGCAGAAGCTGCTTATCAAGAAGAGATTTCTTCTGGTAATCGGTGCGGAAGACAAGATCAATGGGCGGCAGCGCATGGGGGTTTCAATCGTTTTATGTTTCATGGCGAGAATGTCGAGATAACTCCCTTTCAACCTGCTCGTTCTGCAATAAAATGGATTAGAAAACATATGCTAATTGCTCACACCGGCATCTCTCGTAAATCTGGAGATTTACAAGAAAAAATTTGGAATAAATATGAATTAGGAGATAAAGAGGTTACTGAGGGGCTACATCAAATTCGCCATGCAACTCGTAAGATTGTCGATGCTTTACAGAGGGATCAAAGACAATTATTTGTCGAGTCACTTAATGCAGTCTCTAGTGGAGTAGATTTGATAGATGCCTCCATTAATGCCCCATTTGTCTCAATAATAGATCCTTTGATTGAAAATGGTAGCGTTATGGCATGGAAAGCCTTGGGCGCTGGTGCAGGAGGTTGTGCCGCAGTCCTTTGCCACCCAATATCGATTAAAGATGTCAGGCAAAAACTAACTGAATCTGGCTGGCAATTAATTGATTGGGATTATGATACTACTGGTATTCAGAGAAAATAAGACAGGTTATGAGGGGATACCCTCAAACGCCACTTATCATTCCTCTGCTTATGCAGTCAACTAGGCGGAGTCTTTCTATTGGAGTCATATTGCTCTTGACTCTCAGTTGTTTTTCCCTATTTGTTGGTGCTCAGTCTGTATCTGTACAGAATCATCCAACGAATGATGACCCGTATATGTATATCTGGGGTTCAGAAAATTTAGATGATTGTTGGACTAATTTTGATAATTTGTCAGAAGGTTCAGCAGCGGAAGGATATGGTGAGATATTATTCTCGGAAGGTCAGGACGTAATTGTTGATTTTTCTTGCGAACTTCAATCTGGATTCTCCGAGGATTTTATTCTGGAAATTAACGAATCAATATCGATTAGAATGAAATTCAATATTGAATCAGGAAATTGTGGAGGTGATGAATGTGATCTTACACTAACTTTGTTAAGAGGTGACGAACAAATTTCTCAATTCACTCAACCAGCAAATTCAGTAAACAATGGAAATGATTACACTACAGACTGGGATATCACAGTTGATGATTCTATCAGAACGTGGTCAAAAGATACACGCACAACAATTACAATTTCTTATTCTGTTCCTGCACAAGGTGGGCCTCAATGTCAGAATCCTCTTCCAGGGTTTCCTGGCTCAGATTGTTCTGGTAGTTTCAGAATGTACTATTCTAATGAAGGTGGCGAACCAGGTGATGTTTATGTGGATTTTCCAGTTTATGTTTCATTAACCGATGCAGGTTCTAATGCTGGAAAAACAAGCCTTGGCCCAATTATTTTTATTCTTCCTTTCATTGCCATAACTCTTCTTCTCGGCTGGGTAGGATATCGTGAAGGCTGGAGGGTAGAATCTGAAGAACCATTTGAAGTTATAGCATATTTCACCCTTCTAGTCTCCTTGATTAACCCAGGACGGTGGGTTCCTTTATTGATGAGTGGAACCATTGACTTTGTTTCAGAATGGCGTGAGGGTGGTGCATTAACCGTAAACAAAGCTCGAAGGATTGGCACTCTGTGTCTTCTTTACTTCGCTCAAGGATTACCATGGGGATTCGCTAGTGTCACCTTTGCTGCTTACTTAGTAAAAAATGGAACTCCAATCGGTGATATCGCAATATTATTTGCTACAGTTGCCTTGCCTTGGACATTCAAGTGGATATGGGGTCCAGTTGTGGACGCAGTGTTCATTGAAAGATTCGGCCCACGTAGGCAATGGATTCTTTTCGCACAAACGGGTATGGCACTAACTCTAGGAAGTCTGATTTTAATTCCAGATCTTAATGCAGAAATTGAATTAGTTACAAGAATATTGTTTATTCACAATATATTCGCTTCACTTCAAGATGTGGCTACAGATGCACTAGCTGTCGAAATTCTGCAGCCGGATGAAGTTGCTAAAGTCAATGGCTTCATGTTTGCAGCAAAGAGAGCTGGTATCATAGTTGGTGGAGCTGTTCTTGGAGTACTAGTTTCGTACATCGATATCGCAGGCGTTGTAGTGGCACAATTGTGTTTGCTTCTGTTAATCATATGGATTCCTCTCACTATGATAGAGAAACCTGGCGTCAAGTTATTCCCGTGGTCTAAGGTTGATGCGATACTTGTTGAATCTTCAGAGGGTGCGGAGGAGTCCGAGGATGATGACGATTCACCTACTCCTTGGATAGAGGAAGAAGACTTCCGAGTCGCACGAGCAGTAGGTTACGCAGTGTCTGAACCGAGGGTTTCACCTGCTGCATTCTTTGCCATAATCGGTTTATCAATCTGGTTCCTTGGTTTTGCTATTGATGTATTTACTATTGATTGGTCAAGAGGTGCAGACATTAGAGGCGTCACTCAGCCAGTCAGTTATCTTATTTTAGCAATTGCAATATTGGGCTTCATTGCTTATTATGTAATGAGGGAATCTGATGAAGATCGCGATTTACCACTTCTTCCCAATCCATTTAATACGATTAGTTTCCTAGGCTCAGAATCCTCTGGAGCAAAAACGACTATCGCAAGAACTTCATTTTATTTGGTCAAGGCCTTCTCTGTCCGTTCTGCTTTACTTTTGATTGGACTTTGTCTTCTTTCAGAGTTATACATCTTTGTCGGCCCAATTGTAATTGATATTTTCATCAATGAGGCGGGTTGGTCACAAGCAAAGTACAACGGGATTGTTGGTGGGATTGTTGTATTTGGTGGATTATTTGGACAGATATTTGGAGGTTTATTAGGAGATAAATATGGTACTAGAAGAGTAGCAATGGTTGGATTTACTATCCTTGCTCTAGCAAATGCTACACTAGCTTTCTTGGAACCAATGTGGCATAAAACAACACTCATGACATTCTACCTAATCATTCAGGCTTTCGTAGGAGGTATTGCTTGGATTTGCATCATTTCTCTAAGTATGAGATTAACATGGAGTAAAGTTGGTGGAACTCAATTCACAGCATACATGTCTCTATTCAATCTATCAGGTGTAATAGCATACGGATTAACTGGCCGGATGATTGAGGTTTTCGATTATTCCACCGCTATATACATCGGCGCGGCATTGACAATGATAACTGTAATCATATTGGTGTTTATTGATGAAGATGAGACAGATAGAGTCCTTGAAGGGCGAATTAAAGATGGTGAAGATTGGGTAGAAGAAGACCCTGATACAGATTTAGGCGAGCGTCCAGGGTGGTGGGGTGACGAAGATCTTCAACCTTCAACTAGTTAAGTTTGATTTCATAAGATTGCGTAGTTGAAATATCCTCAGGTTCATTAGTATTTTAGTAGTAGGTTCGACAGAGGGGTACAGATGGATAGGTTCTCAGAGATACTAGAAGGCTGTGATACGGATTTTTTACTTTTCACACAAACTATCTGTGGTTATTGCAATCGTGCTAAGAGTATATTGAAATCTAAGAATTTTACATTCTCTGAAATAAACATGGACTACGAGGACAATCTTCGTTCAAAAGTGGTTGAAATAACAGGTCACAGGACTGTCCCCATCTGTTTTGATATGCGTGGCAAAAAACCAATTTTCGTAGGCGGTTCTGATCATTTAATGGATTATTTCTGATTGATTGTATCTGCCATTCTTTGTATTTCTAATCTTAATTCGTCCAACTGATTCAAATTTACCATATGTCCTTTCTCATGTTGTAGCCTTTTCACATCCCAACCTGCCTGCTCAAAGATCTCTATATGTTCAATTCCTTGTTCTAAAGGAACTAAGTGATCTTTAGAGCCATGCATCCATACGATTTTTCTTGGTTTTAAGAATGGCAAAGTTCCTCTAAGTTCTTCCGGCCTAATTGTTTTTGTTCCTAGTAATACTAAACCAATTATTCTACTTTGTATCTCACTTTCAAGTAAAGCTGAGGCTATTGCTGCACCTTGAGAAAAACCACCGACTATTATTGGACCGTCTGGGATTTCAGCTATAATTCTTGCAATCGAATTATCTACTTGTTTCAATGCTTCTTCATTAAGAGGTTCTTTGGGGTTCTCTGATCTTAGCCACCAAGCAAACCCACCTCTTGTAGGGTGAGGGTATTCTGCTTCTGGACAAAATACAATCCAGTCTTGAGGGACTAATTGGTTTGCTAAAGGTTGCATCTTAGCTGCAGTCCCAGTCATACCATGCATCATTACAAGAGTACCTGACATGAATATCATCTAGAGATTCCAAGAATAAGTAATTCCACCTGCTAATAGTATTCTTAGATGTGTATTGCCAGTAAAAGTAGCAGTAAGCGTATATTCTTCACTGGGATATGGTATTGTTCCTAATGTGCCAGTTTCTTCAGCTCCTGGCCCCCAGAATCTTTCAAGAGCGGAAACGGAAAAATGATCTCTAAGAGTCAAAGTTATTGTTGACCCTCCACCGCATGCTGCATCTAGGAAATATATCATTTCATCCCATTCGCCATCTTTGGGATGGTCATTAACAAGGAAACTATCTACAAATTCTGCATCGGGGCCGGTATTATACCAATTGTTGCTATACAAGTCTCCACCTCTTACAAAGTAAACATCTCCTGTATGCCCAATTCCTTGATCGGCAATTTTCATTTTGAGTTGTACTGTTCCATCCGCATCTGTCCAAATGAATGAAGAAAAGAAAGCCACATTTCCATCGAATATGTAGTCTATTGTAGCTCCATCATTTGCTGTTGCTCTTATTGATGCAATAGCGGAGTCAGAAGATGAAACCACTGCATTCCATTGATTGTCAAATAAATCGAAGTTCCATGCTTTATTTTTTTCTAGTGGGAAATCCAGTACAGTCTGAGCCACCCCATTCTCAAATGGACTTAACTGATCATGCGTGATTCGTCCAAGAAAAGGATTATGATTTAGTACAGCATGTCTTCTTGCTTCACCAACACTTGAAATTGCTAGCATATATGCAGTTCCATTTTCTTCAATATCAGTCGTTGCTACAACTAATTTTGTGGTATCATCACTATAATCTGGAGTTGAAAATGTGTATAACCAATAATCTCCTACTTCCCATATTGGAACCGAAATTTCTTCATCTCCAGAAAAACCAGTTATCCCACTAGTTATGCCAGTGCATCCAGTTAAGGTGGTAATCGACATTAGCATTACGACACCCCACGTCGAGACCTTAGTCATATTCAACCCTCTTATCAATTAGTCAAGAGACTAACGGTGTTTTGCTTTCAAAGAAGTCCATTTTGAGTTAATTCGCCAGTTCCTGCTAAGACTACTGCAACTATTGACATTAACTTGATTAGGATATTTAGTGATGGTCCTGATGTATCTTTGAATGGGTCACCAATAGTGTCTCCAATAACTGCAGCATCATGTGCCGCATCTCCTTTTGTAGCACCTCCAATATGTCCTTGCTCAATTGCTTTCTTGGCATTGTCCCAAGCACCACCTGCGTTAGCCATGAATAATGCCATCAATACCCCTGTTACTAGTGAACCGGCTAACAATCCACCTAAAGCATCCCAGCCCAGAGCCATACCAACAATTACAGGTGCAGACACAGCAACAACACCGGGTCCGACCATTTCTCTTAATGCCGCCTGAGTCGAAATATCTACACACTTCTTTGAATCAGGTTTTACACCTTCCTTTCCTTCTAGAAGGCCAGGTATTTCTTTGAATTGCCTTCTAATTTCTATTACCATATCTCCAGCGGCTTTTCCTACTGAAGTCATTGTCATGGCAGCAACTACAAATGGTAAACCTCCTCCTATTAAGAGTCCTATAACCACCATTGGATTTGTTAGAGTAAGATCTAATTCTCCTTCAATAGCTGCAGTATATGCTGCGAATAGTGCTAGTGCAGTTAACGCTGCAGAACCAATTGCAAATCCTTTTCCTACTGCTGCAGTTGTGTTTCCTATTGAATCAAGTTCATCTGTTATTGCACGAACTTCTTTACCCAGCGCACTCATTTCAGCAATTCCTCCTGCATTATCTGCAACCGGCCCATATGCATCGACTGTCATTGTTACTCCTACAGTTGCTAGCATACCCATAGCCGCCATTGCGATACCATAGAGCACCATATCATCACCGGCAATTGAACCTTCATTAAATTGTACAGCACCGAGTATACCTAGAGAAATTAATATGATAGGAAGGAACGTTGACATCATACCCACTGATAATCCAGCGATTGCATTAGTTGCGGGACCAGTCTTTGACATCTCTCCGATATGAGGGATGGCTTTTGTTTTGATTCCGAAAACCGGTTCAATACCAGTGTAGTACTCAGTAACTAATCCAATCATTATTCCTACAATACTTCCTAATACAACAGAATGCATTACTCCCATTTCGACATCCATTAATCCTTGATCAATTGAAAGATATCCTCCTACCCAGAATAAGATAGCAGCTATGAATGTGGTATTTCTTAATGCAGCAGCAGCATCCGATCCATTCTTCAAGAATGTCATCGAGAACACGCCAATAATAGATGCCACATAACCAATTAATCCAAGCATAATTGGCATAATCACATAGTCTACTGTCATTCCATCTGAATTACTTGCTATAATCATTGCAGCAATTATAGAACCAACGAATGACTCAAAGATATCTGCACCCATTCCTGCGACATCACCAACATTGTCACCAACATTGTCTGCAATTACACCAGGGTTTCTAGGATCATCTTCTGGAATACCTGCTTCTACTTTACCAACTAAATCTGCTCCAACGTCTGCAGCCTTTGTGTAGATTCCTCCACCTACACGTGCGAAAAGAGCTATTGAGGACGCACCCATTCCAAAACCTGCCGCAGCAGAAAGATTGCTACCTTCTGAACCTGCTTCAAGCCAAAACGCAATTAGTGAAATACCCAGTAATCCTAGACCACCGACTGAAAGACCCATTACTGCGCCTCCATTATATGAAACCGATAAAGCCCCAGCTTGCCCCTCATTTTTAGCAGCCATTGCTGTTCTTCCGTTTGCTGAGGTAGCAGCCCTCATTCCAGAGAATCCGGCCGCTACAGATGCTATAGCACCAGCAAAGAACGCTACTGAAGTTTCAGTATCATTAACCATTGCCAGTATCGCACCTACAACAACAACGAATACACTCAATACTCTATATTCGGCATAAAGGAAAGCCATTGCTCCATCTTGAATTTCTTTGGTTATGTCTCCTACAACTTTATTATCAATTTCTACACTATTTACTTTCTTATACAATGCAAATGCAATTATTAGACCTATAAGACCTGCTGCTGCTGCAATTAATGGTATATTTTCTTCCATGTTGTTCACCTTTCTGACCCGCCGACCAAAGAGTTACTTATAATCAGAATCCTACTAAAACCCCCTGAAATAAGTTACTCAAGATGATTCTTTAAGCACGATTTTCGCAAAAGAGCTCAAAATTCCGGCACCATCGTGTTCTCCTCTTAATGACTTATATTCTTCTTCAGAGATATGCCCCCAACCATATGCTCTCTCAATCCTCTTTTTTGCAGCTTCTGGATGAAATTGAATACCCCATGCGGGCATTGGTTCACCTAATTCATTATTTACTCTGATAGCAGTTACTGAATTATGCGATGTTTTGCTTAGCAACGTGCAGTTCACGGGTACTGATTTCACATGATCTTGATGACTAAATAATCCCGATATCTCCTCCTCTTTCTGTTTGTGAGTGGTCAGTAAAAAGTCCGATTCCCCTTCTTTTGTTAATTCTAGGTTCCAAATACCGCTTGACAACTTGTCTGCTCGTTCTATTTCGGACCCTAATGAATGACATAGTAACTGATGACCAAAGCAAATTCCTAATGTTGGCGTACCTGATTTTGCGGCGGCTCTGAACATTGTCTCAGTCGGCCCCATCCATTTTTCCCAGATGCTAACGTTTCTTCTAGAACCGGAACAAATCACAGCATCTACATTCAAATCAACCAGCCAACTTCTCATTAAATCTTCATTTTCATGCATAGGCATAATAATTCTCTGGAATTTTACCTTCTTACCTTCTAATTTAACTTCTGTTTGACTCCAGAATTCGTATTCATTATCCCAGTGAGGTACATCATCTTCTTCTAGTTTAACTTCCGCCTTTGATTTTGTTTTTAGTCCTGATTCGACCGACTGCATTTGTGGATTTATTAGAAGAACTTCAACATCCGACAAAGCTGCTATTGGCTTAATTACTTCCTGATTACCTCCATGCCCAAACTCTGCGCGTTCTACTAACAAATCAACAAGTAGAACCCTAGAAATGTCACTCATGTGTGTCTGAAAGAGCCTCAGGTTCATTAGTCCTCGTCTAGTAGGGTTAGACATAGGAAGGTCTAGTAGATGGTTGACGCGCAGTTAATTCTTGACTCAGTCGGTCCTGTTCAAGCAATATTGGATGCTCATGATGGAGTAGTTAATGTCGTAGATACAACAGATGGAATTATTATGATATCACTTGAAGGAGGCTGTACCGGTTGCAGTTCTACTCCAATGACTGCAATGCAAATCTATTATTCTCTTATGAAACTTGATGATGTCAATGACGTAATTTTTGTTAATGGTGAGTTGCCCGCATACATGCGTTCTTTTATTGACGAAAAACTCGGTAAAAATTAATTTTTTTTCTCTCTCTCTGCTGCTCTCATCTTCATAATCTGATGAGGATTTGTTTCACCTTGTACATCTTTCCCTTTGATATTCAGCATACCTGTAATTGCTACAATTATAGCTGTAACCGCTAGAGGTCTGGCTACTGTAGTTGAACCCCACAGATTGCCTCCGAGATAATGTAATGAAAAAAGCATAACAGCTGATATTATACAAAGTGTTGCCACAATTTTCTGAGTCATAATTTCTCCTTTATCAAATCGTGATAGAGTTCCGATAGCCATCCAGAGAATCATTGCTATCCCGCACAGTGAGACTGCACCTGACTCTAGTAAAGAAACCAGTTCCATAGTTACGGGTAGGGGTACTTGTTTGTTTATTTTGGGGAACTTTACTCCTATATCGAATGGTATGGTTCAAGACCTGTAGCATAGTCATGTAAGCATGGCCAAGGTAGGGGGTTGGAGTCTCCCTAAATCTCGAAGACAACAGGCTCCTTACATTAGTAAGACTCAATTGGTAGATGTATTGGAGCAAATTGCAATATTGTTAGAGTTATCAGGAGCTAATGGTTTCCGAGTTCGTGCTTATCAAAATGGCTCACGTGCCTTATCATCAATGGAAGAAGATTTATTCACTATTGTCTCTGAAAATAGAATAGTCGAAATCAAAGGAATAGGTAAGGGTCTTGGTAGTCTAATTACTGAAGCAGTTATGCATGGGACTTGGGGTGATATGCAGTCATTATACGATCGAGTACCTCCTGGTTTGATAGAAATTGTAGGGATACCGGGGTTGGGTCCCAAACGAGCTCGGATATTATACGAATCTTTGGGTGTTGATTCGGTTGAAGCATTGAAAGTAGCATGTGAACTTGGACATGTCTCTCCATTGAGTGGTTTCGGAGACAAGAGTCAACAAAAATATCTTGAAGGAATAGATCTATTACTTCGATATCAAGGTAGGACTAGGATGGATGTGGGTTTATTATATGGTCGAGCGTTGGAAGAAAAGATATCGAGAATTAAAGGTGTAGAAAAGGCGCAACTTGCTGGAAGTGCCCGCCGTCGTAGAGAAACTATTGGCGATCTTGATATTGTAGTTTCTTCATTACCTGATCAACATCAAAATGTAATTAATGCAATTCTCAACTTACCTGGTATAGCTGAAATCAAAGGGTATGGTGAGTCCAAAGTCAGCCTAATACTTGAACAAGATATGTTGTCCGCTTCAATTGACTCAGGTAATATTGATGAAAGATTAGCAGCGAATCTTATTGAAAGAAATAGTGATGCTACTATAGATGCTCAGGTTAGAATTGTTTCACCTTCGACATTTCCATTTACACTTGCTTATTTCACAGGTTCTAAGGAACATAATATTCGCATGCGTCAAGAAGCAATAAGTAGAGGATTAAGATTGAATGAATTTGGTTTATTCCCTGAAAGTCTAGCAGGGGAAAAAATTGGAATGGATGCAGCTAAGCATACCTTGAATTGTACCGATGAATCTGATATCTATCATAATCTAGGAATGCATTGGATTCCTCCTGAAATGAGAGAAGATATGGGTGAAATTGAAGCGGGATCTCTGTCTAGATCATCTTTACCCGAACTGATTGTTCCTTCAGACTTGAAAGGTGCATTTCATAATCATACAACCTTCTCTGATGGCAATAATACACTTGAAGAAATGGCTCAAGCCGCTCAATCATTAGGTTGGCAATATCTTGGAATTGCAGATCACTCTGAAACATTGAATATTGGGGGGCGCCAGATCGGTGTTCCTAGTGATATCATTCCAAGACAATCTGACGAGATTGCTAGATTAAATAAAAATTGGAAAGATAAAAATATTGATTTCCGCTTATTTCATGGTTCAGAATGTGATATTTTGGCTGATGGTAAGTTAGACTATGCTGATGATGTCCGAAAATCATTTTCCCATGTTGTAGGTAGTGTGCATGCTTTGGGTAGTTGGAGAAGTAGGGATGAAATTGAGAACACTGAAGCATTAATTAGAGCTATTGAGGATCCTACATTTACAATTCTGGGGCACCCAACAGGTCGTATTCTACAGGTTAGGGAAGGTTTCCCAATAGATATGCATGCAATAATTAGAAGAATGGGAGAGTTGAATGTTGAAGGTAGTTTGAAGGCAATTGAGATTAATGCGTCTCCTTATCGTCTTGATCTTGACTGGCGTTTATGCAAATTCGCAAAAGAACAAAAAGTTCCAATTTGTATTAATCCAGATGCCCATGATACTAATGGTTTGGAAGATGTTTGGTATGGAGTACAAATCGCCCGTAAAGGTTGGCTTGAGAGTACAGATGTATTAAACACGAGAACAGGTTTAGAAATTGAATCTCTATTCAACCTTTGATAATCTTCATCATCATAGTACTCTTCCAATGATGCATGAGTATAACTCGAGGCGTGGTATTTGCTCTAGTTTCTATAATACCTGCTATGATACTTGGCCTTGTTGCTTACATTCTTTTTGACGGTGTCACTAGTTCGCCCTCTAGTTCTGATTTCATGTATGGCCCATGCTATGGTGTACCATTTAGCATAATTTTCCTAGCATTTGTTTATGGTTATAGGAATCAAGTGGAGATGGAATAATGAATAAAGCCGCCAAGGCAGACAAGATTGGTGAGATATTAGATAATTTGTACCCAACCCAGCCAATACCACTTGACCATAAAGACCCGTATACTTTGCTTGTAGCAGTGATGCTATCTGCTCAAACTACTGACAAAAAAGTCAATGAAGTCACTCCATATTTATTTTCTAAAGCCGACAATCCTACACAAATGTCAAGACTAGAGGTTAGTGAAATACACCAGATAATAAGAGAGATTGGTTTGGCACCGACGAAGGCGAAAAATCTTCAAAAGATGGCTCTACAAATATTAGATGCCGGCGGAGAAGTCATACCTGACTGGGATTTTCTCGAGTCTTTAGCGGGTGTAGGGCATAAAACTGCCAGCGTAGTCATGTCTCAAGCCTTTGGAATACCAGCATTTGCAGTCGACACTCATATTCATCGCCTAGCATCTAGATGGGGATTGTCTAATGGGAAAAATGTAGAAACTACCGAAAAAGATTTGAAGAAACTTTTCCCTAAAGATACTTGGATTCGCAGACATTTACAGATTATCTTCTTTGGACGTGAACATTGCCCCGCAAGAAACCATGATTTGAGTCAATGTCTAATTTGTGGTTGGGCGTCTACAAAGAAAAGAATTAGAGAAGAAAATAGCCGTTAGTCTCTAAATATCAACATACCACCAATAAGGCCTAGAAGAGCTCCTAAACTAAGAAGAGGAATTTGCATGTTTGTGATTAGATTCTTCCAGTCTCTTGCATCTTGACATTGTCCTTCATCAGCTCCTATTATTTGACCCACAGTTCCAACTTCTGTGTCACATTCTTCTTTTATTCTATCATCGATGTAACCTACTAGTGAAATTGAGATTAAGAATGATAGGAAGCCTATGATGCCCAGTATAAAAAATACAATCCCCATCCGACTCATACCTATAGCAGAGTATGTTTACTATTGAATGCTCTTAGTACGAGCATTCATCATCTAATCGCCCTTGCGATAAACATGACTCCAAAAACAATCTCTCTAGAAGTTGGCCAGATGGCACCTGATTTTACTGCGCAATTGACAAACGGTAATACAATTAGTCTTTCTAATATTTTATCTTCTGGCGAGAAGGTGATTCTCTATTTTTATCCTAAAGATAACACTCCTGGGTGCACAACCCAGGCTTGTGATTTTAGAGATAATTTTTCTCAATTCAAATCATCTGGCTTTAGAGTCATTGGCGTATCTCGTGACTCCTCCAGATCTCATCAGAATTTTATAGATAAATATCAGTTACCTTTTGAATTAATTGTAGATACTGACATTCATCTTCATCAAATGTATGGTGTTTGGCGTGAAAAGATGAACTATGGAAAAACTTACCTAGGTGCAGTTCGTTCTACATTTGTTATTGATACTGATGGACGTCTAATGTTTGTTGGATACAATGTTAGAGCCAGTGGACATGTTGAAAGATTATCCAAAGAATTAAGCATTGAGTGATTATAATGGACGTTTCTGAAAGACGCGATATCGTTGCTAGATTTCTTAGGAGGTGTGTGACATATGCTGATTCTTCTATTGAAAGGAAAAAATCACGAGGAGTGGATGAAACAGAGATTTCAGAGTGGAGAATCTACCGACAATTCACCTCGTTTTCTGCTTCAGAAGTTGAATCAGGCGAACTTGATACTTGGTTAGAAGATGGAGATTATAAATCAGACCCTGCTCGGTCTTTTCCTTTAGAAAATGATTTCTTTATCTCAGAATTATCTGAATTATCTCATGATGAAAGAAGAAATTGGCTTGCATCCTTGATGATGCCTCGACCTGTTGCTATAATTGGAACCGTTAGTTCACAAGGGATACAAAATCTAGCTCCAATGTCATCTATTGGAGTGGTATCAAATTCTCCTCCATTAGTTACCATTAGTATCTCAAAGAATAGAAATGGTAAGGAAAGAGATACTTTAGTAAATTTACGTGATTCTGGCATAGGTTCTTCTTGTATGGTTTTCATACTTCCAGCAGACATTGATGCTGCAAAAGATGTCCAGGCATCTTCTACAGAATTACCAATAAATGAATCAGAATGGGATTTAATTAATGAAAAGAAAATTTTTGACACTGAGTTTCCTATTCTTCCATCTGCAATGGCTGCAATGAAATGTAAATTAATAGAAATATATCCCTTACCCGAAAACTCTACTGCTTCTTTGGTCATATTACGTGTGGAGAGCATCATGACTCATTCTGAGATTAATGCTTCAAATATGCCTAGTAAATTGATGCAAATAGATTTTGATAAATTAGGCCCTAGTTCTAGCCCCGATAATTGGGAATTTGAAGTGCATTATTAATCTTCTATCTGAGGTGTTAATTCCTCTAAATCTTTCATCCCCAGTCTATGTTTTGTTGTATCAACCCTCATCCCTAGTCCAGGGACCATTAGAAGCGAATCATTTTCATTCAGAGAAAAAACAGGAATATCAATCCTCGCTCCTAAATTTTCTACTTTTCTTCTACAAACATCTCTCTGAGCTGGCATGTGAGTCAATGAACTAATATCTACTAATAGCATATTTCCTCTTGCTAATTCATTTTCTATCCCATCTAACTGAATTCTATGATAATCATCAGGAGTTAGATAAATGACGTTCCTATTAGCCAAAGGAGTCAATCTTTCAGTCCTCTCAGACCAGATATTATCTCCTAAGTCATGAAAATCTGCTCTCGAATTTGATCTTGGACCTGGATTTGCAGACCCTAAATTTTTCTTAGGTATTGCCGCTATGGTCTTATTAGGGTCAGGTAAACCTAGAAGTTTGAATAGATTGACCATGTATTGCCCTATTCCTCTTCACCAATTAGTTCTTCTATCTCTGATGTGCTCATAACTTCGTTTACTGAGAGATTTTTATTTTCCAATTCTTTCATTTTAGCCTTTAATTCTTCCATTTCTTGCTGAATCTTCTCATACTCTTCATCATTTTCTATTTTCAAGTCTTCATCAATATCTTTTGGATTTGTAGTGACTGGTTTTTCCTTTTCTTGTTTTATCCTTCTTTTACTAATTTTTTGTTTTTGTTTTTCTTCACTAAACGGGTCATAGTCAGGGTCATCAAAGGCATCATCCATAATCATGTTTCCTTCTGTTATTGATGAAACTACCAGAGGTGTATTTTTCTTCCTCATTAGCACTCCCGCCATTCCAATAATTGACAATAATATTAGAACAACAAAAATGGGATTTAATAGAATATCTGTTAGTGCAAATGGTGCCTCTTGGACGATTATGGTTATCCTCATTGTATCCGATAAATCGCCATCATAGACCGTTAGTTGTAATACTTTATTTCCTGGACTCTTATATTCCCATTCTACCATTGACCCGAGAATATCTTTGTCATTACTTGGGTCGCCATCTTTATCGCTATCTTTTGAGATATCCGTGTCCCACCAATACTCCATGTTTTCCATATCAAAGATCGAATCAGTAGTTCCGTTTCCTGTTAAGATAATCGAATCTCCAACAACCGGTTGGTATTCACTTGTTGTCATTCCAATATTCGGTTTTATATTCCTTACTTCTATTTGTATAATGGACGAGTCAACAGCTCCATCATTATCTGTGACATGAAAAATAATATGACTTGGAGCCGCATTTGAATCTGACCATGAATGTTGCAAGTGATATGACTCTATATCACAATCATCACTTGCATTACCTAAACTATCTGAGTTAGTGGCTGGATCAAGGTCATAACAAGGGGTCAGACTTTCAATATCATAAATCGTGTCATCAACTAATATTGATAATTCCATCATTTGGTCTTCAGCAACTGCTAATGGTGGAGCAAATGGCCGAATAGTTGGTGCAACATTTTCTACCATGAAAGGTACTGTCCTTAGATCAGTACTTTCCTCATCATCATCAAATACTTGGAAGGTAGCAATATGTTGCCCTTCTGTATTGAAAATGTGTTCTATTGAACTTGTTCCACCTACTTGTGTGTAAATTACATCCGGTTCTTCTTCAGCATCAGGAACCCAATGATGAACTAGACTCGCCATATCATTTTCGGAATCTTGAGCCCATCCTTTAATTGTTAGTTGTTCGCCCTCCTGTACTGTATAAAGACCAAATGAATTTGGAATAAGCCTATTTCCTGCATTCCAAACTTCCCATTCAGGACTATGAGGTGCGATATTAGTTACATCTATTGTGTATGACTCAGAAGTTACTGCTCCATCATCATCCGTAGCTTCTACTACTACTGTATAAGGACCCTCTTCACTTGGAGTGAGAGTGCATTTTATCCCCAGTGTTCCTTGTTCACAGGGCGCATTCCAAGCAATATCGACAGGGGCTTCTGGATTTAGAGTATCTAAATCACTCCTATCTATTATCTCGAATGTTATAGGCGAAAGAACAGGACTAGTATCTGAATCTGCTGAGAGGGTTATTTGCGGGGCTCTATTGAGAATAGTTATTTGACTACTTACTGAATGAAAATCATTCTCTTCATCTGTGACAACCATATTGACTGTGAAAATACCATCATCATCCCATGTGTATTCAAAGACACAATCATCTTCTGCAGAACTCACAATTTCTCCAGTCAGGCTTTCTAGTGAAAACAAACAACTGAACACTCCACCATCTGGGTCATAAGAATTTAGTCCGTTAAAAGATACTTCATTCAAGGTTAGTGATTCTTCAGCGATTGTCAATAAAGCAACAGGCTTTTCTCCAATGAATAGACCGAATTCACCTTCATTATTTGACAAGTCTCCGTCGTTAATATTAATCTCAAATGATATTAAAACTTCACCAAATGGTTGATTCAGAGGTATATCCCAGGAAACCTCAACTCTTGCTTCTTCAAGACTTGTTAATGATGGAATGTTTGTATCTGTAACCGAGCCATCGGGTCCTGTTATCTGTAGGACTGAACCAGGGGATACTCTTAGTCCCTTGTTAATCACAGGTATGCTGAATATCATCAAGTCTCCTCTATTGGCATTAAATCCAATATTTTCATCTAGGGTAATAGTCGTATTTTCTCTATTTCTTTCGACTGATACTCCATTTTGATTAACAAACAAATCAATCTCAAAGACATTAGGATCTATAGTTAATGTACTCGCACCTACTATCTTTTCATTACTTATCCATGCCAACACACCGTGGCTCCCAAGGTCACTTCCTGAATCTGAATTATCTGCACTATAGCCTGTATTAAAGATAGTATAAGCACTCCCATTTGCTGCTGTGGTTAATGTCTGTATATCTCCATGAATTTCATATCTAAATTGCACATCCTGATTACCAATAGGATTCCCATTATTATTTGTAACATTAACCCAAGCAGATATATCCATATTAATTGGAGACAAGGGAAATTCAAGATCTATGTTGATTATCTTTGGCCTACTTGTTGCCTGATAAGATGATAATGAATGAACAGCAGTGAATCCTAAACTTTCGATCGTTTCCATCTTTACGTCTCCTCTAACTGCAGGGCAGAACCATTTGTAACCAGTATCATCTCCATCTCCATTAGTACTAGATATGTTGTACGATATTCCGCAACTTGCGTAATTAACTCCAGAGAAACCCTGGCTTACTACCTCAAAATTCGCACTACTCTGTGATACTGTATTTTCCGGGATGTCTACATAATCACTTTGACCATCATAAGTAGTAGTCGTAGTATAATCTTGACTCCATGTTTCACCCACAGAGATAGGAAAATCGTAACCTTCTTTCGGTGGTGAATATGTTTGATCAACTTCCAGTGTCCCTACATTCACATCGATACAGAACCATAGGACGACTCTACAGAAGTTGATGTCAATAGTTGCTTCTTGAGATACGGTTGCAAGATCCGATGCTCGTATTACAGATACTGTACTCATAGTAACTTCTAGATCTCCAGGTTGTCCATCTAGATTTATGTTATTAGCTTCATAGTAACCATCTGACTCAACCACATAGACTAAAGAAGACTTGTTGTCAACCGTAGTTAGATACATATCAGTAACAGTACTTTCTAATGTTCCAGTTAATGTTTCTAGATTCGTATTAACTCCTGAATCAACAATGAAATCTACCATGTCTAGATATCCATTGTAATCCCATCTATCATTTACTTTCCATGAGGGGATATCAATTAGGTTAGAATTCTTTGATATCGAATCTACACGTATTTTACTTTCCTCTAGTTCTTTTATTTGTTTTTCCTCAATATCGACACCAGAGAATGTCGAAATTATCAACAATAAAGTCAGGAAATAAACTATCTCATTCCGAGAGCGCATAGCGCTCTCGCGTAGTTCCTCACACATCAATCTCACGATTGAAGATTCTCTAATTAAATTTCAGAGTAAATCTGCCAATTCATCTTGAATGAATTGTACTGCTTCAAGAATTTCATCCTTGTGTCTTGCGCCAGTTATTACCATTTTTCCGCTTCCGAATATTAGGCAAACAACCTTTGGATAATCTAATCTGTAGATAAGTCCAGGGAATTGCTCTGGCTCATATTCAACCTTATCAAAAGGTAAATGGAATGTTAGATTGTTCAAATTCAACTTTCGAGGAAGTGCCGCTAGTGGTTCACCTTGCCTAATTCCACGAATATCAGGATGGTTTGCTTCAACTTCTTCATCAGTCGCTGCTCTTATTCCTCCGCCATCTAAGTCAATAACACGTGTATTATTATCATCCATTCTTGCAGTTCCATTGTAATCTTCAGGATAGAAAAGAGAATATGTTGCAACCATATTCTGTACTTCTATTTCTACATCTTTTAGATCCCATGTGTCAATACCTGCATTTTGTAAATCAGCAGTCATTCTTTCAATACCGGTGTGTATATTTTGTTCATTCTTCCCACCTGTACATACAGCTCTTCCTGAGCGGAACATTAGAATTGCAAGTTTTGGGTCTACAACTCTATAAACAACTCCTGGGAACTGTTCAGGTTCATACTCACAATTCAATTGAATTGCAATATCCGGAAGATCTAGTTCTTCCGCAACTCGGGTAGATGCAACTACATTTACTACAGTTAGGCGTTCTTCGTCACTAAGCATATCGGTCGCACTTATATTCCCCTTATAAAGGATAGTTGACTCAAAAACCTCTTGTTAGGAGATTTCATGACGCTATTTTTCATTTTTTGATTATATGTGCGCCATTGGAACCAAATCTAGAAATCAAAGGTTTTCCCCCACACAATTCAATTTCTTGAGCCACTCTCTTAGGATTGCTGGTCAGTGCAACCATACATCCTCCCCCACCTGCTCCAGTTAGTTTTGAACCAAATGAGTGAGGTCTGGTTGCAGCAACCATGTTATCTAGTGAAATGTTACTGACTCCAATAATTCTTAATTTTTCGTGACAACTATTCATTGCCATTCCTACCGCTTCTAGATTTCCTAATTCTAAGGCTGTTAGGCCGGCTTTAGTGATATTTTCAATTGCTTGCATTTCATTATAAAGTTCTGGGTTCTTTTTCAATCTTCTAGCTACTCCAGCGACCATTTCTCCAGTCGGTGCAGCCTCTCCAGTAAATCCAAGGACTAACCAGACATCATCTACATTCTTATGTAAGTCTACACTGTGTATTGACCAATTCCTTTCTCCTTCGGGAGTCATCAGGCTAGTATCAAAGATGTGTTCCAAAGATTCTATTTTTTCGCCTGAAACTACCACGCATCCTCCTAACGAACTAGTTGCTGAATCCGTAGGACTTGCTCTACCTGATTGAGCACTTGCTTCTGCTGAATGACCCATTTTTGCCAAATCAATCATGTCTATATCTTCATCAGGTTTTACTAATTTATGTAGTGCTGCTCCCATGGCATTAGAGAGTGCAGCACTAGATCCCAGTCCGGCTGACGAAAACAAGTCAGATTCTATGTTTATTTTAAGAGGAGATCCATTATAATCAAAAACTTCTCTAATAATGTGTTGGATATGCGGATTCTTTGATGCCTTGAACTCTACAAATGTATTAGCATAATGGGTATTTCTAATCTCCCATTGTTCTGAAATCTCTATTTCTACTTTTACTCCTGCATCAATTGCTACTGCCACAGCCGGGTGCCCATATACTACTGCATGTTCTCCAAATAAGATGCACTTCCCCGGTGCGAAGGCAGTTGCCATGGTGTTCGGTAATGGGTATAGGAAATTAGCATTGGGTATATCCCATCAATCGGTTAATTGAAAGTGCTGCTTCTCTTCCGAGGCTTATTCAGGTATTGGTAAAGTCAGGTGTAATAGATTATGAAACATCCCTTAGAGATACAATATGGTCCAGTAGATGGATGGATAATTCTTTTCATCATGGGCGGTCTTTCAGTTTCATTTTTCTTGTTTCAAGTTATTAAGGCTACGAGACTGGTTATGTTAGGTGCTCCCGATAATCGTTTTGATTCTTGGGGAATTAGGATTAAAGAAATGCTTGTTGGATGGCTTGGTCAGAAGAAAGTGCTTAGGGACAAGGTAGCGGGAACAATGCATGTGCTTATGTTCTGGGGCTTTCTTATGCTTGGGAGTGATATGTTCGATCTTGCTAGTGCAAATTATTTTTCGGAACATATCTTGCCTGCAGCTCTGAACAATCCCTGGAATGGCATTGTTGAATTGGGTTATACAACTGCATTATTGGGCGCTCTAGCCGCCTTAATTAGGCGAGTTGTCTTTACTCCTGATAAACTGAGGGGGAAATCACAATTAGAAGGTAACTTCATTCTAATATTAATTTTGACAATAACTTCTACATCTTTCATTATTGAATCGCCTGAGAACCCATCCTCATTCTGGGAGCCATTGGGTTTCTGGGTCTCAGGTTTTGGGTTATCGTCTACTTTTGTCATCGCATCTTATTGGGCACATATGTTCTCAATTTGTTGCTTCTTAGTACTTATTCCAGTATCTAAGCACATGCATCTAGTCATGGCAATACCTAATGTTTTCTTCCATGACACTCAAGCAATAGGAACAATGCGTCCTCTTGCAATAGGAGAAGATGGGAAAGCAGTTTCATTAGAAGATCTTGATATAGATTCATTTGGTGTTAGTACTTTTGATCAATATACTTGGAGGCAAATTATTGACGGTTGGTCCTGTACATCTTGTGCAAGATGTCAGGATGTTTGCCCTGCATACGAATCAGGTAAAGGGTTGAATCCTATGCAAGTAATACATGATGTTAGAAATTATGCTAATGATTATGCACCAATTCTTCTGAAGGGAGAGAATCCTGAAGAAACCATGCTTGCCAGAATCACTAGTGAGGCAGTTTGGGCTTGTACCACTTGTAATGCATGTGTAGACATATGCCCACTTTACATAGAGCACGTGCCTAAATTAACTGAACTAAGAAGAAACGCCATGATGGAGACTATGGAATATCCAGAAGAACTAAACGTTGCTATGGGTAATTTAGAATCCGCCTCCAACCCATATGGTTTTGGACCACATGAGAGAGCTGACTGGGCATCTGATTTGGATGTCAAAGTTGGACAACCTGCTGAATACATATATTTCGTTGGATGTGCAGCAAGCTTTGATGAGAGAAATCAGAAGGTTGCTAGAGCCACAATTTCTCTGATGAAAGAAGCAGGTTTGGATGTCGGAATCCTTGGAATGCAGGAGGGATGCTCAGGAGATCCTGCTAGACGAGCAGGCAATGAATATCTATTCCAAATGTTAGCAGAAACAAATATTATGACATTCCAAGAATTAGGCGTTAAAAGAATTGTAGCATCCTGTCCTCATTGTTTCCATACTTTAGGTAAAGAGTATGCAGATTATGGAGCAGATGAGCTTGAAGTATTCCATCATACTGAGATTATGGCAAAGTTACAGGAAGAAGGAAAGCTCCCTAAGTTCGATAAAGATGGCACTAGTATTACTTATCATGATCCTTGTTATCTTGGTCGAATAGGAGACATAGTTGATGAACCAAGATCTGTACTTGGTGGTGTTGATGTAGAAGTTGAAAGACATGGTAAAGATTCATTTTGCTGTGGTGCTGGTGGCGCTCAAATGTGGATGGAAGAAGATTCTGAGAAGCGAGTGAATAAGATTCGAGCAGAAGAAATAGCCGCGACTGGTTGTGATACAGTTGCAATCGGTTGTCCGTTTTGTTCTGTTATGGTTAAGGATGGTCTTGACTCTGTAGGTTCACAAATGGATGTCAAGGATGTCGCTGAACTCCTTTGGGAACAAATTGTGGCTAGAGACGAAGAGATACACGCATCAATTGGTATGAATACTGAGTCATGAGTATTATCTTAAACTCCCTCTGTCTCGCATAACTATGAGCGACGAATTTAAATTTCTTGGTTTTTCAATTCCCAATTTTGCAATTTTATGTGGTGGCATTCTAGTTCTAACCGGAATCGCAGCATATGCCATCAGTGATACCGATAGTTGGACTGCTCTGATTCCTTCTTTTTTTGGCACTCCTCTGGTAATCTTGGGTCTCCTTTCAAATAAAAACTCCGAAAATTCACATCACTATATGCATGCTAGCATGGTCTTTGCTCTAATCTCTGTATTAGGTGGCTTGCGTATATTTTCCATATGGGGTGAAGCGAGTAATCTAACTTTAATCTCTCACTTCCAATTGCTTTTCATTGGTGGTATTTTTATGTTCTCGGGTATTCTTTCATTTAGACATATAAGAAAACTACGAGAATCTCTTGGTGAATAGTCATGAAGCCATTAATCGGCATAACAACTTCCGTTAATTCTCGAAATTATGAGGAATCTAATCAATCTGTAGTGATGCTCCCTGCAAATTATCCCAAGGCAGTTATCAATGCTGGAGGAATTCCTCTCCTTCTTTCAGAATCTGAGGATGTAGATGAATTATTAGATTGTTTAGATGGTTTGGTAATCTCCGGTGGCCGAGATCTTAATCCTAAATTATACGACGAAACTCCTCATGAAAAGACAGTTGACTTTAGCGATAGTCAAGACAAATGGGAAATTTCTCTGATTGAAGGAGCGATAAAAAGAGAACTTCCACTTCTCTGCATTTGTCGGGGTCACCAATTACTGTGTGTAATTCGTGGTGGTAAATTATTTCAGGATCTACCTACTACTGAAGGTTATGAAAACCATGGGGCTACCGGGGGAAAATGGTCAGAACATGTTGTCAAACTCGCATCAGGGTCTTTGATATCAGAACTTCTTGGCGACGAGGTTATTGGTAACTCTGGACATCATCAGGGTGTTTATGATGCAGGAGATATGATAGTAGTAGGCAGAACTCTAGATGGATTAATCGAGGCAGTTGAGATGGATGGTTATCCCTTTCTTATTTCGACTCAGTGGCATCCTGAGATGTTGAAACAAGAGGAAATATTCGAAGGTTTGATTCAAGCCTCGATATAATTATCTTACCATTCAATTATTAATTATGTCTTACACGGGTTAGTGTGTTTGACGTGCAGAGCCCTGTGATAGGTGTGACATGTCCATCTAGACCAACTAAATGGGCTAATTGGGAAATGGATGCTGTTGTTTTACCAACTACTTATCACAAAATGATAATCAAATGTGGTGGTATTCCTTTTCTTATTCCTCCTGGCTCTAATTCTGATGTTATCGATAAAATCGATGGTCTGTTAGTTGCTGGCGGTCCAGACATAAATCCTGAATTGTATGGCCAAGATAGTGGCCCGTATACAAATGAATTTTATCCCGAGCAGGATATTTCTGAAATTTCCCTCATCAACTCAGCGCTTGACAAAAATGTCCCTCTACTATGCATTTGTCGTGGTTTTCAGTTACTCTGTGTCATAAGAGGAGGAATATTGCATCAGCATTTGCCTGAAACCGAAGGATATGAGAACCATGGGGGGTGGAATGGCAAAGTGACTGAACACGGGGTAGATATAGTCAAAGGAACTAGATTACAACAAATTATGGGTAGCCATGTGATTGCTAATTCAACTCATCATCAAGGTGTTTCTCATGCAGGTAATATTTCAGTTTCAGCTTATTCAAGTCATGATAAATTGATTGAAGCGGTTGAAATTAAAGAACTTAAATTTTGCATCGGAGTTCAATGGCACCCTGAACGTATAAACCATACTAGTTTGTATCTCGCCTTCATTGAATCAGCGCGAGGTTCATGACTGTAATACCTGTACCATGATTTGATAGACATGACGTTGCGACTCTATGATACCCGTTCTCGTAGTAAGAGAACCTTAGAGACATTAGTAGATGGAGAGGTTGGAATTTATGTCTGCGGCATCACTCCTTACTCTCCAAGTCACATAGGTCATGCTCGTCAAGCTATTGCTTTCGATATAATCGTCAGATGGCTTAGAAAAAGTGGTTTTTCGGTGAATCATATAACAAATTTTACAGATATTGATGATAAAATAATACAGATTGCTAATGAAGAGAATCTTGATTTTCTTGAAGTTGCAAATAGAAATATAGAGGACTACTTTGAAGTCATGGATTTACTCAATGTGATTCCTGCGGACGCTTACCCAAGAGTTACTGAGACTATACCAGAAATCATTGAGATGATTAGCAAATTAATTGTCAATGGAAATGCCTATGAGTCACCCGATGGAGTTTACTTTGAGATAAATACTGCTCCTGAGAAATATGGTCAATTAACAGGTCAAACATTGGAGATGGTTAGAGAAGGTGCTGGAGGAAGAGTTTCTGAAACAGGGACAGGAAAGAAGGATCACAGAGATTTCGCATTATGGAAAATAGCTAAGCCAGGTGAACCATATTGGCCAAGCCCTTGGGGTGATGGACGCCCAGGCTGGCATATCGAGTGTTCCGTAATGTCTTTACAGCATCTTGGTGAGAAATTCGACATACATGGCGGAGGTTCAGATTTAATGTTCCCTCATCATGAAGCAGAAATTTTCCAATCTGAATGTTGTCTTAATCATGATCCTGTAGTCCAATATTGGATTCATAATGGAATGATTAACGTGGATGGTGAAAAAATGAGTAAATCATTAGGTAATTTTTGGACTATAAGAGATGCGATATCTAAAGTTGAACCATTGGAACTACGATATTGTCTCATTAATGCACCATACAGACAACCTGTTGAATTTAATGATGTAATGTTAGCAGATTCCTCTCATCATTATCGTAAACTATTATCTGTGTATGGCGAAGGCCTTTCTAAACACGGCAAGAGTGATTGGAAAAATTCTAACTTTTTACAGGAAGCAGGCTCCAAATTCTCGAATGGTATGGATGATGATTTCAATACTAGGGTAGCAATAGTTGAAGTTCAGTCTGTTGTAAAATATCTAAGAGAAAAATTAGACTCTGATTTGAGCGATGAGATATCAGCTGCCGTTTCTTGGTTGTCTGAATTTGCAGGAGAAATTCTCGGGATATTACCTAATGATGAGGTAATACTCTCAGGTCTCGAGCATATTAGAACTGAGAGAATGGAAATAGAAGAGAAGGTAATGGACTTACTAAATCAAAGAAAAATAGCACGTCAGAAGAAAGAATGGGATAAAGCAGATTTAATTAGAGACCAATTGAGTGATATTGGTGTAATAGTTGAAGACTCTCCCGATGGCCCAGTATGGAAATTAAAATAACTATTAATTAGATATTTGATAGCGAAGCACCGATAAGTCGTTTCATGCCCCATAGTATTGTGTCTGGCCTATCCGTGGTCCAAACCTTGTTTGTTATGTTGATGGTATCTATTTCCGTAATGGCAGGATGTTTGGAAGCAATCGAATCAGCAACAGAGGATCCTCCAGATTGGGACATAGGGTTAATTTATGTAGACGATCCGTTAAATCATGACGATCCTAGAGAGTTTACTACTAGAACAATTTT
>Ga0066836_10000052_pt1 | contig 42139 bp, 34 predicted proteins | sample ETNtaG_18_FD_71568 | JGI IMG/M metagenome (GOLD analysis project Ga0066836, IMG submission 71568) | Marine microbial and viral communities from oxygen minimum zone, Eastern Pacific Ocean - ETNP201302SV91 | ecosystem: Environmental > Aquatic > Marine > Oceanic | place: Pacific Ocean: Eastern... | reverse complement strand
CAGCTTTGCCGTCACCATCGGTATCCAGACAACGAACTACTCTCCCTCTTCCTTTTTGCTTCCCGAGAGAGCCTTGCTCGTCGATCCCGACAAATAATTCTCCAGTCGAAGCAGCTGTCAGGCAGACTGGATAATTGACCAGAGGTGGTTTTGCGAAAACTGTTAGACTAAAGCCTTCTGGAGCAGAAATTCGAGGATCATTGGTTTTTGGTGTGGCATTAGCAGATTTTTGAGAGGCTTTTACGACCTTGCGAGGGAGATTCGGGAGTTCTCCGGGATAAGCCTCAAACTCCCAAAAGCTTCCCCAGTATGCGGGTTTAGAGCCCAAATAAGTGATTTTAAAATAACGCGTTTTTTTTGCGTTTACCTTGTGAGGTGTGATCTGTCGGACCTCTTTATTTTCCGACTGGTCGACGAGAAGTTTCCATTGTTTTTTATCAATAGAGCCTTCGATCTTGTATTTATAAGCGCTGTTAGTTTTTTCCCAAATAATACGAACATTTTGAATATCTTGTATGCGGCCAAGGTCCACCTGTAACCAAGATCCGGCGGCTCCGTTAGCTGCACACCAGCGGGTGGCTGGATTTCCGTCGGTTGCGTATTTTGAAAGGTTGCCCTTGTTCTTTTCCTCTGAACTAGCTGTTACTTTTTTACCAGTAGCGGCATTTTTAGGAACACTAACTTTAGAGTTTAAACTTTTTTTTTAGCTGATTTAGCTTTTGGTTTGCTATTCAAATCAAACGTTTCGTTTTTTGGATTGGCAACTTTCATATCCTCCCGCTTGACAGCCCAGAGTAGGCCTCTAGCGACTAGGTTGAGATAGCGAGAATCAGCTACGGTAACGTTGTTGTGCCCGATCGAAGTGCTAAAGACTCGAGTGCCTTTGAAATTGTTGGTCCAAGCAACAACTGCCTTACGATTCCCTTGAACACCGCGAGCCACGATCTTAGCTGATGGGAGTATTTTTATGTTGTTGTAAAGTTCCTCTCGCTTGGTAGTCCAATTTTGAATGCCTTTAGTTATAAATGGTACGTTGTTTTCAAATTTGATTTCTATCGGTTGTTGTGGTCCATGGCCAGTTGATTGTAGCCCAATATATTCAAACCATTTTGCATTTTCAGCGCCCGGTTTTATCGGCTTGCGATAATCTCCGAAGCGATAAGAGTGCATTGCGCAATGCAAGTTCACTCCTGGCACACCTTTATTATGTGGTGTCAGAACCCCGGCAATGATTTCTGGATTTTTCATGTCAGCGGCACATTCATCATGAATAATGACATCGTATCCTTTTGAATAATTGGGTTTTCCAAAGATTGGAAGGGGAGGTTTGGTGCTTTTGTCGTCCGAATGAGCATGATCAATGGTAATATTCAGTCGACGTTCAAGGCCTTGCTTAAGAATGTCCTTTTGTTTGGCATAGTCGTGGCAGCAGCCCCCCGTGACTAGTAATGCGCGTAATGGCTTGTCATAAGCTTGGAGATTCCAAGCCATAGCATTTAAGAATGTTAGAATGAATATAAGACTTCGCATGCTTTGAATTGTTTTAAGAGTGGTTTAGTGCCTCACGAAGGTGCGCGGCAGGCTGATAATTTTCAAGCACAACAATTGTATCGTTATTACGCTGCATTCTAACCTCGCGAATTTTTATGTCAGGAGTTTTGCTGGGTGAAAATAGAATGTCATCATGGGTCGCGTTTATAGGTTTAGCAAATTTATCAGGTGTAAGTGAGCCTCCAAGATGATCACTTCGGCCAGTAGCTACATGCATTGTCCCTAGAATCTTTTCATCTTGGATGTCGCGACCTGAGACTGGCAGCTCCTGAGTGCCAAAACCCAGTTCGCCAAGTTCACCAGTAACAGGATCACTTACTAGTTTTTTGTTATGGTCATCAATGGTTGATTGCTCCCCACGTATGAGAGTAGAACGAATTATTTTTCCTTTCTCGACAGTTTGTAAGCCAAGAGTTCCATCACTATATTGCATAACAAATTCACCTTCGCCTCCGGTAGGAACAAAGTAGACTTCACCTGCCGGGAGGTTGGCTACGTCTGGTTCATTTGCCAGGCAAATTCCGTGACTCTTTTGAGCTTCTTGTTGGCCGCATTCGAGTTTGAGGGAGTGAATTTTGTCTTCAACTTGGAAATCGATTTCGAAATGGTCTGCGCGCGTGAGAGCTAGACGCAATTTCTCAGCATCCTTGCTGACTTCGTTATAATCTACTGCTAGGCCACTACTAAGGATAATATCGTTAACACCGTGTAATGTGGCGCCTCGAAAGCCGAATTCCTTTGCGAATGCAGTTAGAGGTGCTGTGGCTGAGTATGTTGAGATACAAAGAATTATATCATATTTAGGATACACATCGGTTTTGAGGCTTAATTCTGATCCATCTGGGGATGCTGCTAAATCTGGAAGGTCTAAATTGCTGCCGCATGTTTCTTTATAAGCAAAAAAATCCCCTCCAGTAAGTTGTAGTTCCCCCATTACATTGTCATGAAGGGCTTTATAAAAAGAGTCATATGCATGCCTTTGGATAGAGAAATTATAATTATCTAAGAACGCCCAATTTTTAACTAAAGAAATGTCTGGGAGGTCGATTAGTATACATATTCTTTCATTCGATTTAGGTTTAAATGTGTTGAGGAGAAGTCGAGATAAAGAAAAATCTGGAAATTTAGTTTCGGTCATACCAAATAAAAAATATCAATGTATGGTTTTAATGACAAATGTAGGTGAAATAAAAAATTATTTCGGATCTAGGTTCTCTTTTAGTTCTTTAATGTTAACGGAGGATTGAAATCCGTTCTTTGGCACCTTGGCTTTGGCGATCCATACAAGCCCGTTCAGTACTGCCTTACGGAAATTGTCATTTCCCCAGTTAGAGTGCTTATGGCCTCCAGTGAATCCGAATCCTCGGCCGTCATTTTCACGGACGTATGACCACATCATAGTTTCTGCACGCCCCTCGTTGGTTTGTATATGTTTGTATGGACCTTTTGGCCAGACATAAGGGCCATTTCTAACCTTATCGCTTGGAGTTGCGACTAGTAGCGGAGTTATTTTTCCTACATTGTCATTGCGGAACCTCATATTGAAGTACCATTCGTCAACTACCTTAAATGGTTTTACTCCGCGAGTAATCGGATGCTTAGGGAAAGTCTTAAAATCTGGTGCCCACATAGGGTTTACAGAAAAGGCGTGTTCATAGTAGCCCCCAATCCAGTTTTGCATGTGCTTGCCTGGATCTCCTTTAGGAACCTCGACTCCGTAGTGAGCGCAGCCAATGCCAACGCCCTTACTGGCTAAGTCATCAATGAGTTTCGCTCGTTTTTTTTGGATAGCTGGATGACCACCACCTCCATCAGCATAAATTAAAACTGCATCAATCCCATCAAACGCAGAGTCATCTTTTGGCCAGCCGAAATCGTGTACTTCTGCTTGTATGCCTTGTGCCTTGTTAAGGCATTTTTGGAGGAGCATAGAGCCAGCTCGAAATTCATGGTCTCCGGGCCCGTGGCTTGGCTTTCCTGCTATGAGGAGGATTTTTTTATTGGCGGCATACCCGCTTCCTAGACTGTTTACTATGAGAGCGGCTACCAATAGCGCGTTTCTTGCTGCGTTATGCATTCAGAGAGAGAAAGCCATTTTGGCAGAAAAATTAAGCTAAAAATCTCTTGGCCAAGTAGAGTAGTGCGGGTACTTTCCTCACCCGGCTTTGCCGTTTTATAAATGCTTTGGGGCTTTCTCATAATTCTTCTGGGTGGTGGCGTGTTTGCCGCATCGATATTGCTGGATGATATAGACATAGCTACTATATTCGCTCAGATGGGGCTTGGAGGTGCTATAGGCGTGTTTGTTGGTATGGCTGTTTTTGTTTATGTTTCGGGCTTAGTTTACGGAATGTCTACGCCTAATGGTCGAAAAGCATTGTTGGGAATAGGGGTTTTCACAATATTGTTGGGATTAGCCTTTCTTATGTATTATCCCGAGTTGAACGCGGTTTTGACGTTTCTCCCTTCTAGTGAAGATGTAGAGCCTATGCCCTTCGTTGGTCTTCCTATTATAGCTACAGGTGGGCTGATGTGTAAATTGGGTTCGTTAAAGGATTAACTGTTTCGCATGGGTGCATTATTCCCGTGAACTCCTTTAGTAAAGTATCTTCTTCCACTGTTTCAAGTCTATACATGCATGTACCGTTTTGCGCTACTAAGTGCGAGTACTGTGCTTTTTACTCTGAAGCTTCTAATGGCGAACAAATGTCCAGATATGTCGATGCACTTATTCGGGAGATGGAACTCATTGCTGCTTCTTGTAGTCCAAAGACAGTTTTCTTTGGTGGTGGCACTCCTTCGCTACTGAGTCTTGACAATTGGCGACGCATTATGAATGCGATGGAGCGGCTCGATTTGCTTGGGGCAGAGGAGTGGACTGTAGAGTGTAATCCGGCCACTGTTTCTACAGAGAAAGCCAATCTCTTTCGGCAGTATGGAGTCAATCGTATATCCATGGGTGTTCAGTCGCTTGATGAAGGCCTTTTATTACGTTTGGGTAGGATTCACACGCGGGAGATGGTGATGAAATCGTTCAAGCGATTAAGAGATGCAGGGTTTGATAATATCAATCTTGATCTGATGTTTGCTATCCCTGGTCAAACAATGGAAATCTGGAAAGCCACAATGGAAGAAGCTATAGATCTTGGTAGTGAACACTTATCCTGTTACGAGGTTATTTATGAAGAGGATACGCCGCTTTTCGATCAATTAAAGGCTGGAGAATTTGACGTAGATGAAGCGCTCTCATGTGAGATGTATGATGAGCTTATTGACACCGCAGCTTCGGCTGGATACGTCCAGTATGAGGTGGCTAACTTTGCAAAACATGACGGAGCTGAAACTCCTAAATTACCCTCCTATGCTTGTAGGCATAACGTTAATTACTGGCGAGGAGGTGAATGCCAAGCGTTAGGTCCGAGTGCAAGTGGGTTTGTAGACGGGCGCCGTATTCGCAATATTTCTAATACAGAGAGATATTGTCAGCAACTTGAGCTTGGGCATCGTGCTCACGAGACCGTTGAACAACTTTCACCTTTGGCTTTAGCTGGGGAAACTGCTGCGTTCGGTTTGCGCATGAATGCTGGTTGGGAGTTCGATTGTTTTATGGAAGTTACTGGTTATGATCTTCGAATTGAGTGGATGGATGATATGCAACGTTCGGTTGATTCTAATTGGGGAGTGAGAACAGAAGAAAGTTTTCGCCTTAACCGTGAAGGCCTTAGATTCGCAGATTCGGTAGCAGAGTGGTTCATTCGGCCGGATTTGTGAGGTCGGGAGATTTGCTGTGTTGTATGTTGTGATATTGTCCAATTGCTGGATTTTTTAGCTTGGTGCGTTTTCCGTCGGGCCAATGTACTTCGACTTCTTCAACGGACTTTGTTTGCTTAAGTCCGAAGTGTGCGATTGGTGCGTGCTGGGATCGGTATGAGTCCCCGTTGACAATAAATCGCCATTGATCTTGTCCATTGGCTCGGAGGCGAACCTTGGTGCCGTTCAGTGACGGGCAGACTGCACTTTGAGCTAAACGAAAACCTATCCATTTATTTTCTCCCGGCCAAAGGTTTCGGGCTATCAAAAGTCCTTGTGTTGCTGGTTCAGGCCACACTGAGAAGTGAGTGAAAATTAAGTCAAGACGTCCATCGCCATCGATATCGCCACTAACTACGTTTCGCGAGTCGATTTCGTGTGATGTGTTCATCAAGAAAGCCACATCGTCTAAATCTTTATTTTCACGGTTTAGTAATAACCGATTTTTTTCATATCCTCCATAAGAATAGCCCGCTCCATATAATCGACTGGAGGCACTTTGAAAATAAACCTCCATTGCTGGATTGGAATTAGAGTTGGCATGGTAAATGTCATGGCACCAGAATTGTCTTTCATAATCTTTAACCGATTTGCGGCTTTTATGTCCGTTTGCAATAAAGAGGTCGGTGTCTCCATCGTTATCGGCGTCGAACGAAGTCGCACCCCACGACCAGCCCGTGTTGGCTGTTTTATCGCCCATTGGGCGTTGTTCAAATTTGTTATTACCGCCGAAGTAAAGCCGATTCCCAAAAGTTAGATCGTCCAGCATGTCATAGTAATGGCGGTGTGTAGGTGGTGCGAGTTTCATGGAACGTAATCGTTCTGCCGTCCATGAGTTCATTCCAATCATGATAAGGTCTAATTTTCCGTTGGCATCGTAGTCGCCAAAATTATGAGCCATACCAAAACCGTAATGATTATCTATCAACGTCGAAGTAGCATCGCTGAAATTTCCTGAGCCGTTGTTAAGGTAAAGGTCAGTACCTGAAAAATCACTTATGACTACTAGATCTAAATCATGATCGTCGTCAAGATCCACAAATGATGCGCTGTAAGAACGTCGATAGCGTTTAGTTTCGAGCCCAGCTGCTTTTGTTCGATCGGTAAGATTGCCGTTGCCGTCGTTTATTAGAAGATATCCAGGAAACCCGTCATTGCTGTCGTATATTGGAGCGGGCATTTGTCCTTTTACGTAAGGAAGCTTGTATTGAGAGAACCATAGGTCAGCATCACCATCATTATCTATGTCGCCTGTTGTAATTACCATTGGGTCGAGCACTTTTTTTGGAGCTGACCAAATCAATCGTGCTTCATCTGGAAATGTTCCATTTGATTTTCCTTCTATGAGATAAATGCCCTTATGGCCGATTGTGACGACATCGGTAACGCCATCTCCGGACAAATCCTCTAAGACAACGTTGAATACTACCTCATTAAATTTAGGGCACAGCTTTTCTGGTTTAAAGCGTCCATTTCCATGGTTTCGGTAAACTTGATTTTTGCAGCCGAGAATTATCTCAACCATTCCATCGCCGTTGAAGTCAGTTAGTATTACTGGATCAATGAAGACATTACCTTCGTTAGGATTGATATTTTGAATGCTTGCAGATTTAAATGCTGGGGCTCCGTCGCGTTCAATCCAATCTAAGCCGGAGAGGTTTATATTTTTTGGTTTGGCTAATGTTTCAGGAGTGATCTCTATCGACTGCCACTGTATTTCAATGTCCCCTCGAAGTATTCCGCGTTTATTTAAGTTTGTGTTAATTAGATGAAACGATATCCAAAAAGTTGAACGAGCCCCGCCTTCGGCTCTTGGGATGAACTCTCGATGACGCCACTCGCTTTGTTCCAGCTTCCAGCCTTCGATCTTCCATCTATTAAGTGCTTGGCTGAATTGTTCTTTAGACAAGGTCGGTCCTTCTTGACCTAATTGAGTGTAACGGATGTCTGATTCCCAGTTTTCAGTTGATTGCACATTACCAAGTTTTAGTTCGTCTACAGGCATGGCGGTTAGTAATTCGAAGGGGTCAGCTCCAGCAAGGAGTCTGTCCCAAATTTGGATTACAGATTCTCCATGATCACGTGCGGTTAATTCATCTGCCCATACTGTAGAGTCCCACTGGCGTTGTTTTGCCTCGATTGCAGAAAATTGCTGCATTACTTGTTCTTCGACAAGGCCGCCCTCGCGTATAGTTTCGTTGGAAGATGGATTTGTTTCAGCCTGTTCGTTTGGTATGAATTGCATCACAAAAACGCCGGTTAAGACCAAAATGGCCACAAGCACTAAAACTCTTCCGGGGCGAAACAGCACACAGCGATTGTCCGTACATTTGTTGCTTTTTCAATTGAAATAAAAGAATTTCAGGCTTTCGTTCCCTTGACACAGTCTATTTCTTTGCGAAGATGCCGCGCCTTTTCAATGGACGAGAGTAACAAAAATGAACAGATGGAGAAGATCGTATCGCTGTGCAAGCGACGAGGCTTTATATTCCAGTCTTCAGAAATTTACGGAGGACTAAATGGGTTGTGGGATTATGGGCCTCTTGGCATTGAGTTGAAGCGTAATATCAAAAATGCTTGGTGGGCAGATATGGTGACTGCACATAATGAGCGAATCCAGCCGAAGGGAGCTCCACGTCCATTCCAAATGACCGGTATAGAATCTTCGATTATTATGCATCCACGCGTTTGGAAGACATCCGGTCATTATGATTTATTTCATGATATGATGGTTGACTGTCGTGAGAGTAAACGCCGGTATCGCTATGATCATATCAAAGGTGCATGGATTGAGCATGGTGACCAGAAGGTGTTCATCTCCTGTATTACCGACGGTGATGCAAGGGTAGAAATTACCAAGCGCGCGCTTCAGTATTTCAAGCTAAAGGCTAAGTATGTGGAACAACTAAATTGGCATGGTAAGGTTGTTGATCTAACTTCTGTTAATCCGACGGATCTAGTTCTCGCTCCAGATGCTAAGGAATTAGGAACACTGACTGAACCGCGTGAGTTTAATCTTATGTTTGAAACCCACATCGGGGCTATGCAAAATGAGGATAATAAGGCTTTCCTAAGGCCTGAAACGGCACAGGGTATGTTTGTTAATTTCCGTAACGTTGTTGATAGCAGCCGTATTAAAGTGCCTTTTGGTATTGCTCAGCAGGGAAAGAGTTTTAGAAACGAAATCACGCCACGAAACTTTACTTTTCGAACTCGGGAGTTCGAGCAAATGGAAATGGAGTTTTTTTGTCATCCCAGTGAGTCCCGTGAATGGTATCAGTTTTGGCGTGACCGTCGGTTTAAGTGGTATGTAGATCTAGGCATTAGTGAGGAAAGATTAATTCTTCGTGATCATGAGGAGGCTGAATTGGCTCATTATTCTGTTGGAACGGCTGATGTGGAGTACTCTTTCCCATTTTGTGATGAGGGAGAATATGGTGAGCTTGAGGGGATAGCTCATCGTGGTGATTTTGATTTGCGTTCACACATGGAGGGTAAGCTTGTTCGTGAAGGCGATGCGCTTGTTGTTGAGAAAGATGAGGATGGGAAACCAAAGTATCCTGGAAGTGGTAAGGATTTAACATATCATGATGAGGTTTCTAAAGAACGATTTGTGCCACATGTTATTGAGCCGGCTGCAGGAGCGGACCGCACGGTTCTAGCATTTATTTGTGATGCGTTTGAAGAGGAAGAAGTTACCAATGAAAAAGGTAAAACTGAGACGAGAACAGTTATGCGTTTTCATCCACGGATAGCGCCTGTGAAAGTTGGGGTGTTTCCATTGCTCAAGAACAAGCCGGAGCTTGTATCCAAAGCAATGGAAGTGCGCGCCATGCTTCAGCCTTATATGACCGTATTTTATGATGAGACTGGTGCGATTGGTCGTCGTTACCGCAGGCAAGATGAGGTTGGAACGCCTTTTGGAGTGACGATAGATTTCGACACGATTGGAGAGAATGGCGATGAAAATAAAGGTACTGTAACTCTTCGAGAGAGAGATAGCATGGAACAGCGGCGAGTTAACGTTGATGAGTTGCTGAGCATTCTCCTTAAGGAAATTATGTAGACTCTTTTGTTGGATTTAGGGCAGATGTTTGTTTTCAAACAGCTTGATTGACGCGGCGGGAATCGTAGACTCTCGCCGTGATTCCTTTTTGGCATAGTGTTTTGGCAATGTTTTTTGTTGCTGGTGTTTTTAGTGCGCCATCACTGTGCCGAGCGTTGGATTCTAAGGATCATTGGGCATTTCAACCTGTAAAAAGACCCTTAATAATTAGTGATTCGAAGCCAATTGATGCCCTTGTAGAAAAAAAATTGCGTAACAATGGTTTGATTCCTTCTGAGGTTGCAGATCGATTAACCCTTGTGCGTCGTTTATACCTTGTGATGCATGGGTTACCCCCGACACCGGGGCAAGTTGAGGAATTTATTAATGATTCGGCTCCTGATTCATTTACTCGATTAGTTGAAAAAGTACTTGCTAGTCAACGTTATGGTGAGCGTTGGGCTAGTCACTGGCTAGATTTGGTTCGTTTTGGAGAAACAACCGGCTTTGAAACCAATCGTGAGCGTCCAAATGCATGGCATTATAGAGATTGGGTGATCGATGCACTTAATTTTGATAAGCCTTATGATGAGTTCATTCGGGAACAACTTGCAGGTGATGCATTGGGTGAAGGGATTGGCACTGGTTTTTTGGTTGCGGGTCCAAATGATATTGTTAAGGGACAGGATCCCAAGCTCGGAAAAATGCAACGAATGAATGAGCTTGATGACATGATCAATGCAACAGGTACGACATTCCTTGGGCTTACGACAGGCTGTGCGCGTTGCCATGATCACAAGTTTGACCCTATTTCACAGAAGGACTACTACTCTATGCAAGCCATATTTGCTGGCGTTTCGCACGGAGATAGGCTGATGGAATTAAGCGAAAAAATTAAGCGAGAAATTGAACAATCCAAAGCAGAAATCGCAAGGATTAAAGTTAGTTTGTCCAAGTTTATTCCAAAATCTGATGGAGTGCTTCGAGAGCCAGTTAGCTCTCGCTATAATGTGGAAACATTTCCGGCTCAGGAAGCGAAGATTGTGCGGTTTATCATTGAAAGCACGAATTCTTCTCAGCCGTGTATTGATGAGTTAGAGATTTTTTCAGGTAAAGATAATATTGCTTTGGCGAGTGTTGGGGCAATAGCTACTTCATCAGGAGATTACGTGCATCCTTTTCACAGACTAGAGCATATAAATGATGGTCTTTATGGGAATTCTAAAAGTTGGATTGCTGCTGGGACAACTGGCTGGGTGCAGATTGAATTTCCTAAAGTGAAACGAATTGATCGCATCGAATGGGCCAGAGATCGCGAAGGGCAATTTAATGATCGCATTGCGGTGAGATATCGAATTGAAGTGTCGTTGGATTCAAGCAAATGGGTTCAGATTGCAAGCTCATCGGATCGTAAGCCTTATCAAAAAAACAACATAGAAAAGCAGCTGTATAAATTTTCTAAGTTCCCTCAGAAAGAGGCAAAACAAGGAAAAAAAATGCTTATTAGACTTGAGAACAATGAGAAGCGGTTGGTTGCATTACAAAATCAGAATAAGGTTTATGCGGGAAGTTTTACGCAGCCAGAGGCTACCTATTTACTTTATCGTGGCGATCCCGATGCAAAGCGAGATGAGGTTGTTCCTGATGCGATTTCTGCATTTACATCTCTTAAACTTAGTCGGTCAGAGCCGGAACAGCGTCGCCGTTTAGCTTTGGCAGATTGGATAGCAAGTCCTGATAATCCTTTGACTGCGCGGGTGTTGGTTAATCGGCTTTGGCAGTTTCATTTTGGAGATGGAATAGTAGGTACTCCAAGTGATTTCGGTATTAATGGTATGACTCCAACTCATCCGCAATTACTTGATTGGTTGGCTGTAGAATTCATGGAAAATGATTGGTCTATCAAGCATATACATCGATTGATTTTGAACTCGGAAACTTGGCAGCAAAGTAGTCGGCCTAAACTTGATGCCATGAAAATTGATGCGGCTAGTCGACTGCTTTGGAGGTATCCTACTCGTCGTTTGGCAGCAGAATCAATTCGCGATAGTGTTGTTATGGTGAGTGGCCTATTGAATCTGAAATCTGGTGGCCCCGGATTCAATGGTTTCCAGGTTCAGATGGAAAATGTTCGTCATTTTTTCCCAAAAAAATCATATGGATTTCCCGATTGGCGTCGTATGGTTTATATGACAAAGGTTCGGCAAGAGCAGGAGAGTGTATTCGGTGTCTTTGATTGTCCGGATGCGAGCCAAAGTGTGCCCAAGCGGAGTCGGTCGACTACACCTCTGCAAGCATTGAACCTGCTTAACAGCACATTCTTGATGCAACAAGCTGATCTTTTTTCAGATCGCCTTAAAAAAGATGTAGGCTCTAATGCAGTTGATCAGGTGAACCGTGCCTTTTCATTGTGTTTTAATCGTTTCCCCACTACTGCTGAAGTACAGAATGCATCACTGTTCATTGAGTCTGAAGGGCTATCCCAATTCACTCGGGCTTTATTGAATACAAACGAGTTTGTTTTTATACCCTGAAAAATGAATTCATTCCTCAATCGTCGCCACTTTTTAAAGCATTCTGGGAAGGGATTGGGGGGTATTGCTTTGACTAGTCTCTTGGCTCGGGATGGTTTGCTTGCTGCCGATAAACCTATACGGCCAAATATTGAATCTGATAAACCTTTTTCGGCTCGTAATCCACATTTTTTACCAGCTGCTAAAAATGTGGTTGTGATTTTCTGTTCGGGTGCTTGCAGCCATCTTGATACGTTTGATTATAAGCCGGAACTCGTTAAGCGCCATGGTCAACCTATGCCTGGAGGAGAGAAGCTTAAAACTTTTCAAGGGGAACAAGGTGATCTCATCAAGAGCCCTTGGAGTTTCAAGCCGCGAGGACAGACAGGTAAGATGATTTCTGATTTGGTTCCTCAATTGGGTGAGTTAGCTGACGAAATATGTTTTATTCATTCACTTACAGGTAAGACGAATACGCATGGGCCTGGAGAAAATTTTATGTCCACCGGATATACGCTCGATGGTTTCCCAAGTATGGGCGCTTGGGTGACTTGGGCGCTCGGATCTGAAAATGAAGAGCTGCCTGCCTATGTGGCAATCCCTGACCCTCGGGGGACCCCGCAGAGTAGTGTTAATAATTGGGGCCCCGGATTCTTGCCAGCGGCATTTCAGGGCACTGATTTTAATGCAACAAAACCACTTCGTAATCTCGTCCGCCCGCATGGCGTGAGCGCTAAAACTGATCTAGCTACCCGAAGGTTTCTTCAACGACTTAACGAGCAGCATTTAGAGAAATTCCCAGGAGATACTGAGTTGGCAGCTCGCATATCCAGCTATGAATTGGCAGCTCGTATGCAGCTTAGTGTTCCTGAAGTCAGTGATCTTTCGACAGAAAATAGCGCTACCATGAAAATGTATGGTGCTGACGATGTTAGTAATCCTATTAAGTCTGGTTTTGCGAAGAACTGTATTCTTGCCCGACGTCTTCTTGAAAAAGGTGTGCGATTTGTTCAGCTCTTTAATGGGGCCTACCAAACAGGTGGTGAAGGCGTTAGTAACTGGGATGGGCACAAGGTTTTGCATGAGCAATATGCCAAACATGGCCCTGTGTTGGATCAACCTGCCGCTGCACTTATTCGTGATTTGAAACAGCGTGGTTTGCTTGATGATACTTTGGTGGTTTGGTGCACTGAATTTGGCCGGATGCCTACTTTTCAAAAGGGGGCTAGTGGTCGAGATCATAATCCTGATGGATTTACGGCTTGGCTTGCTGGTGCAGGTGTAAAAAGAGGATACACTTACGGTGCCACTGACAGTTTTGGATGGAAAGCGGAGCAGAATATTTCTTCAGTTTATGATCTTCACGCTACAATACTTCATTTGCTTGGCTTAAATCATGAACGCCTCACCTTTTATCACAATGGATTCGAACGTCGATTAACCGATGTTCATGGAAATGTGATTCATGATGTATTGAGTTAATCTGAACTCAATTACGATCTATTAGCAGCAACCTTTTTTAAGTAGTGCTCTGCCGTATTCACGGTTCATACGGGCAATAAAGTCTAGGGAAATTTCCTTGGGACAAACTGCTTCACAGGAGCCAGTGACAGTGCAGTTGCCAAAGCCCTCTTCATCCATTTGATTTACCATCGACAATGCACGCCGTGCGCGTTCAGGTTGGCCCTGAGGCACAAGGCTAAGGTGTGACACTTTTGCAGCTACGAATAGCATTGCGCTGGCATTTTTACAGGAAGCTACGCAGGCCCCACAACCAATGCACTGTGCTGCGTCCATTGCGAGATCGGAATCTTCTTTGGGTATTGGCGTTGCATTTGCATCTGGGACGCTGCCAGTGCGAACGCTAATGAATCCTCCGGCTTGTTGAATCCTTTCAAATGAAGTGCGATCGACGATTAGGTCTCGATGGACCGGGAATGCTGTTGCTCGCCAGGGTTCGATAACAATGGTATCGCCGTCACTGAAGTGTCGCATATGCAGTTGGCACGCTGTAGTGCCTTGTTGACCTCCGTGAGGAACACCATTAATTACCATGGAGCATGTGCCGCAAATGCCCTCTCGGCAGTCGGAGTCGAATGCGATGGGCTCCTCTCCTTTTGCAATAATGTCCTCATTTACTACGTCAAGCATCTCTAAGAAAGACATGTCTGGGCTGATGTCGAGGGCTTCGTATTGTTCAAAGCGACCGGATTCTTCCGAATTATCCTGACGCCATACTCGGAGTGTTAAATTCATTGTCTCAGAGATCACTTGTAGCTCCTTTGAGTCATTTTTACTTCGTCGTAAAAAAGAGATTCTTTGTGTAGCTGAGGTGTCTTCTCCTCTCCTTTGTGTTCCCAAGCTGATACATAGGAAAAGTTGTCATCATTTCGTTTAGCTTCTCCTTCAGGCGTCTGATGTTCTTCGCGAAAGTGGCCTCCACAGGATTCCTCGCGTTCTAATGCGTCGCGGCACATCAATTCCCCGAACTCAAGAAAATCTGCTACACGTCCGGCGTGTTCGAGGCTTTGATTGAGGGCGGCATTTTTCCCGGGAACCGACAGATTATTCCAAAATTCTTTTCGGAGTTTCGGAATTTTGCGCAGTGCTTCTTCCAATCCTTTTTTGTTGCGCGCCATGCCACATTTATCCCACATAATCTGTCCAAGCTCACGGTGAAACGAAGTTGGTGTGCGTTCTCCATTAATTGTAAGTAGAGTTTCAATTCGGGATTCGACTTGTTCCTGTGCATTAGAGAATGCTGCGTCATCAATACTTGGACGATCCTCAACTCCATTTTCTGCTAAGTACTGGCCTATTGTGTAAGGTAAAACGAAATAGCCATCTGCCAAGCCTTGCATTAATGCGCTAGCACCAAGTCGATTAGCACCATGATCTGAAAAGTTGGCTTCCCCGATAGCGAATAGCCCAGGAAGGTTGCTCATTAAATTATAATCCACCCAAAGTCCACCCATCGTATAATGTACAGCAGGATAAATAGTCATTGGGTTTTGATAGGCATTACTGCCTGTAATCTTCTCATACATATCGAACAGATTGCCGTAGCGTTCGCGTACGGTATTTTCTCCCATCCGTTTTATGGCATCGGCAAAATCCAAATAAACTCCTAAACCTGAGGAGACCACGCTGCGCCCTTCGTCGCATACTTCTTTAGCGTTCCTAGAGGCAACATCACGGGGTACAAGGTTGCCGAAGCTAGGGTATTTTCTTTCTAGAAAATAATCTCGATCTTCATCTTCGATATCGTTCGGTTTTAATTCTCCCTTACGAATTTTTTCCGCATTTTTTTTGTCTTTTGGAACCCAGACTCGGCCATCGTTTCGAAGCGATTCACTCATAAGGGTGAGCTTGCTTTGATGATCGCCGCTGACTGGAATACACGTAGGATGAATCTGTGTGAAACATGGGTTAGCAAAGCAGGCTCCACGTTTATAAGCTCGATAAGCTGCTGTGACGTTGCAGCCCATAGCATTGGTTGAAAGGAAAAAAACATTTCCGTATCCCCCAGTTGCAAGCACGACTGCATGAGCAGAGTGACGACTGATTTCACCAGTTATCATATTACGTACTACGATACCTTTTGCATGGCCGTCAACCATCACTACATCAAGCATTTCCGAGCGCGTATGCATTTCCACCTTACCAAGACCAATTTGCCTGTTTAGTGATGAATAGGCACCTAATAGTAATTGTTGTCCGGTTTGACCCCGAGCGTAGAAAGTTCTGCTAACTTGTGCGCCTCCAAATGATCGATTAGCAAGTAAGCCTCCATACTCGCGAGCAAAGGGAACGCCTTGTGCGGCACACTGATCTATTATGTCTACGCTTACCTGAGCGAGGCGATATACGTTTGCCTCTCTTGAACGGTAATCACCGCCCTTTACTGTATCGTAGAAAAGTCGATATATTGAGTCGCCATCATTTTGATAATTTTTTGCAGCATTTATGCCTCCTTGAGCTGCAATTGAATGTGCACGACGCGGGCTGTCTTGATAGCAAAAGCACTTAACATTGTAGCCTAGTTCACCAAGTGATGCTGCAGCTGATGCTCCTGCCAATCCGCTGCCTACTACTATTACTTCGTACTTCCTTTTGTTAGCTGGGTTAACGAGTTTTAAGTTGAAACGATGTTTATCCCATTTCTCAGCCATTGGTCCATTTGGGATTTTAGAATCTAGAATTAGCGAGGATTTAGTTGATGAAGTTTTAATTCTACTTTTTTGACTGGTAGCCTTATTTTTTATATCAGAAACAACCTTGATAGCCTGATTTTCAGTCAAAGTGCCCTTCTTTGCCTTTTTCGAAGCTCTTTCAAATTCAGCGCAAACAGCTATAGCCTTTTTTTTGTCCGTTTGTTTAGTAGACCGTTTTGTTCTTTTCCCATCAGGAGTCGTAAAGCAGCAAAACCAGTATGGTGAATTATCTTTTTTAGTGAGTGAAGGCATTAATTAAATTACGGGAACAAAAATAGGAACACTAATATTTAAATTTATCCACAACCTAAATCGGCGCCCAAAAGCTTTTAAATTATGGGAACAAATATGGGAACAAACATAAAGATTAAAGGTCATTATTCAATAAATTTAAAAAGTACGCTTAACGGTACTGAGCAATAGCCTACAAATAAAATCCAACCGGTTGTAATAGCAAATCTATTTATCAACTTTTCAGTTTTTTTTGTTTTAATTCCAAGAGATTGCAGCATTGCGCTTAAGCCATGGCTTAGGTGAATGCAAAGCAGTCCAACTGAAATGAAATAAAAAATAGAAACCCACCAAACTCCAAATCCAGTTGTTACCATTTTATAAACATCTACGGCATTTTCACCTTCCTTGCCTGTTCCTTTGGGAAGTGCGGTTACGAATGCAACTTGCTCATTGCCCATGTCTTGCTCATAAACATAAAATGTTTCAAAGTCGGAATCAGTTCCATTAATTTGGGGTACTTTCCATGTATAATGTGCAAGATGATAGAAAGCAAATGCTGAAATAATAAGTCCACTGTAAATCATAGTTCGAGCTGCATACCTGGAAACAATATCGTTTTTTCTGTGTTTATCGACGGGATCTATTGATCCTTCGTATTGTATCTTCCTTGCCTGTTTGTTTTCCGAGTTTAATTTGATAGCAGTCCAAATGTGAATTCCTGCCATAGCAACTAGTCCCAGCCGAGCTATCCATAATAGGGGGCCCATACTGTGAAGTTTAGCTGCGTATATGTTAATGGCTGCAGGCCCTGCAAATATTGTTAGATTGCCGAGCATGTGCATTATTACAAATCCGAAAAGTCCAGCTCCTGAAAGAGCCATAAGGTATTTTCGGCCTAATGATGTATTAAAAATATTTTGTACCAGCGACATTAGCTGCAAAAAAGCACAGGTATCCTAATTCATTTAAGTTGTTTTCGTCGAGCGAAACGTTGCCTCTCGTGAATTTAATAGAACCAATATTGATTCTACATCGCAAATAAGTGGGAACAAAAATGGGAACATTATGCATTAATGTCAATATATAAGTTAATAATTCCATTTTTATAAAAAGCAAATTGACATATTGTATTGGTGTTTTTTTCTCAGTTTAAATCTTGAGCTTGGGCAAATTGCAGAGTCGCGTTACTTTTTCTTGAGCGTATGAATCGTTTTAACTCATTTTTTTTTGCATTGGCAATTTTACTGGCAGTTGTCGCATGCGAGACACCTCAAAAAAATATCGGTCATGTGAAATCACTTAAAACTCCGCCGCTGTCTTCAGTGTTTCGTTTGTCCAAGCTCGTGGAGATCGATTCAGTAATTAAGCAGGCCATTGATGATGGTAAGGCACCGGGGGCAGTGTTGCGCATTGCAAATAGTGGGCTTGTATACAGAAAGGTTTATGGTGAGAAAAGTGTCAAACCAGAGAGATATTCCATGAATTATGAAACGATTTTTGATTCAGCATCTCTTACAAAGGTAATTGCTACTGCACCCTCGATAGCTATGTTAATTGAGCAGGGTAAACTAGATCTTAACGATAAGGTGGATCAGTGGATTCCAGGATTCAAGAAGAACGGAAAAGGAGCTATTACAATCCGTCATTTATTGACACACACTTCAGGACTGCGTCCAGGTCTTTCATTGCGACCAGAGTGGCTTGGTGTTCAAACAGCAATTGATAAAGCTAAGGCCGAGCGAATTACTTTTCAGCCTAATACTCGATTTGTTTATAGCGATATAAACTTCATTTTACTTGGTGAAATTGTGCGGCTCGCTTCAGGTCAAAGTCTCGATAAGTTTGCGGCAGAGAATATATTCAAGCCTTTGGGTATGATGGACACGGGCTTCCAGCCATCTTCAGATAAGCGAGGCAATATCGCTCCAACTGAACAGCTAGATGGAATTATTTTACATGGTGAAGTGCATGACCCTACTGCAAGGCGTATGGGAGGTGTTGCTGGTCACGCAGGTTTGTTTACTACTGCTAAAGATCTTGGGATATTTGCATCAATGATGCTCAATGCGGGCAATTACGGTGGTCGTAGTATTTTTAGTAAAGAAACTATCGAATTGATGACGAGATCTCAAACGTCGTCCGACATGAAGGTGCGGCGCGGGTTAGGCTGGGATATTTCTTCTCCGTATTCAAGTCCACGAGGTAATCATTTTGATTTGGATAGCTACGGGCATACTGGGTGGACAGGATGTTCAATTTGGATCGACCCAAGTACTGGTACTTCTGTGATCCTTATGACCAGCCGTGTGCATCCTGATGGCAGTGGGAATGTTATTGCTCTCCGCCGTAAAGTTGCAACTCTTGTTGCCGAGTCATTACGAAAATTTTCATTCGGCGCTAGTGATTCGGCTCGATTATCTTCTCATAAGCCTGTCCTTAATGGAGCAGATGTGATGCGAATAAGGCCTGATATATTGCCGAAAGGCAGTCGAGTGGGGTTGATTACTAATCATACTGGCCACGATCGTAACCGAAGCTCAACGCTTGATTTTTTGCTAGCAACAAAGCGCGTGCAATTAAAGGCCCTTTTTAGCCCTGAACATGGTCTTTATGGCAATCTAGACCAAAAAGTCGGGGATGCCACTGATGCCAAGACTGGCCTAAAGATTTTCAGCCTTTACGGCAAAACTCGTAAGCCTTTGATGGAGCAACTTGCCGAACTTGATGTTTTGATTTTTGATATTCAGGATATTGGTTGCCGGTTTTATACTTATATTTCAACCTTGGGTCTGGCGATGGAGGCAGCTTCCGAGGCTGGCGTTAAATTCATTGTGCTCGATCGTATTAATCCAATTGGCGCTGCTAATGTTGAAGGCCCAGTAAGATTAGGTCCAACTGACTTTATTGCGTTTCATGACATTCCTGTGAAGCATGGGATGACTGTCGGCGAGTTGGCGCGAATGTTTAATCGGGAGCGTGGTTACAATGTGAAATTGGAGGTAGTAAAAATAGAAAATTGGTCTCGTATCCAGACATTTGATGAGACCGGTCAGCCGTGGACTAATCCTTCACCTAATATGCGGAATATCACTCAGGCTATGCTCTATCCCGGCATAGGGTTACTTGAGACAGCGCTCTCTGTAGGAAGAGGAACAGATACCCCATTTGAAGTTATAGGGGCGCCGTATATAAATGATGTGCTTTTAGCCAAGCGTCTAAATTCTCTTAGTCAGGAGGGGGTGATGTTTGTACCAATTCGATTTACCCCCAGTGCAAGTATTCATAAGGCTCAAGAATGTGGGGGAGTAAATATTATTATTACCAACCGAACAAAACTGAAACCGGTTTTTTTAGGAATTGCGATTGCGCGTGAGTTACATGCGATTTATCCGAATCATTTCCCATTGGTAAAGGTTGACCGATTGCTTTGCCATCCCCCGACTATCAGAGCAATTGAAAAAGGTGAAACTATGAATCAGATTCAAGAACTTTGGCAGTCAGGCTTGGATAAGTTTAATAAACGCCGAGCTGAGTTTTTGATTTATGATTAGAATGCTGGCTATTTAGCCAATTGCGATTCTTTTTTTCGCAGCTCTTTTTCTTGTTTTTTAGTTTCCGCGCGCAGAAGTGCTTCTGGTTGCCAGCCTTTATTCTGAGCATATTCGGCGAGAGCAAAAAGTTCCTTGCTAAGGGTTTCCTTGGTGTATCGTTGTTTTGTCGGTTTAACCAAGGGCTTGTGAGTAAGACGATTCTTCCGTGCTTTTTTTACCAGCTTTTCAGCCCTTTGTAGGGCAGGGAGGTGACGAGGAATACCGTCAAGTACAGATGACCGTTCGTGTTGAGTGCCTTCTTTTTCCTCTCGTTTGATTTTTTCCCACTGTTCCCAAACGGCATCTACGTTATCAGCATCGGAGTTACTGAAGACATGCGGGTGGCGTCGAATCAATTTATCAGTAATCGTGCGAGCCGCTTTTTCGAAATCAAATGCTTTGCGTTCTTCTGCTAATTGACAATGAAATACTACTTGGAGAAGTAAATCCCCGCATTCTTCTAGCATTTCATGATCGTCCTCCATTTCGATGGCATCAATTAGTTCATATACTTCCTCTACGGCATGAAATCGAATCGACTTGTGGTCTTGTTCTCGATCCCAAGGGCAACCACCGGGAGCTCGTAGTTGAGCCATAACTTCGATTAAATCATTAATCGCAGGTTTCTTTTTATTGATCTTTCTTTTGGCGCCCATTTTAGAGAATAACTAAGTCGTTTCGATGGACGATTTCTACACTTTTCAACTTTCTTGCCCGAATCTCATCAGCATTGTATTGGCTGATCCCTCGCGAAAACTCTGTGCCTTCTAGGTCGCAAATTCTTACGACGTCTCCTTTGTTAAATTCTCCAATACACTTTGATATGCCAGGAGGAAGTAGGCTTTTGCCTTTGTCCCTAAGTGCATTACGAGCTCCATTATCTACCCATAGTGATCCTTTTGGATGATGAAAAAATGCTATCCACCGTTTGCGTCCTTTAAGCTTACCTGCACGTGGAACAAAAAAGGTTCCCTCATCTTTACCATCAATGATGTTGCTTATAACACGCTTCTTTTTCCCTGAAGCAATTACGAGAGGAATCCCAGTTCGAATGGTCATCTTGGCAGCACGAATCTTTGCTTCCATGCCTCCAATTGCCATGTTGCTGAGGGTGCCGCCAGCGAGTTTTTGAATGTGAGTATCTATTTTTTCAACCACAGTAATTGTATGTGGATTTTTTTTCCCAAAGTTTTCTACCAAGCCATCAACTGTTGTAAGGATTACTAGTAAATCTGCAGGAAGCAAACAGGCTACTAGGGAAGCAAGCCAGTCATTGTCTCCAAATTTCAATTCAGTGTAACTTACAGCATCGTTTTCGTTGACTATTGGGATGACTCCTTTGTCCAGTAGAGACACTAGTGTATTGCGGGCGTTTAGGTGGCGATCTTTATCCTCTAGATCATCATGGGTCAGAAGTACTTGTGCTACCTTTAAATTGTATTTGGCAAAAAGTTCTGAGTATGTGGACATCAATGCCGATTGACCTACAGCTGCACAAGCTTGAAGATCGGATAGGTCAGTCGGTCGCTTGTCCATATTCAAAACACCCATACCAGCGCCCACGGCTCCGGAGGACACAACAACAACTTCTCGTCCATCTTTACGCTGGGCGGCTACTTGCCCGACTAACTGTTCAATTTGTCGGGGATCAACCTGTTTGCTGCTGCCGGTCAATATACCGGTGCCTAACTTAACCACCATTCGGCTGGTTTCTATTAGTAAATTTCGCTCCATTTAACGCGACTTGGGCTAATGGTATCTGGCTCGGTAAGCAAGCAAAACTAATCATTCAATTGTTAAATTGGGATAGAAGAAAGGTTGCTCGTCTCTGCTGACCATCTAAACTTTGTTAACCAGATTAATAGCTATTTGTTTAATTTTTTATGATAAAACGAACCTTTCTTACCATCCTATTTGCTTACTTTGCTGATTTGGCATCAATTAAGGCTGATTGGCCACAATGGCGTGGGCCAAAGGGGCAGGGCATTGCATATCAGTCAAAAGTGCCAATCGAATGGAGCGAAACCAAGAATATAGCGTGGAGAGCACAATTGCCTGGGCGTGGTTGGTCATCTCCATTAATAGTTGGAAATCAAGTATGGGTTACAGCTGCTCACGAAACAAAAGCTTCAGAGGAGCAAGCGAAGGAGAGGCTTAAAGCAAATACTGGTGGGCAACCATTGATTGTGCTGTCAGAAGTGCGAATCCACGCAATCTGTATCGATAAAGAATCAGGAAAGATTCTAAAAGACATTGAAGTGTTGCGGAAAAAGGATCCACAGTGGATTCATAAGACCAATAGCTATGCGTCTCCAACACCTATAATTGAAGATGGAAGGATGTATATCCAAAAAGGTTCATATGGTTCTGCTTGCTTGAATCTGAAGTCGGGGGAGGTGTTGTGGCGCAATCAGGATTTATGGGTTATGCATGAAAATGGACCAGGTGGCTCCCCTCTAATTTGGAACGATTTATTAATCTTTCATATGGATGGAAGTGATAATCAATTCATAGTTGCAATTGATAAAAATACAGGAAAAGTAATATGGAAGACAAAAAGATCCGGTAAAATGCATGATAATCCACAATTAAAAAAAGCTTATGGAACGCCAGTCATAGCCAAATTACATGGTAGAGATGTAGTTGTTTCGCCTGCTGCTAATTGGGTTTACGGCTATCATCCAGCGACGGGCGATGAACTATGGAAGCTTGAGTATGGGTCTTTGGGGTTTTCCATTGTTCCTAAGCCGGTAATTGGGAATGGGATGATTTATATTGGGACTAGCTACATGAGACCCCAAATGTTGGGTATTGATGTTTCTAAGCCCCAGCCCGAGATTGTGTGGTCTTGTAAGAGAAGTGTCCCAGCTATTTCATCACCATTATTAATCGGTAAAGAACTATATTTTGTTAGTGATTCAGGAGGAATGGTGACTTGCTTGGACGCAAAAACTGGTGAGGAACAATGGCGTGAACGAATTGGTGGTAATCACGGTTCATCCCCGACATTCGTTGGGGGGCGAATTTTGTTTCACAGCAAGGAAGGCGAAACTGTTGCATTAAAACCTGGTCGAGAATTTAAGGTTTTGGCCCGTAACAAACTTGATGGTCAGCACCATGCCAGTGCAGCAGTTAGCGATAATTCTATATTCTTACGCACCGAAAAAGCCTTATATAAGATTTCCGAATAATCCTAATTCAATTAGGAAAAATTATGTGAGTTTCAAATAGCTTATATAATAATATAATTAATATTTTACTCGGTTTAAGTGGGGCTTGCTTTTGATAGGGGTGGGAGTAAAAACGGTTAACCCTTTTGATTTATGTAGCGGCCTTTGATTTATTTATTTAGGCCGTTCGTATTTATTAACTCCCGTGATTAAACTGAAGTGAAAAAGAAAAAATTTAGTCGAGGTTTTACACTGATTGAGCTTTTGGTAGTAATTGCTATTATAGCTATTCTTGCTGGACTTTTGCTGCCTGCCTTAGCCAAAGCTAAGGCTAGAGCACATGCTACTTCTTGTATGAATAATCTTAAGCAAGTAGGCCTAGGGATGTTGATGCATGCAGATGACAAAGACGATATGATACCTCGAGGTAATGCAAAGCGCTGGTGGTTTGAATTTATGCCTTACATTCCTGAGGGTGGAACAGAAAGAGATTTTCGTAATATAAAAATTTTTATGTGTTCTAGTTATCCTATCCCCAAACGAACCCCGAATCGCAGACAGATAATCACTTATGTTGTGAATGCATGGAAATTTCGTTCGATTAAAGATAATTCTGGATACGAGCACATTGGGTTAAGCAAAATTACAGATTTTACCTCTCCGTCGGATTCTGCCTACCTGTTGGATAATGAGGATGGTATCACAAATCCAGGTATTAATCGGCCAATCATAACCGGCTTCCAAGATATGAGTACTGATTTGAATGATGTTTGGGCGCCTAATCATTTGCCTTATGGCGCTAATGGAAAGCGATTAAGTAATGCCCGTCGCATTGCAGCTGATCGACATAGTGAAGGTTCTAATATTTTATACCTCGATGGACATGTCGGATTTCGCAAGGCAAAGATGATTGATATCAACTTATTCCGAGAAAAGAAGCCGTAAAATCCGATGGTCTTTTTTGGCAAACAACCAACTAAAGGATTTACTCTTATTGAGCTTCTTGTGGTCATTGCCATAATTGCAATACTTGCAGGGCTTTTATTGCCAGCGCTGGCAAAAGCAAAAGAAAAAGGGCGCGCCACGTTGTGCATGAATAATCTCAAGCAAATTGGTTTGGCTACTATTCTGCATGCAGATGATAATGATGATATGATTCCTCGAGGCGATGCAGAGAGATGGTATTTGGTGTTAATGAAGTATTTGCCTGAAGGAGGAACAAAAAAAGATTATCGAAATATTAAGATTTTTAGATGTCCAAGCTTTCCTAAGCCTCATAAGCGACAGAAGCCTCAGGTGATCACCTACACTGTTAATGCCTGGCGATTCAGAAGTGCTCGTGACACGGTGGGGTATCAGCAGATTGGCCCCAGCAAGATTACTAATTTTAAGGAGCCTTCCAATTCAATTTATGTAGGGGACAGTTCAGCCGGATCATGGCGTCCAGTTATTACTGGATTGAATGACCCAAATAATAACACTTGGTTGAACGATGTTTGGCGTCCAAGCCATTTGCCCTTTGGATTATCCGGGAAACGTTTAAGTATGGATAGACGCATAGCGGCCAAGCGTCATAATAATGGTGCCAATTTAGTATATTTTGATGGTCACGCTGGATTTCTTGCGGGAAACAAAATAACTATCAATCTCTTTCGAGAAAATAAGCCATAGTTTCTATGTTAATGATGGCTCGGTAATTATGATTTATACCAAGCCAACAAGTTTGCGGCCTGTCCAGTAGGCGACAAGAAGCAGGAGGATAAAACCGCCCCACCATGGGTTGCTCCATAGGAGGGTGCGAAGTTCCACTGGGTTGGGTTCTGGGAGAACTGATATTTTTTTTATTATCTCTTCTAGATCATCTATGTTTGCGCTTTCTCCGCCAGTGATTGATGCAATTTCAGTAAGTATGGAGCGGTTAACAGGGCGGCCAAGTTTTTCGCGTTTCGGCATGGAGACGGTGATCTTAGTTTCTAATTTGCGATCTTGCTCAGGAGCTTCTATTTTGATTTTGTAAACACCGCCTTCTGTCGCAGAAAATTCGGTACTGTAAACTCCCCATCCGCCGTTGTTTTCGTTTAGATTTAGCGATTCATCGACTCCTTTAGGATGGAGGAATTCCCCTTTGACATCTCCGTCTTCTAGTGGAAATCCTGCTTTGTCTAAAACGGTGGCTTGCAGGAAAATGCGATCTCCAACTTTTGGGGTTTCCGGGGAGAAGCTGAGCCGAATTCCTTCCTTTTCAGCTAAATGCCGTTTGTGTGCCATCCATCGAGCGATCTGGCTCCAAAAACGATAATGAAATTTGTCCTCTACACCTCGACGCCAACGCCATGCGCTGTCGGTTCCCATGAACAAAACTTTGCCTAGTCCAGCATTTCGAATGGCTAGAAGTGGTATGCGCCCAAACTGGTTGCGTAATTCGGAGTGAACAGCAAGCACCTCAGTCCCAGGCCGGCTTTTAGTGACAGCCGCAGACCAGTAAAAGCCTGGGAGCATTTTCCATATTTGGTCATTCGTTATTTCATCACCATCAAATCGAGTAAGTAGGTGTCTGCGGCCAAGTGTTGATAGTGTCAACACTGATTCGTTATTCAGGCCTATACCTTTTGGTTTGTCTTCGTTAAGTACTACAGGCATAAGGTCCTTAAGATCACTATTCATAAGCGAGAGATGATTGCCGCGTCTGCCAGGCATAAAAATGAGACCACTCCCTTGTTGCTCAACAAGGCCTTTTATTAGTTCAGCATCTTTTTTACTTAACTGGTCTTCTGCAATGCCTATGTCGCCCATAAAAATTACATCGTAGCGAGATAGCATTTCCCGCGAGCCAGGAAAGGAAGACAGGTAATCTCGCCCGCCTCCAGGCGAGATTTTAGGATGAAGCAAAACACAGTTTAGATCTACGCCAGGATCTCGTGCCAAGGCATTTCTTAGAAATCGGTATTCCCAACGTGGTTGGGAATCTACAACTAAAATGTTAAGTTTTACAACGCGTACACCGATGTTAAATTTGGCCAAATTGTTGTCTTTTAATGCTTCGTCTTTCTCAACTGGAAATTCCAGTTTTAAATCGAATTCTCCTACTTCACTTGGATACCACATGATCGAATCTCGAAAACGGTTTTTTGCAGGCAGAGTGATTTTTTTTGAGGTTAGTATTTCTTTTCCGTTCATTAGTCGGACCTCGGTTGACACGTCGCGTGCTAGGTGGCTTTGTATTGTATACGGAATTGAAATCTGTTCGCCGAACAAGCCATAAGCTGGTGCGGTTACCTCTTCCATAGAGAGATCGGCAATTGGTTGGTCTTGACCGGTGACTATACTATAAATAGGAATGTCTCTGTCGCGATATCTCGTGGCTGCGCTGATCGGTGATGGACCGAGATTCCAGTCGCCGTCTGAAAGTAACAGCACAGCCTTAAGATTTCTTTTCTGATCAAGTTCTGAACTTAGGATGGCATTTAGGTCGGTGCCAATTTGCTCCGATTTATCCAAAATATTTGTGAGGGATGGCTTTGCCGGGACTGCAAACGAATTAATATCAACCTGTACATCGCTGCCGTCTTCGAGTTGTTTCCAAAACTCACTTTTATTTTGCTCATCCAACCATTTCTTACGGCTTATAATCTCATTAGTGCTTACGATATCACGAGTGAGCATACTCCCAGAATAATCATTCAGGATTGAAATTTGCGGTTGTTCAGTGCGGATGATACGCCGGATAAATTCTGGCTCCAAAAGAGTGAAAGCTAGCAGTATAACTGCTATGGTCCGGAGTAACTCCAGTACCGCCACTTTGCGGCGACGGCCATTTCGGTTCCATATGCTCCAACCGAGCCAGCTCGACAGTACAACTACGCCTATACTAATGAGGATGCTAAAAGTTGAGGCGGTTAAAGACCAGTGACTCATGAGGCGGTGTTGGTAGGCAAGTGCCCCGGCGTTGTTTTATCTGATTCGAGGTTGAGCTTGGGGCGTATCAACCAGGCTTCGACGAGCAATGCTATGAGCATTAATATCAGGAATTTATCCCATATTTCGCTTTGTAAAGAAGTGTTTTCACGCTGGGCTTGAAAGAGTCTAAATGTTAGGCCGCTGAACAGTGCGGCGACTAACTCGTCCTCTAATCGTTCAAAATTATTTTCATTTGCAGGTCGATTGACGACTAACCAACGATCAGCGGACTGATATACGCCTGCTTCAGTCTGTAAATTTCCGCGCAGGCCAGTTTCAACTGAAGTCCATTCAAGTTGCATATCTCCAGCACTGACCCTGCCTGTTTCGCTCATGAAGTTTCGTTGGAATCGGCTACTGCCAGCGGATAATAGTCGCTGAAGCATGGGGACTAACACCAGGCCATCCCCGAGATCTGACCAAGTGAGTAGGGGTAGGGTAGAGCAAAAATAAACCTCTCCTTGGCCAATAGTTTGGCGTGCCAGAAACACTTGACCATCGTTAAAAGCTGCGAGCACTGCTGCTTGGCCAACAACCTGTTGCCGTTGCTGTACAGTGAGTTGATTTAGGGGAAGTAACAAACCTTCATCCGTATTAGCAAGCGGGCCTTGATCCTCGTCCCAACGTCCGATCTTGAATGGATCTTTTTCAGCGGCTTGTTTTTCTCCCCAGCCCAGCCCGACAAATCGCACTGTATTCGCCTCTCCATTAGGGAAGAAAACCAACCGTCCACCTTCGTTAATAAACTCGCGGAGTGCATTTGAGGCATCACCTTCAGGAAGTGGAGCATGCCAGATCACGAGTGTGACATCACGTAGATCCGACTTGGAGAATTCGTTTGGAGTCAACAGTTTGGCAGTTTTTCGGCTAGATTCACTGGCAGCCGAAGCAGCAGCTTGCCATAGAGAGCCCAGCTTGCTTTCAGTTATGACTAATCCTTCCATTGGATGATCATCACTGTATCGGTAATAGGTTATATTGTCTTGCGGGTTGCCGTCAGCAGACAGTTCGAGTTTTCCCCATCCACCAGATTGGTCGCCTACTTCGATACGATGACGCCAGCGTGTGGCTTGTCCGTTAACTTTAGCTTCTATTTCGGTGGTTATACCATTGATTGTTTGTTTAATAGGTTCAATGTCATTGTTGATCTTTGTTCGTTTGATATCGACTGCAAGACGAACTTCGCCAATTTCATTGGATTGCGTGCGTGCAAGTTCCGAGACAGAAATAGAGGCATTCATTGGTGAGTCCTGTGTGGTGGCTAGTAATCGAATTCGGACTTCTTGTTTAAGCGAATTAAAAGATTCTATAAGGGTTTTCCAGCGTGAATCATTAGGCATCCAGTTAGTAGTTTGTAGGTCGGAGGCTATCCATATTTCTGCTGTTCCAGCTTGATTGTCGATAAGCCAGTCGAGTGCACTTTGGAGCATTGCAGGTATATCTGCTGCGGTGTCGGAGGGTTGTGTGTCAGGCAGTTCGAGTATCGAAGAAGCAGTGGCGATGTCTTGAGGTTTTCGCGTAACACTATCAAGTAGCACTATGTGGCTTTTATCTTCAAACTTTTCTGCTGCGTCTACAACCATTTCGATTGCGTATTCGCGGCGTGATTTATTGGTGCCAGAGATGCGTGATTCCATGCTTGCAGATCGGTCAACCAATAGCATGATAACATCAGGAGCCCCTCCAAATGCCCACCCCATCCATCCTCCCACTAGTGGGCGAGAGAGGAATAGTAATAGCATTAGTACCGCAAGTATTCGCATCGCAAGAATTAGCCAGTTTTTGATTTTAGAATGGCTGGTAGAGCTGCGAGTTGCTGCAAAAAGAAACTGCATTGCAGCCCACTTTCTGGGTTTGTGCCGCATGCGATTTATAAGGTGAATAATTACCGGAAGCAGGATGAGCGGTAATCCTAAAAGTATGTTCTCTTGAATGAAGCTCATAGTTTAACTTTTGATGCGTCTAGCGCGTTCATTCAAGAAGTCTGCGAGCACTCTATCATAAGGCTGATCGATGGTGACTTGACGGTAGTCTGCGTTGAACTCGTGACAGTTGGCTTGTAGTTTTTTTAGAAATTGGGTGAGTTGTAACTGGTATTCTGCCCGAATAGTAGCCGGTTCAGTCACTATGGATTGTGAGCCTTCCATGTCCACAAAACGCACTGGTCGGTCGAAGGTGAAATCTAATTCTAATGGATCTAGTAAATGGAACAAAGCTAGGTCGTGTTTTTGGAATCGAAGATGCTGGAGTGCATCACGCAGTTCAGTTTCGTCGCAAAAACAGTCGGACAGAATTATCACTAATGCACGTCGACGAGCTTTTTCTGCTAGTTCATGTAGCAACGGTATGAGCTTGGTTTCTCCTTTAGGGCTCGCTTGATTAAGTGAGTCAAGTATTAGCTGTAGATGAGATGCATTTCTACGAGGCGGGATTTCGTTGTTATCTTTTGCATTAGCATGCACTAATCCTGCAGCATCACCTTGATTAATGACAAGATAGCTTAGTGTCGCGGCGAGTCTTTTAGCATAATCGAAGCGCACGCCATGATTGCCTTTAAATCCCATGGAGCCACTACAATCGAGCACAACATAACATCGGAGATTTGTTTCAGCTTCGAACTCTTTCAGATAGTAGCGGTCTGTTCGGGCAAATACACGCCAGTCTAGCCTTCGGATATCATCTCCTGGCACGTAGTTGCGGTATTCAGCAAACTCAACACTTGATCCACGGTGTGGGCTTCGATGATGCCCAGATACCGTGCCTTCCATAGGGAACCGTGCAAGTAATGGTTGCCCAATAAGTCTACCGACAACGTCGGCTTCAATCAGTGGTTGCTCTTTCTCTTCAGGCACTGGCGTTGCGGAATTGATCGAGCAACTTTTCGACGATGACGGTACTGTCGGTGCCCTCGGCCTGAGCTTGGAAATTTGTTATGATACGATGTCTCAAAACCGGGTGAGCGACGGCCTCTAGATCTTCCTGTCTCACAAGGTAGCTTCCATGTAAGACAGCACGAGCTTTGGAGCCACGTATTAGGTATTGCACGGCGCGCGGTCCGGCTCCCCAAGATACAAGCTTTTTACAAAAATCAGGTGCATCACTAGATGCGGGTCGTGTCGCTCGCACTATGTCCACTGCCATATCGTATATATGGTCGGGCACAGGCACTCGTTCAACTAGTTTTTGATATTTAAGAATTTGTTCGCCGGTTACTTTTGGCTCAATAGTTTGAGAGGCGACCCCGGTAGTCTCGCGAGCTATTCGCAACTCCTCATCACGATCGGGATATTTCACTTCAACAAAAAACATGAATCTGTCGAGTTGAGCTTCTGGAAGTGAGTAGGTGCCTTCTTGTTCGATTGGATTCTGAGTAGCAAGCACGAAGAATGGTTTTGGAAGTGATAAAATACGTCCTGAGACGGTTACGTGATGTTCCTGCATAGCTTCAAGCAATGCCGACTGTGTTTTGGGAGGCGTACGGTTTATTTCGTCAGCCAAAATGATGTTGGCAAAGATTGGCCCTTTCACAAATTCGAATTCTCTTCGGCCTCCAGCTGTGTCCTGCAGGATATCTGTGCCGGTGATATCAGAGGGCATAAGGTCGGGAGTAAACTGGATTCGATTAAAGTCAAGTGACATCACTTTTGATAGTGAATTAACCATGAGTGTTTTTGCTAGGCCAGGGACGCCCATGAGCAGGGCATGGCCGCGAGAAAGAATTGTGATTAGAAGGTTTTCAACGACTTCATCTTGACCAACGATAACTTTCGCCATCTCAGATTTCATACTCTCGTAGGTAGAGCGTAATTCATCAATTACCGCGACATCATCATCGTTCGGTGCACTTGAGAGGTTGTTGTTTGTTTGGCTATCCAATATTGGAGCGGGTTCTGACATATTAGAAAAGACGGGTAGTGAACGATCTTAGACAGCTTGGGTCAATCACCGATTGGTGAAGCTGTATTGTGCTGCCAGTTTATTTTATTAGGCGTCGGGCGAAGGCTGCACTGCCCCGACCGAATGAAGTAATGTTAAAAAATTCCCAACCTGTCTTGCCGAATGTATTCATTTCCTCCTCGATTGCTACACGGCTATCACCAAAAATCGATTTGTACTCCCATTTAATTGGGTTTTTTGGTTTGTTATTTTTTTCTATAGCGATTGTTTGTTGGGTAATTAGTTTCTTTAGAAGTTCTGTTGTAGTGGCTGAGGCGGCGGCTTGTTCTCGAGTTGATTGCGTTTGCTTAGAAAGCTGGACCGCTAGTGTCTTAGTAGACTCGTTAAGTTTTTCCAATTGCTTAAAGATTGACTTAATTGATTGATCTTTAGCATTACTCTTACTGGTTTTTTGTATCTTAGCTAAATCCTCGGAGACTTTAGTTAATCCTTCTACAACGTGGTCTAGCCTATTGAGTACTGGTGTTAAGTTTAGTTCATCGGAATTTATGCTGTTATCTGTTTGTCCAAATGCAGATGTATAGAAACTGCCAAGAATAAAGCTTAGGAAAATTGTGGAAAGTATTGGGTTTTTCATGGGATTTAAAATCTAATTGATTGAACGTAAGTCAAGCTTAGTGCTGGTGCAAGGTCTTCGAATTGGGCGATTTCGCTGGTCGAGTTGTTAAAGTCTGTATAAATGGTGCGCGGGCAATGTTAGGGAATTTTAGCCATATTTTAATTAGTCTCCTGATTTTTTTGGTAGTTACTGTTCAGGCTGCCCCGGAGTTGCCCCTATGGGCGGCAGCGAGTTGGCGTAATGATGTCAAAACAGTAAAGGCCCACATAGCAGCTGGTACCGATGTTGAAACTATTGATGATTGGAATGGTAAAACCGCCATGCACTACGCTGCTGAGTATGGCAACCTAGAGATAGCTCAGCTTCTTGTTGAGGCTGGGGCGAATGTTAGGCATCGTGATTTCGATAAGGCTACAGCATTGCACCACGCCGCTGTAGGAGGTTTTGTTGACATTGTAAAATTGTTGCTGGCTCACGGAGCGGATATAAATGCAAAAGATAAAGCAGGTGAGACTGCCATGGATGGCGTAGCCTTTTTTGGACATACGAATGTTGCTGATTTGCTGAAAAGCTATTACGGCATCATTCGTTTTGATTTGGACAATTATTTTATAATGGAGGCGACGGCCTTGGCGCCAGGTTGGTATGGCTTTTTAAACAAGAAAATGAAGGTCGAGCCTAGGCAGTTTCAAATTCTTTCTTCGGAGAACCTAATTGACTGGCGTGTGAGAAAGATTTTGGATTTCACGTCTGACAAATTAGTTTTTAAGGAAACCAATACTAGTAGGTACAGACAACGGTTTTACCGGTTGATGCCTTATGTCCAGCCGCCACCCAAAAATATAAACCGAATAGATCTTCATTATGATTATTATGAAGCAAAACCGGTTAATGGCAGTCTCGATGGATTTCCTAGTGAATGGTTGGCAAGCGAAATGGTAGCTAATCCTGGTTTTGAAATTGTTGAGGATAACCAGCGGGGTAAGGCTAATTACATCGCAGGCGAAACTACATATTCTCAATTTGCCGAATTTGATGAAGGGAAATGGGAAGGAGATAGGGATCATAATATAAAGTTGGGCATTGGGTGGAACGTTTCAGGCTTGCAGCTTACTTTGGTGGTCGAGGATGATCAGCATGTGCATTATGGTAAATCTGCTGACGAGGGTGACGCTGTTAAGATTCTATTTACTGATGCTGATCGCAATAAAGTGTTAGGTGAGTTTGTTTTTGCGTTTTCTTATGACGCTTTCTTGAAAGATCCAGATTGGAAGTTGGTTAATGATATTCCTTATAATAAAAAAATGCTTTCAACCCCTGGGTTTGTTCCTCCAATTGGATATATGGAGCAGGTCAATGGGGATGCTGAGTTTGATGTTGTAATGCGGCGCAACCAAAGAACGATTGATCCTGCTGCCGGCACGACTGTGTATGAATTTTGGTTTGCGCCTGAAACAGTCGGCGTGTCGAGTCTTAAAGAAAATGTTTCATTCGGTTTGGGCATTGCTGTGATAGATAGTGATTTGGATGCTCCAGGGATTCAGGGCTGGTCAGGCTGGGGGCCAGAGAGCGTACTTTTTGAAGCAAAGCCTAGTGAGGCAGCTTCAGTCATTCTTGTTGGTGATCCTGAGGATATTGAGGGTGACGCCGAATAGGCGTATTTGGTTATACTATTGCTTAAAGAAGAAAAACCCATTGACTTGACGGTAGCTCGTCGATATTTTTCGCCGCGATGTTATTTGTGAGACTACGACTTTTGTTGCTGGGACTGGCGCTTTTAGGAAGCGTGCAGGTGGCCGAGGTTTAATCTAGTGCTCATGAAATTTGTAAACCCCGCTGCCAAACAAGGCGTCGGGGTTTTTTGTTATCCTCTATGTATTTAACGAATATATGAAAAAGAATCGGATCATCATTTTTGATACGACACTTCGCGATGGCGAACAGTGCCCTGGTGCTTCTATGACGTTGCGAGAGAAACTTGAGGTTGCACGTCAACTGGCCCGACTCAAAGTTGATGTGATCGAGGGTGGATTTCCTGTTATTAGCGATGGTGATTTCACTGCTGTCAGTACCATCGCTAAAGAGATCAAGGGGCCAACTATTGCAGGCTTAGCCCGTTGTGTTCCTAAGGATATTGAAGCTGCTGGCAAGGCGGTCGCCCCAGCTGGGATCAAGGGGCGTATACACGTTTTTCTTGCCACCTCGAAATTACATCGTGAATTTAAGCTTGGTAAGGCCCAGAGCCAAATCATTAAGCTTGCTGTTGAGGGGGTGAAACGAGCTCGTAACCTTGCAGCAGATGTTGAGTTTTCCCCTGAAGATGGATCTAGAACTGAGCCAGATTTTCTCGTGGAGGTTTGTCAAGCAGTGGTTGATGCTGGAGCTACTACCGTTAATATTCCTGATACGGTTGGTTGGGCTGTCCCTGGGCAGTTTGGTGAGCTAATCGGACATCTTCACGCTTCTGTTCCGGAGTTTAAAACAGGCAAGGCTGTCATCAGTGTTCACTGTCACAATGATCTTGGCATGGCTGTGGCTAACTCCTTAGCTGCCGTTGAGAATGGAGCACGCCAAATTGAGTGCACTGTGAATGGTATTGGAGAGCGAGCTGGGAATGCTGCCCTCGAGGAATTAGTTATGGCGTTAAAAACTCGTGAGGACTACTACAAGAATCTTAAGTGTGGAATTAAAACCAATGAGATTGTGAAATCTTCTCGTCTAGTTTCGCGTATGAGTAGTTTTGTGGTGCAAAGAAATAAGTCTATCGTTGGGGAGAATGCTTTCGCTCATTCAAGTGGAATCCATCAGGATGGAATCATCAAGAAGCGTGAAACTTATGAGATTATGGATCCACAGGACGTTGGCTGGGGGCAGACTGAGTTGCCGTTGACCAAGCATAGTGGTCGGGCTGCTATGGCTCTGCGACTTAAGCACCTAGGGTTTAAGCTTACTGATGATGAAATCATCAACGTCTTTAGTCGTTTTAAGGAAATAGGGGATAAAAAGAAATTTGTTTATGATGATGATCTTAGTGCACTGGTTGATGGCCAGATAACTAAGGTGCCAGAGACTTGGTTGATGGAATATGTTAACGTCACAAGTGGAAATCAGACCGTCCCGACAGCTACTGTTCGCTTGCGGAAGCCAGCTTCTGGGCGTTCTAAGAAAGATACAGTGCTAGAGGATGCCGGGGTAGGTGATGGTCCGGTTGATGCTGCCCTTAAGGCAATTGATCGTCTTACTGAAACCCAGGGCACACTGAAGGATTATACGTTACGTGGTGTTTCTCAAGGTAAGGATGCGCTAGGTGAAGTGAGCCTTAAGGTAGATTTTGGAGATGGTGAGCTAATCACGGGGAAGGGTGCTAGTACCGATGTAATTGAAGCCAGTGCAAAGGCGTATCTCAATGCTGTTAATCGACATTTAAGCAATAGTCGGCGCAAAAAGAATACAAAGAAAAAAACCAAGGGTCAGCCTTGATTGGTTAGTTTTCTTTTGATTTAAAAAGCTACCCATATGGGTCGAAGCTTTGCAGGTTCCATTCTTCCACGAGATCATCTCCAATTTCGCTAAGAAATCTGGATGGTTGTTGAAATGTTTCTCCTCCAGATCCGTGCATGAAACGCATCAGTGGATAACTAAGATATAGTTCAGTTTTTGCGCGGGTGATAGCTACATAAAATAATCGTCTTTCCTCGTCTTCACCTTCAGGACTTTCGATTGCTCTACTTGAGGGAAAAAGTCCATCGCATAGCATCATTACAAACACCACTTCGAACTCTAGTCCTTTGGCTTGATGAATAGTAGAGAGTCGAATTTGTTCAGGGTCTGATTGTGTATGTCCCTTCGACTCGGTGTCTAAATTACTTAGAAGAGCGAGTTCGCTAAGGAATTCCTCTGTGGTCTTATATTGTTCTGCGAAGCCAGCGACCTGTTCGAGATCTTCTAATCGTGAATAGTAGTTCGGAAACTTATTTTGCAGATAATCTTCGTAGCCCGCTGCTACGACTAAGCGGATTAGATGTCCTGGACCTTTATTTTTTTCATCTTCTAGTTGAGAGAGGGTTTCTGCAAATTGTTCCCATCCTGCTATGGATTTTTTTGGAGTTAATTTCTTAATTTCTCGAATTATGTTGGCCAGACTCGGTTGCGTAGTAATTTCGTCAGTTAATCGGATTTTGTATGATCTCCAAAGTTTATCTGCAGACTTGGCTCCAATTCCTGAAAGCATCAGTACAATGCGCTTAAATGCGATTTCATCTTGGTGATTGGAAATCAGTTTGAGGTATGCAGATACGTCCTTGATATGAGCTTGTTCAAAAAAACGGATACCACTAGTTATTGTGAATGGGATATTACGTCGGGTAAATTCAAGTTGTAGTTCAAGTGCGTGAAAGTGAGATCTGTATAATATAACCATATTTTCTAGAGCTACGCCTTCATCGCGAAGCTCAAGTGCCCGCTGGGCAATGAATTCAGCCTGTTGATTGGCATCATTACAGGATACTAGGGCCGGTTTCATTCCGTTTTTTCTTACCGGTGTAAGTTTCTTCTTAAACTGATTAGCATTGCCTGCTATGACAGCATTAGCACAATTAAGAATTTCTGGTGTACTACGATAGTTTGTCTCGATCTTGAAAACTTGTGTTCCTTTGTGGCGATCAGGGAACTCGAGTACATTGCGGAAGTTTGCGCCTCGCCATGAATAGATACTTTGTGAATCGTCGCCAACTGCCATAATATTATGGTGTCGATCGCCAAGCCGATCGATCAATTCACACTGTACGTGATTTGTGTCTTGATATTCATCGACAAGAATGAATTGAAATTTAGTCTGAAAATATTCTCGTGCTTCGTTGCTTTCTTGGAGCAGTCTCAGCCACTGGTTGAGCAGATCATCGAAGTCCATCGCTCCATTCGATTGTTTCCGCTTGGTGTAAGCAGCATGTACTTTGGCAATGTCTTCGCACAAGCTTTCGAAATAAAAATATCGGGACTCCATTACATCCTCTAGATTCATTCCTGTATTAATTGACATTGAAAGAATATCACACAGTAAATCTGGTTTAGGAAAACGTACTGCTTTGGTGTCTACTCCAGCATCAGTAATAGAAAGGCTCATCAGATCTTTAGCATCTTCGCGATCCATGATGGTGAATGTTTTCGGATATCCAATCGTCTCCGCATTACGTCGTAAAATACGGTGACCCACTGAATGGAAAGTGCCGCCCCAAAGGCCTGATGTGTCACCTCCAATCAGATCTTGTACTCGTTCCATCATTTCTTTTGCGGCCTTATTTGTGAACGTCAAAAGAAGAATACGGTCAATTGGAATACCCTGCTCGAGTAGATATGCCACACGATAAGTCAGAGTGCGCGTCTTACCAGCGCCAGCACCAGCCAATACCAAAGCTGGTCCCGGCATAGCCGTTACAGCTGCGAGTTGCTGAGCATTTAGTTCCGATGCATAATCAATGTTTAAATCGACCGGTGAGCGGAACTGTTTAATTGTGTACTCTTTAGACACGCGCACATTCAAGCGTTCAAATGCTTTGCCTTGCGAGATAAAATTGAATTTGCTTGGGGGTAGACAATATTTTATGGCGCCAAGTTTGTGAATGGTATCCAAGGGAGGTTTCGGATGAGGCCGTAAACAATCATTAACCCTATAATTGTAAAAACCAGTTTCATACTTCCGAACAGGGAGTAAAATCTCTTTGTTTGTTTTATCGTTATTATGTAACGAATATAGTCTGCTAAAGAGATTAGCAGTAGCGCAATTAACCCTGGGTTTAGCCGTAGTGCTTCCAATATATTTCCATGTGTTAGATTAAACAGGGCGCGAGTTGAACCGCAGCCGGGGCAGGAATAACCGGTTGCTGTATAAAATGTGCACTTTGGAAAAAAGGAATACTCACTTGGATTTAGAAAAAAAATAGCCGTGGCTCCACCAATTACAATCAAAGGAATACCAAAAGGAATAATAGCTCGTGCAAATGGCATTAATTGTTTGAAGGGTAATCAGTGTGAAAAATATCTAACGATTTAGAAATAAGACGATCATCAAGATGAATGCGACACTAAAGAAAGCACCCCCTATAATACCAATCCATGCATGAACCTTGCCCTTGGCTTCCGGGTTTATATTGGCTTTTTTAAGTCCAATGATGCCTAGGACTAATGCGGGCAAAGCAAGCAAGAAGCCCGCTGGAGGGCACAATAGGCCTAGGCCACTGAAAATCGCAAGGTAGTAACCTACTAGCGCTGGAACGTTTTTATAGGGTATTACAGTGGATACACCGCCATCGCCTTTTGGAGGCGTGGATTGTTGCGGAGCAAAGCTATTGGCGAATTCTGATAAAGTGTTTAGCTGAACCCAGTTTCCACTGCCGTCAACTTCTACCAGTGTGCTTGATGAACAACGTTTTTGATCAATCCAAACTTGAAGCTCAGAGCCATTAACTGGACCAAATTCTTCGCCATCTTCGCCTTTGATTTTGTATAAGTTGCTCATTGATTAATTATTTTCCTTTTTACGTTTAGTCTCAATCCAATCAATCACTTCAGGGTCACTTAGGAAAACTAAAGAGAGAATGCCCATCGTCATATTAATAATATCGCAACTGACGATGCTGACAATTTGCATTATGGCAATCGTTTTTGCAGATGTATAGCCTTCATATGGATCTGGACTTAACATTTTTGCAGCCTTGATAATTGCCATTATTCCTAGCACCAGTGAATAAACCCATGTGATCCATAAGAACATTGTACCTAGTGCAAGGCCAATGCATGTGAATATAGACATAATTCCACCAACCAAAGTCATAATGGCGATGGCTTGTGCTTTTCCGGGTTTTTCTTGTTGTTTGTTTATTGCTGCCGACTGAAATGGTGGTTGATCGATAGGAATAGAGGTTTGGGTTGGGATACTCGTCTCTGAGGCCTGCCGGCAAATATGACTTAGTTCTTCAATTTGGTTTAGTGGTGTCCATTCACCGTCTGGGTTTTTGCGAACCAGAGAGTTCCCGTCCATACGGGCACTGTTCACTAATTCAAGTATCTGTCCTTCTTCATATGGACCATAAATTTTCCCATTTTCTGACTTGAAGTCATACATAATTAATAATCTTAAATGGAATTATAACTAAACTTAATTGCTCGTCAAATCCTGTAATTTACTTATGGCGGACCCGTCTTCAATTACTGATGCAGCCATGTCCCAGCCTTCCAATGCGGAGTCTGTCTTGGCAGCGACAAACAAGGCATGTGCGGCATTCAGTAGTACTGCATCGCGGCGAGGACCGCGATCTTCGCCTGAAAGGATCGCCTTAATAGTAACGGCATTTTCCTCTGCATTACCGCCTTTCAAATCGTCCAGTGTGGCTGGTTGTAGTGGGAATAGTTTTGGTAAATCAGTACTCACAGCAAACCCTCGATTTTGATAAAACTCTGCAATAGTATTTTCGCCAAGTGTTGATAGTTCATCCATGGCACCATCTCCCACTCTGCCGTTCACAACCATCCCTCGCCGAATGCCAATAGATTGTAGAACTCGGCCAATTGGATCGCAAAGTTTGCTATTGGGGACTCCAATTAATTGTGCAGTAGGTCGGGCTGGGTTCAGGAGTGGTCCCAGAAAATTAAACACTGTCCGCTGGCCTCGTTCAGCGCATAATTTGCGTGCCGGCATGATATGTTTGAATGCTGGATGATAGCCAGGTGCAAAGATGAATGCGAACTGGTGATCTTTCAGGTTGGTGGCTACTTGTTCTGGTGTTAGGTCGGTCGGAATGCCTAGCGCGGCTAAAACATCAGCACTACCGGCCTTGGATGTGATGGCTCGGTTGCCGTGCTTAGCAACTGTTACTCCAGCAGCAGCAGCAATAATGGCAACTGTGGTGGAAATATTGAACGTTCCTAGCTTGTCTCCCCCAGTGCCGCAAACATCGAGCATTTCACGGTCCCGTGTTTCCTTATCAATAGGGACAGGTAAAGCCTTATCACGTAGTTCATTTGCGAATGCAGCAATTTCATCCGTAGTTTCACCTTTGGAGGCAAGCGCCGTAAGAAAATCAGCTTTGGCCTCTGGGGTTATGGTTTCATTCGTTAGGCTTTCAATTGCGTCGCTTACCTGTTCAACCGTCAGTGATTCACCGTTGCTCAAATGTTTGGTCAGGCTGTCTAACATGTGCGAAAGGATACGCGGTATAATGGTAATTGGCCAAGCGGCATTTTAGATTCTATTATTATGTTTATCTCTCGTTCTTTAACCTAAGTCGTGAAAAACTGGCTCGGTCTTGAGTTTAAAGGATAAAAAAATAGTTTTACCAGGGGGCAGTGGTTATATCGGCCGGCATTTATCACGATATTTCGCGGCTAAAGGCTGGAACGTAGTAGTGTTAAGTCGTCGTGATAATGAATTATTAGACGGCGTGCGTTATGTGTGGTGGGATGGTGTGAATCTTGATGCTTGGGCTGAGGAAATTGATGGGGCAGATGTAGTTGTCAACCTTGCTGGTCGCTCTGTAAATTGTCGTTATAGTAAGAAAAATAGGCAGCAAATATACGACTCACGCGAGCACTCAACACAAGTTGTTGGGGAGGCGATTGCCCAAGCGAATCAACCTCCGAGTGTTTGGTTGAATGCTAGTTCAGGAACGATTTATAGACACTCACTGGATAGGCCTATGGACGAAGCCACTGGTGAGGTTCAATCTGTCAAACCTGGTAGGCCAAGGGATAAATGGGAGTTTTCAGTTGATGTCGTTAATAGGTGGGAAGAGGCATTATTTAATGCGGATACTCCCAGTACTCGACGTATTGCTATGAGGCTTTCAATGGTGTTTGGAACTGGTAGAGGTGGTGTGTATGAGGCTTTTCGAAACATTACTCGTTTGGGGCTTAGCGGTACGCAGGGATCAGGTAGTCAATTTGTGAGTTGGTTACACTTAGAAGATTTTTTGCGAATGGTCGAGTGGTGTATCGAGCATAAAAATATCGACGGGCCAATTAACATGTGTGCGCCGAACCCACTTCCGAATCGTGAGTTTCTTAAAGCTATGCGCTATGCTTGTGGTGCAAATTTTGGCCTGCCTGCCGCTTGGTGGATGCTAGAAATAGGCGCATTCTTTATGCGAACCGAAACTGAGTTATTGCTCAAGAGTCGAAGAGTTATTCCAGGCAAACTTCTTGAATCTGGTTTTAAATTTAATTATCCAAATTGGTCGGAAGCGGTTCATGCTATTGAGTCCGCTTGGTTAGACACCAAATAATCATCCAATATAATTGTGAGATTTAAATATGAGTCCAAAAGATAAACCATTCATTCTTATTGCGAGGGTGAGGGTCATGCCTGGCAAAGTGGAGGATTACCTCAAAATTGCTGAATTAGTAGACGCTGAGGTCGAAAAAACGGAACCGGGAATGCTTTATCACAACTTTGATGCAGATCCGACTGATTCGTTGCAGTTTACATGGACGGAGCTCTACAAGGATGATGAATCACTAATAAATCACCTGAATAATCCACCAGTTCAAGAGTATGTTGCAAAGCATATCGAGTTGGCAGAAAGTCTAGAGGTAGAGATTTATGGAACGCTAGATGATAAAACCGTTGAATATCTAACAGTGACATGGGAAGAGGCTGGAATACCATTCAAGTATTTTAAGAACACTAGAGTTGGTTATATCCGAGATTCAATAGTTGGTTGATAGGGTAAGAGATTACATTGCTGATAAAATCCATTAATTCACTCAACTATATTAAATAGTTCGTTAATTCGAGAAGATCGATATTCAAAGATTCGTTTTAGCTGTAGGCGTACAATTGGAAACATTATTTCTCCAAACGGGAAGAGTGGCAGCCGATATTGAACTTCATCTTTAATTGACACTCCATCTTCTTTTGGCTCGAAAATATGTGTATGAATCCACTTTGCATAAGGACCTTTCAGTTGTTCATCTATAAAATTTTTTCTAGGTTCCCATTTTGAGATGAGTGTCTTCCAGTAGAAAGTGAAACCTAATAAACGAATTCTATAATCAATGAGTGTTCCTTTTTGCATTACGATTGGCAAAGGGCTTATGATACTAAAATTCAATTCAGGAGGAGTGATGAGTTCAAGATTTTGTGCATTAGAAAAAAAAGCAAAAACCTCTTCTATTTCGCCTGGCACAAAGGTTTCCATCTTAAGATAATGATCAGGTAATCCCATTATATATAATTAAATCAAATCGTGAGTGTTTTCTCAAAATTTAGCTGTAACAGTTGTAAATCGAAGATTGTATTTTTTATATTGCCCCTTCGAACGCTTTGAAGATGCGGTAGGGCATGGTACGTTGGGTCAGATTTTAATGAAAACTCATTCTGTTTTAATATCATTCGTATTCCTATTATCTGTAAAATTAAGCATATTGGGGAATGGCCTTTTGACGGCTATTCCTGATTTATCATCGCAAGCTATTGATTCATTGGTGGCGCACTATGATGGTACTATAGGAGTTGAGACAGATGGGAATGCTGTTGTCTCTTGGACG
>Ga0066836_10000051_pt1 | contig 42207 bp, 44 predicted proteins | sample ETNtaG_18_FD_71568 | JGI IMG/M metagenome (GOLD analysis project Ga0066836, IMG submission 71568) | Marine microbial and viral communities from oxygen minimum zone, Eastern Pacific Ocean - ETNP201302SV91 | ecosystem: Environmental > Aquatic > Marine > Oceanic | place: Pacific Ocean: Eastern... | reverse complement strand
GCTCTATTTCTTTCCTATCCCTCTCTTCTAGGTCGGAAAAAATACCTTCTTCAGATTCAGAATCATTCATTCATTCTTCCTCCTTGATATTTGACGACGTATTCTTCTTGGGGTTCTTGACTTTCTTCCTAGCAAAAGAAGAATCACCTCCCTCTAAAACTTTCTTTTGTGCTTCTAGTAAATCAACAAATCCTCCATCTAACTCTCCAAATCCCTGATCTATTCTTCTTTCCCAATGACTTATGGCTTTATCAGATTGTAACAGTAGTTCCTTTGCTCGATCCAACTGTCTTCTAATTTCTCGTAGTTCGTTTCTTATTCCGATTTGCTTTTCGTGTTGTGGTTGTGCCTTTTCTACACCATCAAGCATATTCCTATGGGATTTATCTGCTTCACGATAGAGTTTATTCATCTCTCTTCTAGCATTTATGTAGGTGACCATATCTGGATTTGAATCTCTTCTTTCCTTCAACCATTTATCATTGACTTCAATAATCTTTTTTCTTCTATCTAGCAGTTTTCTTTCTGCTTTATGATCCAACGCAGATGTCTGAATTTTCTTTTCTATTTCTTCTATTTCTTCGAATAATTTTTCTTTTTTCCACGATGGGTCTAAGTTTATCATCCCATCTTTTTCCATTAATTTGACTTTGCTTTCTTTTACTATTTTCAACAACTCATTTGCTTTTTTCTGAGCTTCATTCCTTTTTTCTTTCAGTTCACTGACTCTATTGTTGATTGTTTTGTTGTTTTCCACGGCTCTTTTGGCTTTTGGGGCTATTTTTTCTTCTTCCGCTTCTAAGGTTCTAATTACTGTTGGCAATTGTTCTTTCAACATTTGCCTTCTGCTAAGCAAAGCTTTCGCCATGTCCTCGGGCGAGACCGCAAGCAGTTGGTCAGTGTCCATTGTATTCGGTGCCACATCAAGGTATCAATAAAGGTCACTATGTGACCTCAAAGAGGGGTTTCATTCATACGGTTGTTATTGTCGAGTATCACCCAATGACAAGAAGAACTATCGTTTCTTCGTTGATTTCTTCATTCTTTTTAACTATTTTATTAATATGTTGCACCAGTATAGTATCTGCTGCAGACGCTGATTTTGATATCTCCCAACCTAATAATTGGTCATTGGAGTATGTCGATGGCGATACTATGGCAAATAGTGGTAACGAAACCGCATCTAGTGGTGATTTTATTAATCTTAAAATTCCTGTGTATAATTCCAACACATCTTCAGCAGATTCATCTTGGAGCTTCAGTTTTGGTTTTAATGATCAATGGTATGGTGGTCATTCAGGGGTTCTCGAAGGAAATCAATCTTTATCAGATGTCAAGATATCTTTTGGTCCGGTGGCCGAAGGAATAATTCTTTGTAAACTTGAAATTGACAATACTTCGGAATCTGAGATTATCCAAATAAGAGTTGGACCGAATCCTGTCAATCTTACTTCTGCTGGAGATGCAAATCTTGTGATCATAGGCCAACCGGCTCATGTAGGAGATGAACTTACATCCTCAATATTGGTGCATAATCAAGGCGAATCTATTAATTCTGTTCAACTTAAACTAACAAGAGATGATGATTCAACAATTGCTTTGGGAGATATGGTAAGCATATCACCAGGTTCTAGTAGAGAGGTTTCTGCAAGTTTCACAGCTCTTATCCATGGTACCCAATCAATTAATTGGGAAATCATTAGCTCGAATGGAGGAGTAGATACATCTCTTAATGGGAGTTCATTCTTGAACATTCAAGAGTCTCAAGATATAGTGGTTAGTATAGACGACATTTCTTGGACATTATCTGGACTAGAATTAGATGCCTCAATTTCTTTAAGTTCTGGGCTAAATCGAAGTGCAGATGTATCTGTTTGGATGAAGTCTGGTAACGATTATTCTCTTTATCAAAGTTTGACCTTAGATTTAACTCCAGGGATAAGAAGTTTAGATTTCAGTCTTGGTAACCCCGATGCCAGTAGGTTGAAGATCTCAGTTTCTCCTAATTCTTGGTATTCTCTTAATGGTGTTGCAGAAGAAACAATTGAATTGTCAGCTCCTGTAATATCTCCCTCGATATTGATTTCTGGCGTGTATCCTGAATCTATATCTTTAGGAGATACAGTTTCAATTAACTATGCACTTGAAAATAATGGTAATGCCCGTTCATCTACCGGCCTATTGAGGGTAGTAGGCATAGCAGATGATTTCATTTACTCCGAACGTTCAACTCCTGAAATTGATGCAGGAGATAGTTTTTCGGATTCAATTGATATTATGTCTTGGGCTAATCCTCAAACCACCGATGTCAAATTAATCTGGATTACAGGAGACGAATCTATCAGTAATCAAACGTCTATAATTATAGAAACCGGTAGTACTACTAGTTTCTCACTTCCATTCAATATTATTGCTGCAATATATGGAGCCTTATCAGGTCTGGCTGTAGTAATGACAACCCTTGTTTTATATCGAGTAGTGTCTCAAAGCACGCCTTCAACAGAAACTTCTTGGAACCGGCGCAAGTTCTCTGAAAGTAGGGCTTCTAGGTCGAATGTAATTGACGAAAAAATAGAAGTCAAATGTCCGGGTTGTGGTCAGAGATTAAATGTCCCTTCTAGTCACACCGGTTCTGTAAAGTGCCCAGCATGTGCAATGTTATTTACTAACAAACCTCAGGATGAGGCTAACTCCGAGGATATTGGTAAGATAAAACCAAATCAGCCTTCAAGCAATGAACTTGAAGCATCCAAAACGCTAGAATCATCTTCTGATAATGATCTTCTTTCCTGTCCTCAATGTGAGCAAACTCTTAAGGTGCCTCTAGATAAAAGACCTATTAGGTCGCGGTGCCCTGCTTGCAGAGCAGAATTTATTGCGAAATTTGGTTGAGGTTTTTTGATGTCTGATATAAGTGAATTTGAAGAAATGTACCTCAAAAGAATATTTGAGGCACACTCAGAGAACCCTGATGAAATAGTCAAAACAACACAATTAGCTGAATTAATGGGGGTGAGTCCCGCTTCTACTACAGAAATGGTTCAGCGTTTATCTAATGCCGATTATGTGACTTATATACCGTACAAAGGCTGTAGACTTACGTCATTGGGTTTTAGACATGCTTCTAGAATTAAGCGTAGAGAGGAACTATTACGGATTCTTTTATCCGACATAATTCGCTATGAAGGTGACGTTGCTGCCGCTGCTTGCAAACTTGAGCATAACATTGACCAAGAACTTGAAGCATCACTGGATAGGATGCTCGGTTATCCTGAGAGGAATAAAGAAGGCGAATCAATCCCCATTGTTGATCGAGACATGAAAATTACCGGAGTTAATACGTTACTACCAGTTACAGCGTTGCCGGAAAATGTTGATTCAGTAGTTGAATTTATAATTTCATCTGGAGTTGCCAAAAAAACATTAGGCGATATAGGGCTTAGTATAGGTTCTAAGATTACGAAGGAATCGGGTAAATACTATTGTGAAGGTTGTGAAATTCAGTTTTCTCGTGAACTTAGTTACAAGGTAATTGTTCGGATAGATTAATTTAAGGGAGTATTTTCATGGTTGTAAATCAAGATGAGATATTCGATGATTTGGTTGATGAAGTCGAATCAGCAATTCCTGTGGCCCCCAGTCTTGATGTTGCAGAACACCAATTGGTGAAAAAAGACAATGTGAAAAGCCTCAATAATATCAAGAGGTTACAAGAATATGAACGTAATCTTGTTAAATTAGATCGTTTATTCATAAGTAGAGGTTTACGTTTCGTTCTAGTTATCCCTATATTAGTCATAATTTTATATGGTCTAGCCGATTCATTCGCTGGTTCTGAACCAACTTGGTGGGTTAACCATGTTATTCCTGTACTTCCCCTTTCTATTACGATTGAAGTAGGATTTTATTATCTTGCCTTTTTCCTTATAATCGCCGATCTAGGTCTGTTAGGTCTATTGTTAATCTTACTATCACTTACTCGAAGAATATTTGGCATTCAATCAGAGAAGTTGACCACAACTGGTTTGACATTCAAGAGTGCACACGGTTATGCAGAGATGAAAGAAACTATTGAGGGGTCTTTTAGACAAGTTATCGCCTCTACTTTTCTGATGTTTCTATCTGGGGCATTTTTACTTTTCAGCCTCCAATTCTCAGATTTCGTCAGTGGGAATTCCGTTCTTTTATCGTTTTCCACTGGTTTTTTACTCTCAGGGCATGGTGTTTACATGGTTTCAAATCGCTCACGATTTAATACATGTGAGACTTGGGGGATGTTAGATTCTTTCTCACCTCCTATCCACCCCGCACTTCTAAAAAGACCTTTCAGTGATGTCATTAGTGCTCATGTTGACCCTCTTCTTTCTGTTAGAATATCTGAATATTTACGTTCAGTCCAACATTCTGTTAATGAGGGCGCTAATATGTCAGATTTACAAGAAAAATTATTGCACTTATTACATCTACGGAGGTCAGGTTATTTAGATGAGGAAGATTTCATGGCGCAGTTATCTCCAATGATGCCTACTCATATTATTAATGAACTATTTCTTCACCCTGATCTCGGTGAAGAAACATGGGATCGCTTGCTCCTCAGAGCTCGAGACAAGTGTGCTTCTTTCTTTAGACTACACGACCGTCTAAGAATGAAACTTGATTCAGGTTTCAGTCATGATATTTGGTTTGATGTAGATATGGAAAATTTGGTAGTAGGTCAAGCAAATCTTTTTGCCTATGTTTTAAATTATGGCGACGAACCAATTAATCTAATATTGAAGATACAGACTCCTGATTTCCGTCCTTCCGGTTGTGTTTACAAACTCAGAGTTGATCCTTGTAGTGATTTATTCGATTCTAACACTGATATTTCTTCTGTTCAGAAACTACCTTTTGTCATGAAATCTACAAAAATAATCTGGCAGAGTCTTCTTCCTGAAGAAATGGGGGAAGCAACAGTAACGGTGCGTTTAGAGGATGAAAATGGCAATTTGCTTAGTGGCAGAGTTTTGACAGTACAAAATAGATCAGACTTATTCACAAGACTAAGAATTTCTATTGGTGCACTTTTCTTAATAGGTGCAGGAATAGCAATTTTATCCCCTGTGCTTCCATTCTTTGCATCTTTGATAGGTCTATGAATCTAGTAGTTCCTTTGAAGAAGGGTGCCTTACTCGGCGACCCATGAGTGATGAGCAGCAGAACCCTGAGGATGACCTCAGAACACGTTTGCATGCTATGGAAACAAAGCTCAGAAGAATGAAAGAACAGCGCAATTCTTTCAATGAAGATGCACGACGTGCTGCAGATTCTAGAAATGCATTACAAGAACAGGGAAAAGAAATTCGAGAATCTATCAAAGGCAAACTCGATGAGCAGAAAAAGGTTCGAGATCAGGCACAAATTTGTAAGGCTAAGAGGGATGAAATACAAAAGCAAATTAGAGAATTGATTAATCAAAATAAAGGTAGAAAAGAGGATGCTAAAGAGTCTAAATCTGTAGTCATCCAGTTATCTGAAATAATCAATGAGATTGAAAAAATTGAGAATACAATGATGACCGATGGTCGACTTACACTAGAAACTGAGAATAAACTTCTGAAGAAGTTGAAGATATTGATTTCTAAGAGAGACAAGTTAATGCCCTCAGTACAAGAATTTGAAATAATCAACATAGACATAGGTGATATGGATGGTTCTATCCGTCTTCTTAAAACGGAAGCTGACAATGCTCACCAAGAGATGATCGACTTCCATAAAAAAGCGGATATGATATGGGAAGAGGTGAAACCCCTGTTATCAGACAGAGATTTCTTACGTGCAGAAGCAGATAGACTTCATGCCGCTTATATCACATGTCGAGAGTCTGCTAATGAGGTTCATGAGAATATGAAAGAGTTAATCAGCCAGGTTAATGAGATTAGAGATGAAATGAAAGCGGCTCAAGAAGAACGAATTAAAGTAATCAAAGACCACAATCAGTCAGTCAAGGATGCCTTGAGAAAACCAAGTGAAGATGAGGATATGGCTGACTCTCTTGCTTCACGTCTCTTGAATAGTGGTTCAGTTACTCTTGGTGGGGCATTAGATGGAGACTCTTCTTCATTAACTGTCAAATCAACTAGAGGGAAGAAGCAATCTCGTAAACTAGGCACTGCACGTGGTAAGAAATAATTACCATCCTCTTTCTTCCATGCGCACATCTAAGTTTTCTATTTCTAGTCCAGGCATTGCTTCTCCAATCATTCTACTTGCTTCTGCAACAGAATCAGCGTCTTGATACCTATGTGTTGCTAAAACTATTGCTTCTGCAGTAGTTTTAGGATCTGAACTTTTGAATATTCCCGAACCTACAAAAATTCCATCCATTCCATGATTCATCATTAAAGCCGCATCTGCAGGTGTTGCTATACCTCCTGCAGAGAAGGTTACAACCGGCAATCTACCTAAATTTACTACTTCATCTAGTATCGTTGTAACTTCTGTACGTAAATCTTCCATTTTTCCAAAAGGAGTATCTGTAACTGATATATCAAAATTTGATGCCTTTGGAATCCTATTGAATCCTTCCATTATCTTTTCAATCATTACCTCTTTCTGACTTTCTCCTATATTCTGAGCATACAATATTTCTTCCTTTACAAGTCTTGCATGTTGTACTGCGCTTACTACATTCCCTGTACCAGCTTCTCCTTTTGTTCTTATCATTGCAGCCCCTTCTGCTACTCTCCTTATTGCTTCTCCTAGATTTGTACAACCGCATACAAACGGTATCGTAAAATTACTTTTTGCGATATGGTAGAAAGGATCTGCTGGTGTTAGGACTTCAGATTCATCAATCATATCTACTCCAAGAGATTGTAAAACTCTTGCTTCATCATCATGCCCAATTCTTGCTTTAGCCATAACAGGTATGCTTGTCGTCTCAATAATCTCTGTTATCATATCAGGATGGCTCATCCTTGCCACTCCTCCTTGAGCTCTAATGTCTGCAGGGACTCTCTCTAGAGCCATTACTGAAACAGCACCTGCATCCTCAGCAATATGTGCCTCCTCGGGTGTCACCACATCCATTATGACGCCCCCTTCTTGCATTTTCGCAAATCCGCGCTTTAGAAGAGAGGTTCCGTGCCTTAGATTAGTGAAGTCGAGGCTTCCAATCATAACTATTCGTCATGGCTTTCATTGATGAACCTATGTCCATCAAAATACTAATTTTTAGAACTAAGAATCTGCTAAAACAGGTGAATCGCCTTCTGCTATTTCTAATTCTGGCGCTTCATTCTCATTTTTCTCTAGCCAGTGTTCTTGGTCTTCAGGTAAGTCAGTATCTGCAAATATGGCGTCCACAGGGCATTCTGGTACACAAGCTGCACAATCTATACATTCATCAGGATCTATTACAAGGTAATTTTCACTTTCTTTGAAGGCTTCTACAGGGCAAACTGCTACACAATCTTGATACTTGTGCATTACACAAGCTTCGGTTACTACATGGGTCACATTTGTTCGTATCAACTCATACATAAGAATACTTGTATATTTTCAATACTAATTATTTGGTTTACAAACCATTAACTATCGACTCAATCAACTTAGTTATAACTTCTAGAGCGGTTTCTCCCGGATAAGACTCAATCTTGAATTTTCCTTTTGCCGTTGCAGTAGATTTTTTACTACTAGCCAAACAAACTTCTCCAGCTACAAGGCTTTTCAATTCTAAACGAATGTGTAAATTTTTAGATTCATCAATTCTTTTACCAATTCCTTCTTCTAATATTAGATTTAGATTCTTTATTCCAAGTTTCTTTAGTGATTCTATAGATTCTTTTCTCTTCTGAGTTTTAGCCATTACAGAGTATTGCTCAGAACCATGAAATGATTTATTTTTGGTTATTTCAATTAATGCATTCTCGCCTGTAATCCACTTTAATGAATCTTCTAACAAATCAATATTATCTATCGCACTGGCATTTATTCTCCACGCGACGCTATGCAGACTCATATCTATTCGCAGAACCTCTCAGTATTGAATCCGACGCTTTTCTTCTTTTCTCTTAACTTAGTTTATTACGTCTCGTTCATATACTGAACTGAAGTCGGACGGCTCGCAAACGGGGCAGCCCCCGATAGACACGGAGTCGTTTAATATGGCAAAAGGAGCATCAGCAAGAGCAGCGGCACGTAAACAGAGAGATAAGTGGAAGGCAAAGCGTTGGTATACAATCAGAGCGCCACGAACCCCTTGGTCATTCAGAGTAATAGGTGAAACTCTAGCCGAGGAGCCTGAACAATTAATTGGCCGTAATTATGAGGTCATGCAAAATGAGTTAGATGGCGATTTTTCCAAAATGCATGTCAAAGTAATCTTCAGAGTCACTGATGTCTTAGGAAATGATGCAATAACCGAGTTTGTAGGTCACGAACTTTTGAAAGATCATGTCCGTAGGCAGGTTCGAAGAGATCGTGGTAAAATAGACGACACTATTGATGTTGTCACAGAAGATGGTTATTATGTTCGATTTAAACCACTAATGATTTCTAGAGCAAGAATCAAGGCCAGCCAGAAACAGCAGATGCGCACCTTAGCTAGAGAAATTATCTTGACAACAGGGGCAACATCTACATGGTTCAACTTACAAGCATCAACATTAGATGGTACACTTGAAACTAAAATAAAAGAAGCAGTCTCTAAAATTCAGCCTGTTAGAACCGTTGTAATCCGTCGTACACAACTTATTCAGTCTGGTGTTTTAGTCGAAGATGGTCCTACTCTTGATGAGATCCACGCTAAAGAGAAAGAGGAGAGTGCGGCTGCTAAATCTGTTTCTGAAGAAAAGGAAATAGAGCCAGAAGAAGACGAAGAAGTTGACGCAGTGGAGAATTTAGAGGATGAAGAGACTAAATCAGATGATGTAGACTACTCTTCAATGACTGTAGCTCAACTTAAAGAACTACTCAAGGCAGCTGGAAAACCGGTATCTGGGAAGAAAGCAGATCTTATTGAAAGACTTAACGAGTAAGTTCCTTTTAGATAAGAACATGAACCCCTAACCAAGGCGCGAGTCATGACTCGTGTAGCTGTAATATGTGGCACAGGCATGAGCGAGCTTTCTAGGTTGTATAATGAAAACTATAAATTAGAAGTTTCAGAAATACGAATTGATACTGAATGGGGGGATATTCCCATATCTCTTGTTAATCGAGAAGATAATAAAATTTTCATATTAGACAGACATCACTCCAAGGAAGATAGCAGAACTCCTCCTCATATGATTGATCATAGAGCAAATATTTATGCAATAATAAGTTGTAATCCAGATGTAATTCTCAGTATTAATTCGGTTGGTTCAATGCGTGAAGATTTCCCTCCTGGTGACATAGGTATCTCTGGTGATGTCATCGACTTAACTCAGATTCCATGGACGTTCTTTGATAATAATGCTACACATTCTGATAGAACTTCGATTTTTGACAGAAAGGGAATTGAATGTTGTGAGAAGGCACTTTTTGAACAACAAGACTCAGTGATTAATGAGTTAATTATAGCCCAATGTGTTGGTCCTCAATTTGAAACCCCATCTGAGATTGATGCTTTAGTAAAACTAGGGGCAGATGTTGTTGGCATGACTCTTGGCCCCGAACAACGTCTAATTTCAGAATTCAATACCCCTCATGTTTCCTTAGTCTGTTCATCGAATTGGGCTGCTGGAAGAACTCCTGGTAATCGTAAAGCAGCAATAAATCATCACGAGGTTGATTCGATGGCTTCTACACTTAAATCCAAAATCATAGTTTGTATTGACAGTCTGACTGAAAACTTCTGAGCGTTTTATATGAATCTTCGAATAGGTGTTTTTTGTATTGTCATTGCCCTTCTTATGGTTCCTGCGACAATTGTTTCATTGAATAATTGGGATGAATCTGAAGAGGAATATAAGAGAGGTTGTGATCCTGTTTATCGCGTTTATATGGGGATTACTACTGACGTTAGTGCCGATGAATGTGACAATCTTAAAGATGAAGAAGTTTCTAATCTTAGACTTTTTTTCCTGTCTTTGTCTGTTTTTATTCTCTCAAGTATTTCAGGATTAATATTGATACTTCCTAATTCGGAGGAAAACCCTCCTGGATTAGTTTGATGACCTTTCTTACTAGAGGTCGTTCCAATGAAGCCCCTGAGTGTTGATGAATGGATGAATTTTGATATTTCTGTAAATGACCATAGATCTTGGGATTTGATGATGCAAAAGGTTGCCGCCTTCCATTCAAAATATAATTTCGAAGAACCTGTCAATAAGGGTCACGATATGGGTTTTAGAATTGCTCTAACGGTAGAAGAGTTAGGTGAATTTGCCGCTGCAATCACTAAAGGAAAACCTGATGAAGAAGCGGCTGAAGAATTGGCAGATCTACTTATTCTGATTCTGGGTCATTCTCTTGCCATGGGTGTTGATTTGTATAATGAATTCAACAAAAAAATAGTAAGGATTATGGATAGGCCAGTTCGACATACAAAGTTGGGAATAAGAGTGACAGAATATAATGAAGAAAATTGATTTTTCCTAATCAATTCTTTTTCTTGCCATACTAACTGCTCGATCAACAATCTCTCCACTGAATCCTAGATGGCTTTCTGGTTTGAATAATTCAGCCAATTCTTGTCTTGCAAAAATATTTGATATTGATTTAGACTTTGCACATATTTCTTCTAAGTCATTTCCTGAGTTAATTGCCTCCATTGAAGCGCTTCTTAGTACTTCATGAGCCTCATCTCTTGGCATTCCGTTATCCACTAAAGCAATCATTAATTTTTCTGCCATTACTAATCCCTTTTGAGCTCTAATGTTATGCATCATTCTCTCCGCATCTACTCCTAATTTAGATAATACTTTGTCGCATTTTATGATTATATCATCTAGTAAAATCATTGAGTGAGATAAAGTAAATCTTTCTGCAGAAGAGTTTGCCAAATCTCTCTCATGCCAAAGTAATGCATTTTCATAAGAGGGGATAATCATTGATCTAACAATCCTTGCCAAACCACAGGCATTTTCTGCTGTTATTGGATTTTTCTTATGAGCCATGGTAGAAGACCCTACCTGTTTCTCTGCATCAAAGTATTCTCCTACTTCTGCTATTTCACTTCGTTGTAAGTTCCTAACTTCTTGTAATGCCTTTTCTATACTTGTTGAAACATTTGCCATCCACGCAATCCATTCAATATAACGGTCTCTTCCTACGACTTGAGTAGTTGCTATCGGTGTTTGTAGGCCTAAGTTTTGCATTATTAGACTCTGTAATTCAAAGGCATTTTCACCTTGAGCAGCTCCTGTTCCAACGGCTCCTAGAAATTTCCCTGTTGTCACCCTTGGAGTTAATTCATCTAATCTGTCTAAATGTCTTCTGAATTCATCGACCCATACAGCTACTTTCAGGCCGAAGGTAATTGGTACCGCCGCTTGTCCATGTGTACGACCTAACATTACGGTATCTCTTTCTCTTTCTGCTAAGTCGCACATTGTTGTTAGTAATTTCTTCATAGTCACTTGTTGTAGTATGATACTGTCTCTTATTTGTAACGCAACAGCGGAATCCACAATGTCATTGCTAGTTGCACCTAAGTGTATGCACCATCCCGCATCCCCTGCGGCTTCAGCCATAGCTTTGGTTAGAGCCATTATATCATGTCTAGTTTCTTTTTCAATTTCATCAACTCGATCTGCAGTTACAATTTCTGCCTTTGCAATCTCTGCGACTTTGTCATAATCTTCTGGACTGACCCTCCCAAGTTGACAATGAGCCCAAATAAGTGCCCTTTCTACATCTAGTTGTCTCTCATGCCGGCCTTCTCTTGACCAGATAGATTTTGCCTCTTCTCTCCCATATCTATAGTCTAAAGGTGATACTGTCACGTTGTTCCCCGATTATTCCGACAGGCCTTCCATGTTTGATTATACCCCTATGTTGATAATTGAATTTTAGTCAAATTCCATGTTCCTCTCGTTCCATCCCATGCCACTACTCCCTCACATTGTATTGGTTTGCTAAAGTGAGGTGCATCGAGAGTTATTGTTTCAAATTCTCCTCCTTCTCCGTCTAGATTAAATCTATATTTTTTGGAAAGTTCAGTCAAAACTTTGAGATTTTCTTTAGTAATTCTTTTACCTAACCAACTTTTATCCAATCCTTCCGATGAAACAGATACAATTCTAACATCAAATCCGTGCTCGACTAAAGCATTCATATGCAATTCTGAATCGTGATGCCATACCGGACAGAATGAAATAATTCCTAATCTTTCACACATCCTCTCAATTCTTGTCTTTTGGTAATCTGATCTTAGAGCGCCGACTACTAATGCATCTATTTCCTTACCAATTGAATTTCTAATTTCATCCTCTAATTCTTCTATTTCCTTGTTTTCAATTCCATTCGAGATTACTTCTATCCATTTCGTTCCCATTGATTCTGCTTGATACTCTGCGATTTCAGTATTCTGTAACTGAAACATCATTGAATCCTCTCCTTGTATCTTGACTGTAACTAGAGCTTCTATCGACCAACCCTTCATGTGTGCCCACCATGAAGCGTAGGTGGAATCTTTTCCCCCTGAAGCTAGTACGGCAACTTTCACGTCTCTCGGATAGTGTCCTTGCCCATGAATCCAACTATAATCCAGCCTTCGAATTCTCAAGATTCATAAGACTCCCTCGTCGGTTGGGGTATGATAACATGCAGCCGAGCGGACGCGGATATGATCATGGAGTTTCTACATTCTCTCCAGATGGTCGACTTTACCAGGTAGAATATGCTAGAGAATCGGTCAAGAGAGGTACAACAACAGTTGGCCTTAAATTTAAAGAAGGAGTTGTATTGATAGTTGATAAGAGAATCTCTAGTAAATTAATACTCACTGACTCTATAGAGAAAATGTACCAAATTGATGATCATATAGGGATGACTACCTCTGGTCTTGTTGCAGATGCTCGACAACTTGTTGACAAAGCACGTGTCCAATGTCAAGTTAACAAAATGACATATGGTGATTCTATTGCAATAACAACATTAGTGAAGAAAATGTGCGATTTCATGCAGTCTTTTACTCAGTATGGAGGGGCTAGGCCATTCGGAACCGCTCTTCTGATAGCAGGAGTTGATGATGAAGGTGTCCACCTTTTCGAAACAGATCCTTCAGGTGCTTATCAATCCTATCAGGCAGGAGCAATTGGCCGTGGTCGTTCGACTGTAATTGATCACTTTGAGAGTAATTGGAAGTCTAATATGACAAAAAATGCAGCTATTAAACTTGGACTTGAGGCTTTGAAAGAATCCCTTGAAGATGATTTGAATAGAGAAACTGTTGAGATTGCAATAGTTGATTCTAACGGTTATGAAAAATTAGATAGAGAATCCACATTAAAGCAGTTAGATCGACTTTGAGAATTTAACAACCTACTACTCTAAGTCCTTCACCCTACCTCAGAGTTCATGGTTAGCCTTGATGATGCAGTCTTGGCTAGACTCGAGAAGGGGGGTTCTCGTTATGAGATTCTTGTTGATCCTGAATTAGTAGATAATTGGAAGAAAGACCCTAATTCAGTGAGATTGGATGATCTTCTTGCAACTGATGAGGTGTGGAATGATGCAAGGTCAGGGGACAGACCCACTACCGATGCGATTGAGAGTGTTTTTGGCACCACAGACCTTTTCACCTGTGTTGAGAAAATATTGAAAGAAGGCAACATTCAGTTAACTACCGTTCAGAGGAAAAAATTGATTGCAGAGAAGAGGACTAAGATTATTCATCAGATTGCAACAACTGCAACCGATCCTCGTACAAAGTTACCTCATCCCAAAACTAGGATTGAACTTGCTTTGGATGAAATTAAATTTTCTATAGACCCATTTTTATCTATTGAACGTCAAGTTCAAGATGCAATAAAACAATTGAAACCAGTCATACCTCTGGCATTCATAACTATTCGTATGGCATTCAAAGTCCCAGGGTCGGATTACGGCGGAGTACATCGATTATTGCGCGAATCAATAAAGAAAGAAGAGTGGCTTTCAGATGGGTCTTGGGTATGTGTGGTCGAGGTACCTGGTGGTATGAAAAATGAGTTAATGAGTCAGGTCGCTCAGAGGTCTTCTGAAGTTTCAGTTAAAGAACTCGATTGAGTAAACCCCGTAGGGGTTAACATCAACGGTTATGAAGGGAGTGTTGGTCGCGCGGCTCGATAACATGACAGAAAGGAAGAACGCGGCCGGGCCGCAAGACTCACAGCGAGTACCTCAACTCGTTGCTCCAGGAGAGGATCTTGGAGATTCAGAGGGCTACGAAGTAGGCCACGGCGTGATAGCCACAAACGGGCGTATTCGAGCAATAAAGAACGGAAGAACAAATGTAAATGGAAAGATAATTTCTGTTGAACCGCGTAGAACAGCATATGTTCCAAGACCTGGTGACTTAGTCATTGGTTTTGTAGAAGGATGCACTAATAATATTTGGTTTGTAGATATTGGTGCCCCATTTAACGCGATATTGCCAATGAGTCTTGGACCTTCTAAGACTGATTTTGGAGGTACTAGGAGCGTCATCGACATCGGTGAAGCTATTTTGTGCCGTGTACAAGAAGTAGAAGAAACCCATTCCAGTGTAGTTACTATGAAAGGCATGGGTCTTCGTAAAATTCGATCAGGAGCTATTGAAATCATTGATCCTCACCTATTAGGTAGATTAATTGGTAAACAAGGCAAAGCTCTTCGACAACTCAAGGAAGAATCAGAATGTAGAGTTATTGCCGCAGAAAATGGCAGACTCTGGATTGATGGAGACTTCGAAGGAACATTAGAAGTTCGTACTCGTCTTCGTGAGATAACTGCTGAGGCGAAAGCAGCAACACTTGGAGGTGTGGCATAATGGGATATGGAGATGTACAAATGATTGATGCTAAAGGCATCCGTAATGACGGTAGAAAAGCAGGTGATGTGAGACCTATTTCGATAGAATTAGGAGTAGTCCCTGTTGCTGATGGTTCATGCCGTATGAAGTGGGGAAGTAATGATGTTATTGCTGCTATTTATGGTCCCATGGAAGCTCACCCAAGGAAAATACAGAGACAAGATCGGGCAGTTCTTGATGTCAGATATAATATGGCTCCATTTTCTACATCAGATCGAATTAGACCTGGTTTCAATAGGAGAAGTAGGGAAATCAGTAAGGTCACTGCCGAGGCTCTAGAAAGTGTAGTAATGCTGGAACTTTATCCTCGTTCAAAGATTCGAGTAGAAATTGAGATAATTTGTGCAGAAGCAGGAACTAGATGTGTAGGTCTAACTGCTGCTTCAGTTGCTCTTGCAGATGCAGGTATTCCAATGACCGACCTTGTCGTGTCAGTTGCTTCTGGAAAAATCAATGACGTTGTGGTATGCGATCTTAACAAAGCTGAAGACAACTATGGGGAGGCTGATTTACCTATGGGGATATTACCTAATTCCGGAGAATTAGTTTTCCTTCAAATGGATGGTGACCTTTCTCCTGCAGAATTCCAAGAAGCTTGGGATTACAATATGGATGCAGCAATGGTGATACACAAATATTGTGTAGAGGCTCTTAAAACAGGGAGGTATCCTCAATGAGTATTCCTCTTGTCCCTCAATTATTGCGCAGTCATCTAAGAGAGTTAGCGGATAACGACCAACGTCTAGATGCGAGAAATCAGTTTCAAGGCAGAGATGTTCAGCTTGAGATAGATGTTCTTGCCAATGCAGAAGGCTCTGCACGCGTCAGAATGGGTGATACTATTGTTTTTGCAGGTGTTAAGTTCCAAACTATGACTCCTTATTCTGATCGACCAAATGAAGGTGGGCTAATGTGTATGGCGGAAGTAAGACCGGTTGCCGGTAGAAAACATGAAGCCGGCCCTCCAAGTGCTGAATCAATCGAATTAAGTAGAGTTGTTGATAGAGGAATCCGTGAGTCAGGATGTATAGATACCTCTGATCTTTGTATCATACCAGGGGAAAAAGCTTGGCAAGTAATTCTTGATTTGTTTGCAGTATCCGATGATGGTAATTTGTTTGATGCCTTTGCTTTAGCTGGCATCGCAGCTTTACATAATGCAATCATCCCTCAAGAAAAATTTGAAGTTGGCGAAGACAGACCATTAGTCGTCTCTAAGACTCCGATTATGTGCTCTTATCAAAGAGTAGGTGGTCGTTTCATCTATGATGCTAGTGGAAGAGAAGAGTTAGGTGGTGATGAAAGAATTCATATCACTCTTGGTGACGATGACCACGTTCATTCATTACAGAAGGGTCTTAAGGGAGCCTTCACGGCGGCTGAATTCACAGAACTGATGGAAGAGGCTCGTAAGAAGGGTAGCGAACTTAGAAAAATGGTTCACGAATTAACTGGAGGTAATTAAAATGGCAAAAAGAACACAGAAATCGGGAGCCACTGCAAGATTCGGCGCTCGTTATGGTGTAAGCGTTCGAAGACGGGCTGGTTCAGCTATCGCTAAGAAATCCCGAAATTACACATGTCCTAAATGCAATTACCCTAAAGTTAACCGTCAAGTAGCTGGAATTTGGGAATGTAAAAAATGTTCTCACAAATTTACAGGAGGAGTATGGGAACCATTTACTAGAGCATCCGACTCAAATAACAGAGTTATCCGTAGAGGTATGGAAGGAGCAACAGCGACTGATATGACTGTAATCGCCCAACAAGCTGCTCTAGACTATGAGCGTAAACTTGCAGAGGAAACTTCTAATGACGAAGAAGAGTGATCTAACTCAATTCGAAATTTCCTTTATACATCCCGATGCGCAAGCATTGTCTGCTAGTTTAGTTACTGAATGTCATTTTGTTCTTGATAACGAAAGTATAACAATAATTGAAAAAGCTTCAAGCATTGTTGATTTAAGAGCTAGGTGGAATAGTCTGATGCGTGGGTTGATAGCATCGGAGTATGCCCTCGGTGCAACAAGAGGTGATTGAATGAGTGACTCTGGGTCTTCTGACTTACAATCCTTAGTGCAGGAATTACAGTTAATTAGAAACCAGATACAGACTGTATCTACTCAAGTTAATGAGATTTCTCTAACATTAGAATCACTATCAAATCAGGATTCTTCAAGACCGGTATTCCGAGCAGTAGGAAATTTACTGCTGGAAGTTGATGATAGAGATGAATTAATGAAGGAATTGACTATTTCCAAGGAAACTTTTGACAGTCACCTTCAAAGGATGTTAGAAAGAGAGACTGAACTTCGCATTCAATATGAAGCAGCAATTGATTCAATAGAAAATTAAGAGGCTTCTTTCTATGTTTAATCAAAAAGAAGAATTAACACCTTTGCAAAGCGATATGTTGATACTTCAAGGGTTGATTTCTCAAGGTAATCTTGGAGATATAGAAAAATTCTCACATAATCTTTTGTCCAGATCTCGTTCTAAAGAAGAACGAGACCATCTTATTGAAGCGCGTATTAGGATGGATCGTGCTTTACTCGGTCTAATTGATTCTGAATCAATCGGTGCAGAACTAAGATGGTGTGTTGATCGTCTTAATGCAGCATGTCCTGGATCTGCTTTGCACGGACTTGCTTTACTTAATTTGGCAAATTGGCATAGAAACATTGGAGAATCAGTCATGTCTTTAATAGTTCATTCAGATATAAGTAGAGAGTATGGTCATCCAGAGGATATAATCGGCCTTTCTAGATTAGAAGCAGCAAGAATTTACGTGACATTAAATGATCTCGACCCCGCAATGAGGCACTTTTGGTCTGCTCGAGAAAGTTTCACTAATAATAAAATGACATCAGAATCCCTCGTGGCTTCACTTGAATGGTTAGATTTAGCATTGGAGGAAGTATCTGATGCGGCTCCAGATATGAGGACTAGGTTGGAAACTGCAACGCCGCGGGAATCAGGAGGGCCTACTTGGATCCCATCAAATACTAATGATGTCAGATTAATAGCTGGGGAATTATTTCCTATTCTAACCAAAGACCTATCGGGTGAAAAAAGAAATGATATTGGTTTGTTAATTGATTCTTCTAATCTTCTCGGTTTTGATATTTGGAAAAACTCTCTAGTAGAGAGAATCAGCGAAATTCAAGACCCCAGAGTTTTAGATGCACTCCAGTCATGATTGATTATTTTCTCAATCTCTGCCGAACCCCAATATAGTTCGTCTGGTATTTCTACACACCAACCCACTTCGGTTATTTTTTCATCTTCAGAGTCCCATCCGTAGGGTTCTGGTTCTTTGTCTATTTCTACTAAAACAACTACGCCACCCTCAATAATCGAATCATCTTCTGCAATAGCCGTTCCTAAAAGGCCTGTTTCTTCATATAGTTCTCTTAAGGCTGCAATATCATTATCTTCAGATTCAAGTTTTTCTCCACCTGGTAGTTCCCATCCTCTTTCTGAGTGCTTAACCATTATCCAACACGGTACGTCGATTGTTTTTTTGGGTACTGCCCAAATAACAACCCAAGTTTTTTCACCCCTCATTTGACATTTCCTCCATGATTTCGTCAACCAACTTTATACCTCTCTCATCACCTTCAGCTGCTAATTGTCTAGATAAGAAAAAAGCACCAGATAGGTTGTTCTGGGATCTTAGATTTGTTATTCTCTTGTATATATCGACTTCATCTTTCTCAGAGGAAACTGATTCTAAATTTTCAATATAATTTTTAGGAGTTGCCATATTTTCCATTTTCTTCAAAAAGTCTACTCTGTTACTGACAATCGGTTCTTTCCAAGGTATCTTTTTCCCGCCATCCATTTTAACTTCCATTCTTTTCTTGTACTTGTCTCGAACTTGTAATGTTGGAAAATATGTTTGTGCCTGATCGTAGCAATACCAAGCATCGTCATATTCTCTTCTTCTTTCATGTAATTTCCCTAATTCATTCCAAGTTTCGTGATTCGACGGTCTTTGTGCTAATAGGATTCTGGATAGACGGATGAATAAGTCTTCATCACCACTATCTCTCAATCTTTCTATTCTTCTTGAGAAAAGAACATTTGCTCTTACATCTCTTAAATCTAGAGATTCAACTCTTTTACTAAATCGTTGAACTTCTTCTTCACTAACTAATACTTCTTTTGCCCATTTGTCTGGATCCAGTGGGTCAACAGTAAGTCCAGCATGCAGTAGTTCCATTCCATTATGGGTTAAATCTACATTATCTAATTGATTAAGTAACTCTGGATCTCTACCTAATATCGTGAATAATTCTTCTAGCACTGCTCTTATTCCTTCTTTGTCTTCTCTTAGTATTTTTATCTTAGTCAAAACTTTCCAATTCTCTGGATTCGTAAAATCGTATAAGACAGCCTGTTTCGCACTTTGTTCCGCCCAACTTAGATTCTTATCTTCTTCAGAAATCTTCAGAAATTTTTTTGCTTGACTTCTGTGTCTATTTCCAAGACTTCTTCTTGGATGTTGCAACTTTTCTTGAATGTCGCTATTTCCCATTTTGTTGCCTCAAAGTACTGATTCATAAGGAGTCTTATCAATCCCTGGTGGCAAACTAGCATCCATCCCTATCTTACTTGTCAAGCCATTTTCCGATCTACTAGGGTCTAAACTTGATCCTTTCTGATCTGATAAAATTATTGTATCCTTATCTGGCTGCCATCTAGTCATTAGTGCCCACTCTACTCTTACTGGATCAGATGTGTCTATATCTTCGTCAACAACGATTACTTGTTTCATAGAAGGATGACCCTCTAGTGCAGCATGTATTGCTTTAACTCCATCTCCTTCATTCTGCGGTATTATTTGGACTACTGCTGATAACCAACCACAACCACCATCGGTCAGATATACATCGCTACAAGGAACTACCTTCGAAACTGCATTTTTAATCGTTGGTGCTCTTGGCATACCCATTAATGTTCGATGTTCAACTTCTCCAGGTATTAGTGCATGAAATATAGGCTGGTTCCTATGATGTATTGAGTTGTACTGAATGACATTTTCTTGTCTAACATCGTCCACTGTTCCCGTTATGTCAACATACGGTCCTTCATCATCTCTTTCCAAAGTTATCTCTGCTTGCATTGCATATTCTGCGCTTGCCGGAACTTGCACACCATTCGCCAATTCAACTAATTGTAATGGTTTACCATGTAATTTCTGATGTAATGATGCCGCAACACTCAATTCATCTAAATTTTCTGTAAATGACATTGCAGCAGCTAATAATACTACTGCATCGGCACCATTTACAACTGCAATATCTACATTTTTACCATCTTTTGCTGCATTATCTGTCATTGTTCTTAGATGTCTTGGTACGAATCTTGATACAGTATGATTTTTATCTCTTAAAAATTGTCTATGGTATGACATATTCCTGATGCCGTTATACTGAGCAATAATCACAGACGCTGATTGATATCTCCCTCGATCTTCTGGATAATGCCACGGAATTGGCACTTTTTCAAGATTTACTTCACTCATTGTATTTTCCATAACAGGTGCTAATTCTGCCTTAATTATCTCAGGTTCAGATGGATTATTCATAGCCCATGCTAATATGTCTATGAGTTCTCCGGGGCTAATGTTGAATGTCTCACATATTCTTTTTCTAGTAAGTACATTTAGAGCCGCTGAATGATTTGGTGATTCTTTTAAGTTTGTGAACATCAATGGTCGATGCCCCATCTCCTTTGACTTATTCATTATCTCATGTATTACACTGGTTTTAGCACCCATTTTTTCCACATCAACGAGTAAATCTCGGAACGCCATGTTAACAACCAAATGTAGTTTCGATTTCAATGTTAGCGACAGAAATTGAGTATTAGTGTCAAACTTCTACCCATCTCCCCCCCGTCATGCTCTTATACCACAGGTAGGTCGGCGGGCTGTCTTAAGAGGTGTATTACTTGGGTAGAGGACTTTTCTCCGGATCAAAGATGAAAAGTGACCGTCGTAGATATCGCTGGAAAGAGAAGAGATTCCGTGACCGTGAGATCAAACGTCGACAGGGTGGAGTTCTGAAACACGATCCGCTTAAAGGTTCATCACAAGCTAAGGGAATTGTCATCGAAAAAGTAGGTTTCGAGGCAAAACAGCCTAATTCTGGTATTCGTAAGGCAGTTAAAATTTCTCTTATAAGAACTGGTAACAAACTAACAGCCTTTGCTCCTGGTGATGGTGCAATATCATTTATCGATGAGCACGATGAGGTTTTGGTTGAAGGCATTGGTGGTCCTCGTGGCCAGTCTATGGGTGATCTTCCCGGTGTGCGTTACAAGGTAATCAAGGTCAATGGCGTTTCTTTAGACGAAATGGTACGTGGCCGTAAAGAAAAACCAGTTCGGTGAGGTGTTCTAATGTCAGAAGAAGTTCAATCTACACAAAGTGCCCCTATTGCTGGAATTGGTACTATGGTTTTTGGTCGCTGGGATGCTGCTGACGTGACTTGCTCTGATCCTGGTCTTATACCTTACATCAATTTGACAACTATTGGTACACCTCATAGCGGTGGTCGTCATGCTAATTCTTGGTTTGGTAAAGCAAAGTTATCTGTTGTCGAGAGATTCATCAATAATCTCATGCGAACTGGGAAATTTTCTGGGAAAAAGCAGCATTGTGCTAAAGCATTTGAAGATGCACTCGGTATTATTTCTAGTCGTGATGACGGTAATCCTCTCCAAGTCTTTATTGATGCAATCATTGAATCTGCACCTTGTGAAGAAACAACCAGGATAAAAATGGGTGCCGTTAGTGCACCCAAAGCAGTTGACTCTTCCCCCAGCCGTCGTCTAGACATAGCTCTGAGAAATCTTGCTACTGGTTGCGCCTCTGCTACAGCAAAGAGTAAGAAAACTCTCACAGAAGGAATAGTATCCGAACTATCTAAAGCAGCCAGTGGAGATGTAGGTTCTTTCGCTGTTGGCAAGAGAGAAGAAGTCGAGCGAATCGCTGCTTCAGCTCGATGATAACCGCTTTTTGTATCTACTTAGTAGTTTAGCCTGTATCACGTAGTGATACAATCGGCTTTATGAACCGAAGTTAGGTCGGGCGGCTATCATAAGGTGATAACATGGGTCGTAAAGAAGACAACATCAAGCGAGCAACAGAAGTTATGCACGAAAGAGAGAAGATTCGAAATCTCGCAATCGCAGCGCATATCGATCATGGTAAAACTACTTTGTCTGATAATCTAATTGCCGGAGCGGGCATGATGTCTGAAGATCTTGCAGGCAAATCTCGAGTACTTGATTTCGATCAACAAGAAAGCGCTCGTGGTATTACAATCAATGCTGCCAGTGCATCTATGGTTCACGCCATTGATGGTGATGATTATCTGATTAATCTAATTGATACACCTGGTCACGTTGATTTTGGAGGGGATGTAACTAGAGCCATGAGGGCAGTTGATGGTTGTATCATACTTGCTTGTGCTGTCGAGGGTACTATGCCTCAGACTGAAACAGTTGTACGTCAAGCGCTAAAGGAAAAGGTAAGGCCGGTTTTATTCATCAATAAGGTTGACAGGCTAATTAACGAATTACAAATTGATGGTCCTGAAATGATGAAGCGCTTCGAGAAGATTATTACAAAGGTTAACAAATTGATTGAAACCTTCGCACCTAGTGAATTAGCTAAAGAATGGCAAGTTTCTGTTCAAAAGGGCACAGTTGCTTTCGGTTCCGCATATTACAATTGGGGGATGTCAATTCCCTACATGCAGAAGTCCGGACTCAATTTCAAAGATATATTCGAACATTGCCATAATGATGAGCAAAAAGAATTAGCTAAAAAAGCTCCTGTACACCAAGTATTACTTGACATGTCTGTTGAACAACTTCCTTCCCCATTAGTTTCCCAGAAATACCGTATTCCAAATATTTGGCAAGGAGATCTAGAATCCGAAGTTGGAAAGGCTATGTTGGAAACAGACCCTGATGGTCCTCTTCAATTAATGATTACAAAAATTTGGATGGATCCTCATGCTGGCGAAGTCGCTGTAGGCAGAGTTTATTCAGGTTCGATTAAACACGGTGAGACTGTTTGGGCAATTGGTGCTGCTAAATCAGAGAGAGTTCAGCAAGTTAGTATGATGGTGGGTGGTGACAGAATTCAGGTTCCTGAAGTTTCTGCAGGCAACATAGCCGCATTAACCGGTGTTCGAAGTGCGGCTGCTGGTGTGACCATAGCTCGAGATTCGGAAGCAACTCCATTTGAGGCAATTAGACATTATTCAGAGCCTGTAGTTACTGTTGCAGTTGAGCCTAAATCTATGAAAGATTTGCCTAAATTTATTGATGCACTTAGAGGCCTTGCTAAGGCAGATGCTTCTTTACAAGTCACTACTAACCAGGAAACAGGAGAGGCTTTACTAGCGGGTATGGGTGAATTACATCTGGAAATCACAATATTCCGTATGCAAGAAGAACAAAATATCAAAGTTAAGGTTAGCGAACCTATCGTAGTTTATCGTGAATCAATTGAGAGCAATAACCATGGCCGACCTTTTGAGGGTAAGTCTCCAAATAGACATAATAGATTCTATATTGAATGTGAACCATTACCTTTGGATGTTATTAATGCATTAAGAGAAGGTCACTTTGGTGATGGTCCTGTTAGGACAAAAGATGCTAAAGACACAGGTAACAAATTTGCTGAATTTGGTATGAATAAAGATATGATGAGGAAGATTTATGCAATAAATGGAACTAATGTTTTCGTCAATGACACTAAGGGTATTCAGAATCTTCATGAGACCAGAGAATTAATGATTGAAGGTTTCAATGATGTATGTAAGAAAGGCCCTACTGCAGAAGAACCTCTAATGGGTGTTTTAGTCCGACTTGTTGATGCTAAACTTCACGAGGATGCTATCCATCGAGGCCCGGCGCAAACAATTCCTGCTGTAAGAAATGCAGTTAAAGGTGCAGTTTTGAGAGCAAGATCTGTGATATACGAGCCTATGCAGAATATCCGTATTGATGCACCTAACGATGTAATTGGAGGCGTAACTCGTGAATTAACAACTCGTAGAGGTATAATTGAAGATATGCCTGTAGATGGCGGCACTGCAAGCGTAATTGGAAAGATGCCAGTTGCCGAATCTTTCGGTTTCTCTAACGATATTAGAGCAGCCAGTCAAGGCAGAGCAGTTTGGAATACTGAAAATGCCGGTTTCGTTCAGTTGCCAGCAGCTCTATTCCACAAAGTTACTGCAGAAATCAGGCAGAGAAAGGGTCTGAAGGAAGAAATACCTGGCGAGGCCAATTACCAAGACTGAGATTGCTCTTTAGCTTACCAATCTCTCTTTGTCTACCATTCCTATTAGGGCTGGTGCTAGAATCATACTTGCTATTAGTGATAAACCAATCATTATTGCACAAAATAACCCAAATGTTGAGAATAAACCCATACTTGACTGTGAGATCACTAGGAAACCTCCAATATCTGATAATGCAGAACCAAATAGTGCCAACCCTGATGCTCCTCCAACTACTTCGATAGCAGTCATACTGTCGTATCCTTTTTCTCGTTCTTCCCTATACCTCTCTACTACATGAATTACATAATCAATTCCTACTCCAAGAGACATTGCTGCAATAGCTACTGTTACCATATTCAAACCGTAACCAGCAACTTCTATCATCCCGTATAACCATATTATGACTAGAAATATAGGGGTAGCAGTCATAACAGCAATTCCGAAACCCGATATTCCCCACAATATACTCAATACTAATGTCAATAATACGAAAATTAGTGATGCCTCGGGACTTTCAAGGATGAACATAATCCCTCCCATAAATAACATTGCAGACACAGTTTTCATTGAATAGGAAATTTTTTCTTTCTTAATATAATCAATTCTCTGTTTTATTGTATCCTCATCTCTGAAACCCCACCACAAAGTTATGGTGCAGAAAACAATCCCTAACAAGAGGGTCGACTGCATCTCATTCTGCATAGAATCTGCCGCAACGAACCTAATTACAGGATCTCCGGTAGGGATAGCCCATGTTACGGGGTATTCTTCTGAATCAAATGCTGTATCTATATTTCCTCTTTTCTCTAAATCATTTCTTGATAAATTCTGGAACGGTAGTAAATCATCCACTAATTGATCTAATGCTGGACCTACTTTTGCAAATTGTTCTGCATTAGAAAGGCCAAATCTCATGGTCATTCGAACATAGCGAGGAGTATCTCCTGACACATCTAACCAAGGTTTTTCATAGTCTAATTCAGTTTCTGATTGTATATATTCGGAAGTTATTGAAGGAGGTAAGGAAGGATAACCTCCACTAGAGGGCACACCTCTAGTTAGAATAAAACCGTAAAGGAATACTAAACAATCTCTATCATCTAGAATAGGTATGTATTTCCCTATCATGGGGCTGATAGTTTGACATCCTACACCTCCATCTTGTTTTTCTGAATCCCAACCTGCATCCTCAAAAGGTGTGATATTTTCATACATTGCTGCTTGTATGAAGGTTAAAATCCCATCCAAGGCAATTAATTCTACTTCTCCTGTCGGTGTTCTCGAAATTTGATCCGGATCTAAGTTTGAATTGTGTGAATTCATATTTTCCCTAGTTAGTCCAATGGCTTCAATGACCTTTGGATTTGCAATATCTCCCTCTACGAGTATGTAACCTGGTTCCCCATCTGTAAACCTTTGATTGACTAAATATACTCCTTGTGCGAAGTCTGATTCTTCATCTAAGAAATCATCGACCTGAAAGTCACCTTCTAGTGATAACATTAGTGGAATCGAACCTAAAGTTATCAAAATCGCCATAACACCTACCATTACTCCCTTTTTTGAGGATTCCGAGGTTATTTTTATCAACCAATCTTTAGGTATCAGGCGTATTTTCCCCTCTTTTTCTTCTTTTAATTTTCCTCTATTATCTAGCCACATGTCCATGTCTAGTCTCAATATTGGAACCCATAGTCCTGTTAAGACGAATGCTGAAGCCACCCCTAAACCTGCTTCAATTCCAAACGATCTTAGTGCAGCAATTTCTGATGTTAGATTAGCAAGGAAGGCAACTATCGTAGTCGTTGAAGTCAGTAAGATTGCTCTTCCCACACGTGATATAGATTCCTCTGCAGCCATAGATGTTGTTTCTCCTTTTTTCCTTTCTTCTTTATATCGATGTAAAGCATGTAAACTGTCATCAATCCCCAATGCTAGAATTAAGATTGGTAGTAAATTTGAAAATTGAGATCTGAATATTATCTCGAAACCATATTTTTGGCCAAAAATAATGCCCCAGCCTATTAGTCCTTGCATCCACAATAGGGAAAGAACTAGTCCTATTCCTACTATAAGTACATCAGAAATCCTTCGGAGACTAAGCCATAATAAAATTATGACAACTATTGCCATTAACAAAATAAGATAAGCACTGGATAGTAGCTCTCGATTTATTTCTACATTTGGTCCCTCTCCCAGAAGTATAGTGACTACTAAATCATCTTGCTCACGCAAATCTTCTTCAATAGACAAATACAACCATTCTACTGAACAAAGAGGTGCATTCATTTCTTCTTTCTCTTTACATTCATCGATAGTATATCTTATTGGATCAGTAGATAGTTTTACTCCTTCGCGTTTATACCCCCATTCTGAACTACTATTTATCCAGCTGAAGGTCCATCCCTCATTTTGCATTTTTTCTCTGTCAAGATTTAATATTAACCAAGCAGAAGATGCCGACCATCTTCCATACCCCCAAGAATTAGTATTTATGCTCCCATTCTCATCCAGAACTCCTCCTATTGGACCTATTAGTGTACTACTATTATCTTCTATAAAGGCTCTATCAATAGATAGAAATCTAAGAAATGCACCTTTGCTATTGTTTGCCATCCTATGAGCAGCTAGATCTATATGTTCTTGCGTTACATTCTCATCATCAAAAGGTAAGCATTCTATTACACCACAATCTTCCCAGTTAGTTGGGGCATCTTCCATTTGTAGGGTGTTAGGATTAAATTGTGGTTTAGTTAGTAATGAATCACCTGCCATAAAGACTCTAAATTCAGTTGCTAAATCTAAAACCCCTAAGATAGGTTGTCCCGAAATTTCTGATGCAAAAGAAAGATAGTATTCTGAGATTTCATGATTTTCCAAGAAATCCGCCTTTCTATCAATTTCTCTTAGGACAGAGAGATTCAAAATTCCTCCTAGTGGTTCTCCTTGACCTGAATTAATTCCTGCAAATTCATCAACCTGACTGACTTCAGAGGGGCTATCTCCAAAATATTGCGAATCCCTGATGAATAACCCAAAACCCCAAATGTTTCCTGCGCCTGAAAATTCCTCTCTCATCACTTCAGCGGCTTCTAGTTCTGGTGACTCTAGATTGTATGATTCGACATCTATAGGTGTCAATGTCGCATTGAATCCTGGAATCATTAATATTGTCAATAAAAATACTGCAAGATGTACTTTCTTTCTTTGAGGAATTAATACCTTTGCGACTTTCTTGAAGTCCCTCATAACGTTCCCTTTGATTTCTCATATATGATAGGTTGTTATCTTTCATAACCCTAAGTCTTTCAATTTCTTAAGCGCATCTTTCTGTTTCTTATTCAACTCATCCGGCTCTAAAATAGTGAACTCTATGTCTAATGCTCCACCATCATGCCCATGTCCATTCAGTCTTCTTCTATCTCCTATCTTACTTCTTGGCGGAACATCAATCTGAACTCTTTTATTATTAGGTGTCTTAATCTGAATTTTACCGCCTAGTAAGAGCGTAGTATAATTCACTTCAACTTCTTGAATTAGTCTGCCGTTTTCCCATCTTCTTCCATCCTCGGCATCGAGTCTTATATTTATGATTAAATCACCAGGTTTTCCATTCGCATGCTCATTGCCCATTTTGTTTAGTCTCAATTGTTGCCCATGAATAGCGCCCGGAGGTACTTTTACAGTGATAATTGATTCTCTAGAACTAACCCCCATTGATCTACATTCTGAGCAATTTTTTGTAGTTCCGAATGTACTACCATGACATTTCTTACATTTTCTTAGTCTTCTATGACTAAATTTAATCTCGGTTCCTTTAATAGCATCTTCTAGTGAAATATCCAACCCCGATTCTATGTCACTCCCTTTGTCATTTTCACTTGTTTTAACTCCTGTTCTAGGTCTATTTTCAAATTTAGTACTCTGTTGGTGTCCTCTTCCACCCATAAACTGTGAAAAAATATCTCCTATATCTACTCCGCCTGAAAACCCTCCTCCAAAATTTCTAAATGGATTTCCATTACCAAACATATCTCTCATACTATCTTGGTTGTCATATTCTTTTCTTACTTCTGCTGTACCAATCTGATCGTAAGCAGCCTGTATAGATTTGAATTTTTCTTCGGCTGCAGCGTCACCTGGGTTTCTATCTGGGTGGTATTGTCTTGCTAACTTTCTGTACACTCTTTTAATTTCAGCGTTAGTAGCATCTTTTGGAACGCCTAACACAGTATACGGGTTATCAGCCATTGTTGTCACTAAGAGGTCATCTATCTTCAACCCTATTGAATTCCTAATCTCTGTATCGATGCTCTGAATACCTAGTACATCTTACGATTGTTATGGGCATTGGATGGGCTTGCTTCCGAAACTATGTTGAACACGCAGAAGAGATTGGTGGCGATATCACCGATTATCCCCGTTTTTTTCTTATGCCTTCTTCATCTCATATTCAATCAGATGATGATGGTAATAATCTAATTAAATTGATGAATGAGAATGAACACTTAGATCATGAGGTTGAACTTGTAATAGAATTAGGAGATGATCTTCTACCTCGTTCTATGTGTGTAGGTTGTGATACAACTAATCGCACCCGCCAGAGTCTTGCAAAAGAAAAGGGATGGCCTTGGACAGAAGGTAAATCATTCAAAGGTTCAGCTGTTCTAGGTTCATGGGCTCCTTGGAATTCCGGTGTTCTTGAAATATGCTTATCCGTCAATGGAGAAGTTAGACAGTTAGCAACTACTGACCTCATGGTTCATGATGTAGAGTCTTTGTTAAATCACCTGACAGACTGGTATGATCTCTCTCCTGGAGACTATGTCTGGACTGGAACTCCTAAGGGCGTCGGACGAATGTTTGTTGGTGACGAAGTTAAGGCTTGGATGAAAGACTCTCAGGGTAATATCATAAGTCAACTTAATGCAACCTGCATCAATTAATTCTTGTTAATTGCATATCTGTTAGTTGTCTTAACACTTCTAAAGCTGGTGAAGGCTCCAATCCGTCTAATATTTTATGTGCTTCTGAATGATAACTCATCGCCCTATCCATTGCATAATCAATGGAACCATTTTCTTCCAATTCCTTAACTGCTGCTTCTAGATCATTATCGGAACATTCACCCTTTCCATAGACTTTAGAAAATGCTGGTAGTTTCTTATCGCTATTCAAGGCATGTATAGCAATTAGTGTCTTTTTACCTTGAACAACATCCGATCCTGCCGGTTTCCCTAGAGTCTCTGTATCTCCTGTAATATCTATTAGGTCATCCATTAATTGAAAACATAGTCCCAATTTGAGTCCCCATTCTGCCATATTTCCGACAACCTGGGAGTTGGCACCTGCAAGTTTGGCTCCTGTCTCAGCACATGTTTCAAACATTGCACTTGTTTTTCCTGCAATCATTGCAATATACTCTTCTTCAGTAACATAGTCTCTCTGTTCAAAATCAAAATCTTCTTGTTGGCCTTCTGCTACTTTCCTCACCATTTCTCCAATTGATTGTACTAAAAATTTCAAATTCTCAGGACTTATCTCTTCAGAATCTGCTAATATCTCGAATCCGACAGCTAACATAGCATCTCCTGCATTAATCGCTGTTGCATCATCATATTCTATGTGGACTGCATTCAAACCTCTTCTTATTGGGTCTTGATCCATGATGTCGTCATGCACTAGTGTGAAATTATGAATTATTTCTATACTAGAACCAAGTGTGTAGTGGCCATCATGTGCTGTGCCTGTTGCTTCTCCTACTAGTCTAGGGAGAATGGCTCTGTATCTTTTCCCACCACCAGTAAAAAGATGAGTCATCGCGCCGTGCAATCTACTCTGTTTCATTTTACTCATAGAGGACATTATTTCCTTCTCAACGATGTCTTTGTGTTTACTCAATGCCTTTCTCAAATCTCCACCTGTTGATGAATCTGTTACTAAAGATAACCTTCCACAGTTAATTATTTCTTGATTATTTGATTTGACTAAGGCCTCCATATCTGGATAATGAGGTTCTATGAAGTGCTTCCATATCATTCTAAACCATGGTGCGACAACTTCTCCTTCCCATTCATTTTTTCCCTCTAACATCTCTATCAATTCTTCATGATTGAGCCATTTCGCTTCCTTTATTTCATTTTCATTGATATTTAATTCTGTATTTGCTCTGACGACTAAAACATGATCAATCTCATGTTCAATCCATTCTTCATCCCACCTGCAACTATACTCGAATCTCCCAAGATGATTATATTCCCATGTTTCTGAAACTTCTATTGGAATCCCTAGTTCTTGCAGCATTTTTCTCTTACTAGCGTGCACCACTCCATTTTTTGCATCTCCATTCTCGAACTCAATATCTAGTGGATGGCTACAACAACTATTTGCCCAAATTCCTGGGAATGTGATCTTCTCCTCAGCTCTTTGTTGCATAAGTAACCGATTCTCTGAGTCAAAAATAAGAACACTAAATGCTCTATGTCTAATTCCTGCCCCTCTATGACACTCAATCTTACTGGCTGAACTAATGGTGTTATCTTCAGAATCTACCACTAAACACATTTCTTCCATCATCTCTAGTTGTGATGAATCTAACTTGCTCAGACTACTATCTTGAGTCTCTTCTGACATATGTCTCATATCTCCGAGAAGGTCACATATAATAGATGCTTCATTAAATCACTTTGGTGCCAATAGTATTACCTGTTTTAATGAGTTCTTGTATCCTTTCAGGTTTTCTTCCATCTAACATCCAAACATTTTCTATCTTCTTACATATTATACTGGCACTTTCAGCCTTCAGAAAGATACCGCCTGTTACATCTTGTGTTTTTTTATGTAGTCCTCTAATTTCTTGTTCTTCTGACCAGACTGGTATTAATTCAGAACCTTCTTGACTAGGGGGTTTTGTCATCAGTCCTTCTGTATCTCCTAGCAGAAATATACAGTGAGTGACACCCTCAACCTCATTACAAATCCTAACCATTAAGTCATCTCCTGATAGTATGCCAAATTCTCTTTTGTCTCGGACATTAACAACATCTCCGAAAGTGACATGGACAGTTTTCCCCCTATTTTCTTCAAATCTTCTAATATCTCCATTGAAGTTAAAACCCAAACCATTGGCCCACTCTGAAGGTGGATGTGAAATACTTTTTACTCCATAATTTTCTAAACAATCCAATACATACTTATTCAACTCTAACATATCTCTTCTGACTTTCTTTACAGCTAGTCTCTGCTCATCTATGATTTCTTCTTCCAAACCTTCAGCTAATCTCCATTTTTTTGCCTCTAAATGGCCGAAAGAACCTGCACCATGAACTAATATTACTGAATTTCCTGATTCTATGACTTCAGCCAAAATTTTACAAACAGTTTGGATACTTTCCATTCTTACTTTCTTCATTTGAGTTTTATCTGTGATTAATCCTCCTCCGAGTTTTATCACGATTTTACTATTGCTCAAAGAAGAACCCCGTCCTCCTCGACTCGTCTTAGGCATATTGCTGTATTCATATCTGACTCTGCTGAGACTCTAAACGATGGGTTCATTTCAGATAGGATATTCGCAAGATTATGCCTGAGCAATCCGATATTGAGAAATTCCAAAGATGGCTTCAATCACAATTGGATGATGTCAAGTCAATTGAAGATGCAGAAGAAAGAGAAAGACGCCAAATTCAAATTGAATCAGCAATACAAGAAACTATTAATTTCCGCAACCTAATTTCTTTAGTAAAAGATATTGCACCCCCATTTATTGAGAGGGAGACTTCGGTCAGGGTTGTCTCTGATGAAGAGGTAGTCAAGGAGTCATCAGGTGCATTTTGTTCTTCTTGTGAAAAACCCATAACTCCAGAACTTGATTTCTGTATAAATTGTGGGGAGTTTCTCTAAATTACTCTTCTTCGTCCCATCTTGCTCTTGCTACTTCGTATTCTGGGTTGTCATTATCTATTACAGTAAGATATTTTGGCTCAACAGATTCTACAAGATAAACTGTAACACCTGCATGCCATATGGTTTCTCCATCAGCACACATTCTTGCAGTGTCTACTTCTAATATCGTAGGTAAACTATAGTGCACCTTTCCAGCTTCTGCTGCAGACCTGATGCTTGAAGATAAGTGTACATGTGCTCTTCCGCTTGGGCTTATGCCAACTTCAAGCAAATTCTCTGACTCGTCTGGATTACACGGGTAGAACAGTGAAGTAGGGATATTTTCTGTTGGTAAATCTAGTTCAATTTCTAGTGTATGTCCGTATGTAGCTCTAATCATATTTCCTCGAACTTCGTATCTTCCTTTCCCATCTGTCTCTGAAACCGCTCTAAAGTGATGAGGTCTTAGCCAATGATATCTTCTTTCATCATTTTTCTTGAATCTCTTAATTATATCTTTTACATCAACCCATCCATTTATGTCCATTTCTAGGTCAAATTTTTCGGGCGCGTGCCTCAGGATCAATGCCAACCTTCTTGCTAGGCTGTCTCTTTCTCTTGATCTAAGTATGAATTTACCTTCTTCATTGCATGCTGGGCATAGGTTGTCATCGGAGTAATATCCGTGTCTTGAACACTCTCTAATCATATTATCAAGTGCTTCGAGTTTAATTTCTTTCAAGAACCTCACGGTGGATATAGTCTGTTTCCATAACCATTTTCTTTGCCAATTATTATGTTGTATGGCTCTTCCCGAAGTACATGAAGGCAGTAATTGTTGATTGGCTCCGCTCTCCTTTCCATAGAGCTCATAAGGGTAAATTAGCAGAAATTCGACCCGATGAACTTGCAGGACAAGTCATTAGAGAGTTGATGCAGAGGAATAACATCTCGGGATCAATGATTGATGACTTAATTCTTGGATGTGCCTACCCTGAAGGGGAGCAAGGGTACAACTTAGGACGTCTGTTAACTTTCCTTGGTGACCTTCCTGCGTCCGTTCCCGGTGCAACAATTAACAGACTTTGTGGTTCATCAATGCAGGCAATTCTTTCAGCCTCTGCTCATATAGAAGTTGGTTGGGCTGATTGCATCTTAGTCGGTGGAGTTGAGTCTATGAGTAGAGTCAAAAGGCGCGGTTTCAATTGGAGCCCTTCTCCTGAATTAGAAAGTAAATTTCCTGATGCTTACATCAGTATGGGGATCACAGCCGAAAATGTCGCTAGAGATTGGGGACAAACACGTATTGAGCACGAAGAATTCGCCCTCCATTCTCATCTGAAGGCAGCCAATGCTCAATCAAATGGATGGTTGGCTGAAGAAATTACAAGCATAATTGTTGGAGATGAATTGGTTAGTCTAGATGGTTGTATTCGCGGTAATACTTCATTAGAATCTATGGCCAAATTAAATCCAGCATTTGGCGAAAACGGTATAGTCACGGCAGCCACATCTTCGCCTTTAACCGACGGAGCCGTTTTTATGCTTGTATGTAGTGAAGAGTTCGCTGCTAAAAATAACTTAAATCCAATTGCAAGAATTGTTGCAGGAGCAGTAACTGGTTGTCCTCCAGATATTATGGGTATTGGCCCAATTGAAGCTACTAAGAAAGTACTAAGTAGAGCAAATTGGGAAGTTCATGATGTTGATATTTTTGAATTGAATGAAGCATTTTCTAGTCAAAGTTTAGCTGTCATGAAGGATTTAGGAATAAATCCCCAATCTGTCAATCTACATGGTGGTGCGTTGGCCATAGGACACCCTTTGGGTGCATCAGGTGCGCGTATTACTGGCAAAGCTGCTAGTTTACTAGAATTTACTAACTCAAAGCGTGCTGTGGCTACTATGTGTATTGGTGGCGGCATGGGGATAGCAATAGCACTAGAAAACTACAATCTTTAATTTACCAAGTTTCCATTACAATTTGGACATTTATCGTCTTCTGATAATTTACTAGGTATAACTGCAAGTAGTGTCGAACATGAGGGGCATGTCGCTAAAACTTCTTCTTCTTCCAATTGATTCATTAATTGAATATTATTTTCTTTCTTTTCTCTATACCAGTTTCTATATATTGGATTTCTTATTGTCTTAATTCTTCTAAATGTTGAGAATGATAAGAGTAAAAGTAAGAGTCCTAAAATTATGTCGCTATCTTCACCACTTGCAAGATCTTGTAAACCAACTAGTAAGAATATTATTGATAATATTATTAGTATTATTATTCCTGCCTTATCACCATTTTTTCTTTTATTCTTGAAAGAAACAACTCCAAATATAGGCGGGAGAATAATTAATGAAAAATAATAGGGCAAAGAAACTAAAAGTTCTGAAACAATGAAAACACCTAATATGAGGTCTACAATCATAAATCTGTACAGGTGCCTATGAAGATCTTCCATCACCTTATTCGACATCCAAAGCACCCTCTCTGTCTGTCCACTGTTGCGACGAACTCATGAATGCTCCCCCTCTGCGAGGTGTGTGAACAAAGACACAGGAGTTCAGATTCTCAGTTCTAGTCTTAAGGACAAGAAGGTACTTCTTATAGTCTCAGGAGGCATTGCTGCTGTTGAATCAGTTAGACTTTCTAGAGAGCTTCGTCGGCATCAAGCACAATTGACAATAATGATGTCTAGGGAAGCAGAAAAAATCATTTCTCCTCTTGCGCTTTCTTGGGCTTCTGGCGAGGATATACTTACTGATTGGAATCCTGAAATGAAACAATTAGACGATTATGATACTATTCTTGTAGCGCCTGCCACGAGAAATACAATCTCAAAGCATATTCATGGTATAATGGACTCTCCTATAATGATGGCACTTTCAGCTGCTCGAGGCAACAATACTCCCATTATTTTTGTTCCATCGATGCATCAAGATTTATTTGATGATCCAGTGACTGGTGAACTTATTGAAAAAATCTATGAAGAGGGAAGTCATTGTATTATCGATTCAGAAAAAGAGGGTCGAAGGAAACAACCGTCTCCTATAGAAATTGTTTCAAGAGTTGCTAATATTTCTAATTCTAGTTTACCCAATAGGAAGAAAATTGCGATTACCCTCGGGGCAACTCGAGCTCCTATTGATTCAGTCAGAGCTATACAAAATGCGTCTTCTGGGAAAACAGGATGGGCTATAGCAGAGCATTTTTTTATGAAAGGTCATGATGTTCATTGTATTGCTGGAAAAACATCTTCCTCTTCTACATTTAATCTACCTAATGTTGTTCGTTCTGGGTCTCCTGAAGAAATGTTGAATCAATCTCTTAATTTAGCACAAAACTCCCAAAAACCCGATGTATGGATACATGCAGCAGCCGTATTGGACTATTCTATGGAAGCAGAAGACGGCAAGCGTCCAAGTGGTCAAGAAAGTTGGAATATAGAACTTAAACCGACTCTGAAACATATATCTGAATTATCAGAATATGTAGGTGGATGTATTAGAATTGGTTTCAAACTAGAAACCAATGTATCTGAGGATCAATTAATCCAGAAATCACTTGATCAGATATTGAAATATGATGTTGATGCTGTTGTTGCGAATTTATTAGAACAAATTGGAAATCCAAAATTCCCAAGAGCTAGATTAGTAATTCCTGATGGTAGTTTTGTCGTACTACAGACCGAGTCTGATTTGTGTGAAGAATTAGAAAAATTCATTTCTAGATAAGTTCTATCAGCGGCACATTGAAGGATAATCTAAGGCGGCACCTAATTATGGGTAAGCATGGCAAGGCCAAGCGAGGTATTCCTCCAAAAGCAGATTTTAATGCTTGGTATCCTGCAATTGTAGAGATTTCGGATCTAGTCGACAAGAGATATCCTATCAAAGGAATGGATGTTTGGAAACCATATGGTTTGTCTACCATGCGTCTCATTGATGGCCTAACTAGAAAAGAAATGGAAGAATCAGGGCATCAAGAATATAATTTCCCACTTTTAGTTCCGGAAGATCTTCTTGAGAAAGAAAATCAACTTGTTTCCCGTCTGAAAGCTGCTAGAGAATTAGGTGTTGATCCATCGGAACTTAGAATGGAAGAAGAAGATTCAGGATTTAAGAAAGAAGTTTATTGGGTGACAAAAGGAGGGGAAAATGAATTAGATATGCCTATGTTCCTAAGGCCTACTTCTGAGACTCCAATGTACACTATGTTCTCTCTTTGGGTAAGGAGTCATGCTGATTTACCTCTCAAAACGTTCCAAATTGTTAACACGTTCCGTTATGAGACTAAACAAACACGTTCTTTTATCCGAGTTCGAGAAATACATTTCTTTGAGGCACATACAGTACACAAAGACGAAGATGGAGCAACTAGGCAAATTGAACAGGATGCAGAGATTGTTCAAAGATTAATGCGATCTTTATGTTTACCAGTCCTAGTTTCTAAAAGACCTGTTTGGGATACTTTTCCTGGCGCTTGGTACACTACAGCCGTTGATGCAGTAATGCCAAACGGCCGCACTTTACAAATTGCTACCTATCATCATTACAGAGATCAGTGGGCTCAAGCCTTCGATCTCAATTATGAAGACTCCGAAGGGAAAATTCAGAATTGTCACCAAACTACATTTGGAATGTCTGAAAGGTTACTTGGAGCAGTTGTCGGTATGCATGGTGATGATTCCGGTCTTATTTTACCCCCATCAATTTCTCCATATCAAATAATTTTAATGCCTATCGCGGCTCATATTAATGAAGATGTTTTACCAAGGATAAGAGATCTAGCCAACGAATTAAAGACATCTAATTTCAGAGTCTATGTCGATGATAGAGATATTAGGCCTGGTGGAAAGCATTATGATTGGGAAATTAAAGGTGCTCCAATAAGGTTGGAATTAGGCCCTAGGGATTTAGTAGAAAATAAATGCGTATTATCTCTTAGAACTGGAGGTAAAATCGATGTCAGTTTAGAGAATATATCTCAGACTATTAGTAAATATCTTGATGAGATTTCCGAGAATCTTCTGAATCGTTCTTCAATGAATATGAAAGATTTGGTTCAGAAATTCCCTGGAATTAATTTGTCTAAATCTGGGTGGGTGCTTAATTCACCTATTGAGGATGGAATCGTATATGAATTAGCATTTGATGGTAATGATGCAGACGCAGAAGTTTTAGAAAAAGTTACAGGATTAACTTTGCTTGGTGATTGTGTAGAACCTTATTCTGAACCAGTTCCATGCGCTGTATCTGGTAAATTGACTACAAGGAAGCAGCATCTTGCTCGAATGTATTGATTATTTCTTCTTCGTCAATCCGAATAATGACATGAATGTAAATATCATCAATAACATTCCATCAATAATTTCTCCTTCTCCAGCTGGTTCCCATGCTTCTAAGTCTTCATAATTCATAATCTCACTTATTTTTAATTTAGGATTATCTTCACAAAGTTTTGTATTTTCTATTGTACTCATTGTTTTCATTTCTGAATCTGGGTAGTGGCCGCTCACTGTATCTATTTCTGTTCTGTTAACATCCAATAGTGAAGATGAATAGGCATATGGCTCTATTTGTACATTCACAGCGGTTGAATGAGAAAATGACTCTCCATTGGCAGTAAACATCATTTCAGATGTTTCTACTAATTCCTGTGATCCATTCTGTGATATATCCCATTTTATAATATACTGGTTATCGATTGTAGTATTTGTCACTGTCCAAAATATTGTCATGGTATTGCCATTAACTTGGTGTATAGCTGTAAATTCTATTTCCCCCTTCGGTTCTTGATCTTCACATAAATCTACTATTGAGTTTATACCAACTACGATATTTGAACTAACTAGAATTAATCCAATTATTCCTATTAAGAGTATAAAGACTCTCCTTTTTTTCTTTTTATCTTTGGTATCACTTGGGCTGTCTTCTAACTTCTTTTCTGATTTTGGTAGTATGACATCATGAGTAAACTCATTGTTGGCTAATGGTTCTAATTCTTCCTCAACTTCTTTGGGTGTACTTATCCCAATTTCATCTAATGCTTCTCTGCCGTATATTCTTTCAGCCAATTTGTAATACTCTTTGTAAGTCTCCAATTCTGAAGGGTCCATTGAACCATCAAGAAGTTCTCTGAGTCTTTCGGCCTCATTCATTAATTTCGTTTCGAGAATCACTCCTTCATGAATGAAACCCAAGAAAGCATCCTCTTTTGTTGTTTATTTACGCTTTATCGCTGCATGCGATGCTTGAATGATTGCATTATAATCGATTCCCATATGTGCCATTAACTCGGAAGTCTGCCCGCTTTCGCCGAATCTATCATCAACCCCCACCATTTCTAACGGTGTTGGAATATTTTTTGACAGATATTCTGCTACTCCACCACCCAAGCCACCTATTTTAGAGTGGTCTTCAACGGTAACTATACATCCACATTTTTTAGCAAGTTTCTCAATTATTTTTCCATCAAGTGGTTTTATCGTATGCATATCTACTACGCTGACACTTATTCCTTCTTCTGATAATTTTTCAGCAGCGATTTTTGCTTCATTAACCATGACTCCGCATGCTATTATGGCAACATCTTTACCTTCTTTAATCAGGCTTCCTTTACCTATTCTAAGTTCTGAGACATTGTTTTCATCGTATACTCTAGGGACTTTATTTCTCGCAGTACGCGTGTATGATGGTTTATCGTGATTTAATAGTTGTATAGTTAATTCTTCTGCAGAGAGATCGTCACAAGGGTGCATCACAGTCATATTAGGTATCGTCCGATATATGGCTAAGTCTTCTATTGATTGTGCACTGCTTCCATCTGTTCCTGTATGTATTCCACCATGACTTCCACAAATATGCACTACTAAACCGGGTCTCGCAATACCATTTCTCACTTGTTCAAAAGCTCTTTCAGTGAATATGGCAAATGTGCTTGCAAAAGGAATTTTTCCAGACGCTGCCATTCCTGCAGACACCAGCATCATATTTTGTTCAGCGATTCCTAGAGAAACAGTTCTTTCTGGGTTCTCTGCCCTGAATAAACAAGACTTTGTTGATTTCCCTAAATCTGCTTCAAGAACAACAACCCGTGGGTCAGAAGCTAATTTTAACAATGCTGAACCATAACCATCTCGTGAAGCTCCTCCTTTTGATGGAGCGCTCATGATAATTCCTCCAGAGCAATAACTAATTCTTCATCGCTAGGTGCCTTACCATGAAACGAGGGATTATTTTCCATATAAGAAACCCCTTTTCCTTTGATGGTATGTGCGACAATTGCACACGGCTCATTTTGATTTTCAGTCGCTTGTTTGACAGCATCTACAATTTCTTTCATGTTGTGTCCATCAATTTCTACTACCTTCCAACCAAATGACTCAAACTTAGATCCAATGTCTCCAATCTCCATTTGAACATTCATAAAATCATCATTTTGTATTCTATTCCTATCAATTACAACATTCAAATTCCCAACATTATGAAAATCAGCGGCCATTGCTGCTTCCCAAATTTGACCTTCTTGAGTTTCTCCATCTCCTATCATAACCCAGATGTTCCTCTCACTAGCATCCATCTTGGCAGCCATGGCACATCCTAAGCCAAATGAAAGACCCATACCTAAACTTCCAGCAGAGAAATCTACTCCTTCAGTCCACTTCATGTCTACATGCCCTTGACAGGTTGAACCAAGTGTTCTGAAAGTATCAATATCATCTTTCGTAATAACGCCTAGCTGATGTAGCATGGAATAAACAGCCGGACTAGCATGACCCTTACTCATGATGAATCTATCTCTATCATCCCAATTCGGGTCATTAGGGTTGAAACGAAATTCAGTTCCATATAGTCCTACTATGAAGTCTATAGCTGATAGTGACCCTCCCGGATGCCCAGCTCCTGCTTTATGTACCATTTCGACAATGTCAATACGGCATTTCCTTGCAATTTCCATTAATTGTGATTCACTTAGGCTAATATTAGCACCTCACTTGCACCCCTGTCATTGAAATTGGCTATTGATGGTTTGCAGTGCTTTAACTCCTATTGTCCAATACATTGGTTGATATTTGACAAGCATTACCCAGTGCTCGGAGTTATCATGACTGATGTGCTGTTATCGGGGAATTCCGATTGGAGAAAAGTACTCAAAACACTCTCCTTGCCCATTTCAGTTACCAAAGATCCACTTTTGCTAGGATGCTACAACTCTATTGTCGAAGGCGGACATATCGATATTGATAAAGGAGTAGAACTTTTTGAATCTAGCAACATATCTGGAATTTCTGCGTTAGCCAATTTAATCAAAAAATCACGCTTTGGAAATAATGTATATTTCAATGATAATTTGCATGTGAATACAACAAACATCTGTGTTCTTGCATGTAGATTTTGTGCCTTCAGAAAAGGTCCTCGACATAATGATGCTTACGCCTTAACTGTTGATGAATATCTGCACCGTATAGAACCATTTAGTGAAATAATCGATGAAGTACACTCAGTTGGGGGGCTGCATCCTGATTGGACAGTAAGTTATTATGAAGATTTGTATAGTTCTGCTAAAGCTGCTTATCCTAATATTCACATTAAATCTTTAACTGCTGTAGAAATCAAACATATATCCATCCGTAGTGGTATATCTGTTAAAGAAACTCTTTCACGTTTGAAAACAGCAGGTCTGGATTCTCTACCTGGTGGTGGAGCAGAAATATTAGTTGATTCTGTGCGCGATAGGATATGTCGGGGTAAGGAATCATCTTCTGAGTATCTTCAGATCCATGACACTGCTCACAATTTAGGCATTAAAACAAATTGTACTATGTTGTTTGGAACCGTTGAGACAGTTAGAGAAAGAGCCATACATCTTTCTAAACTTCGGACTCAGCAGGAAAAGAGTAAAGGTTTCCAATGTTTTGTTCCTTATCCTTTTTTACCTGACAAGACCAGACTTCCAGAGGCTCAACTTGCTTCTATGAATGAAATAATAAGGGTCATTGCAATTTCTAGAATTATGCTTGATAATATCCCTCATATCAAGGCTTATCGTATGAATATAGGTAGTCATGTGGCCTCTATTGCCTTACATTCCGGCGCTGATGATATAGATGGGACTGTTAACCATGAAGAAATCATGCATGAGGCAGGCAGCTCTGCTAGATTAGATTCAGATACTGATGAACTTGCTAGGTTAATTGAAGATACTGGTTCTATTCCTGTGAAAAGAAATACTATTTATACAGATTTCACTAGATATAGAAGAAAACCTGATGATGGCGGAAGAAATCTTCCTGTTGCCCAATTAGTATAGTGTGATAATATGTCTTGGGAATCGGTACTTGGTCGTGTTGCTTTCGCTAATTGTGACCCTATATTCGATGGTTTAGAGGATAATTGGAAGATTCTCCCAGCTCCACCTGCTTGGTTGACTGGACATCTTCTGAGGAAAGATTGCTTGACAGCACCTATACCTGCTGCAGACTATGCTAAACACTCGGACGAACTAATCTTACTTCCTGATTTGGGAATTGTGAGTAAAGGTGATGTTGGTTCTGTAATCCTTTTTGGGTCTCGTCCTATTAATCAAATGCGAGATATTGCTCTCCCCTCAGATTCATCTACTTCACGAGCTTTACTTCAATGGGTATTGAAATTGAAGAACTTAGACCCTAAGTTTGATGAGACAGGTCCTAATCTTGTTGCAATGCTTGAAAAATGTGATGGAGCATTATTAATTGGCGATAGAGCTTTAATTGCAGCTAAAGAACATCCCGATTTGGTACGACTTGATCTTGGTGCGGAATGGACAAAAATCACCGGATTCCCTATGGTATTCGGTGTTTTTGCGGCTCGCAAGGATTCTCCTATTCCTAAGTTAAACAAGGCTAGGGTCGACATGATCAATCAATACAATTTGTTCCTTACAGATGATTCTTGGCATCAACAAGTAGTTTCTCGAACATCTTCCAAACTTGGATTCCCTGAGTCTAGAATATCTAACTACTTTTCTTCTGAGGTTCAAAATAAACTTGATGAAGAAGCCAAAGA
>Ga0066836_10000050_pt1 | contig 42254 bp, 49 predicted proteins | sample ETNtaG_18_FD_71568 | JGI IMG/M metagenome (GOLD analysis project Ga0066836, IMG submission 71568) | Marine microbial and viral communities from oxygen minimum zone, Eastern Pacific Ocean - ETNP201302SV91 | ecosystem: Environmental > Aquatic > Marine > Oceanic | place: Pacific Ocean: Eastern... | reverse complement strand
TCTATAGTTAAGCTAAAGCCTTCTTCGACTAAAGGAAGCTATTTTAAAAGTATATCTATTTCTAGTACAATGAGTAGCTCTATTATAATTGATAAATCAAGTGTTAATAAATTATAATATGAAAAAAGAGGATAAAATATTAGTAGTTGAAAATTTGTCTAAGAAATTTGATGAGAATAATATATTTTATATTACTGATGCTTCAGGTCTCACAGTTTCTCAAGTAAATCAATTTAGAGAAAAATGTTTTAAAAAAGACGTTGAATATAAGGTTGTTAAAAACTCTTTTATAAAAAAAGCTTTAGAAAATAATGAAAATGATTTTTCACCATTAATTAATAAAGATGTTCTTTCTGGTTTTTCTGGTATACTATTTTCTAAGTTAAGTCCTAGTGAGCCAGCTAAAATCTTAAAAGATTTTAGAGAAATTACTGGAGAAGATTATTTAAAGTTAAAAGCAGCTTCTATAGATTTAGAATTTTATATAGGAGATGAGAATTTAAATTCTTTAAGTAAGTTAAAGAGTAAAAATGAGTTGATTGGCAGTATAATTACATTATTAAAATCACCAATTAAAAATGTTATAAGCTCTTTAAAAGGTGCAGAAAGTAAACTTTCTGGAGTTATTAAACAATTAGAAAAAAAAATTAAATAAAAACTAAAATTATAATAAAATGGCAGATATAAAATCATTAGCTGAAAAACTTGTTAATTTATCAGTAAAGGATGTGAATGAATTAGCAAATATTTTAAAAGATGAATATGGTATTGAACCTGCAGCTGCAGCTGTAGTTTCAACAGCATCGGCATCTGGTGGTACAGATTCTTCTGATGCAACTGAAGAAAAGTCAAATTTTGATATAGTATTAAAATCGGCTGGAGCTTCTAAATTAGCAATTGTAAAGCTAGTAAAAGAAATTTCTGGTTTAGGATTGAAAGATGCAAAGGACTTAGTTGATGCTGCTCCTAAAGCGGTTAAAGAAGGTGTTGCTAAAGATGAAGCAGAAACAGCAAAGAAACAATTAGAGGAAGCTGGCGCAGAGGTTGAGCTAAAATAATAGCTTAATTTTTTACTAATATTTTTTTTTGATTTAAACATATATACTATTGAAAAATAATAATACTTCAAAAAGAGTTGATTTTTCTAAAATTAGAAGAATACTTGATTATCCTGATTTTCTTGATGTTCAATTACAGTCTTATAAAGATTTTTTTCAATTAGAAACAGCTCCTGAAAACAGAACTCATGAAGGTCTTTATAGAGTTTTTATGGATAATTTTCCTATTTCTGATTCTCGAGAAAATTTTATTTTAGAATTTGTAGATTATACAGTTGATCCACCAAAATATAATGTTAATGAATGTGTTGATAGAGGATTAACTTATTCTTTACCTTTAAAAGCAAAATTAAGGTTAATATGTAATGATGAGGATAATGATGATTTTGAAACAATAGAACAAGAAGTTTTTTTAGGAAACATTCCTTATATGACTTTGAAAGGATCATTTGTTATAAATGGTGCTGAAAGGGTTGTTGTATCTCAACTTCATAGATCTCCTGGAGTATTTTTTGCTCAAAGTAAACACACGAATGGAACACCATTATATTCTGCTAGAATTATTCCATTCAGAGGTTCTTGGATTGAATTTGCTACTGATGTAAATAATATTATGTACGCTTATATAGATCGTAAAAAGAAATTTCCAATTACTACTTTATTAAGAGCAATTGGTTATGGTACAGATAAAGATATCTTAGATATATTTAATTTATCAGAAGAAGTAATAGTTTCAAAGTCAAATTTAAAACCTATTATAGGTAGGAAACTAGCTGCAAGGGTTTTAAGGACTTGGATTGAAGATTTTGTAGATGAGGATACAGGTGAATTAATATCTGTTGATAGAAACGAGGTAATTTTAGAGAGAGATCATGAAATAGAAAAGGAAGATATACAAACCATTATTGATTCTGAGTCAAATTCAATAATTATTCATAGGGAGGATGTTAATATTGCCGAATATATGACAATTTTTAACACACTAAAAAAAGATAGCTCAAACTCAGAAAAAGAAGCATTAGAAGAAATTTATAGACAATTAAGAAATTCTGAGGCACCTGATGAAGAAACCGCAAGAGATATTATTCAAAATTTATTTTTTAGTGATAAAAGGTATGATTTGGGAGAGGTAGGTAGATATAGAATAAATAAAAAATTAGGTATAAATGAAGATTTTGAAACTAGGGTTTTAACTAAAGATGATATAATTCTAATTGTTAAATATTTGATAACATTAATTAATGCTAAAGCTGTAGTAGACGATATTGATCATTTGAGCAACAGAAGAGTTAGAACTGTTGGTGAACAACTTTATTCTCAATTTGGTGTGGGATTAGCTAGAATGTCTAGGACAATTAAAGAGAGAATGAATGTTAGAGATAATGAAGATTTTAAACCGGTAGATTTAATTAATGCTAGAACTCTTACGTCGGTTATTAATTCATTTTTTGGTACAAATCAATTATCTCAGTTTATGGATCAAACAAATCCATTAGCTGAAATAACTCATAAAAGAAGAATGTCGGCTTTAGGTCCGGGTGGATTATCGAGAGAAAGAGCTGGTTTTGAAGTTAGAGATGTTCATTACACTCATTACGGAAGATTATGTACTATTGAAACTCCTGAAGGTCCAAATATAGGATTAATTTCATCTTTATGCGTTCATGCTAAGGTTAATAATATGGGTTTTATTGAGACACCATATAGGAAAGTTAATAAAGGTAAAGTGGACATGTCTGGAAAAGCCTTTTATTTGACAGCTGAGGATGAAGATGACTCATACATAGCTCAAGCTAATGCTGATTTAAAGAAATCTGGTCATTTTAAAAATAACTTAGTTAAAACTAGATATGAGGGAGATTTCCCATTAGTTAAGGGTCAAGAGATTAAATATATGGATGTTGCACCTAATCAAATTGTTTCTGTTGCGGCTTCCTTGATTCCTTTTTTGGAGCATGATGATGCAAATAGAGCTCTGATGGGTTCAAATATGATGAGACAAGCAGTTCCTTTAATGAGACCTGAAGCACCTATTGTTGGAACTGGCATTGAATCTAGAGTAGCTAGAGATTCAAGGTCAACAATTGTTGCAGAAGGAAAAGGTAAAGTTACTTATGTGGATTCTCATAAAATTGAAATAGTTTATGACTTGAATAAAGATGAAAAACTTGTTTCTTTTGATGATGATGATAATAGAAAAACTTATGATTTGGTAAAATTCAGAAGATCAAATCAAGATACTTGTGTTAATATTTCTCCAATTGTTAAAATTGGAGACAAAGTTTCTAAAGGTCAAGTTTTATGTCAAGGATTTGGTACAGAGAATGGAGAACTAGCTTTAGGAAGAAATTTAAAAGTAGCATTTATGCCATGGCAGGGATATAATTTTGAAGATGCTATTGTTATTTCTGAAAAAGTTGTGAAGGATGATATTTTTACCTCACTACATATTGAAGAATTTAAATTAGAAGTTAGGGATACTAAAAGAGGACAAGAAGAATTTACTCCTGAATTACCAAATGTAGGTGATGAAGCAGTAAAGAGTTTGGATGAAAATGGGATAGTAGTTGAGGGGTCACATGTTATAGAAGGTGATATCCTTATAGGAAAAATAACTCCAAAAGGAGAAAGTGATCCTACTCCTGAAGAGAGGTTACTAAGAGCAATTTTTGGTGATAAAGCTGGAGATGTAAAAGATGCTTCACTAAAAGGCCCTCCATCTTTGAATGGAGTTGTTGTTGGTAGTAAAATATTTTCAAGACAAAAAAGAGATAAAGAATCTAAAAAATTAATAAAAAAAGATTTAGAAGAATTAAAAAAGAATTATAGTAAATCATTAAATGATTTAAAAAATAAGTTGATAGGTAAGTTTGAAATTTTATTAAAATCTAAAAAATCTCAAGACATTTATCATAAGTACGGTGATTTAGTTATTAAAAAAGGTACCAATTTTTCTAAAAAAAATATTTCTGAGAAACTTTTTCCAAATGATAACATTTATTATGATAAAACTAGTTTGAATGTTCCAGAAGAGTCTAGTTTACTTAATGATATTGTTTTGGAAAATTGGACTGATGATGATAAAGTAAATGATCTGGTTGCTAAAGCAGTAAAAAACTATATTATTAAAAGGAACGATTTGATATCTGTTTTTAAACGAGAGATTTATTCTTTAGAAGTTGGAGATGAATTAGCTCCAGGAATTGTCCAAATGGCAAAAGTTTTTGTTGCAAAAAAAAGAAAGTTGAAAGTTGGTGATAAGATGGCCGGTAGGCATGGAAATAAAGGGGTTGTAGCAAAAATTGTTAGGGAAGAAGACATGCCTTTCCTTGAAGACGGTTCCTCAGTTGATGTAGTATTAAACCCATTGGGTGTTCCATCGCGAATGAATATAGGTCAATTATATGAAACAGCTTTAGGTTGGGCTGGTTTAGAATTAAATAGAAAATATATGACACCAATATTTGATGGAGCAACAACAGATGAAGTAAGAAAAGAACTTAAGGAAGCTGGTTTATCTGAATTTGGAAGAACCTATTTGTATGATGGTATGTCTGGTAGAAAATTTGATCAACCTGTTACTGTTGGAGTTATTTACATGTTAAAATTAGGTCATTTGGTAGATGATAAAATGCATTCTAGATCCATAGGACCATATTCATTGATTACTCAACAACCTCTTGGAGGTAAAGCGCAGTTTGGTGGTCAAAGATTTGGTGAAATGGAAGTTTGGGCTCTTGAAGCTTTTGGAGCATCTCATATTTTGCAGGAAATTTTAACTATTAAATCTGACGATATTGTTGGTAGATCTCGTGCATATGAAGCTATTGTTAAAGGTGAAAATATGCATAAACCTAATGTGCCGGAATCTTTTAATGTTTTGGTACATGAATTAAGAGGATTATCATTAGAAATAACAATGAAATAAATTTATACTTAAATTTTATGAAAAATTATAAAAATAAAAAACAAATAGATTTCTCAAAGATTATAATTAGTCTTGCTTCTCCAGAGTCAATATTAGAGAGTTCTTATGGGGAGATTACAGTTCCAGAAACAGTGAACTACAGAACATTTAAACCAGAAATGGGAGGATTGTTTTGTGAAAGAATTTTTGGACCTGTAAAGGATTGGGAATGTCATTGTGGTAAATATAAAAGGATTAGATATAAAGGTATTATTTGTGATAGGTGTGGTGTTGAAGTAACTGAAAAAAAAGTTCGAAGAGAAAGAATGGGACATATTGATTTAGTTGTTCCAGTTGCTCATATATGGTACTTTAGGACATTACCTAATAAGATCGGTTATATGCTTGGTATTCCCGCTAAAAAATTGAATCAAATTGTTTATTATGAAAGATATGTTGTTGTTCAATCTGGTATTAAAGAAGAAGATGGAATACAACCTTGTGATCTTTTAACAGAAGAGGAATATCTTAACATTGAAGATACTTTACCAAAAGACAATCATTTATTACCAAATGATGATCCTAAAAAGTTTATTGCAAAAATGGGAGCTGAAGCTATATCTGATCTTTTATCAAAATCTGATTTAGATCAGCTATCTGTTGATCTAAGAACTAAGGCGGCCACTGAAACTTCTCAACAAAGAAAAGCAGAAGCATTAAAAAGATTAAGAGTAGTAGAGGCTTTTAGAGAATCTAAGTTAAATATTGAAAATAGACCTGAATGGATGATAGTTAAATTGATTCCTGTTATTCCACCAGAATTAAGACCTCTGGTTCCTCTTGACGGTGGTAGGTTTGCTACATCTGATTTAAATGATTTATATAGAAGGGTAATTATTAGAAATAATAGATTAAAAAGGTTAATTCAAATTAAAGCTCCTGAGGTCATCTTAAGAAATGAAAAAAGAATGTTACAAGAAGCAGTAGATTCTTTATTTGATAACTCTAGAAGAATTAATGCTGTAAGATCTGAAGGTAATAGATCCTTAAAATCTTTAACAGATATGCTTAAGGGTAAACAAGGTAGGTTTAGACAAAACCTTTTGGGTAAAAGAGTTGACTATTCTGGTAGATCTGTAATTGTTGTTGGTCCTAAACTAAAAATGCATGAGTGTGGTTTACCAAAAGACATGGCTTCTGAACTTTTTAAGCCTTTTATAATTAGAAAACTTATTGAAAGAGGTATTGTGAAAACAGTAAAGTCTGCAAAAAAATTAGTTGATGCTAAAGACCCAGTGATATGGGATATTCTTGAAAATGTTCTTAAAGGGCATCCTATTTTATTGAATAGAGCGCCTACTTTGCATAGGTTAGGCATACAAGCTTTTCAACCTAAACTAATTGAAGGAAAAGCTATTGAGTTACATCCTTTATCTTGTACTGCATTTAATGCTGATTTTGATGGTGATCAAATGGCTGTTCATGTTCCATTGGGTCATGAAGCAATTGTAGAAGCATCTATTTTAATGTTAGGTTCAAATAATATAATAAATCCTGCAAATGGAGCTCCTATAACTGTACCTTCTCAAGATATGGTTTTAGGTCTATATTATGTTACTAAAGGTAGAAAAGATAGTAAAGAATACCCCATAAAAGGAGAGGGTTTAAGATTTTCATCTATTTCTGAGGTTAAAATAGCTCTTGATCAAGATAAATTATCAATAAATGCTTTTATAAATTTGAGAGTTCAGCTAAGATCTGATGCTGGAGAATTTATTACTAAAACTATTGAAACCGTTGCGGGTAGAGTTTTATTTAATGAGTTTATTCCAGAAGAAGTTGGATATGTTGATGAACTTTTGACTAAGAAAAAATTGCAACAAATTATTTCAAATGTTTATAAAATATGTGGAGTATCTAAAACTTCTGAGTTTTTGGATAATATTAAGGAGTTAGGCTTCAGAATGGCCTATAAGGGCGGATTATCAATGGGATTGGGAGATATACAAATTCCAAAAGAGAAATCTACTTTAGTTGAAGAAGCAAAAAAAGAGGTTGCTGAAGTTTGGAATAATTATTATATGGGATTAATTACTGATAATGAGAGATATAATCAGGTAATTGATATTTGGACAAGAGCAAATACAAAATTAACTTCTGGGTTGATGAATGAATTAGAAGATAATTCGCAAGGATTTAATCCGATTTATATGATGATGCATTCAGGTGCAAGAGGGTCTAGAGAACAAATAAGACAATTGGGAGGTATGAGAGGTTTAATGGCTAAACCACAAAAAAATCTTGCTGGATCTGTTGGTGAAATTATCGAAAATCCAATTTTATCAAATTTTAAAGAAGGGCTTGATGTAATAGAATATTTTATTTCTACTCATGGAGCTAGAAAAGGTTTAGCTGATACAGCTTTGAAAACTGCTGATGCTGGATATTTAACCAGAAGATTGGTTGATGTTGCTCAAGATGTTATTGTAAATGAAGAAGATTGTGGTACTTTAAGAGGTGTATATATTTCTTCTCTTAAAGATAATGAAGATATTGTTGAACCTATATCTGAAAGGATATTAGGTAGGGTATCTGTTCATGATGTTTATGATCCAATTTCTAAAAAGCTTTTGGTTGGGTCTGGTGAAGAAATTATAGAATCAATTGCTAGAGAGATTGAAAACACAAATATTAATGGTGTTGAAATCAGATCAGTATTAACTTGTGAAACTGGTCGGGGTGTTTGTGCTAAATGTTATGGTAGAAATCTATCTACAGGGAATTTAACAAATCAAGGCGAAGCTGTTGGTGTAATTGCTGCTCAGTCAATAGGTGAACCTGGAACTCAATTAACCTTAAGAACGTTCCACGTTGGAGGTACCGCTTCAAATATTGCTGTAAATGCAAATATTAGATCTAAGTTTGATGGGACTATTGAATTTGAGAATGTTAGAACAGTTAAAACAAAAGATAATGATAATAAATCGGTAAATATTGTAATGGCAAGAACAGGAGAAATTAGAATTTTAGATTCAAAGAAAAATACTCTAATGTCAAACAATATTCCTTATGGTTCACATCTTAACGTTAAGGAGGGTCAAAAAGTTAAAAAAGATGATATTTTATGCAAATGGGATCCATATAATGCTCTTATTATTTCTGAATTTGATGGAAAAATTGAATTTGAATCAATTGATGAGGGTGTTACATACAAACAAGAGTTTGATGAACAAACTGGCCATAAGGAAAAAATTATTATTGAATGTAAGGATAAAACAAAAAACCCTACAGTAAAAGTTCTTGGCAAGGATGGTGAAAAATCTTACAATGTTCCAGTTGGAGCTCATTTATCTATTAATAATAAAGACAAGGTAAAAGCTGGTCAAATTTTAGTTAAAATTCCTAGAATGATTGGTCAGTCCAGAGATATAACAGGTGGATTACCAAGAGTCACAGAATTATTTGAAGCTAGAAATCCGTCTAACCCTGCGACAGTTAGTGAAATTGATGGTGTTGTTTCTTATGGGGGAATTAAAAGAGGTAATAGAGAGATTTTTATTGAGGCTAAAGACGGTACTAAAAAGAAATATTTAGTTTCATTATCAAAACATATTCTAGTTCAAGATAATGATTTTGTTAAGGCTGGCACTCCACTTTCAGATGGTGCAATAACTCCAGCAGATATTTTATCAATTAAAGGTCCAACGGAAGTTCAAGACTATTTAGTTAATGAAATTCAAGAAGTTTATAGATTACAAGGTGTTAAGATAAACGATAAACATATTGAGGTAATTGTTAGGCAGATGATGCAAAAAGTTATTGTTATAGATTCTGGAGATACCACTTTACTTCAAGATGAAAAAATTGACAAAAGTTATTTTATGAAAATAAATGATGCGATTTTTGAACAAAAAGTTGTTACTGATATTGGTGATTCTAAAAAATTTATTGAGGGACAGTTAATTTCTCAAAGAGAATTGAGGGACGAAAATTCTTTCTTAAGAAGAAATGATAAAAACTTGGTAAAAGTCAGAGAAGCTGAAGCTGCTGTTTCTAAACCAGTATTACAAGGTATTACTCGTGCTTCGTTAGGAACTGAAAGTTTCATTTCTGCTGCATCATTCCAAGAAACCACTAAAGTATTAAGCGAAGCTTCTATTAAAGGAAAAGTGGATCACCTTAAAGGTTTAAAGGAAAATGTAATTGTTGGTCATTTAATTCCTGCTGGAACAGGTTCAAGAGAGTATAATGATTTAATTGTTTATCAGGAGAGAGAGTATAATTCTTTATTAGCAGGAGATACCAAAGAAGAAATTAATGATGATTATGTTGCTGAATTAGATAAAAAATTAGAGAATGACGAAAACAAAAAAAAATCTGATGTTAATAAATAAAAATTTATATTAAATATTTGATATATGAATAATAATAAAGGAAATAGGATTGATATAGAGTTAAATGATAGTATTTCAGAAGGAACTTATGCAAATCTTGCTATGATTGCTCATTCAAGTAGTGAGTTTGTTATGGATTTTATTCAGCTAATGCCTGGGGTGCCAAAAGCAAAAGTTAAATCTAGAATAATAATTACGCCTGAACATGCAAAAAAATTTTCTTCTGCTCTTTTAGATAATATTTCAAAATATGAAAAAAAATATAGTGAAATTAAAGATTTTAATGAAATACCAAAGTTTCCTATTGATTCAGATCCCACTAATGCTTAATAAAACTAATTAATGAAAAACTAAAAAAATTTTGTTTAAGACCTCTTAATTTATATTTTTGCGAATTATTTTAGATATAATTATAATATGCCAACAATACAACAGCTTGTAAGAAAAGGAAGAAAAAAATTAACTTCCAAGTCAAAATCTCCTGCTTTGACTTCATGTCCACAAAGAAGAGGTGTTTGTACAAGGGTTTATACTACTACTCCTAAAAAACCTAATTCAGCTATGAGAAAAGTTGCTAGAGTTAGGTTAACTAATGGAAAAGAGGTTAATGCGTATATACCAGGAGAAGGACACAATTTACAAGAACACTCAATTGTTCTTATTAGAGGTGGTAGAGTTAAGGATCTTCCTGGAGTGAGGTATCATATTATTAGAGGCACACTTGATTCTGCAGGTGTAAATGACAGATTACAAAGGAGATCGAAATATGGTTCTAAAAAACCAAAGGATAAAAAATAATTAAAATGCGAAAATCGAAACCAAAGAAAAGATATTTTTTACCTGACCCTATTTTTAAAGATTCTCTTGTAACGCAATTTGTAAATCATTTAATGTTGAAGGGTAAGAAAAGTATATCTTATTCAATTTTTTATGATTCATTAGAAATTGTTGAAAATAAAACAAAAGAAAAAGGTATAGAAGTTTGGAAGAAAGCTATTGATAATGTAATGCCATCTGTTGAGGTTAAAAGTAGAAGAATTGGAGGAGCGAATTTTCAAGTTCCGATTGAAGTAAGACCATCAAGAAAGATCAGTTTAAGTCAAAAATGGTTAATTAAATATGCAAGGCTTAGAAAAGAAAACTCAATGAAAGAAAGATTAGCAAATGAAATTATTTCTGCCTCAAAAGGAGAGGGTGCTGCAGTAAAGAAAAAAGATGACACTCATAGAATGGCTGAAGCGAATAAAGCATTTTCTCATTTTAGATTTTAAATTAAAAATATGACGGAAATTTCGAATTTAAATTATTTAAGAAATATTGGAATAATGGCTCATATTGATGCAGGAAAGACAACTACAACTGAAAGAATTTTGTATTATACGGGGTTAAGTCATAAAATTGGAGAAGTCCATGATGGAGCAGCTGTAATGGATTGGATGGAACAAGAACAAGAAAGAGGAATTACAATTACCTCTGCTGCTACTACTACATTTTGGAAATATCCATCTCAACAAGGTAATGTTTTACCTAACACAAAAGATTATAGAGTTAATATTATTGATACTCCTGGGCATGTTGATTTTACTGTTGAAGTTGAAAGATCACTCAGAGTTTTAGATGGTGCAGTAGCTTTATTTTGTGCTGTTTCAGGTGTTGAACCTCAATCTGAAACAGTTTGGAGACAAGCTGATAAATATAAAGTACCTAGAATCTGTTTTGTTAACAAAATGGATAGGGCTGGTGCTGATTTTTTGAATGTTGTAAAAGAAATTGAAGAGAAGTTAAATGCTAAACCTGTTCCATTACAAATCCCTATTGGTTCTGAAGAAAATTTTAAGGGAGTTGTTGATTTGTTAACAAGAGAAGCAATAGTTTGGAATGAAGAAGATATGGGAATGACTTATAAAGTTATTGATGTTCCCGATGAGCTAAATGATGTTGTCGATGAATGGAGGCAAAAGTTGGTAGAAAGTGTTGCGGAATATGATGATAATTTATTAGAAAAATTTTTCGATGACCCTGATTCTATTACAAAAGATGAAATGATGAGTGCAATTAGAAAAGCAGTAATAGACATGTCTTTTTCTCCTGTTTTATGTGGCTCTGCATTTAAAAATAAAGGCGTTCAAGCCCTATTAGACTCAGTTTGTTCTTATTTGCCATCGCCCTTAGATTTACCTCCAATTGAAGGAAAAAATCCCGATAATGATAATGTAGAAGTTAGAAAACCGTTAAACGATGAGCCTTTTTCAGCATTAGCTTTTAAAATTGCTACAGATCCTTTTGTTGGTAGATTATGTTTTTTCAGAGTATACTCAGGTAAATTAGATGCTGGATCTTATGTTTTTAATAATAGAAATCAAAAAAGAGAAAGAATTTCTAGATTAATGCAAATGCATTCAAATAAGCAAAATCCAATTGAAAAAGTAGAGGCTGGAGATATATGTGCGGGTGTTGGTTTCAAAGACATAAAAACTGGAGATACTTTAAGTAATGAAAAAAGTAAAATTATTTTAGAATCTATGTCGTTTCCAGATCCTGTTATAGGGTATGCTATTGAACCAAAACAACAAGCTGATGTTGATAAGCTTGGCATGGCTGTTTCTAAATTAATTGAAGAAGATCCTACCTTGGTTGTTGAATCAGATCAGGAAACCGGTCAAACTGTTCTTAAAGGGATGGGTGAATTACATCTCGAAATAATTATTGATAGATTAAAAAGGGAATTTAAAGTAGAAATCAATCAAGGAGCACCACAAGTTGCGTATAAAGAATCACTAAATATTACTATAAAACATCAAGAAGTATATAAAAAACAATCTGGAGGTAGAGGAAAATTTGCTGATATCGTTTTTGAGATTGGGCCTAAAGATGAATCCTATACTGAAAAAGGTCTTCAATTTGTAAATGAAATTGTTGGAGGTAAAATTCCTAGAGAATTTATTCCTGCTATAGAAAAGGGTTTTAAAAATTCCATGGAAAATGGCCCCTTGGCTGGTTATCCAATTGAGAATATGAAAGTTAGATTATATGATGGATCTTTTCATGATGTTGATTCAGATTCATTATCGTTTGAGTTAGCTGCTGGGATTGCTTTTAGACAATCAACAAAAAAAGCGGACCCTTCATTGTTAGAACCTATGATGTCTGTTGAAGTAGTTTCACCAGATGAGTTTACAGGTCCTGTAACAGGAGATCTAAATAAAAGAAGAGGTATTATGAAAGGTATGGATATGAAAGGTAGTGCTCAAATAATCAAAGCAGATGTTCCTTTATCAGAATTATTTGGATATGTAACAGCTTTGAGAACTATAAGTTCAGGAAGAGCTTCTGCCTCTTTAACGTTTTCTCATTATGAGAAAGTACCAAAAAATATTGCAGAAGAAATTATTACTAAAGTAAACGGTTAATTTTAATGGGACAGAAAATTAGAATAAAATTAAAGTCTTTTGATCATAATCTGGTTGATAAAAGTTCAGATAAGATTGTGAAAGCTGTAAAAACTACTGGTGCTGTAATTAGTGGTCCAATTCCTCTTCCTACTCGTAGGGAGGTGTTTACAGTTTTACGTTCACCTCATGTGAATAAAACCTCTAGAGAACAGTTTAAATTATGTACTTATAAGAGACTATTAGATATATATTCTAATAACAGTAAGACTGTTGATGCTTTGATGAAGTTAGAATTGCCAAATGGGGTTGATATTGAAATAAGGGTATAATTCTAGATTTTATTTCGGATTAAATTTAGCTGATAAAAATAGATTTTAATCTTTGAACAAAAAGATGAAATGGTTATCTTTGCACACATTTTACGTGATTTTTATAAACTAATAAAATAAAAATGTCTGGATTAATTGGTAAAAAAATAGGTATGACTAGTCTTTTTGATGATAAGGGTAGAATTAGACCTTGCACAGTTATTAAAGCTGGTCCTTGTACTGTAACTCAAATTAAAGATCAGAATAAAGACGGTTATGATGCAATTCAGTTATCATATGATGATTTAAAAAAAGATAAAATTAATATGCCAATATCTGGCCATTTTAAAAAATCAAATTCTCAACCAAAGAAAAAAACAATTGAATTTAAAAATTTTAGAAATAAAGAACTTAAACTATTAAAGCTTGGAATGGAGTTGAAATTAAATGATATTTTTCGTGTGAATGATTTTTTAGATGTTAAATCAATTTCAAAAGGTAAGGGCTTTCAAGGTGTTGTTAAAAGGCATAATTTTAGTGGGGTTGGTGAAAGTACGCATGGTCAACATAACCGACAAAGAGCACCTGGATCAATTGGTGCTGGTTCAACACCATCAAGAGTATTTAAAGGTATGAGAATGGCTGGAAGAATGGGAGGTAAAAGTATTAAACAACAAAACCTTAAAGTATTAAAAATAAATAAAGATGAAAATCTAGTTTACGTTTTAGGATCTGTTCCTGGTTATAGAAATTCTTATGTTATTTTAGAAAAATAAGTTATGAAAATCAAATTAAAGAAAATAAATGGTAAAAATTCTGGAAAAGAAATAAGTATTCCAGATACTATTTTTAGTATAAAACCAAATGATCATGCTATTTATTTAGATGTAAAAAATCACCTAGCTAACCAAAGACAAGGAACAAGTAAAGTTAAGGAAAGAGGAGAAATTGTGGGTTCAACTAAAAAGATAAAAAAACAAAAAGGTACTGGAACAGCAAGAGCTGGAAGTATTAAGTCTCCATTATTTAAGGGTGGAGGACAAATATTTGGTCCAAAACCAAGAGATTATAAATCTAAAGTTAATAAAAAGTTAAAAATTCTTGCTAGAAAGTCTGCACTCTCATATAAGATTAATGAAAAATCTTTAACTATTTTGGAAAATTTTAAATTTGATAAGATAAAAACAAAAAAATTCATTTCTATTTTAACTGCTCTTTCTATAATTGAAAAAAGATGTCTATTTTTTATTGCTGAAAATGATAAAAATTTGTTGCTTTCTTCTAGAAATGTTAATAATTCTTCTGTTAAGAACATTGCTGATATATCCACTTATGATATAATAAAATCAGATAATTTAATTTTAACTGAAAATTCTCTTGATAAACTAAAATCTATTTTGAATTAGCATGATGAATACTACATTAATAAAACCTTTATTGACTGAAAAAGCATCATCATTTAATGAAAAAGGAAAATTTACTTTTATTGTTAAAAAAGACGCCAATAAAATAGACATTAAAAAGGCTGTTGAGAAAACATATAAAGTATCTGTTAAGAGCGTAAACACTATTAATGTTTTGGGTAAATTAAAATCTAGGTTTACTAAAAGAGGTATAATTAGTGGAAGAAAACCATCTTATAAAAAAGCTATTGTTAAGTTATCTGATGGAGAGTTTATAGATTTTTATTCCCAAGTTTAATTTTAATAACTAATGAAAGTAAAAAAAATAAAACCAGTAACACCAGGATTAAGATTTAGAATTCCTCAATCATTTGATGAAATTACAACTTCTAAACCTGAAAAATCATTGATAGTTATTTCTAAACGATCTGGTGGAAGGAATAATAAAGGTAAAATGACTGTTAGAAACATAGGAGGAGGTCATAAAAGAAAATATAGAATAATTGATTTTAAAAGGAAAAAATTTGGTATTCCTGCACAAGTAAAATCAATAGAATATGATCCTTCCAGATCTTCCCATATAGCTTTGATTCATTATGTTGATGGAGAAAAAAGTTATATTATCGCTCCCAAAGGAATAAAAGTTGGTCAAGAAGTGCTAAGTGGACCAGATTCGTCTCCAGAAATTGGGAATAGTTTACCATTATCAAAGATTCCTTTAGGTTCAATTATTCATAATATTGAACTTGTCCCAGGTAATGGAGGATCAATAGTAAGGAGTGCTGGTACTTATGCTCAGCTTTTAGCCAAAGAAGATAAATATGCTACTTTAAAACTTCCTTCTGGGGAAATGAGACTTGTTTTGCTTACTTGTATGGCTACAATTGGTTCTGTTTCTAATCAGAAACATATGAATGTTATTTTGGGTAAAGCAGGCAGAAATAGATGGCTAGGAAAAAGACCTAGAGTTAGAGGTGTAGCAATGAATCCTGTAGATCACCCAATGGGTGGTGGTGAAGGTAAAGCTTCAGGTGGCCATCCTAGATCTAGGAAAGGACTTTATAGTAAAGGTCTTAAAACTAGAAAGAAAAATAAATATTCAAATAAATTTATTATTAAAAAAAGAAAGTAATATAAAATGACAAGATCTTTAAAAAAGGGACCATATATTGATTTTAGATTAAGAAAGAAGATTGATGTTATGAATGAATCTGGAAACAAAAAAGTAATAAAAACTTGGTCTAGGAGATCAATGATATCTCCTGATTTTGTTGGTCACACCTTTGCTATTCACAATGGTAAAAAATTTATACCTGTTTTTATAACTGAAAATATGGTTGGACATAAATTAGGTGAATTTTCTCCAACTAGAAATTTTAAAAGTCATTCAAGTAAAAAAATTAAATAAATATGGAGGCAATTGCTAAATTAAAAAATGTTCCTACCTCACCAAGAAAGATGAGATTAATTGCTGATTTAATTAGAGGTAAAAGAGTGAATAGTGCTTTAAATCAACTTAAATTTGATTCTAAATACACTTCTAGGAAAATTGAAAAATTATTATTGTCTGCTGTTTCAAATTGGCAGGAGAAAAATAAAGATGCTAAAATAGAAGATTCTGATTTATATATAAAAAATATTTATGTTGATGGTGGAAGAATGATAAAAAGACTTAGAACAGCTCCTCAAGGTAGAGCGCATAGAATTAGAAAAAGATCTAATCATGTAACTCTTGTTTTAGATAATTTGGAAAAAATAAATAAAAAAGAAGATGGGACAAAAAATTAATCCAATAAGTGTAAGGTTAGGTTTCATAAAAGGTTGGGACTCTAACTGGTATGGTGGGAAGGATTTTTCTTTTAATTTAAAAGAAGATTATGAAATAAGAAAGTATCTTGTTGCTAGACTTCCAAAAGCTGGAATTGCAAAAATATTTATTGAAAGAAGTCTAAAGACAATAGATATTACAATTCATACTTCTAGACCAGGTATTATTATTGGTAAAGGAGGTTCTGAAGTTGAAAAACTAAAAGAAGAGGTTAAAAAATTAACTAAAAAAGACGTTCAAATAAATATTTTTGAAGTTAAAAGACCTGAAATTAATGCTAAATTAATTGCAGATTCTATAGCTCAACAACTTAGAGCTAGAATATCACATAAAAGAGCTATGAAACAAGCACTTGCTGCTGCAATGAGAGTTGGTGCTGAAGGAATAAAAATTAAGGTTTCTGGTAGAATTGGTGGAGCAGAAATGGCAAGATCTGAACAATATAAAGAAGGAAGAATACCTTTACATACAATAAGGGCCGACATTGATTATGCTTTTTCTGAATCAAATACTATATATGGAAAAATAGGCATAAAAGTCTGGATTTTTAAGGGCGAAGTTATTGGTAAAAGAGATGTTACTTTGAATTTAGAGAATAAAAAAACTTTTAAATAGATAAATAATGTTACAACCAAAAAGAACAAAATTTAGAAAAAAACAAAAAGGTAGAGTTAAGGGTATAGCTCAAAGAGGATATACTATTAATTTTGGTTCTTTTGGTCTTAAATCGTTAGAACCTGCTTGGATTACTTCTAGGCAAATTGAAGCTGCAAGAATAGCAATGACTAGAGAAATGAAAAGAGAAGGCCAGGTTTGGATTAGAATTTTTCCTGATAAACCAATTACTAAAAAACCTGCTGAAGTAAGAATGGGAAAGGGAAAAGGTGCTCCGGAATATTGGGTAGCAGTCGTGAAGCCAGGAACTATAATGTTCGAAGCAGGAGGGATTAATACTGAAATGGCAAAAGAAGCACTTAGATTAGCTGCTCAAAAATTGCCAGTTAAAACAAAATTTGTTGTTAGAAAAGATTACGTAGAATAAAAATGAATAATTCAGAAATAAGAGCTTTAAATTTAAGTGACTTACAAAATAAGTTATTAGATGAAAAACAAAATTTAAGTAAATTAAAATTTTCACATTCAGTTACTCCAATTGAAAATCCATCTAAAATCAATAAGTCTAGAAAATTGATAGCTAAAATTATGACAGAAATTAAATTAAAAAAATAAAAATGAATAGGAACTTAAGAAAACAAAGAGAAGGAATTGTTTCCAGTAATAGCATGCATAAAACTATCTCTGTTGTACTAGAGAGAAAAGTAAAACATCCTATTTATGGTAAATACATGTCAAGATCAACAAAAATTCTAGCTCATGATGAAAAAAATGAATGTAAAGTTGGTGACAAAGTTAGGGTTATGGAAACAAGGCCATTAAGTAAAAGAAAGAGATGGATTTTTGTAGATTTAATTGAAAAAGCTAAATAAATATGATTCAACAAGAAAGTAGATTGAAAATTGCTGATAATAGTGGTGCTAAAGAGGTTCTATGTATAAGAGTTTTGGGTGGTACCAAAAAGAGATATGCATCTTTAGGAGATAAGATTGTTGTTACTATTAAAAATGCGTTACCTAATGGAAATGTAAAAAAGGGAAGCATATCTAATGCTGTTGTTGTTCGAACCAAGAAAGAAATAAAAAGAAAAGATGGATCTTATATAAGGTTTGAAGACAATGCAGCAATATTATTAAATGAAAATGATGAACCAAGGGGAACTAGAGTTTTTGGTCCTGTTGCTAGAGAGCTAAGACAAAAAAAGTTTATGAAAATTGTTTCATTAGCCCCAGAAGTTTTATAAAGTATTATTTATTATGAAGTTACATATAAAAAAAGGAGATACAGTAAAGGTGATATCTGGAAATGATAAAGGAAAAACAGCGAAAGTTTTGTCTGTATTCCCTTTAAAAAACAGAGCTATAGTTGAAGGTATAAATTTAGTTTCTAAACATATAAAGCCTTCTGCTGAAAATCCTAAAGGTAAAATTGAAAAAAAGGAATCTTCTATTCATTTAAGTAATTTGATGCTAATAGATCCTTCCAATGGTGAGCCAACTAGGACTTTTAGAAAAATTAATAAAGAAGGTAAAATTTTTAGATTTTCTAAAAAAACAAATAAAATTTTAAAGTAATGCAGTTACCAAGGCTAAAAGAAAAATATTTAAAAGAAATTATTCCTAATTTAAAGAAACAGTTTGATTTCAATTCGGTTATGCAAGTTCCAAAAATAACAAAAATAAGTATTAATCAAGGATTAGGCGCTGCAGTTAATGATAAAAAATTAGTACAATTAGGTGTTGATGAACTTTCTCAAATCACTGGACAGAAAGCTGTTTCTACATATGCGAAAACTTCAATTTCAAATTTTAAGTTAAGAGAAGGAATGCCTATTGGTTCAAAAGTTACATTAAGAAATAATATAATGTATGAGTTTTTAGATAGATTAATATCTGTTGCTCTTCCAAGAGTTAGAGATTTTAGAGGTTTAAATCAAAAAGGATTTGATGGTTATGGTAATTACACTCTTGGTATAAAAGAACAAATTATTTTTCCTGAAATTTCAATTGATAAAGTAAATAGAATTTCAGGTATGAATATAACAATTGTTACTAATTCTTCTAGTGATTTAGAGGGATTTGAATTATTAAAGGCTTTTGGAATGCCTTTTGTTTTAAATAATTAAGTTTTATGGCAAAAAATGGAGTTAAAGTAAGAGAAATTAAAAGAGATAAGTTAGTAAAAAAATATGCTGACAAAAGAGCTGAATTAAAAGCTAAAGGTGACTGGGAAGCTCTTGATAAATTACCTAGAAATTCATCTAGTGTTAGGTTACATAATAGATGTAATTTATCAGGTAGGCCAAGAGGTTACATGAGAAAATTTGGTATTTCTAGATTAGAATTTAGAAAATTAGCTTCTGAAGGAAAAATACCAGGAATAACTAAAGCTAGTTGGTAAATTTTATTATGAGATTAAAATTAATTAGAATTGCAAGTTTTTTAAATTATTAATATAAGTTATGACTGATCCTATTGCTGATTATTTAACAAGAATAAGGAATGCTATAAAAGCTAATAAGAGGATTGTGGAAATTCCTTCTTCAAATATTAAAAAAGAAATGACTAAGGTGTTGTTTGACAAAGGTTTTATATTAAATTATAAGTTTGAAGAAGATAAATACCAAGGCAAAATTAAAATTGCTTTAAAATATAATTCAAAAACTAAAGATTCTGCTATCGTTAGTATGAAACGAATAAGCAGACCTGGTTTAAGAAAATATGTTGATTCTAATAATCTTCCTAGAGTTATTAATGGATTAGGAGTTGCAATAATGTCAACTTCTAAAGGAGTTATAACAGATAAAGAAGCTGTAAAATTAAATGTTGGTGGTGAAGTTTTGTGTTATGTTTATTAAAGTAAATTGTTATGTCTAGAGTAGGATTAAATCCCATATTATTACCCGATGAAGTTTCTGTTTCAATTAATAAATCTTCTATCCTTGTAAAGGGACCTAAGGGTGAAATTGTTCAAAGTTTTGATTCTGATTTTTCTATTAAAGAAAATGATAACATGTTACTAATTTCAAGACCTTCTGATCAAAAAAGACATAAGTCTTTGCATGGGCTTTATAGGTCATTAATTAACAATTGTGTTGTAGGTGTATCTGAAGGATATGAATTGTCTCTGGAGTTGGTAGGGGTAGGTTATAAAGTTTCATTGCAAGGGAATGTTCTTAATCTTAATCTTGGGTATTCTCATTCTATATATTTTGAAATCCCTAATGAACTTAAAGTAAATGTGGAATCAGTTAAAGGTAAACCTCCTACAATTAAACTTTCGGGAGTTGACAAACAGCTTATTGGTCAAATTGCAGCTAAAATTAAATCGTTAAGACCGGTTGAACCATATAAAGGAAAAGGTATAAAATTAGTTGGAGAATATGTAATTAGAAAAGTTGGAAAAGCTGCAGCAGCTGCTTCAAGTTAATATTATTATTATGAATTCAAATAAAAATCAAAGAAGAAATAAAATTAAATACTGCATTAGAAAGAAGATAAATGGATCTGATAATAGACCCAGAGTATCATTATATAAGAGCAATAAATCAATTTATTCTCAAATAATCGATGATATAAAGGGTAATACTATTGTTTCTTGTTCTTCAAATGAAATAAAGAAAAAAGGTGTAAATATTCCTATTTCAAAAGAAGTAGGACTTGCTTTGGCTAAAAAGGCTTTATCAGCTGGTATAAAAAACGTAGTTTTTGATAGAAGTGGTTATAAATATCATGGTAAAATAAAGTCTTTTGCAGAAGGCGCTAGAGAAGGTGGATTAAATTTTTAAATTATGAAAAAAATAAAAGCTAGTGAATTAGAATTAAAAGAGACTGTTGTTTCAATTAGTAGAGTAACTAAAGTTGTAAAGGGTGGAAGGAGATTTAGTTTTTCCGCTATTGTTGTAGTAGGAAATGAAAAAGGAGTTGTAGGATATGGTTTAGGAAAAGCAAATGAGGTTACAAATGCTATTATTAAAGGAACAGATGATGCTAAAAAAAATCTAGTTAAAATTCCTATTTTAAAAAATACAGTACCTCATCAGATAACAGGTAAGTATGGGGGGGGGTTAGTTTTAATTAAACCTGCGGCCCCTGGTACAGGTGTAATAGCTGGAGGTGCCATGCGTTCAGTTTTTGAGAATGCTGGAATTAAAGATGTTCTTGCAAAATCAAAAGGATCCTCAAATCCACATAATGTTATCAAAGCTACTTTTGATGGATTACTCAAATTAAGAGATCCTTTAGCTGTTTCTAAACAAAGGGGAGTTAGTTTAAATAAAATATTTCATGGATAATTACAAAGGAAATTTATTGATTACTCAGGTTAAAAGTTTGATTTCAAAAAATCAAAAACAAAAAAGAACTATTATAGCTTTAGGGTTAGGTAAAATAAATAAATCTGTTACAAAAAAGGCATCACCTGAAATAATTGGAATGATAAAAACTGTAAACCATTTAATTCAAGTAAAAAAAATATAGTTATGAAATTACATACCTTAAAACCAGCAAATGGTTCAATAAAATCTAAAAAAAGAATTGCTAGAGGTCAAGGATCTGGAAGGGGGGGTACTTCAACGAAAGGTCATAATGGAGCTCAATCTCGTTCAGGTTATTCTAGAAAATTTGGTTTCGAAGGTGGTCAAATGCCTCTTTATAGAAGAATTCCTAAATTTGGGTTTAGGTCACCAAATAGAATAGAGGCAAAGCCAATCAATCTTGATGTTTTACAAAATTTAGTTGATAAACTAAAATTAAAAGAAATTACTCCAGATACATTAGTCAATAATGGTTTAGCTAAAAAAAATAGTTTAATAAAAATTTTAGGACGTGGTAAAATAAAGTCAAAGGTTAATATAAAATCTCATATGTTTTCAAAATCAGCTATCAAGGCAATTGAAAAAGCGGGAGGTAAAGCTCAAATTATTTCTAATGATTAAGTTATTTACAGTTATAAAAGATATTTTTTCTATCCAAGAATTGAGAGAAAGGATTCTAAATACTATCTTCTTCTTAATAATTTTTAGATTAGGCTCTTTTGTTGTGTTACCTGGAATTGATCCTTCTAAACTACAGACTGATGCTTCAGGGATTTTTGGATTATTAGACACCTTTTTAGGTGGTGCTTTTAGTAACGCATCAATTTTTGCATTAGGTATTATGCCTTACATTTCTGCTTCGATAGTAGTTCAATTATTAGGTGTAACTATGCCTTATTTTCAAAAGCTACAAAAAGATGGAGATAGTGGAAGAAAAAAGCTTAATCAAATAACAAGATATTTAACAATTGCATTGACTTCTTTTCAAAGCATCGCTTATTTAAGTGCAACTATTCCTCCTGAGGCAATTTTAGTTTCTAATAAATTATTTTTTACTGTTTCTAATGTTACAATTTTAGTATCAGGAACAATTTTTTGTATGTGGTTAGGAGAAAAGATTACCGATAAAGGTATTGGTAATGGAATTTCAATGCTTATAATGATTGGGATAATTTCTAGGTTTCCTGGAAGTTTGGTAGCCGAAGCTTTATCTAAAGGAATGAGTCAAGCTTTATTATTTATTGTTGAAATAGCTGTTTTGTTTGGTGTGGTAATGTTTACAGTTATGGTTGTAAAAGCAATTAGAAGAATTCCTGTTCAATATGCAAAGCAAGTTATAGGAGGAAATCTATATAGGGGTAAAAGACAATACATTCCAGTTAGAGTAAATTCATCTGGTGTGATGCCAATAATTTTTGCTCAAGCATTAATGTTTTTACCTGCGATAATTGGTTTACAGTTTGCGGAAAATTCAGATTTTTTTCAATATATTGCAACTTCATTTTCTAATATGCAATCATGGCCTTACAATTTAACTTTCGCTTTGTTAATCATTTTGTTTACATTTTTTTATACTGCTATAACAATTAATCCAAATCAAATGGCTGATGATATGAAAAGAAATAATGGATTTATTCCAGGAATTAAGCCAGGAAAAGAAACTTCTGATTTTATTTCAGGTGTATTGGATAGAGTCACATTACCAGGATCGTTATTACTTGCAATTATTGCAGTTTTACCTGCTTTTGCTATGATTTTTGGTGTAAGTCAAAGTTTTTCAACTTTTTATGGGGGAACATCATTATTGATCATGGTGGGTGTTATTCTCGATACTTTACAACAAATAGAAAGTTATTTGTTAATGAGAAGTTATGATGGAATGATGAAATCAGGTAAAGTAAAAGGAAGAAGTATTTAATGATAATGTAATATGGCTAAACAGAAACCTATAGAACAAGATGGAGTGGTAGTAGAATCATTGTCTAATGCAATGTTCAAAGTTAAATTAGATAATGATCATGTTATTATTGCACATATTTCAGGGAAAATGAGAATGTTTTATATAAAACTATTGCCAGGAGATAAAGTAAGGTTAGAAATGTCACCTTATGATCTTTCCAAAGGAAGAATTGTATATAGATATAAATAAATGTTATGAAAATTAAAGCATCGGTAAAAAAGAGAAGTAATGATTGCCAAGTTATTAAAAGAAATGGAAAAGTATATGTGATTAATAAAAAGAATCCAAGATTTAAACAAAGACAAGGTTAATATTATGAGAATTGCAGGTATAGATATTCCAGATAATAAAAGAGGAGAAGTTGCTCTAACATATATTTTTGGTATAGGAAGATCATCTTCAAAAAAAATATTAAAATCAGCTGGTATTGATTCAGATAAACAAATCGGAAAATGGACAGATGATGAATCCAATTTAGTTAGAAAACTAATTAGGGATGAATATACTATTGAAGGAGATTTAAAATCCGAGGTTCAGTTAAGTATAAAAAGATTATTGGACATAGGATCTTATAGGGGTTTAAGACATAGAAAAGGTCTACCGGTTAGAGGACAAAAAACAAAAAACAACTCTAGAACAAGAAAAGGTAAAAGAAAAACTGTTGCTAACAAAAAGAAGCTAACAAAATAATTTTAATATGAGTGAAAATAAAAAAGAGAAGTCAAAAAAGAAAAGAAAAGTTGTTGTAGGTAATGTTGGTCAAGCACACATTAAGTGTTCTTTTAATAATATTATCATTTCAATAACTAATATTTCTGGACAAGTTATTTCATGGTCTTCTGCTGGAAAAATGGGATTTAGAGGTTCGAAAAAAAGTACACCTTATGCTGCACAGACTGCTACTGAAGATGCTGTGAAAGTTGCTTACGATTTAGGATTAAGAAAAGTTGATATTTTTATTAAAGGACCTGGTTCTGGTAGAGATTCAGCTGTTAGAACTATTCAAAATACAGGATTGGACGTGTTATCCATTAATGATGTTACTCCTCTTCCACATAATGGATGTAGACCACCTAAAAGAAGAAGAGTATAAAAATATATAAACTATGGCTAGATATATAGGACCAAAATCAAAAATTTCAAGAAGATACAGTGAACCAATTTTTGGTGATACTAAAGCATTAGAAAAAAAACCTTATCCACCTGGACAACATGGTAGAGGTAGAAGAAGAAAACCTTCTGAATATGCCATTCAACTTTCTGAAAAACAAAAAGCAAAATATATTTATGGTATTTTGGAAAAGCAATTCAGAAATTTATTTAAAAAAGCATCAAGTAAGTCTGGAATTACTGGTGAAAATTTACTTATATTACTTGAATCAAGGCTTGATAATGTAGTTTTTAGATTAGGTATTGCTAAAACAAGAAGATCAGCTAGACAATTAGTAACTCATAAACATATATTAGTTAATGGAAATTTAGTGAATATTCCTTCTTTCTCTCTTAAAGAAGGAGATATTATTGGTATTAGAGATAAATCTAGATCTATTTCTACTATAAATGAATGTATGAATGATCCTAATAATGTTAAATATAATTGGCTTGATTGGGATTCAAAATCCTTTTCTGGAAAATTAATAAATTATCCAGATAGAGAATCTATACCTGAAAATATTAATGAACAATTAATTGTAGAACTTTATTCAAAATAAAAAATGTTAAAATAAATTATAAAATTATGTCACTACTTTCATTTCAATTACCTGATAAAATAGTAATGGAAAAGTCTGATGATTTTCATGGACTTTTTACTTTTAAACCTCTTCAGCCAGGATACGGTGTTACAATTGGTAATGTTGTAAGAAGAGTCTTGATTTCTTCATTAGAAGGATATGCAATAACTGCTATCAAAATACCAAATATTCTTCATGAATTTTCAGCTGTTGAAGGCATTGTTGAAGAAGTTTCTGAAATTATTTTAAATCTTAAGTCAGTTAGATTTAAATCTATAGTAGAAAATCCTGATGATATTATATCAGTTAAAATTTCTAAAAAAGGTGAGTTCACAGCTAAAGATATAGCAGCTTCAACAAATTCATATGAAATTTTAAATCCCGAAACTTTGATTTGCACTATAAATAAAAATATTAAATTTTCTATTGATTTAAAAATAGAAAAAGGTAGAGGTTATGTTACTGCTGAAGAAAATAGTTCAAATTTTAGTGATAAAGGTTATATTAGTATTGATTCAGTATTTTCTCCGGTATTAAATGTTAAATATTTTGTTGAGAATACTAGAGTTAAGCAAAAAACTGATTTTGAAAAGTTAGTAATGGATATCAAGACTGATGGATCCATACATCCAGAAGATGCATTGAAAGACTCTGCTAGGTTATTAATTAAACATTTTGTTTTATTTTCAGATAAAGATATGGAATTTGCTGAAGATACATCAGGTGAAATTGAAGCTGTTGATGAAGAACTATTACATATGAGAAAGCTTCTTAAAACTTCTCTTACTGATTTAGATCTTTCTGTTAGAGCGTATAATTGTTTAAAAGCTGCTGAGATAAGAACTCTTGGTGATTTAGTTAGCATTGAAATTTCGGATATGATGAAGTTTAGAAATTTCGGAAAAAAATCTCTTACCGAACTAGAGGAATTAGTAGAGAGTAAAGGATTAAATTTTGGTATGGATTTAAAGGTTTATAATTTAGATTAATTTTAGTTAATGAAGCACGGTAAAAGGTTTAATCACTTAGGTAGAATTCCTTCTCATAGAAAGGCTATGTTGTCAAACATGGCTTCATCTTTGATTTTAGAAAAGCAAATTTCTACAACTTTAGCTAAAGCTAAAGCCCTTAGAAAGTTTGTTGAACCTTTAATTACTAAATCTAAAAATGATACTACTCACTCAAGAAGAATAGTTTTTTCTTATTTAAAGAATAAGCATTCAGTTAAGGAATTATTTGATGAAGTATCCCAAAAAATTTCGGATCGTCCTGGGGGTTATACTAGGATTATAAAGTTAGGAAATAGGTTAGGTGATAATGCTGATTTATGTTTGATTGAACTTGTTGATTTTAATCAATTCATAAAAGAGAGTGATATAACTACTGCTGGAAAGAAAAAGACTAGAAGAAGAAGAAAATCTAAAACTAAAACTACTGATTCACCAAAAATTTCTAAATCAAAATCAAATAATAAGGGAGTTTCTAAATCAAAGAAGAAAGTTGAATCAAAATCTTCAAAAAAAAATGATGATAAATAAGAGTAATTTGTTTTAAAAACTTATTTAAAGGGATTAATTAAATTTTAATCCCTTTTTTATTATTTTTTTTTGAATTAAAGTATATTTATTATATGAATAAAACTTCTAATTCTAAAGCTAAATTGTTGTTAGAAGACGGTAGTAAATTCGTTGGAAAATCTTTAGGAATTAAAGGCATAGCCTCTGGAGAGATTTGTTTTAATACAGGTATGACTGGATATCAAGAAATATATACAGATCCTTCATATTATGGTCAAATAATTATTAATACGGCTTCTCATATTGGTAATTATGGCACTAAAATTGATGAACAGGAAAGTTCTCATAGTCAAGTTAGAGGGATAATTATCAATGAATATTCTGAAATTTTTAGTAGAAATTCTACTAAGTTCAGTTTGTCTGATTTTTTGTTAGAAAATAATACACTAGGTATTTATAATATAGATACTAGAAAGTTAGTAAAACATATTAGAAGTAAAGGAGTTATGAATTGTATTATTTCTACAGATAATCTTGATGATGATTATCTTGAATCTGAATTAAAAAATGTTCCATCAATGAAAAATTTAGAACTAGCATCTTATGTTTCTACTAAAAGACCTTATTTTTATGGAGATAAATCATCTAAAAAGAGAGTTGCTGTATTAGATCTTGGTTGTAAAAAGTCAATTTTAAAGAATTTTGAAAGTAGAAATATTTATTGTAAGGTTTTCCCTGCTAAAACTAAATCAAAAGAAATTTTAAATTGGAAACCAGATGGGTTTTTCATTTCAAATGGCCCTGGGGATCCTGCTTCTATGGACTATGCTGTTAATACTGTTGGAAATATAATAAGTAAAAATATCCCTACATTTGGAATTTGTTTAGGGCATCAAATATTAGCTAGATCATGTGGAATGTCTACTTATAAGTTACATAACGGACATAGGGGAATAAACCACCCTGTTAAAAATATTTTAACTGGAAAATCTGAAGTAACCTCCCAAAATCATGGTTTTTCTGTTAAATTGGAAGATTTAAAAAAAATTAAAGACATTGAATTAACTCATATTAATTTAAATGATAATACTGTAGAAGGTATAAGATTGAAGAATAAAAATGCTTTTTCTGTTCAATATCATCCAGAATCATCTCCTGGGCCCCATGATTCTAGATATCTTTTTGATGATTTTGTTAAAATGATGAATTAATTTATGACAAAAATAAAAAATATTTTTGCTAGACAGATATTAGATTCTAGAGGCAATCCGACTATAGAGGTTGAAGCAATTTCAACAGATAATTTGCTAGGTAGAGCTTCAGTTCCCTCTGGAGCTTCAACAGGTTCTAATGAAGCTGTTGAATTAAGAGATGGAGAAAAAAAATATTTAGGTAAAGGTGTAATTAATGCAGTTGAAAATGTGAATAAAATAATTTCACCAAAATTAAAAGGTTATTCTACTTTTGATCAAGAAAAAATTGATAATTTATTAATTGAAATTGATGGAACTTCAAATAAATCTAATCTTGGAGCTAATGCAATTCTTGGAGTTTCAATCGCAGTAGCTAAATTAGCTTCTTTATCAAAAAATATTCCTCTATTTAAACACCTTGGAGGAGAGAATTCCAATTTACTACCAATACCTATGATAAATATAATTAATGGAGGTTCACATTCTGATTCTCCAATAGCTTTTCAAGAATTTATGATAAGGCCGGTAGGATTAAATTCTTTTAAAGAAGCATTAAGGTGTGGTGCAGAAATTTTTCATAATTTAAAGAAACTTTTAAAAAAAGAAAAATATAGTACAGCAGTTGGTGATGAAGGAGGTTTTGCTCCAAATTTTGTCAATGGAACTGAAGAAGCAATTGAAAAAATTATTGAATCTGTAAAATTATCGGGTTATAAAATTAAAGATGAAGTTTCGATTGGATTAGATTGTGCCGCATCTGAATTTTATAAAGATAATTTATATGATTATTCAATTTTTGAGGGGATTTCTGGAAAACAAAGAAGTTCTGTTGAGCAAGTAGATTATTTAGAAGAATTAATAAATCACTATCCTATTGATAGTATTGAAGATGGTTGTGCTGAAAATGACTGGTATGGTTGGGAAGAATTAACTAAAAGAATTGGAGATAAATGTCAATTAGTTGGAGATGATAATTTGGTTACTAACGTAAAATTCTTACAGAAAGCTATTAACCAAAAATGTGGTAATGCAATATTAATAAAACCAAATCAGATAGGAACTTTAACTGAAACTATTTCAGCAATTAAGATGGCATCAAGTGCTGGTTGGAGTTCAATTATTTCTCACAGATCTGGAGAAACTGAAGATACAACTATTGCTGATCTTGCTGTTGCTTTTAATACTGGTCAAATTAAAACTGGGTCAATATCTCGTTCAGAAAGAATTGCGAAATATAATAGATTATTAAGAATTGAAGAATATTTAGGAAATCATGCAAAGTATAAATCAAAATAATATTTAATATCTTTGAGAGATGATTAATTTTAATTTAAAAAATCTTTTTAGAAACTTTTATTTTCTTTTTTTTCTATTTTTTTTGATTTGGATGTTATTTATTGATTCTAATGGCATCAGAAATAGATATAATCTTAATAAAGAAACAAATGAACTAAGTAATGAAATTGATTATTACAAGAAAGAAATAAATAACCTTGAATTAGAGAGAAAAGCATTTGATCAGAATGATAAATTACTTGAACAATTTGCAAGAGAAAATTATATGATGAAAAAGAAATCTGAAGATATTTATTACGTTTCAGATGATCAATAATAAACTTTAAAAATAAGTATGAAAGATTCTAAAAGTAAAAATTTTTTATTTGAATATTTAAATAATCATTCACCTACGGGCTTTGAGTCTTCTGGACAAAAAATATGGTTAGATTATATTAGACCATATATTGATGATTATATATCTGACACTTATGGTACTATTGTAGGTGTAGTTAACCCAAATTCAGATTACAAAGTAGTTATTGAAGCCCATGCGGATGAAATATCATGGTTTGTTAATTATATTACTGATGATGGCTATATTTATGTAATAAGAAATGGCGGATCTGATCATCAAATTGCCCCATCAAAGAGAGTAAATATTCATACTGACAATGGGATTGTAAAAGGAGTTTTTGGTTGGCCAGCTATTCATGTTAGAGACCCAAAAACTGAACAAAGTCCTTCTTTAAAAAATATATTTATAGATGTAGGGTGTTCATCAAAAAAGGAAGTTGAAAAATTAGGAGTTCATGTTGGCTCTGTAATTACATTCGAAGATGAAATGATGGAACTAAACAAAAAATATTATTCCGGAAGAGCTTTAGATAATAGAATGGGAGGTTATATGATTGCTGAAGTTATCAAAAAATTGAGTATTGATAAGATAAAATTAAATTTTGGATTATATATAGTAAATTCAGTACAAGAAGAGATAGGTTTAAGAGGAGCACAAATGATTGCTGAAAGAATTAATCCAGATGTAGCTATAGTTACTGATGTTACGCATGATACAAATTCACCTATGTATGATAAGAAAAAAAGTGGTGATATTAAATCAGGTCTTGGTCCAGCACTTACATATGGTCCAGCAGTTCAAAATAATTTATTAAAATTAATTATTGATACTGCAAAGTCTAGTAATATACCTTATCAATTAATGGCTTCATCTAGATCAACTGGGACCGATACTGATGCTTTTGCTTATTCCAATAAAGGAGTTGCATCTGCTTTAATTTCTTTACCTTTGAAATATATGCATACAACAGTAGAGACAGTACATAAAGATGATGTTGAAAATTGTATCAAATTAATTTATGAATCATTATTAAAATTAAAGAAAGGCCAAGATTTTAGATATATTAAGTAGTTTCGTAACCTACTTTAGCTAAATCATTCCAAAAATTAGGATATGATTTATTTACTACACTTGGCTCTCTAATATGCATTTCCATTTCTGATGAGATACATACAAATGCCATTGCCATTCTATGATCCTTATAGGTATCGATAACTACTAATTTTGGGAAAGAATTAACTCTTTTTTCTAAAATCCAAGACTCTTTTTTATTATAAAAATTGCATCCTATCTTTTCTAATTCTTTTTTCATAGCAGAAAGTCTATCAGTTTCTTTAATTTTTAAACTTTCTACACCTGATATTTCCAGTTTAATTTTATGGTAAGCAGCAACAACTAAGATAGATTGTGTTAAATCTGGGAAATTTTTAAAATCAATTTTTAAGTAATTTTTTATATTATTATTTTTCTTAATAATAATTCCATCTTCTAAAAATTCGGTATCAACTCCAAATGATACCATCATTGTTGATAAAACGCTATCGCCTTGAAAAGAATTTTTTCGTAAACCTTTAAGTTTAATTTTATTAATATTTTTATTTATCGAGACTATTGCATACCAATAACTAGCAGCTGACCAATCTGATTCAACTGTGTAACTTCCATCTCTATATTCTTGATTATTTATTATTATTTTATTTCTATTAAATAAACTTGAAATTCCAAATTTTTTCATAAGATTTAGTGTCATTAAAACATATGGTTTACTATAAAATGGTTCTTCAATAATTATATTCAATCCATTCTTAAGTTTAGGTGCAATCATTAACAACGAAGAAATATATTGACTACTTATATCTCCTCTTATACTTATTGTATTGTTTTTTTGATTAATTTTTTTATCAATTTTTAAGGGAGGATATCCTATTTTATCAGTATAATAAATTTTGGATCCAATTTTATTTAATGCATCAACTAGTAATTTAATAGGCCTTTTTTTCATTCTGATTGTACCTGTTATAATAACATCTTCCTTTACTAATGCAAGGTACGATGTTAAAAACCTCATTGTTGTTCCTGCATCTTCAGCATCCCATATTTTTTTAGAATTGTTTATAATTAAATTTTTTAAAATGATTGTATCATTTGCATTTGATAGATTATTAATTATAATTTTTTTTTTAGATATAGCTTTTATAATCAGTAGTCTATTACTTTCACTTTTAGATGAATTTAATTCTATAGTGTTTTCTATTAATTTTTTAAACTTAAATTTTAGTTTCTTCATTATAGAATATTATTATAGTATTCTAGACTTTTAACTATTAAACTTTCATTTATTTCATAATCATATTTACATTTTCCTATTTTATCAAGCACACAAATTTTAATTTTATTATTTATGTTTTTTTTATCATGATAAGATTTCTCAATAATTTCATCAAAAAAATTAATTTTTTTTGGGTTGAAATATTTAATTATAATATTTGATATTTTTTTAAGTTCACCAAGCTTTAATTTTTTTTCTTTATAAGAAATAAATGATTCACAGATCATTCCTATTGCAATTGCTTCTCCATGAAGAAGTTTTTTTTCTTTACTTATATAAGTTGATTCAATAGCGTGCCCAACTGTATGTCCGAAATTTAAAATTTTTCTTAATCCATTTTCTTTCAAATCTGATTTAACGATTTCAGTTTTTATATTTATAGAATGTTTAATTAAATTGTCCCAATTATTTTCATCCAATTTCTGATTATAAATTTCATTAAATTTAGATTTATCTTTAATAAGACAATGCTTTATTATTTCCGCATATCCAGAATTTAGTTCTCTTTCGGATAATGTTAATAAAAACTTTGTATCAATAAATGTTAATTTAGATTCTTTAAAAATACCAATTTGATTTTTATAATTATTAAAATCAATTCCTAATTTACCACCAACACTCGCATCAACCTGAGCAAGAAGAGTAGTGGGAATATTTATAAAATCAATTCCCCTTTTATATGTTGCTGCTATAAATCCTCCCATATCTGTGATTACACCCCCACCTAGATTAACCAATAAGGAGTTCCTATCAAATTTTTGACTAGTTAATTTGTCCCAAATTTTAATACATGAATTAATATTTTTATTTTTTTCTCCACTTCTTATCTTAAAAACCAAAAAATCACTAGGTTCATTTTTGTTAATTATTGAAGGTAAACAATTTTTTTCAGTGTTTTCATCTACTAAAATGCCAATTTTTGTATAATTATTAGAAGAAAAAAAATCCGCTAAAGCGGATTTTATATTATTTACAAATAATATTTTGGAGGATACCATATTATAATTTTATTATTATTTTTTATTTAATATTTCCGTCTGCGATTTTATTGATGCAATATGAATTAATTTATATAGTTCTTCAACAAACTTCATATCAAGGTTTTTTTCTTTACTCCAGTTTTTTCTAGATTCAAAAATTTCATTCCATCTTTTGACTTGGAATACAGTAAGATCTTGATTTTCTTTAAATTCAGCAATTTTTTTTACAAGATCAAATCTTTTTTCTAAAACTCCAATCAAGTCTTTGTCTACATTATCTATTGCGTCTCTTAAGTCTTCAAGAAGTATTTTATGATTTTGATTTTTTTCAATTTTCTTTTTTATTTTCAGGTTACTTATAATGTCTTTTAAATAAATAGGAGTGACTTGTTGTTTTGCATCGCTCCAAGCATTTTCTGGATCAATATGTGATTCAATAATAAGACCTTCATATCCTAAATCTAAAGCTTTTTGGGAAATATCATGAATCATTTCTCTGTTACCACATATATGTGATGGGTCACATACAATTGGTAAATTTGGAAAACTACTTTTTAAGTCAATAGCAATTTTCCACATAGGGGCATATCTATATTTTGTTTTGTCAGGAGTAGAAAAACCTCTGTGAATAGCTCCTATTTTTTTTAATCCACATTTATTGAGTCTTTCAAGAGCTCCAATCCAAAGAGAAAGATCAGGGTTAATTGGGTTTTTAACTAGAATAGGTATATCTATATTTTCTAATGATTCAGCGATTTCTTGAACAGAAAAAGGATTTACTGTTGTTCTTGCTCCGATCCAAAGAATATCAATTCCATAATTAAGACATAATTTAACATGATTAGGATTTGCTACTTCAACTGCAAATTTTACATTCAATTCATTTTTTATTTTTTTTATCCATTTTAATGCTTTTTCTCCGTTACCCTCAAACGTTCCAGGTCTAGTTCTAGGTTTCCATACACCAGCTCTTATTATCTCAATACCAATAGATTTTAATTCCTTTGATGTAGCATAGAGTTGATCATAGTTTTCAGCACTACATGGACCTGAAATTATAAAAGGTTTTTTGTCAGTATTTATCCAAGTATTAATCGAAGCAATATTTAAATTTGTACTCATTTAATATTATGTTTAAACAATAATAAAAATAATTGAAGAAACAAATTAACAAAAACTTGTTTAACAATACAAGGCTTGCTTACATTAGTAAGTCGAATAGTGATTTAATAAAATCTTATTTAATTTTTTGGTCATTGAATAATCAGTTTTTTTCAAAAATAGGAACCACCTTACTTCAATTTTTTTTAAAATTAAATTTTCCTATTAAAAGAGTTTTAAAAAAAACTATTTTTAGCCAATTCTGTGGTGGTGAAACTCTTGATGAATGTAATAAAATAGTTTTGAATTTATCAAAGTATAATATTTTTTCTATGCCAGATTTTTCTGTAGAAGGAGAAGAATCAGAAAAAGGATTTGAAGATAATATGAATAAGACAATTCGAATAATAGATTCTATTGGGAAATCTAAACTTCCTTTTTATGTTGTGAAATTAACAGGATTGATATCATATGATTCTCTTGAAAAAATAAGTAATGATAAAAATTCAGAATTTTCCAAAAATGAATATTTAAAATTAAAGAATAGATTAGAAAAAATTATTTTATCTGCAATAGAAAATAATGTAAGCTTGCTTATCGATGCTGAAGAATCTTGGATTCAAGATTCTATAGATTATGTATCATTGGATTTGATGAGCAAGTATAATAAAAAAAGTGTTTTTTTATATTTAACTTTTCAATGTTATCGACAAGGTGCCTTAGATAGAATAAAAAACAGTTTTGAAATATCTAAAAAAAATAACTTTAAATTGGGAGTGAAATTGGTAAGAGGTGCTTATATGGAAAAAGAAAGAGAAAGAGCATTAAAACTTGAATATGATAGTCCAATACATGAATCTAAAATAAATACAGATGTAGAGTTTAATAATTCGATTGAATTTTGTATTAAAAACTTAGATAATATATCGATGTGGATTGGTAGTCATAATGAAGATTCATTTATTAGAATTACTTCTCTAATGGATAAAAATAAAATCATGAAAGATGATAAAAGAGTTTGGTTTTCTCAACTTTACGGTATGAGTGAAAATATATCTTTTAATTTAGCAAAGTTGGGTTATAATGTTGTGATTCTTATTCCTTTTGGACCAATAAAAAAAACAATTCCATATTTGATTAGAAGAGCTAAAGAAAATAGTTCTGTAAAGGGACAAAGTAGCAGGCAATTTCTTTTGGTAAAAAATGAAATCAAAAGAAGAAAAATTTTAACTTTAATATAATTTATGGATTATAATGAACAGGAATTAGAAAGAAGGAAATCTCTAAATGAGATTATTGATATTGGGATAAATCCATATCCCTCTGAATCTTTTGAAATAAATATTTCCTCTAAAAATATTAAGGAAAATTATTTAGTTAATAAAAAGGATAAAAAATTTAAAAATGTTGTTTTAGCAGGAAGATTAATGTCAAGAAGAATTATGGGCTCAGCTTCTTTTGCTGAAATAATGGATTCATCAGGTAAAATTCAGCTTTACATTAGAAGAGATGATATATGTGAAGGAGATGACAAAAGTTTATATAATGATATTTTCAAAAAAAAATTAGATTTAGGTGATATTATTGGTATATCTGGATTTGTATTTGAAACAAAATTAGGAGAAATAACAATTCACGTTCAGAGCTTAAAACTTCTTTCTAAATCTCTAAAACCGATTCCTGTTGTAAAAGAAGCTACTGATGATAAAGGTAATAAATCTGTTTTTGATGCATTTACTGATAAAGAAACCAAGTACAGGAAAAGATATCTAGATTTAATAATTAATAAATCATCTCAAGAAATATTCATTAAAAGATCTAAAATAATTAATTCAATGAGAGGTTTTTTTAATGAAAATGATTATTTAGAAGTAGAAACTCCAATTTTACAACCTATTTATGGGGGTGCAGCAGCTCGACCTTTCAAAACTTATCATAATACATTAGACATGCCTTTGTATTTGAGGATAGCTAATGAGTTATATTTAAAAAGATTAATAATAGGTGGATTTAAAGGTGTATATGAATTTGGTAAGGATTTTAGAAATGAAGGCATGTCTAGGTTTCATAATCCTGAATTTACTCAATGTGAATTATATGTGGCATATAAAGATTATATATGGATGATGAATTTTCTTGAAGATTTATTAGTTAAAGTTTGTTTGGATCTTAATGGTAATACAAACATTAAATGTGGTGAAAATGAAATTAATTTTAAAAAGCCATGGAAAAAATATACGATGTATGAAGTAATAAAAAAATTTACCGGAATAGATGTTACTAATATGGTGAGAAAGGAACTTTTAAAGTTATGTAAAGATTTAAAAATAAAAACTGATAATTCAATGGGAAGAGGAAGATTAATCGACGAAATATTTGGAGAAAAATGTGAGAAAAATTTAATTCAACCCACTTTTATTACAGATTACCCGATAGAGATGTCCCCACTTGCAAAAAAGCATCGATCAAAAGAAGGTGTGGTAGAAAGATTTGAATTAATATGTAATGGAAAAGAGTTATGCAATGCCTTTTCAGAACTTAATGATCCGATTGATCAGAAAGAACGTTTTAATCAACAAATAGAATTAGGAAAACAAGGGGATGATGAGGCAATGATACTTGATGAGGATTATATTGAGTCTTTAGAGTATGGTCTTCCACCTACAGCAGGAATTGGAATTGGAATTGATAGACTGACAATGATATTAACTAATTCAGATTCAATTCAAGATGTTATATTTTTTCCTCAGATGAAACCTAAAAAAAAGTGATATTATAAGTTATCAAAAAATCTACTTTTTTTCTCCAATTTTAAATCTTGTAAAAGAGAAGATACAGCATTTAGAGTAAGATTAAATGATTGAAATCTTCCAAAAGGAACCCAGCTAAATGATAATCTCCAGCAATGTAAGTCTCTAACAACATTAATGCTTGTTTGGGTAAGCATTTTATTTTTAAAATCATATCCAGTTCTGAATGTAGCTTTTGTTTTTTCTGTTAAACTTAAATCTCCAGATAAATTAAAAGTTTGCGTAATTATTGCATTTTTAAATCCAATTTTTGTCCTATTTAGGTTATAACTACCATTTATGCTCCAAGGAATTTTAAAGTCAACATATTCTTCAGGATTTGAATTTATATAATCAATCTCTTCTTCAGTACCAAAATCTGATTCATTTGGATTATTATTTTGGTTTTGAAAATCATTTGGAGTAAATCTGAACCCAACAGATATATTAATAAAATCAAGTGAACCAATTCCTTGTTTGTTACTGATTGAAAGTTGATTAATTCTTCTTTGATAAAATGATTTGGAACCATCTGAATTTTCTTTTATGCTATCTAATTTAAATGAATATGGATCAATACTTCCATTTAAACTTAAACTTATTAGATTTTTAAAAAATGAAGTTCTAGTAGAAAATCTTATTTTACTTAATTGAAAAGAATCAGCTAAAAAATTATAATTAGAACTAAAATCTAAATTATCAAAAATTTTTATTTTCCTAGTTCCACTAATAGAATCATTTTCATCTACAACTTTTAGTTCTAAATTATTTCCTATACTAAAATTTATAGCAGCTGAATTTCCCATAGAAGGGCCTCCAAATAAAAAGCCTTGGTAATTATTGTAAATTTTTGTATCTCCTTCATCATTTATTTGAACTTCATTGTAATAACCATATCTATTATTTGTAAAATCTGGCCTAAATGACATTGCAATTCTTGGTGTAATTACGTGTCTAATTGCTTTTATTTTTCCTTTTTTAAAAAATAAGGTTCCATAAATACGAGTAGATGCAGATAACGATGTGTTATATGACCAAACCCTAGAAAATCCATTAACTGTATCTACTCTAACTCCTTTTTCAACTTCATCATATGAATAAGAAAGCTTTTTAAGATACCATATTTCATCATAATTTATCGATGGACTAAATGTAAAGAATTTGAATAAATTAAATGAAGTTGAAATTGGGATAGAATGTCTTCCTCCAATTTTAGATCTATCTAATATTTTATCTATATTCTCTAAATCGAATTCTAGTTGATCTGAATTAGATGAATTATTTATTATATTATTATCAAATGATGATCCTGCTGATGCATTAGATAATTGTATTTGACCAGTGAATCTATGACTGAAGTTTAGTTTTCCCAAGAAAGTTTTCCCTAGTTTTCCTAAGTTTTTGAATGGGTAAATTCTATTCATATTATAGTTTAAACTTGGAAGAGTAAGGTTAACAACTTTGGTTTGAACATTTTGACTATGCCTTAAATTTGTTGAAAAATTAAATGGAGTTCCTTTAAATGTTTTAGAATATGAAATGTTAGAATTAAACTGGGAAGATATACTCTCATCAAAGTCGCTATAAACAAGGTTTTTATTTTGACTATAAGAATTTGTTCTAATATTTACTGATGACGAAAATCTACTTGATTTTCCTCTTGAATCTGGAGCATGAGACCAAGAAAGTGAAAAATCATTAGCTTCTATGGGATTATTTATTTCTCCAGTTTTTGATTTATTATAATCAAAGTTTAATGATCCAGAAAAAGCATATCTTTTTTTATAATTGCTGCCTATTGAAGCACCATAACCCCCTTTTGAATAAATATCGCCAGTAATTCTTAAATCTAAATAATCATTAACAGCAAAATAGTATCCTGCATCTCTTAAATAAAAACCTCTTCTCTTCTCTTCTCCATAGCTTGGAACAATAATTCCAGAGACAGTTTTTTTAGGTTGTGGAAACATACCAAAAATAAAACCAATAGGAGTTGGAATATTTCCAAATTTCAAATGAAAGGGCCCTGAAACAATTTTTTTTTTTGGTATAGCTTTAATTTTTTTTGCTGAAATATGAAAATGAGGTTCAGCTAAATTACATGATGTATATTTTGCATCACTTATAAAAAGTTCATCGAATTCATTTTTTTTTACCTTTATACCTTGCATATATGCTTCATCTTGTTGAGTTACAATACCTGAAATTAGTGCCTTTTTGGATTTAAAATTATAAGTGATTTTATCGGTTTCATATGATTCATCTCCGTCAGTAAATATTGGTTTACCAATCTTTTTCCCAGTAGAATCAAGAACGTAATTGGCATCAATTGTTTGATTTATCCAATCTACATCAATTTTATTTGCATCGAGTTTAATATCTCCATAATCCATAATAGCATTGCCATATAGAATCATTTTTTGATTCTTGAGGTCAAAAAAAATAGAATCTTTAGATTTATAATTTACAGTTGTTTCAATATCATTTTTTTGTTTTATCGAATCAATTTTATTATTTAATGAATCTATAATAATACTTGAAGAATCATTTCTGATTAATTCAATACTATTTTGAGAAAAAATTTCAAATAATGGTACAAAAAATAATAATATGATTAATATTTGATTCAAAATGTATTTAAAATTTCCACTTTTTTTAAAAAATTGAGACATTTATACAAATTTATCTTCATTTATTTTATTTGATAACTAAGAAATGAAAAATAATTTTATTTTGGTTAATGTATTTCTACTCGTTTTTTTAACGTTTAATTACCTAAATGGTTTTTCTAAATACAAATTAGATGTTATAGTGATTGATGCCGGTCATGGAGGAAAGGATCCAGGTTCGGTCGGAAAAATATCTTATGAAAAAGATATTGCATTAAAAATTTCTTTACACTTAGGAAGAATAATAAATGAAAACCTTCCTGATGTAAAAGTTCTTTATACAAGAAAAGATGATTCTTATCCTACATTTAATAAAAGAGCTCAAATTGCTAATTCTAATAATGCGGATTTATTTATTTCTATTCATTGTGATTCATTTAGCAAACCCTCAGTTAGGGGTACTTCAACATTTATTATGGGTTTGAGTAAATCTAATGCAAATTTTAATGTTGCAAAAAGAGAGAATTCTGTAATTGAGTTAGAAGAAAATTATAAGGAAGTGTATAAAAATTATGATCCTAATTCTACAGAATCAATTATGTTACTTAATTTAACTCAAAAATCAAAAATTGAAAATAGTGCACTTTTAGCTGGTTTAATACAAGAACAATTTTCAAAACGAGTTGGATTATATGATAGGGGAGTAAAGCAAGCTCCTTTTCTTGTCTTGTGGATGACTACAATGCCGAGTGTTCTTGTGGAAACGGGTTTTATTACTAACGGTGAAGAGGAAAAAAAATTAAATAACAACACTCATCAAGTCTATATTGCATCTGCAATTTTTAGGGCAATAAGAGATTATAAAAAATATGTTGAATCAATTAATTAAATTTGTAGATATGAGTAATGAATTTAAAGTTGGGTTAATTGGAATTTTGGGATTGATTACACTATACCTTGGTTCTAACTTTTTAAAAGGATATGATTTTTTTTCCTCTACAAAAACATACTATGTAGTTTATGATAATGTTGATGGTCTCATTATATCGAATCCTGTAATTCTAAATGGATATTCTATAGGTAGGGTAAGTGAGATAGATATACTTCAAGAATATAATAATCAAATATTAGTTACTCTTGATATAAATAATGATTTAGTGATTGGAGATACATCATTGGCTACACTTAGTAGTAATGATGTTTTAGGAAGTAAAGCAATTATATTGTCAATTGGGAATATTGATAATCCTTTAAAAGAGGGTGATACAATTAGAGCGGATGTGGATAGAGGGTTAACAGAACTTATTGAAAGTGCTGGTCCTATAACTGATAATTTAAGTGTAACAATTAGTAGATTAAATGATTTGTTGTTGAGTTTACAAGGAAGTGGAGATTTAATTTCTAAAACATTAAATAATTTCAATAATGTTCTAAATTCAACTAATTCTCTTATTAATGATAATGAATCGAATCTAACTTCAACAGTAGATAATCTAGAGGATCTAACTAATAATTTAAATTCAAAAATTGAAAAAATTGATCCTTTACTTTCTAGCATTCAAAATACTTTTGATGATTTAAATAAAATTAAATTTGAAAAGACATTTAATCAAATTGATAAACTTTTGTCTTCAATGAATAATGTTTTTGATGATATTGAGAATGGTGAAGGAACATTATCAAAACTCTTAAAAGAAGATTCTTTATACAATAATTTAAATAAAACCGCATATGATTTAGATAAACTATTGAATCATATAAATGAAAATCCTAAACATTTCTTTGCTCCTTTTGGGAAAAACTCTAAAAAAATTAAAAAAGATTTACAAAAAAAGAAAAATTAGTTAGTATATGCTATAATAAAATTTTCAATTTTCTGTATTGATAAAATAAATTTTTCTTGTTTAATTATTCCAATTATTTTTTTCTTGTTTTCTTTTAAATTTATATCGTTACTAAAACTAATTTTTTGTTTATTTGATGCTTTAAATAAAGCTTCTTTACAGCACCAAAAAATTGTATTTTTTTTTTTAGAAGTACCAACTGATTTTCTTTCACCTTCATTTAAAAACTTTGAATTAATCCTAATGATTTTTTCTCTAATTTTTTCAATATCTATCCCACATAATTTTTTTTTATTTATAAAAGCTACAGCATAAGGATATGAATGAGAGATAGAAATATTTGCTTTGTTTTTTAATAAAAAAGGTTTTCCATCTTGATTTTTTTTTATACCATAATAATTTAATTTTAGATTTTCACATAATTTTTTTACAACCATTAAAGCAGCGACTTTTTCTTTAAATTTTTTTTCAATAATTCTAGTATCAATATTTAATTTTTCACTGTTGTTTAAATGATGGATCTCTTTTATTGATTCATTTATTTTCCAAATCCCAAGAGCTTTATTAGGTGTAATTTTTGATAAATTTATTAATGGCATTATAATTATTTAATAATTTTAATATTTCTTATAAAAATTTGTTTAATTTAAAAAAATCAAATTAATTATATGAAAAAAATCACACCATTTGAAATAAAATCTAAAGAATTTAAAAAAAGTTTAATGGGTTTAGATGCAAATGATGTGCGATCATACTTGACCCTGTTGTCTGCTGAATGGCAAAATTTGACTGCTAAATTAAATGAATTAGAAGAAGAATTAATTAATTCTAAAAATGAAATACAGGAGTTAAGAAAAGCTGAAAAAACAGTTATTAAAACTCTAAAAAGAGCTGAAGAGACTGGTGAAGAAATAATTTCTAAAGCTCATAATAAATCTGAAAATATACTTTCTAGAGGAAATGAAGAGCTTAATACCTTAAAAGATAAATTTAATAAGTTAAAGGATCTTAAAAACAATTTTATTTCTGATTTTAAAAAAGTAATAAGTGATGTTGAGAGTCAGATAGATGATCTTTCAAATGATTCTAACTTAAATATAAATAAAACGACCTTTGATAGTGCTTCCGGAGATTCAGAAACTAAATCTCAAACATTAGAAATGAATCTTGAAGTTGATGATAAAGAAATAATTAACGAAGAAGTTGAAGAGATTCAAGAAGAAGAGGAAGAAGAGGTTAATGAGGAGATTGAAAACGAACAGGATGATGAGGATCATGTAGAAGATGTGATTAACGAAGAGATTCAAGAAGAAGAGGTTAATGAGGAGATTGAAAACGAACAGGAT
>Ga0066836_10000049_pt1 | contig 42404 bp, 42 predicted proteins | sample ETNtaG_18_FD_71568 | JGI IMG/M metagenome (GOLD analysis project Ga0066836, IMG submission 71568) | Marine microbial and viral communities from oxygen minimum zone, Eastern Pacific Ocean - ETNP201302SV91 | ecosystem: Environmental > Aquatic > Marine > Oceanic | place: Pacific Ocean: Eastern... | reverse complement strand
ATCAATCTGAGATTCTCTATTGAGTCCGGCATTTCAAGCACTAACCTTCTGAGAGCTACATCCGAGAAAATGCTCTCCGGAGAAACATCATTGACCATGGCGATACTCGTACGTAATTTTACAAGGTCATCCAATTTGCTCATCTCGGGACTTTCGTCAGGGTTAGAAACAGTCATTCTTAGTCGTTTATGACGAAACTCACGGATCTTTTTTGCTAGTTCCAATTTTGTTTGAGTACGCGCACGAACTGGGGAAGCAGTTAAAGCTGAAGAGATTTCTTTGAGAAAAATTGAAGGATTCCTATCTCGGCTATTCCCGAAGCGACGTTTTCTGGCCCATGAAAGGTGGAGTTGGTCTTCTGCTCGGGTTAAAGCAACGTACATTAGGCGTCGTTCCTCATCTCTTTCTTCTTCCCTAACAGCATGGGCGATCGGTATAAGTCCTTCTTCTAGTCCACCAATGTGAACAACTTTCCATTCAAGACCTTTAGCAGCATGGAAAGTTAAGACACGGATGCCTTCCTTGTCGCCTTCATTGGGGGTAGCTGTATGCACATGAAAGGGAATCCCACTTTCTGCGAAGGCTTCTGTAATCAATGAAATCTGGTTGTGTGTGCGAACAAGAACAGCCTGATCACCCCACTGAATTGAACCAGAATTAATATCTAAAGCTTTCATAGCGATACTTTTCGCTTCAGTTCGCTCATTGTCTTCTGCGCGAAAGGTTGGGAGTGTCCCATGCTGTTTACTAGCTATTAGCGAAGCTTTGCCGGGGAGTAGAAGTGTTGCAGCCGAGAGAATTTCAGGTGTTGATCGAAAGTTCTTTCTGAGATGAACTGTCTTCGCTCCAGGGAAATGATCACCAAACTTATTGAGATAAGATGAATCAGCTCCATTCCAGGAATAAATGGCCTGATTTGGGTCGCCGACAACACACAAGGAACTTTTGTCTCCAATCCAAGAGCGAAGAAGTGCGAATTGCAATGGGTTGACATCCTGAAATTCATCAACAAATAAATCTTGGAATTTCCAATGGCGGGCAGATGCGTAGTTTGCATCTTCGGAAAGTAACTGGATCGCTAACTCAAGGATGTCATCAAAATCAATATAATTCCTTTGACGTTTTGCGTTATTGAACTTGCGATAGAACTCACCAACTGAAGAGAATGGCACTAGATTTTGACGACCATGTTTTTCTGCTACCGCAACATAATCAGAAGCAGAAACTCTTTGTGCCGTGCACCAATTAATTTCGTTGAGAATAAAAGCACGTTCAGGAGGAGTTAAGTTTTTTGGGAGGAGTGGGAAGAGGAGCTTCTCCCGATTGGGAAGAAGTTCAGGTTCAGTTCTGCCGAGATCTTTCCACCGAGCTTGTAATTGAGCGTATGCTACTGCGTGGAATGTTCCCGCGGTGACAAGAGCACCTAAATCTAAACCCTTTAAACGTTTTTGGAGTTCAGTTGCCGCTCTTTTGCTGAAAGTAAGACAAAGACTATGGGCGGCATCAATCCGAAGAGCTTTAGCTTGGTAGGCAATGCGATGCGTCAAAACCCGAGTCTTACCGGTACCAGCTCCAGCGAGAATCCGCAATTGCTTGGCATCGGTACGAACAGCAGCAAATTGGTCTTCCGTTAAGCTTTTTTCAAGATCACCCACGGAGAGAGGTTACCTCCTAGAGCTTCAATTCAGCCACAAAAACATTAAGACTGCGATATCACGTATATTGCGAATTGGACTAGCGTTAAATATATGGCTTTCCCCAAGAAACTTTTAAATGAGAATGAAAGTGTCATTTTTGACCTTCGCCCGCATTGGGGACGATTGGTCACACCCGCAATAACGCTTTTGGGTACCTTAATAATCTGGGTCTGGTTAACCGCAGTGACGGAGGCAAGAATACTTGAAATAATGATGATCGTAACCGGAGCATACGTGTCTGTGAAAGCTATACGTTCTTATTTGCATTGGAATTCTGAGAGCCTGACATTAACAACAGAAAGAGTTATTCATAGGACAGGACTCTTTCAGGCAAATAGCTTTGAAGTTCCCTTAACGCGTATCAACACGGTTTCAGCTCAACAATCATGGATTGGCCGCCTTTTGGCATATGGGAGAATTTCTATCGAATGCTCCGGAGACCAAACAACGAAAGAGTTCCAACAATTCCCACAACCATCGCTCATACAAAAAGAAATTAATCACGTTATTGAAACACTTCGAAGGAATTAAATCAACGAAAACGTGCTTAGATTAAACCCAATTAACCAAGAGAAACCTTTAAAGGAGAAAAATAATGGGGCCGTTACAAGGTAAAAGAATAATTGAAATTGCTGGCATTGGACCAGGCCCTTTTTGTGCAATGGTTTTGGCTGATCTTGGAGCTGAGGTCATAAGAGTAGATAGGACTTCAGCTGTGCCTGATGAATACCCCGAAACCCCAAGTATGGACCTCCTTAATCGCGGGCGTGATTCGATAGCTGTTGACCTTAAGAAAGACGAAGGGGTTGAGACCATTCTGCGACTCGTTGAAAACGCTGATGCTCTTATCGAAGGATTTCGACCAGGCGTCGCCGAGCGCCTAGGGGTCGGACCAGAAAAATGCTTAGAAAGAAACCCAAAATTGATTTACGGAAGAATGACCGGATGGGGTCAGTATGGAAGCTACGCAAAAATGGCTGGACACGACATCAATTACATAGCGCTATCTGGAGTTTTGGGGCTTATCGGGCGAGAAGATCAAAGCCCAGTACCTCCCGTCAACTTAATCGGAGATTTCGGGGGAGGCGGAATGCTACTTGCTCTAGGTATCTGTGCAGCGTTTGTCGAATCAGACCAAAGTGGTAGGGGTCAAGTTGTTGATGCCGCCATGACTGATGGTTCGGCCTTGTTGGCAACAATGGTCCATTCCTTTTCAGCGATGGGAATCTGGGGAAAACGCGGAACCAACATGCTTGATACTGGAGCCCCTTTCTACGACGTTTACGAATGCGCAGACGGAGAATACATATCACTAGGTTCTATTGAACCTCAATTCTATTCTGAATTAATGAGGATTACAGAATTTGATGAAGAAGAGATGCACAAACAAATGGATCGAAATAACTGGGCCTCAATGAAAGAAAAAATAGCACAGAGAATTCGAACAAAAACTAGAGAAGATTGGGTGGAGTTAATGGAGGGTACCGACGTTTGTTTTGCCCCAGTCTTATCTACCCAAGAAGCATACGAACACCCCCATAATCAAGAACGTGAAACATTTGTAGAAGTCGCGGGGATAATGCAACCAGCTCCTGCACCTCGATTTAGCAGAACACCAGGAGCAATATCCTCGCCACCGCCACATCCTGGACAACATACTGGACAAGTCCTTTCACGACTTGGATTCTCAACGGAAGAAATTGATTCCCTGAAATCCCTGAATGTCATTAAATAGCTCACTGTCACACTAACCGGTAACAAAATATGCCTATTGTCAGCTTAAGTCTCCATTTGGCGAAGTTTCCTGCCATTATTAACACATGACAGTAGTAAAAATAAATGCAATAACAGTTCCTCAAGAACTAGGGGAGGAAGTGGCCAAACGGTTTGCAGCCAGAGCGGGAGCAGTCGATGATGCAGAAGGCTTTGAAGGATTCGAACTCTTTAAACCAGAAGATGATAGGAATCAATGGCTAGTGGTCACTCGATGGGCTGATGAAGCCTCCTTTGAAAAATGGCGGGAATCGGGACAAGCCGCGCATGCTCACCGCCCAACGTCAGAAGAAAGCGAAAAGCCATTAGGTTTATCTGCAGAGCTCTGGCATTACAGCATCTCAGTGGCCTCGAAGGGGCAGGAATAGGTGTTACTTGGAGCGGCGCTCCGAGATGCACACACAATTTTAGCTTTTGTGCTTATCTTTTCGAATGCAGGCGTCGGTATCTGGGGGGTTCTTCTGGATAAGCAAACTCTTCGGAACCCTAAACCCTTTTGGATTTGCACAGTTATAGCCCAATCACTTATCTTCGCGCAGGCTATTCTGGGGGTATCTTTGCAAGCAGCAGACGATTTGGAACCCAGAGATTTCCATTACCTTTACGGCTTTTCAATGATTATCGCCATCGCTCTACTCTATGGATATAAGAACTCGATAGGGAAGCATCGATTTATAATGTATGGGTTAGGTAGTTTCTTTATTATGGGATTGGGGATCAGAGCGCTTTTCCTTGGGACCTAAGCCGAAATGATGAAAAACCACGGTAATGACTGTTCAAATGGCACACTTGCATTATGGATAATCAAGTATTGGTGACAGGAGGAGCAGGGTATCTAGGGAGCCATACCGTTCTGACACTTCTTGAATCAGGTAAAGAAGTAGTAATTTTAGATAATTTTTCTAATTCATCTCGCCAATCAGTTGATGGAATAGAGAGTATCTGTGGTAAACGGCCCACTGTGATTCAGGCTGATGCGCGGGATTCCTCAGCATTATCTCATGCATTCCAAAAGTATGACATATCAGCTGTGTTCCATTTCGCTGGGCTTAAATCTGTTGAAGAATCAGTAAGAAGCCCGGAACTTTACTATGACGAAAATATCGGAACTGCCTTAAACGTAGTTGAACAAATGCGAATTGCTGGGATAAGAACACTTGTGTTCTCATCTTCCGCAACGGTGTATGATCCCAGTGAGGACCCTCCGTACGGTGAAGACTCCAAAACTGGTCCGACTAACCCCTATGGGCAAACAAAACTCCTCATAGAACAAACTCTCACAGATCTCGCAAATATAAATAAAGAATGGAGTGTCGGCCTTCTCCGATATTTCAACCCTGTTGGGGCACACCCTTCAGGACATATCGGCGAAGCTCCAACCGGGAAACCAAACAATCTGATGCCGCTTCTCATGCAAGTAGGCATAGGCAAGTTAGAGAAACTCTCCATTTTCGGCGACGATTACGATACTCCCGATGGGACCTGCATCAGGGATTTCATTCATGTAATGGATCTGGCTAGAGGGCATATAGCCGCATTACGATTTTTGCAGAAAACCAGCGGTGTGCATACGTGGAATTTGGGAACAGGAATTGGCACATCAGTAAGCGAATTAATCCAATATGCGGAGAGAGTTATCGGAACGGGTATACCGAAAGAGGTTGTTTCAAGAAGGCAAGGAGATACACCAGTTGCTCTAGCGGATCCTTCGAAGGCTTTCAATGAGTTAGAATGGACAGCAGAGCACACAATTGAGAATATGTGTGTGGATCATTGGAATTGGCAGAGACTTCATCCCGACGGTTACTAATACCCCAGCACTCTTTCAAGGTATTCATTTGAGAAATGACCATCCGGATCTAAGCGTCTACGGATCAGCATGAACTCTTCCCATTCTGGATATAGAAGAGAAAGATCTTCGCAGGATAGATTATGCATTTTCCCCCAATGAGGACGACCACCATATTCACGCATCAAATTCTCAACTTTGTCAAAATATTCGCTATGGTCTGCGTCTTTGTAAACATGAACGGCGATGAATCCCGTTGCTCTTCCGAAAGAGGGAGATAGGGGTATATCATCAGCTCCCAACGATCTAATTTCAATTGGAAACGTGACGGGTCTAGTAAGAGACTCGGTTATCTTTCGAACTTCATTAAATGCCTCTAGGAGGTATTCTCTCGGAATAGCGTATTCCATCTCAAGAAACTTCACTCTTCGTTTCGAGCAAAAGATCTTATGACTGGGGGCGATCCGAGTTTGCGTGCTCCCAACCTTCAAAACTCGATTAAATGTACCTGGAACATGTTGAGGAAAATATTTCCAATAACGGTTAAGGCACCCAAATGCGGCATTTCTGACGACTTCATCGTTCAGAAACCTAGCTACCTGATTGTCGTTAGTTGATGGATCACTAGTCCGGTTATTAACCTTTAACTCTGCAATCTCCGTATGGGGGTACCAGTAGAATTCAACAAAATCTGATTGCGCATCTTCATCATCAAATCTTTCCAACACAGCGTCAAGCGAAGTGGTGAGCTCAACGCCTTTAATGCTAAAGGCATTTACGCATTGCAATGTCACAGAAATTACTATCCCCAAAGCGCCCAATCCGACCCTAGCTGATTTCAGAATCTCAGGATTTTCTGATCGTGATGTATCAATAATTGAACCATCGCCTGTTGCGATTCTTAACCCAATTACAGCTGCACTAATCGAAGAATACTCGCGCCCTGTTCCATGGGTTCCTGTAGCTATTGCTCCAGCTAAAGTTTGGGAATCAATATCGCCGAGATTCGGTAATGCCATTCCAAGACTCTCTAGTTTAGTATTCAAACTGGCGAGCGTGATTCCAGCTCCTACAGTGACCTGGAGCTGCTCACGATCAACATTGATAATTTGGGCAAATGAATTAAGCGGGACAATCAGTCCATCGGTTACGCAAATCGGACTAAAGCTATGACTGGAACCCACTGGACGAATTTTCCACCGATTTGCTACACCTCTACCGATTAGATCAATAATTTCGTCTTCAGACGAAGGAGAAATGATCCCCTTGGTGACTGCTGACTGATTTTTACCCCAATTTGTCCATTTGTGCTTCAAAGTAAATCCTCAAATGTTTAAAGGCCAGTAGGTCTCAAGATTTACCAATCTCGAAGATCAATAGGCCATTCCTCAACGATAAACCCATCATCCACACATAGCATTCTTGGATGTTTTGCGATGGTGGGATCAACGTGAGAGGGTTTTAAGAGAACGACATCGCCAATTCCCCATCTCACAGTATCGTCTTCTTCGGAAGGGAATAACGTCGTGTGCTCATCGGAGCAAATACCAACAATTCCATTCTGTACGGATGGTTTTCCATAATCCATACCCATTGATTTCACGCCTGCATTAGAAACAGCCCACCGCCTGCTCTTCTCCACAGAGATGATCTTTGATGCAACTGAAAGGCTTTCTTTAAACGGAAGTTCAATCTGTGCGTATCGAGTATCCATAAAAAGGTAAGAACCAGCTTGAATTTCAGTAGCAAGAGCATTGATATCAAATGTTCCTGTACCTCCCGCAGAAATAACGTCACCTCCGACGATTGAATGTGCATCTTGGAGTATCCTCATAGCCTCATTTACTTTCCTAGAGCGTTCCTCCTTGCCTTGAGTAAACATTAGATGCCCCTCATAGCCCATCACTCCACGAATCTTCAGCCCATGCTTTTTCGCAAGAGAAAAAAGCATTTCAACTTCAGAGATATCACACCCACAACGGGGGAGCCCTACATTGACATCTATCAGAACCTCTTTGATACCTCCAGCAGCAGCAGCAGCGATCGTAGCTGCTGAGTCAACTGCCACTGTGATTCTCGCTCCAGTAGCTACTAATGACCCCAATCTTGAAGCATCAAGAGTTTCGTTAGCGAGAAGAATATCTTCTTTGTACCCAGCTTTTGCCAATCCTTCAATTTCTCGGATAGTTGCGCAACAAAAAGATTTATGCCCGTGTTCTTTGAGAATTCCAGCAATTACAGATGATTTGAAAGCTTTGACATGAGGTCGGAGACTCAAACCAGGTCGACAATCCGACATAATTTCAAGATTTTCGTAAAAGATCTTTAGATCCAGAACTAGAGCTGGGGTATCAATATCTTGTAATTGTCTCACAAAGAGACTTTACAAAGGATCACATAGCCGCTGCAATACCAAGTTCGGCAAAGCCCTTCTTTAGATAGTTTTCTCGAAACATTTCCCGCAAATCGCTAGCTTGACGATCGTAATCTTCAGGGTTGCCCCAAGTGCTTCTAGGGTTCAAGATTTCGTCAGGAACATCGGAACATGTTGTGGGCATTCGTAGGTTAAGGATCGGTTGAGTCTCCAGATCAATGTCATCAAATTCACCTGCAAGAGCTGCATTCAAAAGAGATCTAGTGTGCTTTAAGGACATTCGGCTCCCAGTTCCATAGGGACCACCAGTCCAGCCGGTATTCAAAAGAATGCATCTAGTATCGTGTTCGCCCATACGTTTCGCCAGCAAACCAGCATAAACATGGGGTTTCTGTGACATGAATGGATCACCGAAACAAGCTGAGAAAGTAGCTTGTGGCTCCGTTACCCCTACTTCAGTACCAGCAAGTTTAGAAGTGAACCCAGTGACGAAATGGTACATTACCTCGTCAGGATTAAGAATGGATACGGGAGGGAGAACACCAAAAGCATCTGCAGTTAATAAAACAATTGTCTTAGGATGAGGCCCCTTTGCCCCATCAGCAACCCCTGGGTTGCAGGTTAGCGGATATGCGAAGCGAGTATTCTCAGTACGTGAACCATCTGTAAGATCAAATTCTTGAGGATCTGTTTCCGCAATCTCCTTCTCCGGAAGTGGCGGAACATTCTCAATGAGTGTTCCTTTCATGCTCAAAGCGGCAGCAATGACAGGTTCAGCTTCTTTGTCAAGATCAATTAATTTTGCGTAGCATCCATCTTCAAAGTTTGATACTCCTGTGTCGGTCCATACATGTTCGTCATCCCCGATCAAGAGGCGATTAGGATCAGCAGAAAGAGTTGTCTTTCCTGTTCCCGAAAGCCCGAAAAGTATTGCGCTGTCATCATCGGAACCAACATTTGCAGAACAATGCATAGAAAGCTGGCCTTTGTCAGGAAGAACAAAATTCATAACTGTGAACATCGTCTTCTTATTAACTCCACAATAATCTGCTGGACCGACCACGAGAGCAACACGATTCAGAATATCCATGATGACTGCCCGATTTGATTTTGTTCCATCTCGTTCGGGTTCAGCTACAAAGGAAGGAACATTTAGAATAGTCCAACCAGCTTCAGCCCGGTCGCTGTCATCGCGAACGTTCTTTGGGAACATAATATTGCAGAAATACGCGTGGGTTGCATACTCGCCAACGAATCGATATGGCTCTGCAAATTCAGGATCCCAGCCGCAGAAAACATCAGTAACGTATAAATCTCCCCGCTTGGCATTCAAATGTTCAACAACTCTTGGAAGCAATTGATCAAATGCGTCTGGGTCAAATTTTGCGAATCCATCTTTCCACCAAACAGTATTTTCAACCTCTGGTCTCGCCACAGCGAATGTGTCAGTAACTGGTCGACCAGTGCACGAAGGGTCACTGTAATAGACGAGAGGACCATCAATCCCTAAAGCAGTTGAGAAAGCCTTCTGTTCATTTCGGCCACCGTTAAGGCTTACCCGCCCTCGATCATTAGCAATTGCAGCATAAAAGAGCTCATCTTGAGATAGTCCATAATGTAAATCCACGTCGCTAATCCCAAACTGTTTATTAAGAGCTTCAGCAATGTTGCGTGGGGGGTTATCTGTCATAGTAATTTGACCTCGTTGTCAGCACTTATTGAAGAAAATCTGGGGTACCCATGTCTACTTCCGAACCCAAACGAAGATTTGTCGCCATGCCATCTTCATCTAACTCAAAGATAACTCTTTGCCCTTGGCGAAGCATTCGAAATATTGAACCTTCAAGAGCATTTGGGGATAGCTCATATTCTGTGAAGTCCCGCTCAGACATGACTACACCATCTCTTGTGCCAGGATCATAAGATTTTATTACTCCCTGCAAGGCATCTCCTCAACTCGTTGGATTTACAAAATAATAACGGACTTCAACCAGTAGATGCGAACCGTGATAGCTTTTACGATTTTTAACTAAATTAATCAAAATCAACACGATGTCGTCTTTAAAGCCATCTAATTAGTACCATCAACAATCGTGGGACATCTTAACGCATTCTCCATTGAACAAATCAAGCAAGTTATTCAGATTTTCAACGAAGCGCTTTCGCTACATTGCGAAAGCCTGAATGCCCTTAATGTCTACCCCGTTCCAGATGGGGACACTGGAACCAACATGTCATTTACTCTACGTTCAGTAGTTAAGGAAATTGAGGAATCAGATAGTATCCCTAGCGCTCAATGGGATGCGATCCGCCATGGAAGTTTGATGGGGGCACGGGGAAATTCAGGTGTCATCCTTTCGCAGATCCTCAGAGGTCTAGCAGATAGCCTCTCAGAAGAGGACCTGATCAACCATAAAGCGTTGACACGTGCATTTCGCCATGCCTCAACGGCAGCATACGGTTCTGTGCTCAAACCTGTTGAAGGAACAATCCTCACAGTTGCTCGCGAAGTCGCTGAAAAAGCAGAAACAATTACCGAAGAGGATATATCGTTAACGGATTTCCTCAAAGTGCTTGTAGCAGAAGGTATAGATTCTCTTAACAGAACCCCAGACCTGCTCCCAGTCCTTAAAGACGCAGGAGTCGTAGATGCAGGAGGTGCTGGTTACCTCTTGCTAATTCAATCCTTTCTTTTCGTTGTGGATGAAACCCCAATTGAGCCACCCATGCAGGCAAGTGCCCGAATAGAGAACATAAAAAAATCTCATGATAAGGGAAAAGCGGATGAGGTAGATATTAGCGAACTCCGCTATGAAATTATGTTCTTCTTAGATGCCGATGATGAAAAGATAGAAAGTTTTAAAACTGACTGGTCAAAGATAGGAGATTCAATCGTCATAGTGGGTGGAGATGGACTCTGGAACTGCCACATTCATTCAAATGACATCGGTGCTTCAATAGAATCAGGAATTAAAATAGGGAGACCTCACAAAATACGTGTCACAGACCTTCTTGAAGAACTTTCCCATAATGAAGATCACATAGAAATCGGCGGAGGAACTGAAATCACTCTTCCAAATCCGGAAACAGAAACAACAGCTGTAATAGCAGTAGTCGCCGGAGAAGGGGTTCATAAAATATTTGCTTCAATGGGTGTGCACGCCATAGTCCGCGGCGGGCAATCAATGAATCCTTCTGTCAGAGATCTTCTAGATGCAGTGGAGCAAGTCAACACTAATGAAATAATCATCCTCCCGAACAACAAGAACATTATTCCTGTCTCAGAGCAAGTAAACAAACAAGTAGAAAAAAATGTAAACGTCGTCCCGACGAGAAGTATCCCTGAAGGGTTTTCGTCTTTGCTTGCCTTTGACCCCAAGGCAAATTCAGAAGCTAATGCAAAAGCTATGACTCGTATGGCAGACATGGTTGTTACTGGAGAAGTCACTAAAGCCGTCCGAGATAGTGAAACAGATGCCGGACCAGTCAAAGAAGGCGAATGGATTGGTCTTAATCGCTCAGGAATTGTTGTTTCTTCTGACTCCCTAATCATATCTACACAAAAATTACTTGAAAGCTTGGTTCAAGAAGATCATGAAATAGTGACAATCATTACCGGAGAAGGAAGCTCTGAAGAGGCAACTAATACAATCGGGGAATGGTTAGCAACCCAATTCCCTCAAGTTGAAGTCGAGATTCATCAAGGAGGACAACCTCTCTACCCCTATTACCTGGGAATTGAGTAACTATGCGGGCAGAGTTGATTTCAGCAACTGCCCTAGACGAAAACCTTTCGCGCCTTGCTGCAGCAGTTTCCCAACAAATAAGAACCAAAAATGACTGATGATGCCTCACCGCTTACTTTAGAAGACCTATCAGAACTTCCTCTTACTAGATTGAAAGGGGTTGGACCCAAAAAAGAAAAAGCACTTTTGTCAATTGATGTGATGTCAGTTCTTGACATTCTCACTCATTACCCACGCAGGTACATAGATAGAACAAACGAAGCAAAAATAAGTTCTCTTCAAGTCGGTGAAGAAGGCATGGTTCTTGTTGAAGTCCTTGATGTACATAAAAGGAGAACTCGCAATAAGAGGCAGATGGTTGCAGCAACTGTTTCTGATGGTACAGGAAACTTATCATTGACCTTTTTCAACCAACCATGGAGGGAACGTCAACTTAGGACAGGAACCGAAGTAATTATCTTTGGGAAGCTAGAACGATTCCGAGGTCAAAATAGTATGGTCAATCCAGTTGTTGATTTAATAGGAGACAAAACCGGAAGATTCGTTCCTGTATATCCACAGTCAGGCAAAGCTGGGTTAACAACATGGGAATTTGCTAATTGGGTTAATGATGCCCTAAAAAAATCTAAAGTTCGAGGGTTTGCAGAGCCTCTACCTCAATCAGTAATAGAGAGATATGATCTTGTAAGTAGAGGTATCGCCTTTCAGAAGATCCACAACCCAAATGGGATGTCAGATGTTTTGCAAGCTAGGCGCCGACTTGTTTTCGATGAACTCTTTCGCATACAACTACTACTTATAGCAAGAAAACTTCAATTGGAATCCTCAACACAAGGTATCGCCCACAAATTCCCGGGAAACTATGTAGCGAAACTTTTTGATTCTTTACCTTTCGATCCAACAACTGCCCAAACCAGAGTCGTTGATGAAATTCTCGTGGATCTCCGTTCCAGTTATCCAATGCATAGACTTTTGCAAGGTGATGTTGGGTCAGGGAAGACTCTCGTAGCCGTAGCTGGACTGCTTTCAGTCGTTGAGGGAAGGAAACAAGGCGCGATTATGGCCCCCACCGAAGTACTAGCCGAACAACATTATTTGGTAATTTCAAAAATGCTTGCTGAATTTACGGTTGAAGACCCAGAGAATCTTCTGGGTGAGCGAAATATAAAAGTCGCCCTATTAACTAGTCAAACAAATACCAAAGACGGTAACGAAATACGAGAAGGGCTCGCTTCAGGGAACGTCGACATAATTGTGGGAACCCATTCTCTGATTCAGGAATCAGTAAACTTCTGCGATCTTGGCTTAACGGTGATAGATGAACAACATAGATTCGGAGTAGATCAAAGAGCGGCCTTACGAGCTAAAGGGAAAGACATGGCAGTTCCTGATGTCCTGGTGATGACAGCTACCCCAATTCCAAGAACAGCAGCGATGACTGTTTACGGAGATCTAGATGTGTCCGTGCTTGATGAACTCCCTATGGGGAGATCGCCTATCAGCACAGAAAGAGTTCACGATAACCCGACGCTGTGGGATGAATTGAAACAACAAGTCTCTTTCGGCTATCAGGCATTTATCGTTTGCCCGCTTATTGAGGAAAATGAAAAAATGTTAACTGCCTCAGTAGAAGAAACCTATGAACGTCTTAAAGGAGGTGAGCTCCAAGACCTACGACTCGGATTACTGCATGGGCGATTATCTACGATAGAGAAACAACAGGTGATGAACCTTTTCCGCAAAGGGGACCTTGATGTTCTCGTCTCAACCACAGTTATCGAGGTGGGTGTTGATGTCCCGAATGCAACCATCATGGTGATTTTAGGTGCTGAAAGGTTTGGTATCGCCCAACTACACCAACTTCGAGGTCGAGTGGGTCGAGGGGAGGCTGGATCTAAATGCTATTTAGTCAGCGATGCAGAAACTGAAGAAGTAACTGAGAGATTGCAAGCACTCGTCGAAACAACAGATGGATTTGAGCTAGCTGAAATAGACCTTGAAATCAGGGGCGAAGGTACGATCATGGGAGTGTCACAAAAAGGGAAGAACGATTTAAAAATAGCATCACTTCGAAGAGACAAAGAGTGGGTTCAACATGCTCGAGATGCAGCTTTTGCTTTACTGAATTCGAAAACAGATGTTCCCGATATTTCTCTCCTTGCTGATGAGGTCAAGCTTTTCTTCAAAGAAGAAGAAGTGGAATATCTCTTTAAATCATGAAAGGTGAACTACTCACAAAATGCAGCAACTAGAACAAATCCAAACTGTTCTCACCTCAGCATTCACAGGTGACCCATTTATGAAATGGCTTTTCCCCGGGAGCGAGCACCAAAATAATCTCCAGACATGGTGGGAGTACATATCCCAAGCCAGTTCAAAAAATGGGTTTTCACATTTTGACATTGATGAAGAAAATACAACTGCGTCTATTTGGGGAAAACCTAAATTTGAGAAAGAAAAGGATAGTAATGATGAAGGCTTCAATAATTTCGTAAGTTTCCTTGAACCTTTGGTGGGGGAGCGTCTTCCAACCGTACTTCAAGCTTTATATGAGGTTAGTTTGGAACACCCGCATGAACCCCATTGGTATCTGCAAGCTGTAGGGACCACCCCAAACATGCAAGGAAAAGGGAAAGGGGCCGCCCTGCTACTTCCAATCTTAGATATTTGTGATGCAACAGGACTAGGGGCGTATCTGGAATCTAGCAACCCAAGAAATATTTCTTTTTATTACCGTTTAGGATTTGAAATACGTAAAGAATTAATTTTGGCTGATGGTCAAGTACAACTCACATGCATGTGGCGTCAACCAAAATCAACGGACTACTAAATGCCGTCTTCGCCAAGAACAATATCCCACCTATCCCAGCAATCCTTACACCGATAGAAGACCACCATTCCTTCTTCCCACCCTGATTCTGGTTTTTCGCTACCTAAATAGCACCGGCCGCCACAATCAACGCAAATAATTTCCTTAGGGAGATCCATTGCCACTAAGCAAGTCTGAGGGTAACGTAGCGCATCATGCGAATCGTAGCTGGTACAGCCCGTGGGCGAAAGCTTATCATCCCTTCAAATAGTGAAATCCGGCCGACAAAGGATCGAGTCAGAGAAGCGATTTTTAATTCGTTGCATAGTTATGGCTTGGTTGAGGATCTTCACTACCTTGACTTATTTGCTGGGACGGGCTCTCTAGGTTTAGAAGCGTTATCAAGAGGGGCAAATTCAGTAGTTTTCGTTGACAATAATGAATTATCTGTAAATACGGTTACACAAAATCTGCAAATGCTCGGGTTCATTGGCAAAGCAGAGATAAGACGCCAAGACGCAATGACGTATTTAAAGGAATCAAGTGATTTTGATGTCGCGATCTTGGACCCTCCCTATGAATTTGAATTTTGGGATCAGTTACTATCGCAAATTAAATCGAAAGTAGTTGTTCTTGAAACTTCCCAGAACATCGTCCTAAATGAGTCATGGGTCGTCATTAAGGAGCAAAGCTATGGACAGTCAAATGTGCAAATAGCTACAAAATAAGCCTCTTTTCCCCTTTAGTTACAGGTTATATCGGTAATTGTTGGGTGCAGGCTCCGAATTTCCTACAATGGTATGCAGAGAAAGCAAAAACCTGAAACCTCTGATACGCCACTCAATCTGGAATAGGTTAGCGAAATGACAAAAGCAATGTATCCGGGATCGTTTGATCCTCTACATCTTGGACACCTCAATATAGTTGAAGTTGCATCGGGTATTTTTGATGAAGTTGTAGTCGTGACAATGCAAAACCCGGAGAAAAAAAGCTTTCTCTCTCTTGAGGAAAGAGAAGATCTGCTCAAATCAAGTTTCTCCCACCTGCCTAATGTTTCTACCGCTAATTCGTCAGATCTAGTCGTGAACGCAGCAGTTGAACTTGGCGCAAGAATTATTGTTAAAGGGTTACGATCCACCGGTGATTTTGAGATAGAAATGCAGATGGCCCAAACAAACAAAACCGTGTCTGGAGTTGAGACAATTTTTATACCTTCTGAACCTGCGCATTCACACATATCAAGTAGGTTCATTCGTGAAATCTCAACTATGGGAGGGGATGTATCAGCGCTAGTACCCGACAGCGTTGCTAGTTTACTCTCGAGGAGGCTAAACAATGAGTGAATCCGGAGATGCAGAACATTCCTTTGAGTCAGTAGAACCGTATGAAGCACCGGAAGTAGAGCGATTGATCCAAGGACTCATTAACGTTGTTGACGCAGCGCGACCAGTTCCTCTTTCGTCATCGTCAATGATAAATAAAGATGAAGTGATTTCTGTTTTGAATGACATTTCGCTCCGGTTGCCAGATGAGATACGAGCAGCTAGATGGCTACTCAAACAACGTGAGGATTTCCTCGCGAGGACACAAAGAGAGGGCGACGAATTAATTGACCTTGCTCGCGCTCGTGCCGGCCAGATGGTGCAAAAGTCTGAAGTGGTGAAGGCTGCAGAGATTCGAGCTCGGCGAATTATTGAGGACGGACAATCAGAAGCTCGTAGGCTCCAGTTAGAAACTGAAGACTACTGTGATCAGCGACTCGCAAGTTTTGAAGCTGTGTTAAAGAAAACGCAGAAAATTGTCGCCGATGGTCGGTCAAAGTTGCAAGGAGACCCTCTTTCGGAACTTAAAGAAGCACACAGTCAAGATCAAGAAGAGATTCCAAGAGAGCCTGAACTCTACGATCAGGATGAATTTGAATAAAGACAACTCATCCTCGACGAATCTGGTAATCGACATCCCTAATCTCTTTCAAAGAACAGGTTCTCTTGAGCAAGTTGAATGTCAATGGAATCCTCCTGAAATAGTTACCAGCTACTCATCAGCCGAAGCTCTTGTGGGAACACTCAATGTTGAAGCATTAACCGAAAAGATTGCTGTAAGTGGAAATATTGATCTCCACTGGGTCGGACCATGTAGAAGGTGCCTAGAGGAAGCTAAAGGCATAACGCAGATATTCATTCAAGAAATCTTTGAACACAATGCCGCTGAAGGAGAGACTTTTGAATTTCCCCTCGGAGAAAAGTTAGACCTGAAACCTATGCTTGCTGAACAAACGCTTTTGAGTTTACCTTTAGCCCCCTTGTGTTCAGATGCATGTGAAGGCCCAATGGATACCGAATTTCCAATTGATAGCAAGCAAAACCAAACAAACGATCGTGAGCACAATTATAAGAAAGACCCTCGATGGGCAGCTTTAGATGTATTGAAGTTTGATGACGATACGAATCACACCCCTTGAGAGGGTGCAAGATCCTCTCGCCTTCGGTAGGATCAACCCTGCGCAAGTTCCAACTTGCTGACTAACTAATTACTTGGATATAAGATGGCAGTACCAAAGAAAAAAACATCAAAAGCGAAAAGCAGAAGCCGCCGCAACTCTGCTTGGAAACTTCACGCAACAAGCACTAACTCTTGCCCACGCTGTAGCGCAGCCCGTCGACCGCACCATGTTTGTGGTAATTGTGGGTGGTACAACGGTCGTGCCGTTATAGAGGTTGACTGAGAATCAGGGAAGAAATGTCTACCAATCATCTGCCAATAGCCATTGACGCTATGGGGGGAGATAATGCACCTGGAGAAATTATAAAAGGTGCCCGACTAGCACATGATATCGGAATACCAGTTTTGCTTGTAGGCACTCCACAAGCACTTGAAGGGATCAAAGATATCCCTACCATTGAAGCTAGCGAAGTCATCGAAATGGATGATGATCCAGGGCAAAGTGTTAGAAGAAAAAAAGATTCATCGCTTGTTCGCGCTGCAGAAACCGTGCGAGACGGGGAAGCTTCTGCAATGATAAGTGCTGGGAATACGGGGGCGACAATGGCTTCCGCTCTACTTCGAATGGGGAGATTGAAAGGAGTATCTAGGCCAGCAATAGCTACTCCGATCCCTGTTCTTGATGGCGATCACCCAGTCGTTCTTCTTGACTCAGGTGCTAATTCAGAATGTCAACCAGAATGGTTGCTGCAATTTGCGGAAATGGGTGCCGTCTACGCACGGGATCGGTTCCGTATAGATAAACCAAAAGTTGGCCTTTTGTCAATAGGTGAGGAGGCTGGGAAAGGTAATCCTCTAGTAAAAGAATCTTTTGCTTTACTCAATACAGAGGCTTGGCAGATACGAAGCTCAGCGCAATTTATCGGCAATGTTGAAGGCCGCGACCTTATGAATGGGGTCGCTGACGTAGTTGTTACAGATGGATTCACCGGGAACGTAGCTTTAAAGACACTCGAAGGTACAGCAAAGGCTATAGTCGCAGCGCTATTAGGCGCCTTCTCCTCTTCGCCAGAAGCTGAAAAGGGAGCTGAACTTTTAACTCCAGCGTTACTGCCTCTATATGAAAAACTTGATCCAGATTCAGTGGGTGGGGCAGTACTCCTTGGCGTTAAAGGCATAGCAATGGTTAGTCATGGGTCTTCTTCAGCGAAAGCAGTTCTCAATGCGATACAAACGGCACATGAACTTGTAATTGACGACCATGTAAAGAACTTACAATCCATTCTTTCAACCAGTTAACTTTTTCGAATTCCTTCCAAGCACAAACGGTTAGAATCGCTTAAACTCAATTCTTGCGATAGAAAGACAGGTGCCCATGCCATCAGAAACCCATATGGAACAAGAACCGCTTGGAAGAGAAGAACTACTCCAACTCGTGAAAGACCGATTAGCTGAAATACTAGAAATAGAACCAAGCTCAATAAACGAAGGGGACTCCTTCGCTGATGACCTTGATGCCGACTCACTTGCCCTCATTGAACTTGTTGAAGCAATTGAAGAAGAATTATCTGAGCGCTCCATTGACTTTAGAATCGACGATGAAGATCTAGAAGACCTGAAAAGCGTCCGAGATGCTGTGGAGTATGTTCACACCAGATTGGACTGAAAGCTTCCTTGGATAAAGAAAAGCTAAGAGAACTCCAGAAACAAATCAACTACAAATTTGAGAACCCTGCACTTCTTGAAATCGCGCTAACTCATAAATCCTGGTCTGCAGAAAATGAGGGGTTTCAACCGAACGAAAAGTTAGAATTTCTTGGAGATTCTGTCTTGGGACTTATTGTTACCGAACATATCTACAAAACCTATACAGAACTAACCGAAGGCCAGTTATCCCTTTTGCGATCGGTATTAGTCGAAAAAAAATCTCTTGCCGAAGTCGCAGAAAACTTAAGTATTGGTTCTTATCTGAAGCTTGGGAATAAACTCGAACATTCATCGGTGTCACCGGCTTTACTTGAAAATGCTATCGAAGCGGTGATAGGTGCCATCTATTTAGATGGGGGATGGTCTGAATCGCAAAAATTTGTATTAAATGTACTTGAGTCAAAAATTAAAGAGTATTCAACGCGAAACAACGAAGACTTTAAGAGTCGTTTAAAAGTTATATTCGAGCAGAAGTTCACAGCATCGCCAACCTACAGGATTACTACAGAAGGACCTGCTCATGAGAAACGGTTTTATGCGCAAGTACTGATTAATGATGAAATTGCCGGAGAAGGCGATGGGAGAAGTAAAAAGGAAGCAGAGCAATCAGCTGCTGGTCAAGCTTTGAAAAGGTTCGCTAACGAATAAGATGCAAAAGAAACCTGTAAAATGCGAACCACGTCAACGCCTATAAGGAACGAATGATTGAACTCCCCGAAATTGAAACTATTCGAAGAGACCTAGAACGTGATTGCGTCGGAAAAAAAGTTAAATCAGTTGAAGTTATTAAGACAAAAACTGTTGGCGGAACGAAAACAAAAGCCTTAATTGAAAAAGAACTAGACCAAACGAAAATTGAAAGCGTCGGACGCATCGGGAAATTTCTTCAATTTGATTTCTCCAACGGGAAAACCCTTCTTGTGAGTCTAGGACATGGGGGTCAGATTCTTCGCGTACCGAACAAGGCGGAAAGACATGCGAAAACTCATTTCATTTTGACTTTCACTCAGACAGGACAGATGAGAATTTTGGATCACAATGCTGAAGCAACTATTTCCCTGCATGAAACGGAAGCAATTAGAGAAGATCGGCCGGATTTATTTGAGTATGGGATAGACCCAATTGAACACTCCCAACAGATTACATGGGGTGACTTCGCCCATTACCTTCATGCGCGAAAAGCCAAACTTAAAACACTACTTATAGATGAATCATTCGTTCTCGGTATTGGCCCTATGTATGCCGATGAAATATTATTTGAAGCCGGACTGAAGTATGACCGGATATCGGACTCGTTGACAACGAACGAAGTTCGTAGACTTTGGCAGGCTATTGTGCAGACTTTATATGATGCGGTGAAATACAGAGGATCAACGATTCCTGGGAGCGCATACGTTGATACCAGTGGAGAACCAGGTGTCTATCAAGACCACCATTCGGTTTATCTGAAACATGGAGAATTAAGTCCAAGGTCTCGAAAACCAATCGCACGATCAAAATTTGGCGGTATCTGGACGTACTACTGCGAACAGAGCCAAGTCTAAAAACCAAAAAATTAAACTACAAACGTGTAATTTCTCTCTAGAGCGACTAGTTTCACGCTGTGTTCTTGAAATCAATGACCCTTAAAGGATTCAAGTCTTTTGCTGAATCTACGACACTAGTATTTGAACCTGGAGTCACGGTCGTCGTGGGTCCAAATGGAAGCGGAAAATCAAATGTCGTTGATGCCATAGCATGGGTACTTGGAGCCCAAGCACCAGGAGCCGTCCGTTCTCAAAAGATGGATGACGTCATCTTTGCCGGGACTACAAAGAGATCAGCATTAGGTCGTGCTGAAGTTTCCCTAACTATTGACAACTCAGCTAAAGTCCTACCGATTGACTTTAACGAGATCACCATAAGTCGCACATTGTTTCGAGACGGTGATAGCGAATACGCTATGAACAACGTCCCATGTCGACTCCTTGACATTCAAGAGTTACTTAGTGACTCAGGAGTTGGCCGTCATCAACACGTGATTGTCTCTCAAGGGCAAATTGACGCTGTCTTAAACGCCAAACCTGAAGATAGACGATCGATTGTTGAAGAAGCAGCGGGAGTCCTAAAATATCGAAAACGTAGGGAGAAATCTGAGCGCCGACTGAAAGCAACAGAAGAGAATCTTACGAGACTTCAAGATTTGCTTAGAGAAGTAAAACGACAACTCAAACCCCTAGAAAGACAAGCGGATGCAGCGAGACGGCACGGATCTTTATTTGACGAGCTAACTGCCCTCCGTCGCCATTTAGTTGGGAAAGAAATCACATCTTTGCGGGAAGGCCTTAAAGCCGTTCAAGGAGGAAAGGTGCAACTCCATAACGCGGAACGCGATATTAGGTCAACGTTAACTAACTTAGATAGTCAAATTGAGCAATCTGAAGAGCAACTAGCTACCACAGGAGTTGACGATGCTGCAGATAAACTTGCGTCTGCAGAAGGACTACGAGAACGTGCTAAAGGATTAAAGGCGCTCCTTGCGGAACGAATAGCGAGTATTCGTAGACAAATAGACATGCAAGTTGATCAAGGAGTCGTAGAGACATTAGAAGCGGAAACTGCCAGACTACGGAAAGAACTAGAAGAGTCAGCTACATCCAAAGTAGAGCTTGAACCAGTTACTAAAGAAGTGGTTCAAGCTGAGAAGGAACTCGCAAACAAACGTTCTGACTTTCAGGGCGGATTCGCCCCTGATCTACAAAAACACGGAACAGCAGCAGCTGAGTCACGTGGGCAACTAGCAGTTATAAACGCAACGTTAGAGAATCTTCAGCTCAAAATCATTGAGCTAAGCGCCCTCCTGCAAAGTCAGAAAGAAGCGGAGAAAAACGGCCTCGCTCTTACGAGAGATCTTGATCTGCAACTAACAGAAACTAATGATTCCAGAAATAACGCAGAGGCTACCTACAAACGGCTAAGTGCGAAGACAGAAAAACTAGCTGAAATATATAATACCGCCCAATCAAAACTTGCCGAAGCGAAACTAGAAAGCAAAGCTTGGGTAGCCCGAGCAGATGCCTTATCACTTGCCTTGGATGAGGCTCGAAAATTAAGTGGCATTGAAGAGGTTTCTGAAATAGAAGGTGTTTACGGTTCCTTTCTTGAATTAATACATATTGATGATGGTTGGGAAGCTGCATTTGAGGCAGCGATCGGGCATATTGCGGCTTCGGTCGTAGTAAGTGATATTGAAACTGCCAGAAAAACGCTTGAGAAGATTCAAGATTCTGGGAGTGCCGGAGGGGTCATTGTTGCACCCACAAACTCATCACGAAATATTTCACAAAATCCATTACGAGAACATGTACGCTCCGACCTGCCGGAAATAGAGGCGCTTCTTGATAAATTTCTTGGCGGAATTCAAGTCGTTTCGGATTGGTCGATGGGAGTAGAAAAATCACTGTTATCTCCTGAAAATATCTTTGTTACCATGGCAGGAGACCATTTCAGTTCACTTGGGTGGAGAGTGGGTATTTCTGGTTCCGGAGCAACAGGAAGTGCTCTAGAAGAAGCCTTAGAAAGATCCCAAAAAGCGTTTGAAACTGTCCGCAGGAGTGAAGACGAAGTTGGAAGGTGCCAGCGTGATCTTGAACAGGGTAAAGAAGATCTCATTGCCGCTGAAACAGCAATGCATGAAGCTCAACGAGACTTCGATGAAATTAGAGAAGCTAAAGCTAGATCTGCTAGTGACATCCGCGCTGTTCGCGTAGAGATAGACGGATTAGAGAAACAAGCAATTTCACTTCAGGGAAACATTGAAGACCAAATCGCCTCCCAAACTCGCCTTGTAGATGATCTGCCAGAATTAGAAACCCATGAGAAAGAGGCCTTGGAGAGGACGAAAACAGCTGAAAAACGAAGACATGAATTAGATAAACTAGCTGAACAAATAGGCGCAAAGAGAACTGCAATAGATGTTCGCCTTGCTTCAATCTACGAAAGAGAGAAATTCCTTCAAGGAAGGTTGAGAGAAATTGAAAATCGCCTCCGTGGATATACCGATCAGCGTGGTGCGGCAGAATCACGCAGACTAACCTTAGAGAAGAGACTACGGTTGGCAGAATTTCTGAAAACAATCGTTGAAGAGAAATCCTCAATGGTGGAATCTGACCTTCTAGAACTTCGACAGTTGCGCCAAGAACAGTCAAACTCTGCTCAAAAAGCTGTCAGTCAACTTGAGATATACAGAACCAAGAGAAGTGAAAATGAAATAGAATTAACCCGAATGCGCGAAGAATTGCATCGCTCTGAACTTAAAGAATCAGAATTTACGCTTAAATTAGAGGCACTAACCGACTCAGTAAGAAGAGAATTGGATTGTGAACCTGGAACTGCCGTTTCAACAGATTGCCCCCCGCTAGAAGGCGTGACTGCGAAAGGACGCGTGCGAGAGCTTGAGAGAGAGCTCAAAATTATGGGCCCAATCAACCCTCTTGCACTTGAAGAATATGAAGAACTCAACACACGTTTCAAATTTCTCCAAACCCAGTTGCAAGATGTCCGAGACTCCCGACGCGATCTCAACAAAGTTATTAAAGCAATAGACCAAGAAATTGTCGCAGTATTCACGGCAGCTTTTGCTGATATAAGCACGAACTTTGGAAACCTCTTCACTTCGCTATTCCCCGGTGGGGAAGGTTCTCTGAAACTAACGGAACCAAATAATCTGCTTGAGACAGGAATAGAAATCGAGGCCAAACCCTCAGGAAAGAATATAAAGAAACTCTCGCTACTTTCGGGGGGAGAGAGATCGCTTACTTCTTTAGCTTTCCTCTTCTCAATCTTTCGAAGCCGACCATCACCATTCTATGTAATGGATGAAGTTGAGGCTGCCCTAGACGACGTAAACCTCCAAAGGTTTCTCCAACTAGTAAAAGAATTCAGAGATGAAGCCCAACTAATTGTAGTTAGCCATCAGAAACGAACTATGGAAACCGCTGACTGTTTATACGGGGTGACCATGAAGCCTGGAGGCTCCTCAAAAATTGTGAGCGAGAAATCAAACTCAGATCAAAAAACCGCAAACCCTTTATTTGAAATGGCAGATGCGAAAACAAATCACCTGTAGTCCGGTATTCGCAGCATAAACATTAACCTTTCTGAAGCGTGCCTATTATTTGCGAGCGATTCTTAATAGCTTTCAAGCTAGAATACCTAGGCAAACATTAATGAAGCTTGAGAGTCGGCGATGGACCAATGGAAGCAGTCGGGAAGAAATGATTCCCAAAGAGAAGGAAACGAAACGGGCTATCCTTTCTGGCCATCCGATCAGGTCGTTCCGAGACCCAATAGATCAGCAAAAGGTGGGCGGGTAAAAAAGAAAACACTTTTCCTTAGCCTGTTTTTGATAACTTGTTTAGCCTTACTAGGAATAGGAATTGCTGTTGGCATGATTGTCAACAGTGAAAGTGAAACGACTGAATCGGAAATCATAGATTCTCCCGAGATGGAATCAACCGCCTTAATCGCAACAGCACCCGCTGCTCCCATTGGCGATGTAGATGAGCCTGTAGCGGCAGTAGCAGAAGCAGTCGCACCTTCTGTAGTGCGAATTGACACTGCTACGGGAACAGGTAGTGGAATAATTTATGATCAGGATGGAATGGTCGTAACAAATGCTCATGTCGTACAGGGAGTAGAATCGGTTGAAATCCGACTAGCTGACGGAACTCGTTCAACAGGTTTAGTCCTAGGCTCTGACCCAATGGTTGATATCGCTATCCTCCAAATCCAAGGCAACTTCGATTTTAAACAGGCGACTTTCGCTCTACTGGAATCCGTTAGGGTAGGCCAACTAGCCGTTGCGATTGGGAGCCCCTTTGGCTTGGAGCAGAGCGTTACCGCCGGAATTGTATCGGCTATTAACCGCGCAGTACCGAGTAAAAATATTGAGGATGGATCCAGAACGATTGTAGAAATGATTCAAACTGATGCCCCTATAAACCCTGGTAATTCCGGAGGTGCCCTAGTTGATCGGCAAGGACGTGTTGTAGGGATGAACACGTTGATCCGGACGGATGGAACCGTTGAAGGAAACCTTGGAGTTGGTTTCGCCATTCCAACTGACACGATATTTCTTGTGACTGAAAGAATAGCTAATGGGGAATCACTTGAAAATGGATTTCTTGGAATTAGTGGACAAAACCCAACAATTGGAAGAGCCGGCGCCCTAATCATTGATGTTGTATCAGGAAGCCCTGCCTACGTCAGCGGTTTGGAACCAGGCGATTTAATTATCGGTATTGATGGGGCTCCTATTCTAGGGATGTCTGAACTAGCAGCTCGAATCAGACTAAGTTCTCCTGGAACAACTGTAGAAATAAGAGCTATAAGAAATGGCGAACAGCTAACTTTCCCCGTCACTTTGATAGCAGTAGGGAGTCTGAGTGATGAGTAAAGACACCCTAAACGAGGCTAGGTGATGTCGCGCATCTCAAAAGAGATTTCAAAGACTAGAAATAAATTTTCCTTGTTCTCAAAATTGCAAAAGGATAGAAAGCTAGGTCCTGACTTTTGGACAGAAGCAGAAGAGATGCTCATCCAAGCTGACGTCGGAGTGAAAACATCGATATCGCTAATTGCTGAATTGAAAGAGCAAGCTAGGGAACAAAAACTAACGTCTCCCCAAGATCTCACAACGTGCTTGAAACAAAATTTAAAACAGATTTTGTCTAGTTCAGAAAGAGAGTTGAATACTAGAGGGAATCCAGCTATATGGATTTTCGTAGGCGTAAACGGAGTTGGGAAAACGACTTCTATCGGGAAACTAGCTTTCTGGCAATATTCATTGGGTATCCAAGTTGTTATGGCTGCAGGAGACACATTCCGTGCTGCAGCATCAGAACAATTAGAGGAATGGGCTCAAAAATGCAATTCGATTTTAATACGTGGCGGAGAAGGAGCTGATCCGAGTTCAGTCATCTTTGATGCAATAGAACATGCTCATTCAGTGTCAATTCCACTTGTCTTAGCAGATACAGCTGGAAGGCTACACACGAAAACAAACCTGATGGATGAACTCTCCAAAATTGAGCGAGTAGCTAGTAAAGGGTCAGGAACAGTTGCAGAAATTTTGTTGACGTTAGATGCGACTACTGGACAAAATGGCCTAGAACAAGCAAAGAAATTTGCTGCTGCTGTTGACGTTACAGGAATTATCTTGACGAAACTTGACGGATCGTCTCGAGGTGGGATCATCTTCGCTATTCAAGAAGAAATAGGAATACCAGTAAAATACATAGGGATAGGTGAGCAATCGCAAGATCTCATCCAATTTGATCCAGATGATTTCGTTGAAGCTCTATTTGATTTCCCACTAGAGGACTAACTTCGTAGTATTAGAAAACAGCCAGATCGCCCCGATTAGAGAAAATTATGTTTGACACCCTAACTGACCGACTAGGAGACATCTTCGGACGACTCAGAAGTAAAGGGAGATTATCGGAATCCCAAATAGATGAAGTCCTTGATGAAGTCCGAATGGCATTGCTTGAAGCAGATGTAAATCTACAAGTAGCAAAAGATTTTCAGGAAAGCGTCTTCAGTAGGTGTGTAGAAACAGAAATCCATAAAGCTTTAAATCCAGCTCAGCAAGTGATCAAGTCGGTAAACGAAGAACTCGTTAGCATCCTCGGAGGAGAAGCTCTGACAATTTCTTTCGCAGAAAAGCCTCCGACTATTGTCCTTCTCGCAGGTTTACAAGGAGTTGGGAAAACCACTAACGCCGTCAAATTGGCAAGATGGTTTAAATCACAGGGGAGAAATCCTTTACTTGTTGGGGCTGATCTTCAACGGCCAGCAGCTGTTGAACAGTTACGAACATTAGCTAAATCAATAGATGTTCCAGTTTTTTCACAAGATAGTGATCCTGTAACGGTGGTATCCCAAGGAATTGAAACGGCACGAAAAACTGGCCGAGATGTCGTTATCTGCGATACAGCGGGACGCTTAACTATTGATGAAGAAATGATGCAAGAGATCAGGCAAATCTCTGATGCGATAGAACCGCACTACACATTCTTGGTGGTAGATGCAATGGCAGGGCAAGATGCAGTAAATATTGCGGAATCCTTCCATAACCAACTTGCACTAGATGCAATGATCATAACTAAACTAGATGGAGACGCCCGAGGTGGCGCAGCATTATCAGCAAAATCTGTTGTTGGGAAACCGATAGCGTTCGCATCCATCGGTGAGAACATAGAAGATTTTGAACAGTTTCACCCAGATCGACTAGCAAGCCGCATTCTCGGAATGGGGGATGTGCTAACCCTGATAGAAAAAGCTGAAGATGCATTTGATGAAGAAGAAGCTAAGCGAGCAACCCAAAAACTTATCAGTGGAGAATTCACACTTGAAGATTTTCTTGATCAAATGCAACAGCTTAAAAAAATGGGTCCATTGGAGAATATTATGGGGATGATGCCTGATCTTCCACCAGGGGCAGACCCTTCCGACGTGGATGAAAGCCGCCTAGTCCGGATGGAAGCAATTATTACATCAATGACTGTCGCAGAACGGCACTCTCCAGTGATTATTGATGGTTCACGCCGAAGCAGAATAGCTAAAGGGTCTGGAACTAGCGTTCAGGAAGTGAGCTCACTATTGAAGCAATTCAAAGAAATAAAACGAATGATGAAGGGATCAGCTAAACCACGAAAAAAGAGTAAGAGAAAAGGCGCGAACAAGAGAAAAAAAAGTAAACCAAGCTCAAGAGTTAAGCAGAAAAGTCAGCTAGAGACTCCAGACACCGGAACGATAGGAGAGTTTGATCTAAGCGACTTCGGGACATTCTCAAACTGAAGAAAAAATCAATTTAAAGAAATATCTCAAAGATCATTGAACCGGCGTTTTTTCTCGGCACACTATGTGACGACCGAAAAGTTAAAAATTTATAGGTGTGTATCCGTGTAAAAACCAAATAGGATACGAACTTATCCAAGAATAGATAGCCTCAGTGGCTGAATCTCAGAAAGAAGAAAACGTGGCAGTTAAACTCCGCCTTGTACGGATGGGAAAACGTAAACAACCTACATACCGAGTTGTGGCAGCAGATAGCCGGTCACCTCGAAATGGCCGATTCATAGAAATATTAGGGACCTATGAACCGAGGCAAGAACCCTCCGTAATAAATATTGACAATGAAAGAGCTTTGCATTGGTTGAGAAATGGAGCAAAACCCACGGAACGAGTAGAAAAACTACTCCGCATTACGGGCACGTGGGAAGAATTTACAGGGAAACCTCTTGAGGCCATTGTTTATCCTTCAAAAGAAACAAAATCTCAGACTCCAGAAATGGAAACAGAAGAAACAATAGAGGAAAATCTAGAGTCAACAGAAGCAAATGAAAGCATTGATGAAGAGAATCAACAGTCAGAAGAAGAGGCATTGTCCATTGAGGATGAGTCCCCTGAAGCTAGTGAAGATGAATCCGAAGGTGAAGAAGAAACTTCTGAAGAATCTGTAGAGGAAGAGGAAGAAGACTCGTGAGTGAAGAAAATAATGAAACTAGCCATGCATACAATGTTCTTGAGCATATTGTAAAATCAGTAGTTGAGAAGCCTGATGAAGTTGAAATAAACGTTCAAAACAATGAGGAAGAGACAACACTTGCGGTCAAAGTAGGTGACGGCGATATGGGTCGCGTGATTGGACGCCGTGGCAGAATCGCTAATGCGATAAGGACAGTGACAAGAGCGGCAGCAGTTCGTGATGGTCTCACTATTTCAGTTGAATTCGTTGATTAGGCCAAAAACCAAGAACCTCAACTAGGAACCCTTCTCTGAAGCTACTCAGAATGTAGGATTCAATTTGGAGAATCTATCTTAAAGATCCAGATTGAAATGGAACTCATGCAATTGCTTGAAATCGGAAGAATTGGAAAGCCTCATGGTCTACGCGGGGAAGTAAGTGTCCTTTTAACAACAGACCGAAAAGAAAGAGTTTCCGTAGGTTCGGTTCTCTTTCTAGCTTCGAAACAAGAGTTAGTCGTCCAGAATTCTCGAAGTCATAAGAAGCTATACCTCGTTTCATTTAAGGGAATGAACACACGCGAGTCTGCTGATAGCATTTCTGGTGAAAAGTTATTTGCGGAACCACTGAACGATGAAACTACAATTTGGGTGCATGAAATGATTGGGAAAATTGTGGTTGATTCCCATGGTCGCGAACGTGGGGAAGTTGTAGAAATCCATGCTAATCCTGCTAGCGACCTACTGGTCTTGGAGGATGGGACTTTGGTCCCTGTTGTTTTCCTGTCTGACACGAAAGAGAAGACCATAACCGTGCACGCACCGAAGGGTATTTTCCCGGATTGATAAAGATGAGAATTGACGTATTTTCTATATTTCCAAAACTAATAGAGACTTTTGCAGGTGAGTCTATTCTTGGCCGCACCAGAGACAGAGGTTTATTAGATCTCAACTGTCATGACATTCGGTTAGGAGCATCAGACAGCCATCAAAGCGTAGATGACTCCCCATTTGGAGGTGGGGCAGGAATGGTGCTTAAGCCTGAACCTATTTTTGAGATAGTGGAACAAGTTAAACCTAAAAGACCTCTATTTCTTCTTAGCCCAACTGGTCCAGTTTTTAATCAAATGAAGGCCATCGAGCTATCAGAACTTGAAGGCTTTTCCTTGCTTTGCGGGAGATATGAAGGAATTGATCAACGGGTTAAAGATCATCTTATAGATGAGGAGATTTCAGTAGGGAATTTTGTACTTTCTGGAGGCGAAATCGCTGCCTTACTAGTTATTGAAAGTGTCACTCGTCTTTTGCCAGGAGCTATGGGAAACTCAGAATCTTCAGAAGAAGAATCATTTTTGAATGGACTACTTGAATACCCGCACTACACCCGACCATGGAACTTTAGAGAAATCACCCCGCCAGAAATTCTTCGAAGCGGTGATCATGCGCAAATAAGGCAATGGCGTAAAGCAATGTCTCTGAAGTTGACTTTAGAGAAGAGGCCAGATTTAATCACCGCCAGAGGTGGATTAACAGAAGAAGAAAAAAAACTGATCGAAAAAACGTGGGACTAACCTAATTTCCTTTGAAATTAACCTACACATGATTGGAGTCCGACGAAATTGTCCGTATCCTTACATGGTCGCTATGGGTTGGTGAAACCCATTTTAAACAAGGGCTATCTATGAAACTCACAGATCATATTGACAAGGAAAGCTTAAAGGATGATGTACCTGAATTCTCTCCTGGGGATACTGTAAAAGTTCACGTGCGAGTCGTTGAAGGTAACCGAGAACGCGTCCAGATCTTTGAGGGGGCAGTTATCGCCCGGCAAGGTGGCGGGATAAGCGAAACATTCACGGTGCGAAAAGTATCTTTCGGAGTAGGGGTTGAGAGAACTTTTCCGATCCATTCCCCAATCATTGAAAAAATTGAACCAGTTGCGCGAGGCGATGTTCGACGTGCGAAACTTTATTATCAACGTGATCGAATCGGTAAGCGGGCAAAGATTAAAGAAAAAAGAGATTAAATCTGGCCTCTAATTCACTGGAGGGCGATTTTTTCGATTCTCCCAGCACCCTTTGTGCCAATGTCGACGAAGATCAGGCGCACCATTAGGTACTGCGACTATATGGCCAAGCCCAACTGATATCTCTCGTCCACACCCAGGGCAGATGTAGGACTTCTTAGCTTGGTAAGGCTGCACTAATCTTGCCTCAATATCTTCTTCGGACCAATCCATTTCAACCAACCAGTGCCCACAGGACAAGTCCCAGCAAGACAAGAAGTCCTATGGCTACGAACCAATAGTCAAATTTTGACTTACGGTAGCTTTTAGTCGGATTAAATCCCATGTGTTCTAGTATCGTTGTTATATGGAAGAAATACAGGTAAATCAAACTGAAAATATTGCAACTGTCACTATTAACCGGCCAGAGGTCAAAAATGCAGTCACCGCGCCTATGTGGGACGAACTTAGGGACGTGTTTGATCAATTAGGCTATGACGACACGGTGAGGGCGGTAATCGTAACAGGTGCCGGTTCGGACTTTTGCTCGGGCGCAGATGTAAGTGCGATGGGGAGTAGAACTGGCGAAAGGATTCATCAACTTGAATCAATGAGGAAGGTAGGTGATTGTTGCCTCACCTTATTCAATATGCCTAAAATAACAATTGCACGAATTCCCGGTGTAGCTGTCGGCGCAGGTATGAACATGGCGCTAGCTTGCGACATTGTTATCGCGTCAGATCAAGCACGATTTAGCGAAATTTTTGCAAAGAGAGGATTATCAGTCGACTTCGGAGGGTCCTTTCTGCTACCTCGCATAGTCGGATTACAAAAGGCTAAAGAACTCGTTCTTTTGGCCGATGTCATCTCAGCGGACGAAGCCTATCGGATGGGCCTCGTCAACTATGTGGTTCCTGAAGAGGACCTAGATAGCAAAGTCAGTGAAGTAGCTTCTAAGGCAGCATCTGGGCCACCTCGAGCAATAGCAATGAGTAAAGCAATGCTCAATCGCTCTTTCTCAAACTCTTTGGCAGAGGCGATTGACCAAGAAGGGACTTCGCAAACATTTAATTTCACCACAAAAGATATTTCTGAAGCAATGAAGGCCTTTCAAGAAAAGAGATCACCTGAATTCAAAGGGTGGTAATGCAACATTGCTCAAAGAAGATACGAAAAAAGTTTTTTTGTTTTTTTCTTCTATTTCTTCTCACATCTTGCGGTAATAGTCTTGCTCCAGAAGTCCCTGCAGGCCCAGATGGCAATTTTGACGGAGCGCTACTCAAAGGAAGAGAAATCTGGGGGATTCATTGTTCTTCTTGTCATGGACCCTCAGGACAAGGAGGAAGAGGAGCAAAGTTAAATGGTGGAGAGATATTTGGAAATTACCCAGAACCTGAAATGATGATAACCATAATCAGCAATGGTAAGGGGCAGGGAATGCCCGCCTTCAAATCAAAAGTAACTCTTCTAGAAATAGAAGCAGTTACAAGGTATATCCGAGAGGTATTGAACTAAAAGACTCTCTAGGTTGGTATAACGCCTCCGTCACTCGGTAATGGATACCCTATAGTTATGCCTTGGCAGATTGACGGATATCTTGAAGCGCTCACATCTATTTCAAAATCTACACTCACTGTCTACAAGAGAGATATGAATGCTTTTATCAATTGGTGTTCTGATAACCAGATAAATCAGCCAAAAAAAGTGACAAGAAGACACCTACGCCTGTATCTATCCTGGCTTCAGGAGCAGAATTATGCTCGTAAAACAATCGCACGCAAAGCTTCTTCTTTAAGAAGGTATTTCAAATGGGCGCATCACCAAACACTTACTCAATCGGACCCAACTATTGATCTACAAACACGCCTTGGTAAAGGAAGATTGCCGAGAGTGCTAAAAAATGAAGAACTCAGAGTATTGCTTGATAAACCGCGACCATTTATCGCTGATGATGAAGGGCCAAGAAAAATGCGGGATGATGCTGTGCTAGAACTGCTTTACGGAAGCGGCCTCCGTGTTAGTGAACTATGCAGCTTACAATTCGGTGCTTTTGATTTGGATAAAAAATTAGTACGCGTCTTAGGAAAGGGGAGTAAGGAGCGACTCATCCCTTTATCTGAGAAATCAATCGTTGCCATTAAAGCATGGATCTCAAATGGAAGACAAGATATGCTCGGGGAAGCTGAAGATACTGGATTTGTTTTTTTAAACCTGCGAGGTAAGCAAATAACATCAAGAGATGTTCGGCGATTGCTTGATAGACGATCTCCAGTCCCAGTTAACCCCCACGCGCTACGGCATACTTTTGCGACCCACTTACTTGATGGTGGAGCAGACTTAAGGGAAGTGCAAGAACTATTAGGCCATGCGGATCTAAGCTCAACTCAGATTTACACTCACGTAAGTAAAGAACGGCTTCGAACAGTTCATAAAAATACACACCCTCGCGGGTAAAAACGATTGAGAAGAAAGATTTAAACCTCCATAGTGTAAGAACTACCGCTTGTGGTTAGAATCACAATTGCTTGAAATTCAAGTAAAAATTCACCTGAAGTCATCCACGGTCGTTTAGGCGCCGACTACAGGATTCGTTAAACCGTGGAAGGAGAGAAATGTCACCTGTTGTTACGATGAGCCAACTGCTCAAAGCCGGAGTTCACTTCGGACACCAGACAAGACGATGGAATCCCAAAATGCAGCGTTTCATACATGGAGAACGCAACGGGATCTATCTAATTGATCTAAATCAAACCCTAGAAAGAATTTCTGAAGCATACACCTTTGTTCGTGACACAGTCTCGGGTGGGGGAATGGTTCTTTTTGTAGGGACCAAGAAGCAAACACAAGACGCTGTTCAGTCTTTCGCCCAACAATGTGGACAGCCATATGTAAACCAAAGATGGCTCGGAGGGATGCTCACAAATTTTGAGACAATGGCGAAACGGGTAGGGAAGATGAAGGAATACCAACGAATGAGAGATTCCGGTGAGTTTGAAGAGATGCCCAAGAAAGAAGCTTTGATGCTGACAAGGGAATTGACCAAGCTTGAAAGGAACTTAAGCGGTATTAGTATGTTGCGAGAAAGACCCCAAGTTGTTTTTGTTCTTGACACGAAAAAAGAACACATCGCGGTCACTGAAGCAAATAAGTTAGGTATCCCAGTCATAGCTGTCGTAGACACAAATTGTGACCCAGATGTAATTGATTACGTTATCCCTGGAAATGATGATGCAATCCGATCAGGTGAGCTCATGTGCCGGGTTATTTGTGAGGCTGTTCAAGAAGGGCAACTCATGCGTTCAAAGAGAGGAGATTCAGTTCAGACACCTCAAGTCACCGGACCAGAAAAAGAAGTAGAGCAGGAAGAGGCTAAAAAAGCTGCTGCAGCTGCTTTTCAAGAAAGAGAACGAAAAATAGCTTCTGAGATTACTTCTGCACCTGAAACTCAAACAGAATCTGAAGAGAAAAAGGAAGAGGGCTAACCATGGCGGAATTTACAGCGAAAGATGTACAAAAACTCCGCCAAGCATCCGGTGCAGGAATGATGGATGCAAAGAATGCTTTAGATGAATCCTCGGGAGATTTCGATGCGGCTCTTCAGGCTTTGCGTGAAAAAGGTTTAGCTAAAGCTGATAGTAGAAGCGATCGGGAAAGCTCAAATGGGGCAATAGCGATTGCTAGAAATGATGACGCCGTTGCGCTGGTTGAACTTAAATCTGAAACAGATTTTTCTGCGAAAGCCGAGGATTTTTTGGAACTCACTCAAGAAATCGCAGAACTCGTCTTAGAGGGTGAAGAAGATTCAGTTTCGCAAAAGGAAGAAGCAATAGATGACCTTCGAATTGCGAAAAAGGAGAATATCCAACTTGGAACTATAAAACGTATTGCGATTGAGGAAGGATCGATAGTTGACGCGTACCTACATACAGATCAAGAAGGTAGGGGTATCAATGGTGTAGTAGTACAAGGACGGGATGTTTCACCCGAAACCTTACATGAAATTGCTCTTCACATAGCATTCGCTAAACCATCAGCTTTAAGTCGTGAAGAAGTCCCAACTGGAGAAATAGAAAAAGAACGAGAGAGCGCACTTGGTGTCACAAAGGCAGAAGGAAAGCCGGAAGCAGCCTGGGAAAAGATTGTAGAGGGTAGAGTCTCAAAATGGCTAAGTGAACGAGTGCTCTTAGAACAGGGAATGTTTGGAGAAAAAGAGACTGTTGCGCAAAAGCTTGGAAATGGTTCAATAGTCAACTTTGTACAAGCGTACATTGGCGATTAGGTTGAAAATAGTTACTCAAACAACTGGAATCTTTACAATGACATGCGAACCGGTGCTACACGAGGCATTATACAGAAGTGGATGATTCTGGGAAAAACCTTTTGAAAGGGAAGTGGGACCGAGTCGTCCTAAAAGTTTCTGGCGAAGCATTCGCTGGAGATATCGGTTATGGGATAGATGGACATGTTGTCCAAGAAATTGCCCGTCAAATCGTTAAGGTAAAGTCTGAATTTGATATAGAGCTAGCCATTGTTGTCGGGGGTGGCAACATTTGGCGCGGAATGGCAGGTTCTGGAGCAGGTATGGATCGAGCTCAGGCTGATTATATGGGAATGTTAGCAACAGTAATTAATGGACTTGCCCTTCAAGACACCCTTGAACAATTAGGTCAGCCAACGCGAGTGCAGACAGCGATTCATATGAGTCAGGTCGCAGAGCCTTACATTCGCCGACGAGCGCTCCGGCATCTGGAGAAAGGACGAGTAGTGATTTTTGCTGGAGGAACTGGCAATCCGTTCTTCACTACAGACACCACAGCCGCTCTCCGAGCTGTGGAGATTGAAGCAGGAGCTATTCTTAAAGGCACCCACTCGGGCATTCAGGGTGTTTACGATGCCGACCCGCGAACGAACCAAGATGCAAATCTTTTGGATGAGATCAGCTATCTCGATGTGCTCAGCAAAGGACTGAAAGTAATGGATTCAACGGCAATTTCACTCTGCATGGATAATGATCTCCCCATTGTCGTCTTTGATCTGATGGGAGACGGAAATGTTGGTCAAATCCTTGCGGGGGACCCAGTAGGAACTCTTGTTAGTTAGGTGACTTATGAGCGATGAACTTGTAGATCTAGTTCTTTCTGAAACAGATGAAAGAATGGAGAAAGCTGTAGGTAGGACACGACATGAATTCTCAGCTATTCGGACTGGACGACCAAGTCCGGCATTAGTAGAAAGAATCCTTGTAGATTACTTTGGTAGTGAAGTTCCTCTTCAGCAACTTGCTAGTTTTTCAGTTCCAGAGGCGCAGTTACTAGTGATTTCACCATTTGACAAAGGGGCTATAGAAGCTATAGAGAAAGCTGTTCTTCTGGCGGACTTGGGTGTCAGCCCATCAAATGATGGATCTGTTCTTAGACTGAATTTCCCACCATTGACTGAGGAGCGGAGAAAGCAATTAGTAAAAGTCGTAAGGAATCTAGCTGAAGAGGGAAGAGTGGCAATTCGCGGAGTTAGACGTTCTGGCCGTCAAGATCTTGATGCTTTAGGGAAAGACGGTGATGTTTCCTCAGATGAAAGCAAACGAGCTTCTGAGAAAATCGATACTTTGACTCGTAAATATGAAGACCAAATTAATGCAGCACTTAACCAGAAAGAAGCCGAGCTGCTAGAGGTCTGAGCTAAGCTAGCTAAGAGTTCTTGGAGGGCACATGAATACACCAGAAGACCGAGATGGAGAGCGAGAAGAGCAGACAGGGAGTCATGGGCTGCCTCATTGGACTGAACCAGGGACCGGACAAACACCGGCTGCCTCCAGAGGACAATCTGAAAGTTCAGATACATGGTCAACGCTTAGTGATGGACCACAGTGGGCCGATGTTCCTGACGCAACGGGAGAAAGCCCAATCACTCAAGCTCCCCCTAGGGTTGACCTTACTATTGGTGATGATGCGAAATCAGAAGATTTCTTTTCTTATGACAAAACTCCGGATCTAGCCGAAACTACCGAATCGATTATTTCCGAAGGGAAAAAATCACGTCGTTCAGGGGTAGGGTCAAAAGAAACTATTACAAGAATCTTTACTGGAGTTATTCTTGCCGGCATAGTGATCCTTTGTCTTGCTATAAGTAAATTAGTAACGGTCATATTGATTTCGGTGATGCTAGGAATAGCGGCGACGGAGTTGTTTCAGAGCCTCTTTAAAGTTGGTTGGCAACCCCCGACCCTTGTTGGCCTTGTAGCTTCAATCGGAATGCCACTAGCAACGTATTGGCGTGGTGAAGGTGCTATAGGGTTAGTTCTTTTCCTTACTGTTCTGACTGGGGCACTTTGGTACCTTCTCGGTATAGGAGGAACGCGACCTGTTCCAAATTTAGCGGCGATGATGTTTGGGGTAGTTTACATTGGCGTGCTTGGGTCTCATGCTGTGCTTCTGCTTGATGACCCTAAAGGGAAAGGCCTTTTTCTTGCAGCGATCTTTCTTGCAGCTGGCTATGACATAGGTGGCTACTTTATAGGGCAAGCTTTAGGAAGATCACCGTTGACAGAAGTTAGTCCAAATAAAACTATCGAAGGGCTACTCGGAGGGACTGTTGCGACAATTGGTGTTGGTGTATTGCTGTCAGTTTTTAACGTCGGGCCGTTTGATGGTGCCCCATATGGCTTCTCTAATGCCTTATTGCTTGGGATAGTAGTTGCGGTTATCGCCCCTGTCGGTGACTTGGCAGAGTCATTGATTAAGAGAGATTTAAAAATAAAAGATATGGGCACAGTTCTTCCTGGGCATGGAGGGGTCTTAGACAGATGTGACACCTTGCTGTTCGTACTCCCAACAGTGTATTACATGGTCAAAATAATGGCCTAAATTTGTTCTCGTGTTTTTCGCAAGAACGAATATTATGTTTAAAATCCGGATATGCCCCTAAACTTTGAAAGATGACTAGTGTCGCAGTACTGGGGTCAACCGGTTCTATAGGAACGCAAACCCTAGATGTTATTAGAAGCAACCCAGAAGATTTTTCGGTTGAAGTTTTAGCAGCAGGATCTTCAGTAGATTCAGTTATAAAGCAAATTGAAGAATTTAAACCTTCTTCAGTTGTAATGGCCAATGCGGAAGCATGCGAAAAAATAAAATCTGAATTTGACTCTCTCCAAGTTTATCACGGTAAGGAATCCCTAGAAAAAGCTGCAACCCAAAGTGACATTATTGTTAACGCCATAGTCGGTTTTGCTGGACTTCCTGTCACTCTTTCTGCACTAAATGCTGGTAAGCGCCTTGCTTTAGCGAACAAAGAATCATTAATTGCGGGTGGGCCCGTAGTTCGAAAAGTTAGAGAATCCACTAATGCTGAAATCATTCCTGTTGATAGCGAACACTGCGCATTGCACCAATGTTTGCGAGGCAATGGAGTTAATTCAAATAAATCTGTAAAGAAACTCCTCTTGACAGCTAGCGGAGGGCCATTTAGAGAATGGACTCAAGATCAGCTAAAGCAAGTGACTGTGGAAGACGCCCTGAACCATCCAACCTGGAAGATGGGCCCAAAGATAACTGTTGATTCTTCAACTCTGATGAACAAAGGACTTGAAATTATTGAAGCGCACGAATTATTTGGAATTCCATATAGGCAAATTGATGTGGTCGTGCATCCGCAGTCTATTGTTCATTCAATGGTTGAGTTCATTGATAGTTCAGTCATTGCCCAGTTGTCGATGCCTGACATGCGCTTGCCGATATCTTATGCGCTTCAGTATCCGGAACGTGGGCAAGCTTCTTGGGGAGAAATTGATTGGAAATCGCTAAACAGGCTTGATTTCGAAAAACCAAATGAAGAAATATTTCCTTGCTTAAGTTTGGCCTACGAAGCTGGTCAAATAGGGGAAACAGCTCCAGCTTGGTTGAATGCAGCGAATGAAATAGCAGTTGAATCGTTCTTAGAAGGATTAATCGCATGGGTGCAAATCTCCGAAGTCATTCAACGAACACTAAATGAATGCGATGGCAATTTAGCAGAAGAAGAGAATGATATATACGCAGCAGATAAGAAAGCAAGGGCTATAGCAACTGAGATAATAGAAAAGCTGTAAGCATGACCGGAGAACTAGAACCCATATTAGAAGAACCATCGAGGCCTTCGAACCTTGATAAAGGGAAAGGAAGCTCTTCAGTTGGGTTGATAACAATTTTTGCTCTACTAACTGCACTTGGAGTCAGCGCTGGAAAAGCTGGAGTAATCGTAGTTCTTTCTTTGGTCGCAATGCTTTTCCTTCATGAACTAGCGCATTACCTCGTTGCAAAAAAGGCCGGAATGAAAGTTACCGAATTCTTCATAGGGTTCGGTCCGAAAATCTGGTCTTTTCGTAAGGGTGAAACAGAATATGGATTAAAAGGAATACCAGCTGGCGCTTATGTTCGAGTGATCGGAATGAATAACCTTGACCCAGTAGAGCCTGAAGATGAAAGAAGAACGTACAGGGATTCAAAATTTCATCAACGTTTCTTTCTAGCAAGCGCTGGTTCAATAATGCATTTCCTCATTGCTCTAATTCTGCTCTACATCGTCTTAGTGGGGAATGGAATTAAAGTTGACGAATCTGAATGGACTGTCAAGGAGATTTTGAAAAATGGACCGGCTGAACAGATGGGAGTTGAAGCAGGGGACAAAATCGTTTCATTCAACCAAGTTCAGGTTGAGACATGGCCAGAGTTCACTTCTTTAATAGCTGGTTCACCGAATGAATTCGTCTCATTGGAGATTCTAAGAGATGGGACCACGTACTCTTTGGAAGGCCAACTTGGAGAACTTGAGAATTCACCGAAGGGTCAGTCTCAGGGAAATGGCTTTCTAGGAATTGCGAGAAGCAAGTTCCCTAACACAAGGGTTAACCCAGCAAACGCAATCATTGAAACGGGGAAAGAGTTTGGTTATCTCACGAAGGAGACAATCTTAGGGCTCGGGAAATTTTTTAGCCCTACTGGCCTTGGCAGTTTTTTCTCTGATGTATTCGAAATAGGTACAACAAGTCCTGAGGATGAAATCTCTAGCGCAATTGGAAACGAAGAAGGAAGAGTGGTCTCAGTTGTAGGAGCTACCAGGATTGGAACTCAACTAACGGAAGCTGGATGGCCCGGATTGCTACTTTTCCTAGCGACAATAAATGTTTTCGTTGGATTTTTTAATCTAATCCCGTTATTACCGCTTGATGGCGGGCATATAGCAGTTGCGATATATGAACACTTGCGGAGCCGAAAAGGCGACCGGTACCATGCTGATGCGTCCAAACTTCTACCATTGACGTACGCTGTAGTTTTCGTCCTTATAGTAATAGGGGTCGCGGCGATATATCTTGACATTGCTGACCCAATCTCCCTCTAGAATGAGAAGTAATGCAAAACTCATCACAAAATATTAGAAAGAAAACGCGTCAGATCGTTGTGGGTGATGTACTTGTGGGCGGCGGGGCACCAATCACAGTTCAGTCAATGACGACAACTAAAACTGCAGATGTCGAGGGGACCTTGCAGCAGATTTACGCTTTAGCTGCTGCGGGAGCTGACATCGTAAGGTGTACGTGTAATGATACTGCCGCTGCTGAAGGTCTAGCTAAGATAGTTCCTCGATCACCGATACCAGTAGTTGCGGACGTGCACAATCAATACAAAATGGCACTTGCAGCTATTGCGTCGGGTGTTGATTGTCTCCGGTTGAATCCTGGCAATATAAAAAACCCTGAACATATAAAAGCCGTAGCTGAGAGTGCAGGTGAAAATGCGATTCCAATTCGGATAGGGGTAAATGGAGGTTCATTACATCCAGATCTATATAAAAAATATGGTGGAAAGGTGACTCCTGAAGCAATGGTTGAATCAGCTATGACTGAACTCTCATATTTTGAAGAAGTTGGTTTTGAAAATGTAAAAATTTCAGTTAAAGCTTCAGATATTTCCCTGATGGTTGATGCCTACAGGCAGTTGAGTGAAGCAACCGATCACCCTCTTCATCTTGGGGTGACAGAGGCAGGACCTCCACCATCTGGGTTAATCAAGTCAACGGCTGGGATCGCAACACTACTTCTCGAAGGCATCGGAGATACGATCCGATTCTCTTTAACAGCAGATCCTGTCCAAGAAGCAAAAGCAGGTCGTCAACTGTTGGAAGCGCTTGGATTGCGTGAAAGAAAAAATGTTGATTTAATTGCTTGCCCAAGTTGTGGCCGAGCAGAGATAAATGTCTATGAAGTGGCTGAAAAAGCGCAAACTGCTTTTGAAGAAAAAGAGATACCACTCCAAATCGCGATCATGGGATGCGTAGTGAATGGGCCTGGAGAAGCAAGAGACGCTGATTTAGGCATTGCAGCTGGGAACAAGCGGGGTCATTTATTTGTTAAAGGTAGAAACGTTGCTGTGGTTAAAGAAGATGAAATGGTTGAAACTCTTGTTGAATGGGCAGAGTTCATAACTGAACACGGGGTAGAGGCAGCTCTTGAACGAGTGGATCTTGAGAAAGCTCAGAAAGAAGCTGAAAGAGACAGAAAGGATTTGCTTGCGGAACAAGGAGATGATGTCAACGAAGATCAGAAACGGGTTGACCTTATAAGAAAAATTTAGGTTGCGCAGAATAGCTTTCTAAATACTTGAGCTGATGGAACTCTTGTAATCAAGGATATAATGGAAAGGTCTTGAATTCCTAAGGAAAAAAGGCGTGGGGAATCCCACGCCTTTTGTGGATCTGGGCACAATTTAAAAAAATATGACTAGAAAGGAGAAGAAATGAGCATAGTGGGAAAAGTCACGGAGCTTGTTACGGATCTTCTCCAATCAACCGATTATTGGCTTTATGATGTAGAGCAGAATGCAAGCATTGTTAAAATCACCGTAGATTCCTCAACTGGTGTGACATTGGATCAATTAGCTGAAATTAATCGAAAAATTTCTCACGCGTTAGATGAGAAAGACCCGATTCCAAATAAATACACATTAGAAGTATCAAGTCCTGGACTAGAACGAAAGTTAAGAACAAGAGATCACTTCATAGGTGCTGTTAATGAAAGAATTACCGTAAAACTAGGACCGCATGTAGAGGGGGAGCGCCGATTTGGAGGAGTGTTAAAAGAGGTAGGCGATGATCTTTTGAGCTTAGAAAATGAAAACACTGAAAAGTATGAAATCAAAATTGAAGACATAACGCAAGCAAAGACAGTTTTTGAGTGGGAAAAAAATCCAAAACCTGGGAAACAAAGTACGAAACCTAAGGTTCCGTCAAATTCAAAGTAGATAGGGAGAGTAATGAATGCTGAAATGAAAGAAGCGATCAACGCAATAGCAGCTGATAAAGGAATGAAACCAGAAGTCCTCTATGCAGTCCTAGCTGATGCTTTGGAGTCAGCGTATAAGAAAATGCCTGAAGCCTATGAATATGCTTGGGTTACGATTGATCCTGACACAATGGAATACAGGGTCATAGCTCAAGAACTCAACGATGAAGGTGAACCCTACGGCGACGAGTTTGAAGTCACTCCAGATAACTTCGGGAGAATAGCTGCTTTGGCTTTCAAACAAGTTCTTGTGCAAGGGATACGTGAAGAAGAACGCGAACAAAAATATGAGGAGTATGCCGGTAGAGAAGGTGACATAGTCACAGGCATTATCCAACAGAGCGATAGCCGGTACACCTTATTGGACCTAGGTCGCGTTGAAGCTCTTCTACCTCGAGCTGAGCAAGTCCCAAATGAACGCCCTGATAGTAATACTCGTATCAAGGCTTACATCGTTGAAGTTCGAAAAACCGCAAAAGGTCCTCAAATAGTTGTGAGCCGAACACATCCTGGCCTTATTAAACGCTTATTTGAATTGGAAGTTCCTGAGATCGCTGATGGAATAGTTGAAATTAGGTCATGTGCGCGCGAGCCAGGCCATCGAACGAAAATAGCCGTCTGGTCTAATGACCCCAACGTTGACCCTGTAGGAGCTTGTGTAGGGGCTAGCGGAGCGCGAGTCAGGATGATTGTCAATGAGCTTCGTGGTGAGAAAATTGACATTGTCCCATTTTCTGAAGAGCCGGAAGAATTTGTTTCAAAAGCACTTTCACCTGCCAAAGTCAAAGAAGTTCGGATAGATATGGATACTGGGACTGCGGATGTAATCGTCCCAGACTATCAACTGTCATTAGCCATTGGGAAAGAAGGGCAAAACGCAAGATTATCTGCTCGATTGACTGGCTGGAGGATAGATATCAAGTCTGAGACCCAACAAGCAGAAGAAGATGCATACGAAAGTGTTGATTGGGCAGAAGGGGAGTGGGTTGTTGATCCTGAAACCGGAGAGCAAGTATGGCAACCAGCTGAAGGAGGACCAGCATTATCAGCTGAAGAATGGGAAGCAAATTCGGGTGAAGAGTCTGGTGATGATTCAGATGAGGTTATTTCTGGAGCTGATTCGGGTGAAGAGTCTGGTGATGATTCAGATGAGGTTATTTCTGGAGCTGATTCGGGTGAAGAGTCTGGTGATGATTCAGATGAGGTTATTTCTGGAGCTGATTCGGGTGAAGAGTCTG
>Ga0066836_10000048_pt1 | contig 42468 bp, 57 predicted proteins | sample ETNtaG_18_FD_71568 | JGI IMG/M metagenome (GOLD analysis project Ga0066836, IMG submission 71568) | Marine microbial and viral communities from oxygen minimum zone, Eastern Pacific Ocean - ETNP201302SV91 | ecosystem: Environmental > Aquatic > Marine > Oceanic | place: Pacific Ocean: Eastern... | reverse complement strand
TTCGTTGGAGATATACAGATGAGTCTCCAGATAAATTTGGTTGGCCTAACTATGGAAGGATACTAAATGAAAAGAAAAAGAAAAGAAAAAAATAACAGAGTTTGTGATTCTTGGCCACATCCACATTCATATGAAAGTCTATATGATTGTATAGTATCAGATCAAGTACCAGCTGAAGATATAGCATTTTATTTTGAAGACAAAGGTTTTAAAAAATATTATGATGAAAGGAAGAATGCATAAGTGGCGTACAGTGTTAATGATAAGTGTATTATGTGTAAACACACTGATTGCGTTGAGGTCTGTCCTGTAGATTGTTTCTATGAAGGAGAGAATATGTTAGTAATTAATCCTGATGAGTGTATAGATTGTGGAGTATGTGAGCCAGAGTGTCCTGAAGGAGCGATATTATCAGACATGGAAGAAGAAGGACAAAAGTGGATTGCATTTAACGATAAATGGTCAAGACAGTGGCCGGTGATTACAGAAAAGAAAGATAGTCTTGATCCAGAAAACAAACATAGAGACGAACCGGATAGATTGAATAAGTATTTTAAGGATAAATGATAAGAGTATTAATTATATTATTAGTGTTAACTGGTTGTGCTAAAAAAGAACCAACTTTAAATGCAATGGATAAATTCTTTGAGTGTTTAGGTGACAGTAGTAAATGTAAAAATATAATGAATAACGAACAAAAAAAGAATTTTGATGAGCAAATTAGTAGAGAAGATTAAAGAGTCAGGTGATTTATTAAAAACATTAGAAGGACACGATAGATTGCAATACTTGGTAGACAAAGCAAAAGAGGTAGAAGATTTACCTGATTTGGTTAAGACAGAGGAGAATAGAATACGAGGTTGTGCCAGTAAGTTATGGATAATTGGTGGTAAACAAGAAGATGGTACAATGATATATAAAGTTGATGGTGACGCTCATATAACTAGAGGTACTGCCAAAGTGGTTACCGATATTGTTAACAATGAACAAGCAACAGAAATTGCCGAGTTAACAGTTGATAGTTTTGTACCATTAGGTATCAGAGAGTTATTAACAATGCAAAGACAAAATGGTCTAGGCGAATTAATACAAAGAATAATAAGGTTAGCAAGTGCCAATATACACGTTTAAAAATAAAAGAACTAAAAAAGAATATACAGAAATGATGACCATTGCAGAAATGGAAGAATATTTAAGTAAAAATAAGCACATAATCCAAGTACCACAAGTCATAAATATATCCGGTGGTGTAATGGGTGTCAATATGAAGAACGATGGTGGTTGGAAAGACAACTTATCACGTATTGCAGAAAAACATCCGACTAGTGCATTAGCTGAGAGATATGGAAAAAGATCAGCTAAAGAAATTGCAACAAGAAATGTTGTACAGAAACACCTAAAAAGACAAGCAAAGGGGAAAAAATAAATGGCTAAAGATTTACCAGATTACATGAGAGGTTTTGACCTTACCGATGATTGGGGAATGACTCCTGTATCATCTATGCCTAAACAGGAAGTACCAGTGGTTGATACAAAACCAATGGAAGACGCTAGTTTAGAAATAGCTAAGGTAAAGACAGACGTTTCATCTATAAAGTCCATGATGAACGAAATAATGCAAATCGTGGCAGAAAAGGATACTATCACAAAAGAAATTTCAGACGAAGACACAAAAACGAAATTTAAAGAACTAGAGAAGATAATATTACCTTTTTTATACAATCTACAGAAAACAACTGAACCTTACATACATTGGCCTAACAGAGGTCCTATTATTAAGGCACAGATAGAGAAAGTATTAAAAATAACGAGAGGATAAAATGAAATTAAGTAATAATTTTAGTTTAAAAGAATTAACAGCTTCACAAACAGCTGAACGTAAGGGTATTAATAATAACCCTAACGAAGACCAGATTGAAAAGTTAAAACTACTATGTGAAAATGTACTACAAAAAGTAAGAGATCATTATGGCAAAGTGGTATCAGTATCCAGTGGGTATCGTAGTGTAGAGTTATGTGAGGCAATTGGCTCAAGCAAAAATTCACAGCACGCCAAAGCAGAGGCGGCGGATTTTGAAATCTTTGGATTGTCTAACGCTGAATTATGTAAATGGATATCAGAAAACCTAGAATTTGACCAGATGATCTTGGAATACCACAAGTTAGACGAACCTAACAGTGGGTGGATTCACTGTTCATATAAGAGTGAAGATAACAGAAAACAAATTTTACGAGCATACAGAAATGAAACTGGTAAAACTTGTTATGCTGAATACAAACCTAGTTGAAGGCAAGACCGAGATAAATTAAGAGAATCCTCGGCATTAATTAACGACCATTACCAATTGTATAGGTCAATATGATTATATTATGGAGTATAAGAACAATTTTGGAACTATAAACATCTTTGAAGATGTTGATAAGTTTAAAGATAAAACTGTTGCAGTTGCCATGTCAGGTGGTGCTGATAGTACCATGTTGTGCTATCTTATTGCAAATACTATTAATGAACAAGATTTAAATATCACTATACAACCATACAATGGTCTTGACCTATGGGCACCTGGTGACGGACAACAGATACCTAAAATCATATACTACATTAGAAATAAATTTCCATTTGTTAATATCAAGTGGCCTTTATCAGTAGTATTTGATACAGATGGTGGTAAAGCACCAACCAAACATACTTACATTAAACCATTTTCAGTTATGTTAGAAGAAAAGATAGTTGATTATACTATTCATGGTATATCAATGGGTCCACCTGAAGACATACAAAAAGGATTTAACAAGACACAAGGTCATCCAGACGAACTAGTACGTTTGCCTGGTGGTTTATATTGGGATGAATTGAATAAACAAGAAGACGATTTAGCACCATATAAGACAATTGATAAGAGATTTATAATACAATCATATGCTGACCATGGTCTTGACGATCTGTTAGATATGACAGCTTCATGTATTGTACCTGATCCTGGTTGTAGTGGTACATGTTGGTGGTGTCAGGAAAGACAATGGGCAATAGACGAAGTGTATTAGGCTTGACAAAATAACGCAAAAATGATAGGATGAAAACATTATGAGCAAATTTAAATTTATAGAACTTGATAAAAACAAATTACCTAAAACAAAGGGTAAGAAAATAGATGGATTCAGATTTTACGATATAAACGGTAAGAACTATCCATCAATAACTACTGTACTTGGTATTCAAAAGAAAAAAGAATTACAAAAATGGAGAGATAGTATAGGTGAAGACGTTGCTAATTGGGAAATGGGTAGAGCTGCCAGACGTGGTAAAGCTACACATACATTAGTAGAACAATATCTAAAAGGCGAAACACCAAGTGAGAGAAGTGTGTTACCTTTAGGCATGTTTAGATTGTTAAAACCATACGTTGATCAGATAAATAATATACATTGTCTAGAGACGATAATGTATAGTAAAAAATTAACCATTGCTGGCCAAGTGGACTGTATTGCAGAGTATAACGGTAAACTTTCTGTAATAGACTTCAAAACAGCAAACAAAGAAAGACAAGAGTCTTGGATTGAGAATTATTTCTTACAAACATGTGCTTACTCAATCATGTATGAAGAATTATTTGGTGAAAAGATAGATCAACTTGTTATTCTAATTGCTGGCGAAGACGGTACAATGACGCCTTTTGTAAAACAAAGAGCGCCTTATGAAGAAAAATTAGGTGAATCAATACAAGCGTTTTACAAACATTATGAGGAACTAAATGGAAAAAAAGTGTAATGAAAAAATTAATCCTCCTGTTTGTACTACTATGTACAGCAGCCTCGGGAGAGGAAAAACCAAAGTACGAATACGAAAATAATCCTAACCTAGCACCTAGTACAATGCCTGTAATATGTGGACACCCAAACTATGTACACAAATTTATTTCAGGAAAAGGTTTTACATTAGAGAACGCAAGTTTAGGCAGAGCAGGTGCTCAACCAAAAGGTGAGCCAGTGATGATGATTTCAATGTATTCAAAAGAAGATCAATTAGTTGGTACGGTTGATATACCATCAGGTGAGTCAACGTGTATTATGTATCATACGTTTAATAGAACTGAACTAAAAACAAAGGAAAATTAATGATCAAAATGAACAGCAAGACTTTCTCACAAGAGATAGAAACTTGCGTTAGAAAAGAAAAGATATCTTACATGGACGCCATTATACATTTATGTGACCAAAAAGATTTAGACCCAGGTAAGGTAAACTCATTTATCAATAAACAGATAAAAGAAAAATTGAAAGTAGAGGCGATTAATTTAAAATTATTAAACATACCAAAACAAGGATCGCTACCGGTATAGAATGCATGATGGATTTGAAGTATTTAAAACTTATCTGGCAATAAAATTACATTTTACAACAGATAATTATGATTATTTTAATTATGGTGGTAAAGTCAATTGTAAATTAGAGACATTTACCAAACGTAATGATAGATATTTCTTCCATAAGTTAAGTAAGCAATACGATAAATATGAAATAACAGACTTCTTCGTTGCTAACTTTTTAGATGACGATAGACAATGGGTCGGTAATTTATTAAGAAAAGATGGAAAACAAGTTTATCTCAATTATAAAAAATATACAGATGGTACTGGTTACCACTTTAGAGGCGATTGCTTACGGATTAATGATGACTTCACTGCTCGCTCTCTTTCTTTTGATGATGGCTTGGGCTGTTCTACTGGCCAGCATCCACGGTTGCTACAACTTCTTATTAAGAAAAAAATAGCCTTCCAGACTACGGTAATTTTAGACCATTTTCTAGGATTTGCCAAACGTTGGGACAAACAGATTACAGAGAAATTTATTTGGCCTATACTCTCAAAAAGACTCAAAAAATACAAGAAATTCGTTAAATTCAACCAAACAGAGTGCAAATTAACGTTAAAGGACGTGTTTGTTCGCTGAATGTTCTGGTTGTTATTTACTTGCCTTTTTGTTAAAAATAGTGTATATTATACCAATAACAAAAGGGAAAACACTATGAAAAAATATATAACATTTATTATCACACTAAACATCTTATTATGGTTTGGTTTATCTAGCATAGCTAGTGCCCACCACAAGTCTTTTAACCAGATGTATAAATTATATCAATATGGTTCAGATGGTTCTCAAAATTATGAGAAATTAGAAACTGAACTAATAGAAGAAAACAAGTACACAAAATTAGTAGATAAAGAATTAAAAAACAATGACAAAACTGGTCTAGTTAACGTTTTAATTTATCAAGACGGTAAAATCATTGTAGATAAATCTAATTATACAGATGAGATCAAAAAAAACAATGGCTTATTAAGATCAAATTCTATGGGTAAAAGTTTGGTTTCATATGTTATTGGTCATGGTGTTTGTAAAGGTTATATTGGTAGTGTGACTCAATCAGTTTCAGATTGGAATGTTTTAAATGATACACTATATGCTGACAATACTTTGTTAGAAATATTAAACATGAAAGCAGGAGATCATAACTTTGTAGGTGAATATAATTTTGGTAATGTAAAAACTAGTACAGATGGTGCTATCAAAGGTAAAGCAGATCAAGTTATTCAAAAACACTCTATTGCTGTGACTATGAATAAGTATTTTAAAGGTACAACAAAAGATGACAAAGTACCATATAATTATAGTGCTTTAGCAACACATGTTGCAATCAATTATTTTATTAGTAAGTTTGACAATGCTCAAGAATATGAGGCATTTTTAACTTCAATCTTTAGAGATCACATTGGTGTTAAAGATAGAGTTAGTTTTCAAAAGACTACATGGTCGTCAGCAGACTTTAAAGAGGGAAATTCTAGATTTACTTTTTATGCTACGTCACATGACTATTTAAGAATAGCAAAACAAATTATAGAAGATTATAACTCTGATAGTTGTATTGGTGATTATTTAAGAACTTTATACGATAACAGAATTACTAAAAATAGTAAAACAGGTTTTGAGTTAAAACAGATGGAATCTTACACTAAAGAATATGGTGGTCAATTTCATATGACGCCTGTTGGAATAGATAAGAGTAGAGTAGTATGGTCTATGGGTGGTCATGCTGGTCAACAGATTGTAATGGACATGGACACAGGTAATATTATTGTAGTTAACTCTGTAGATCAACACTACAATTGGAAAAAGATTGTATATGATGTAATGAAGAAAGGTCTAGGAGTTAAGTAATTGACAGCGGCCGACGGATTTGGATTATTGTTAACTGGTATTGTTGTGATGACGATAGGGTTAACAATAATTTGGTACGTTTTAAACAACAAGGATAAAGAAGATGACGAATGATGGATTATGGAAAGATATGAAAGAAATAGCAAATTTAAAAAAGACGATAGTAAAATTGAGAAATAAAAAAGAAGTTAAACAAGAAGTTAAATCAGAAAAAGTGTTAAACAAAATAACACCTTTACATGATTTTTCATGGTACTTAAAATGGTTGAGTTGTATATTGATATTATCAGCAGTGTGTTTCAGAGCCAGTGGTGGTGCGTTTCATATGTTTGATTTATATTTCAGTTTTGCAGGTACATTGGGTTGGTTATGGGTAGGAATACTATGGCACGACAGAGCTCTAATGGTACTGAACACAAGTTTAGCAATGGTATTAATGATAGGAATTTTAAAATCTTATGTCTAGTGTATTTGTAATAGGTAATGGCGAAAGTCGTAAGAATTATAATTTAAATAATCTAAAAGAAAAAGGTAGGACATATGGTTGTAATGCCTTGTATAGAGATTTTACACCAGATGTTTTAGTTGCAGTTGATCAAGGTATATGCCATGAAATATACAATAGTGGTTATTGCCAAAACAATGAAACATATTTAAGAGGTTGGACAAGATTACCAGCACCAATATATGAGTCTGTTATAAATGCAGGCGCCTCAATAACTGCTGAAGAAATGGCTGTAGTTAAAGAAAACAAATTGATTAACTCAAATGAGAGAGGTGATTGCCAAGAGTTTGTAATGCATGGGTCTAATATATCAGGTGCAGTTAAGATATTAAAAGAGAACAAAGACATAGAGTCTAAAAATGTAAATCATACTGCTGTAGATGTTAGTTGGTGCTCAATAGATAGTAAAGAACAATCTATAGACGATGTAATGAAACCAAGAGATTGGGGATTTTCTGCTGGCGCTACTGCTGGTGCAATTGCTATATTAAAAGAAAAACAACCAAAGGCAGAGAAACCAGATGAGAAGATCAGTTTAGAACTATTTTTAATTGGCCAAGATATGGCTAGTAATGATGACAAGATAAACAATCTATACAAAGATACCAAATACTATGGTCTAAAAGAACAACAACAAGTACCAGTAGATAATTGGATCAATCAATGGAAATCATTAATGGTTAACAATCCAGATGTGACGTTTTATAAAGTCAATCCAGAGGCTGATACTGGCAGTGATAATATTAGTAAACCAATTAAAGAGTGGGAAGGCCTTAAAAACGTCTTCTATATTGACTATCCTACTATGGAAACACTAGTAAGCTAAAGGAGCATTGACAATATAGTCAGTTTGTGTTATATTAGGTGTTATGAGTATAAAAATGTTGAATAGTCTTATGAAAAGTAATAAAACTAAAACTATTAAAATTAACAACTATGTCAGATATTGGGATAGAAGTGAAACTAATGGACACAATATAGAAATTTTGAAAACCGATGGAAGTTTATTGAAGATTGAAATGAGGTGGCCAAAGGGTGAGAATAGATTAGTTAAGCCAGGTAGAGCACATAAAAGATTAAAATCTGGTAAATACATTTAAAACACTTATAAATAATAATGATCCCGATAATATAGGGAACACAAATATAATAATACAATTAATACAAAGGAGAAAATAATATGGATTTTGAAGCATTAAAATCATCTTCAAGTGGCTTTGACAAATTAACTAAAGCTCTTGAATCGAACCTCAATCCAGAGGATCAATCAAACAAAAACAAATATCAAGACGAGAGAATTTGGAAACCTGAACTAGATAAAACTGGTAATGGTTATGCAGTAATCAGATTTCTACCTGCCAAAGAGGGAGAAGATTTACCTTGGCAGAGAGTTTGGTCTCATGCTTTCCAAGATAAAGGCGGCTGGTATATTGAGAACTCATTAACAACATTAAGTCAAAAGGATCCTGTGTCCGAAGAAAACACAAGATTGTGGAATACTGGTGTTGATAGTGATAAAGATATTGCTAGAAAGAGAAAAAGAAAACTTTCTTATTACTCAAATATTCTAGTGATGTCAGACCCAAAACATCCAGAGCATGAAGGCAAGGTGTTCTTATTCAAATTTGGTAAAAAGATTTTTGATAAGATTACTGAAGCTATGCAACCGGCTTTTGAAGACGAAAGTCCAATTAACCCATTTGATTTTTGGAAAGGTGCAAACTTTAAACTAAAAATCAGAAAAGTAGATGGTTATTGGAACTACGATAAGTCTGAATTTGAGGCAGTGACGCCAGTTGCTGATAGTGATGACAAGATCAAAGCGATCTGGTTAAAACAATATCCTCTTAAACCATTCTTAGCACCTGACAATTTTAAGTCCTATGATGAACTCAAAGAGAAACTGAATAGGGTAATTTCAGGTACAAGAAGCACTAAAACTGCTGATAGTGATGAGCTCCCGCCAGCACAAACAGCACCTAGTGTAAAAAGTACTGAAGCACCTAGTACTCCATCGGCTAGTGATGATGACGATACGTTATCTTACTTTAGTAAATTAGCTGAGGACGAAGCATAATCTAAACCATTCCCTCCGTTTAGAAATATACGTGTAAATACTTTAAAGGGCTACTAGCAATAGTAGCCCTTTTTTCGTTATAAATATACACATGGCAATAAGCATATTAGATACACTGGTTGATAAACAAGACGGTGCTGTTAAATCAGCGTCTTGGTATAGAAAAGCAGTAGGTACTATTACATCCAGAATGACAGCAAGAAAACTAATGGGTCAAGGCAAATTAATTGGTAGACCTAGTGTTGGAAGATTAAATCTGTTTGTATATGACCCTAAATATAAACAGACATTACCGTACTATGACATATTTCCGTTAGTGTTGCCGTTAGAGCCAATCAAAGGTGGTTTTGCAGGTATTAATTTTCACTATTTGCCACCAAACCAGAGATTTACTCTATTGACACAATTAAGTAGATTTAGTGTACAAGGGTCAAAAATAAATAGTACAAATAGATTTGATGTCAGTTATAATAGAATTAAAAAGTTACCATTAACTAAAAATGCTATTAAGAAATATTTGTGGTCACATACTAGAAGTCAGTTTTTAAAAGTTGATTATGATGAAGCTGCTTTAGCAGTATATTTACCAATAGCACAATTTAAGAAAGGGAGACCATACTAATGGCGATATTAAGAGGCGGTAAAAGAATAGGCGGATACGATATTAGAATTGGTATACCGAGAGATAGATCACTTGACAACGTGACAGGTGATAAAAGATTAAAACGTACACAAGGTGGTAATCCTGAATCTACAACAGGTAGAGTATTGGCGATGGTCAATGAGGCCGAAGGCTTTGCTCGTAAGGCAAGATTTTATGTTGAGTTTATGTTACCTAAATCTTTAGGTGGTGGTCCTGATGGTTCAGCAGGTTCAGTATCTTCAACAATGACAGATGAAACTTATGATTCATTTTATACACAATCAGATATGAATCAAGTACATATAGCAAATGGTAAACGTGTTCAAGCATTTTGTAGTGCTATTGAAATGCCTGATAGAGAAATAGTTACCAAAGAAGTTAGACATGGTAATACACCAGCTAGACATGTTGCTATTGATTTTAAATCTTCAGAGATTACAGCAACGTTTTATGCAGACAAATTTATGAGAGAAAGATCATATTTTGAAATGTGGCAAAGTGCCGCTTTCAGTACAAAATCTTTCAATATGAACTATTACAAAAATTACGTGACAGATATGAGAATATACCAATTAGGTCAATTTGCGTCAAGACAAGAGAGAGACGATATAACCTATGGTGTACAATTGTTTGATTGTTTACCTACAAGTATAAGTAAGGTAGATTATTCGCATGATGAGAATACAGTACAAACATTTTCAGTCACATTTAAATTCATGTATTGGATTAATTTCTTTTTAGATAAACAAGGCAATATTGAACTTGGTCAATCTAAATTTGGAAAACCGACAGTGAAACAACAATCTGGTTTATTAGGAGGTTTACTTGGTAAACTACCACCAGAATTGAGACGAGCAGGTAGAGACGTGTTGAACAATTTGAGACGTAGAGTACCGTTAGGTAAAATTACCGGCGGTAGAGCGTTCCCACCGTTCAAACTACCACCATTAAATTTATAATTAAGGAGATAATATTATGGCATTACCGATAATAAAGACACCGACATATGAATTGACATTACCTTCCCAAGAATTAAAAGTGAAGTTTAGACCTTTTCTTGTTAAAGAAGAAAAGATAATGTTAATAGCTCTTGAGTCAGGTGAAGAAAAAGAAATAACAGAGGCAACTAAAAAAGTTTTAGGTGCATGTACATTTAACAAAGTAGATATAGCTAATTTACCAACGTTTGACATAGAATATATGTTTTTACAAATAAGAGCAAAGTCAATTGGTGAAATTTCTAAATTTAAAGTTATTTGTCCAGATGATAAGTCAACCTATGCAGAGGTTGAAATTGACCTATCAAAGATTGAGGTACAAGTAGATGATGAACATACGAACAAAGTAGTAATTGATGAACAAAGGCAATTGGGTGTTGTTCTCAAATATCCTACGATGGCAATGATAAACAGAGATAGTCTAAAAGACGCTGATTATGATACCGTATTTGATTTAATGTTAAGTTGTGTACATGAAATCTTTGAAGGAGAGAAAATCTATCCTGGAGTAGATACAACTAAAGAAGAAATGAAAGAGTTTTTTGAGAAATTACCACAAGGTGCTTTTGATAAAATTAGAAAATTCTTTGACACTATGCCTAGATTGAGACATGAGCAAGAAGTCACAAATCCAAAGACAGGTGTTAAAAGTAAAGTGACCTTTGAAGGACTCAACGATTTTTTCGGATTGGCCTCACCCATAATAGCCTAGAGGCGTACTTTGAAGTTAATTTTGCACTAATGCAACATCATAAATATAGCATTAGCGACATTGAACAGATGTTACCATGGGAACGTGATATATACGTTAATATGTTGACTAATTATATTAAAGAAGAAAACGAAAAAAGACAAAGGGAGATTAAAAATGGATAAAGAAATTAAAATTGAAAATGAAATCAATAATAAAGACGTAAAAAAAGACGTAAAGGTAGCAGAACCTAAACAAAAAATAACAGTTGACCTAGAAGTAGATACGTCTATCAAAGACCTAGGTATTAACCCATATGCTAAATTAATACATATGGCAAGAGCTGTAGACGCATGGAGAATATTCCCTAGACTATTCTTAACAGTTTACATAATCTTATTATACAAATGTGTAATATGGTATATGAATTTAGGACAACCTAGTATGGAACAAAGTGGGTTAATCAGTATCGTTGTTGGTGCTGGCGCTGCTTGGTTTGGTTTATATACAGGAACAAGTAAGAAATAGAGATAAATAGATATGAACAAAATAATAATGTTTTTTATATTGGCTGTTTTTATGACGGCATGTTCTGGAAAACAAATAACTTTCGGTAAGAAATGTATGGAAAAAGAAAACCATATAGTTTATTCTTATATATGGTTAACTGAAAAAGAACATCCAGCTGATAAAGAAACTTGCAAAAAAATAAACAAATAGAAATATGGCATTACCAAGTTTAGATAACACAGCAGACGACCAAACTCAAATCGCAATTGATGTTTTAGGTAAAGCAATAATGGCTAAGGCTAGCATGGCAATAAAAGGTGCTACCAAGTCTATTGTACCTAATATACCTCAAATGGTTAATAACTTAACAAAAGATTTAGAGAAAGGTCCTATTAATAACTTTACAAAAGTAATTAGAAAGTTAGAAAGATTGGTAGAAGGCTTAGGTTTAGATTTAAGAGATTACAATCAAGACTTGGCCAAACTATTACAACAAAGAGAAGAAAAGGCCGTTAAGTCAGAGGCAACTGTACAGAAATTAAGAGAGCAAGGTGTTGTTGCACGTATTAATCAGACGACAAAAGAGGTACAGATATTATCTAAACATGAAATAAAACGAGAAGAAAAGGCCATAAAATTAAGAGAAAAAAAAATATTAACACTAGAAACAAAAATAAAACGTGACGCAGCCAAACTACAAACACGTATGTTTGGTAAAGATGAAAATCAGGCAACGACAAAGAAAAAATTACAAGCAAATTCTATTGAGTTAGCAAAACTAAAAGAACTTCAAGAAAAAAAGAAAGGTGATATAAGCACACCTCAAACTACTGTTAATACTGGTAAGAAACAATTGCCTATGTTTTTAGAAATGATGAAACAGTCATTTTTGGAACCATTTCAAGCTATGGGTGACGCTTTTGGTCAGGTTAAAGAACAAGGTAAAGAAGGCGGTAAACTAATGAACTTCTTAACTGGTGGTATATTCTTAAAAGCATTTAAAGGTTTAGCTAAAGGTATTAGAGCAGTAAGTGGTTTCTTCTCACTTGCTAGATTAGTATTGATTGCTAAATTTGCATTGGTAATTGGTGCTATTGGTTTTGTTGCAACAAAGATAAAAGCAATTGCTCAATTCTTCAAAAAATTGATGGATTGGTTTAGAAATTCATGGTTAGGTAAGAAATTAGGTTTAGTAGATGAGGATAGCGCAGAATCAAAGAGCTATGATATAAATAAAACTGAAGCAAAAATAGCTGAACACGAAAAAATGATGGCTGAAGGAGATAATAGAACAGCTTTTGGAAAATCCAGAGAAAAACAAGTTAAAAAATTAAAAGAAGAATTAGCTCTATTAAAAGAAGAACAAGCTGCCATTTTAGCAAATGAAGGTGGAGATGGTGATATACCTACAATAGAAAGTGAACTAAAAGCGTCTGAAAAAGGTTTAAATAAAAGATTAAATTTTACAAAAGACAATGAAGCTTTTAATAATTTAAAACTACAAAATGACGCATTAACAGAGTTTAATAAAGCTAATAACGCTTCTAAAAAAGGTTTAGAGGCTCGTGGCCATGTAATGAATAATATTAACAATGTTGTTCAATCTTCAACTAGCAACAATGCAGCTACAGTTGGTGTTGTAATTAATGACGCTGACGATACTATAACAAATACCTCAACCTCACGTTGGGATTAATTAATCAAATCCTTTTCAGTAATAATTTTAAATTCAGCACCTTGATCTTTACAGTATTTGGTAGCGGCTTGCCATTTAGCTTTATTTCGTATATATTCTAATGACTCACGCATGTAAGACTTGGTCTTTCTGCTAGTTGGTTTTTTAGGTGGGATACATTGACGTGATGGTTTAACTTCAACCAATAACTTTTTACCTTGTTTGGTCTTTACAATAAAGTCTGGAAAATATCTATGCCATTTATTATCAATTGGACTATAATATCTAATTGGTAACTCCTCACTTGCCCAATTATCTATATTATCACTCTTATCCAGATATACCATCATACGCCTCTCCAATAGAGAACGGTATATAATATTATTTGGATCGCCAACGTATTTGTTAGGGTTGGTTGGTTTGTATTTTCCTTTAAAAGATTTCTTCATATCCGTTATAAATATACAGTATATATAAAGGAATTAAATATGGCTTGGACAAACAAGATAGCAAATGTAATCAAAGGTAAAATAGGAACAATGGTTGCTAGCTCTATTGCTAGTAAACTATCCTTTGCCTCACAAGGTCAGACTACGAAAGTGGCTGCCAAACTATTAAATAAATCTCCGTTAGAGATAGGAACAACAGGACCTATGTCACATATGGAGTCTGTAAATAATCCATATAATTATGGTACAGTATACTATCCAAATGAAACATCTAATTTAGGTGCCGGACATTATGTTATATTTGATATTGTATCTCACAAGGCATCCAAATTTAAACAACAGACTTTTCAGGATGGAAACTTATCAGGAGGCGCTTCAAATGTTGGTGGAAGTCCAACACAAATGGACAAAGATAAGAGCTCAGGTTCAAGAACTAATATAGCAAACATAAAAAGACGAGGCATAACCCAATCCAACAGATTAAGATCAACATCTTCTGGTTTACAGTCCACTTTGTCTGGTACACATAATTATATTTCAGATAGTATTATATTATATACACCAGCAGAGGCAATGAAATTTGGTTATAGTGCCGCTTATGAAGATACGCCAACAGGTTTAGCAGGTGATTTAGGTCAAGCTATTGGTTCTGTTATGAACGAAAGTGGTTGGATGGATAAAATAAAAACAGCCGGTGTTAAAGGCGGTCAACTAGTTGGGGAAGTAGTGAAGTCAGCGGCCTTTGGAGCTGCTGGTATAATACCAGGTTTTGAAAATAGTAGAGCAGTATTAGACAAAGCATTAGGTCAAGCAAAGAACCAAAATTTAGAAATGGTATTCCAATCTGTACCATTTAGATCATTTAATTTTCCATTTATATTTGCACCAAAAGATGAAAAAGAAAATGATCAAGTACACAAAATTTTACAATTGTTTAGATTTCATATGTTGCCTGAACAATCTAATGGTATTCAAGGTGGATATTTCACAACACCATCTGAATTTCAAATAACATATATGTACAGAGAAAATGAGAACTCATATTTACCAAGAGTTAGTCGTTGTGTTTTAAAAGGATGTACTATTGATTATGCACCCGAAGGAGTTGTATCATCATTAATACCAGATGAAAGAGGCGCACCACCAACTATTATAAAAATGGATTTAGAGTTTGGTGAAACAGAAATTATGACTAAACATACAGTAGCGGAGGGATTCTAATATGGCATATTTTGAAAAGTTTCCAAAAGGTGTATACTCTAACGATAATATTACAAGCAAACAGGTTACCAATATATTTAAACGTGTTAAGATAAGACAAAAGGTAATTAACGAAGCAAGTTTATATCAAGAGTATGATGTACCAAATGGAGAAAGACCTGAAGATACAGCAATGAAACATTTTGGCGATCCTCAATATCATTGGGTAATATTAATGACAAATGGAAGTCAAGATGGATTTTATGATTGGCCTTTAGATTTCAGAGCGTTTGAAACTTTTGTTAAAGAAAAGTATACCAATCCAGACGCAATACATCATTATGAAAAGGCACAATCAAGTGGTCCAACAAAATCAAATGACTATTCACATATGATAGAGGTTAACAGTACGGAACCTGGTGCTCAATCAGTTTCAAATAGAGAATATGAACAAAGAATACAAGATCAAAGAAGAAAAATCAAATTACTAAACGCAAGTTTCTTACCTGTGTTATTGGAAGAATTTGACAGATTGATAAATGAATAATTATGTACGATCAAATAAATGCAGACACATTAACTAAAGCAGGACAATTTGTACTATCAGATGTACAATTGATATCTTATGTATCTTCCGATGGTGGCAGTGAGCCAAGGAAGCTCAGTGTCAGATCACAAATAATGGAAATCAACATATACGAGGATATATTTACCAAAGGTTTATCTGGTAATGTAGTAATTGTAGATAACCAAAATGTTCCTAATCACCTACCATTAACAGGCTTTGAAAGAATAGAATTTAAACTGAACACACCTGGTATATCAAAAGGTTTTGATTTTACATCGGTGACCGGCCACCCTATGTACATCTATAAAATATCAGGTAGACAAGAGGTAAGTCCAAGAACACAAATTTATGTTTTACATTTTTCTTCCAAAGAAATATTAACAAATGAGAAGAAGAAAATCTACCGTGCCATGTCAGGTAATATAGATCAAATGATAATGAATATATTCAGACAAGATTTAGAATCCAATAAGACATTAATAGTAGAAGAAACAAAAGGTACTCGTAAGTATATACCAACAGGATTAAGGCCGTTTGAATTTATTGATGGTCTATGCAACAATGCAGAATCAGGTAGATTTGCTAATGCAGGTTTCTTATTCTATGAAGACAGTACCGGATATAGATTTAGAAGTTTAGAAAATATGTTGGCGATTACAGATGGTTCGGCTAGACCTGCCGTTGCAAGGTTTGAAAAGAAACCAAGATCAGTTAAAGGTGGTACAGGTATTACCAATATCATACAAGAAATGCAAACAGTTAATAGTTTCTCAATAGATAACCAATATGACACAATAAAGAATTTAAGGAATGGTGTATTTGCAAGTAGAACTATTTCACACAATTTAATGGATAAGACATACTCAATAAATGATTATGATTATAATATGGAGTTTGAGAATAATTACCATACAGAGCATGATGGTAATGGTGGTAAAACAGATGATAAATCAATGGCGCCAATGATAAATTATCATGGTAAACAATTTAGTGATTATTCAGAGGCCGCTGTATATTTAAAATCAACAACAAGTAATATACATAATGATTTTGAATCGTCTTCAGGTACTAATATGGCCAAGAGATTATCACAAAGATTGGCTTTCGCCTCAATGCAGGTATCACTCACAGCAAGAGGTTTCACAGGATTATCCGCTGGCGATGTAGTTGCACTAGAGATTCCGTCATATGAACCACCAGGTGTTGATAACCCTTTAGATAATGATCCATATATGTCTGGAAGATACCTGGTTAAGAAGATTAGGCACCGAGTAGATACGGCTAAGGATAGTCACACCATGGCGATCCAATGCGTTAAGGACGCCGTTAGAACACCATATCCAGTAGAGACTATAGATACCTTTACAAATAGGGAAAACACCGACGCCACAAACGTATTGCAATATGATTTAGATGACGCACTAGTAAATGAAGCAAGTAAAGGAGATAAACCTGATTTTCTCTCATAAGCTTAGAGAATCTCCGAGTTTTCCGACCGCTCCGCTCGCTTTGACGATAGATATATTAATGGAGGCCATATAAGAGGCCATGACGAGAGAGTAATGCTTATATAATTAAAGACAGAATTAAGAAACAAAGAATATGACAATGTATAATAAAGAGAACAACCCTTATAGACACATAGATAATATGCTCAAGGCGGCCTTTGTTAAATCCTTTCAGGTAATGCAGAGAACATACACCATAGTGTATAGCAGAGTTAAAGTCATGCTAGCGCATGCCTATTCCATAGGGAAGAGTATTGGCCAACGAATAAATAACAATACGCAGGCCTTATCAGACATATATTGTAAATGTAAGGTGTGCCAGTGTTATAATGGCCTCTTGCGTACAAAGGAACAGAATAGGCAGAAATGACGTATAGTGAAGTAATTAAAAACAAACATATATCGGAAAATATTTAAGACAATGGCCAAATTTATAGGAAAGAATACAGAGTTTACATGGTTTTGTGGTGTAGTAGAGGACAGATTAGACCCAATTAAAACAGGCCGTTTAAGAGTTAGGTGTTTAGGTTTTCATACAGACAACAAGGCCGAATTACCTACGGCCGATTTACCGTGGGCAACTGTAATGTTATCAACGGCCTCACCAGGTATTTCTGGTCTAGGAACTTCACCGAGTTTTCTAGTTGAAGGCAGTTGGGTATGGGGATATTTTAGAGACAGTGGTAACCAGGAGCCAATTATTTGTGGCAGTATGCCAGGTAAACCGAAACTCTACGGCAATCCTGACGTGGGCTTTAATGACCCAATTAGGAGATCCGATGAGGATATTGAAGACAAGGCCATTGAGGATTATTCTACAGATAATGAAGATGACGACAACTACCACAAGTCGGTATATCCTCGCAACATTAATGAAACGGACACCAATAGACTGGCCGTTCACGATACTACAAAGGAGCATGGCAGTTTAACAGCCCGAGTTTTAAATCGTTTAGATAAAAGTAAACCTGGCGAAGGTTGGGTTTCTATTGCAACGGCCGATTTTGATTTACTCACGGCGGCCGATGGATCGGAAATACTGGCCTCTGATAGTACTTCTTGGTCAGAACCTAAAATACAATACGATGGCCTTGGTGTTTTATCCGAAGAAGGAGAAGAAATAACACCACACACTTACAATGCCGTTTACCCATATAACCACGTATTTGAATCCGAGTCAGGCCATATAAAAGAATACGATGATTCATATACAATAGAAATTATTGACGGCGAAGAGGTAAGAACAAATTATTATAGAATACATGAACGCCACACTTCTGGTACATCCTACGAAATGACCAACAACGGTGACCTGGTGACCAAAGTGGCCAATGATAATTACAATTTAATCGCAGGCACACACCACACAAACATTAAAGGAAACTCCGATATTACTATTAATGGCCGACATAAAATATTCATTAACAAAGATGGAGAAGAAAATAACAATTACGATATACACATAGGACCAAAGGCCAATATTAATATACAAGTAGATCAAGGAGATATTAATATGGTAACTAAAGATGGCCGTATTAATGTAAATGCAGGTGGTGATTACAATGTTAAAGTAGGTGGTAATTATACTATTAGTGTGGATGGGAATAAACAAGAAGATGTGGCCGGCAGTAAGACATCAAACACAACAGGCGCAGTAGTACATAGAGGTAGTACAATAGACCTTAACCCTTAAAGGCTATATTGAATCGGCCACTGGACCGAATCACAAAAATTTTTCATATATGTTAGCGCTATTGCCGTGGTGGTGGCCAGGTTTAATCTATAAATGCAATAACAATCATTAGCATTAGCCTTTATCTATATTTTTCCTTGGAGGATTTTTCTATACCTGGAAAGCAGGCCTAGGTTGTATTAGGTAAGGCTTGACTTTAACTTGTTTATATGTTAGCTTATTGGTATGGATTTAATTATAAATCTAATATTGATATCAATCCCTTTTATATTAGTATTAATGTTATTGATTATGTGGAACAATGAAAACCCTAAAAAATAACTTTTACTATTGTTGTGGAATATTGGCAGTTATTACAATATTATTATCTTTACTATTATTATGGAATTAATATATACAGTCTTCGTATACGATGACATATGGATGACCTGGATAGCAGGCATTGTAGGCTTCTTTATTATTTGGTTGAAGTCTTAATTAGTGTTTATTATTTTATTGAACACTAGGTCTATAAATCTTACAAAGCATATATAACGGTGTTGAGTTTCAAGGAAGGCTCCAAAGCCCTGGAGGCCATGCAACACTGTATCACGCAATTTACAATCACAAAAAATCTCATTATTGGATAAATAGTAGTAGGTCTTTTTAGACCCTTTTCATTTTACATTATAACAGTTTCTTTGAAATTGAATTTTTTATATGAAGTATAACATAGAAGATTTAACGAGAGGAAATCAAGTGGCTAATAAGAATAAGTTTGCCTTAATGGCATTGAAAAAGAAATCACCTAAAGTACCGAATTATACGTGTACTGATATTGATAATATAATCACTACTCTTGGCCAACTACATGAGGGTACGAAGAAGTTATCTAAATTACGACTAGATGTTTTAGAACGTAAATTAGAGAGGTTACGATCTTCCAATGAAGCGCTAAGAGACTCGGGTATCTATTGGTATGGAATCTGTAAAAAGATTATTAAGAATATTAAAGAAAGTGATACAACTAAAAAAAATCGGAAAAAGCGGAATTAAACTCTGTATGTTTTCTGATAATTAAGAAGGGACGAAAAATGGGAGAATTTTTTCTAGTTATTATGATGTGTATTGCTGGTGAATGTACCAGCTTACATGATGAAAACAGTTATAAGAGTTATGATGATTGTTATAACAAGTCTGTTATTGTTGCTAAAGAAATGAACGAAGCTTATCCTCAAAGTTCTGGTCAATGTTTTTGTTTAACACCAGAGCAGTATAAGGAATACCTAAATAGTACAACTGAATTAGAGAGACAAAGTATAGACGAAAAAGGAAATATAATACCGAAAGGTGAGAAAACATAAAATTTATGATTACATTAACAGATAATGCAAAAAAACATTTAAATAATTTAAAAGCTAAGCACAACGTAGACTACGTTAGACTAGAGGTCAAAGGTGGTGGTTGTGCTGGCTTTGAATATGATTGGTCATTTATACCTAATGAGTTTGATAAGGCACCAACAAAAGATGATGTAATAGTTGATGAGTTATTAGTAGTAGATAATTTATATGAAATATATATTAAAGATATGACACTAGATTATAAAGACGAAATATTTGGAAGTCAGTTTGTATTTGATAATCCAAATAGTAAATCATCATGTGGTTGTGGAACGTCTTTTAGTATCTAGCATAAATAGTTTTATATTATGGCTGAAACAAATAGACAAAAGATTGAAGGAACCGAGGAACAACACGGTATCAAAATAAAAGAAAACTCTTTTTTTGATAGAAGACACAAACGTTTAAATATTGATTTATCACATAGGTGTCCGTTAGAGTGTTTACGTTGTGGTCGCCAAAGAAGCTTCACAAACAAAGGTCTTAAAGTACCAGGCCGAGATTTAACAATAGAAGAATATAATAAAATATTAGATTGGTTTCCAAGAATATCTTTTTGTGGCCAATATTCAGACCCTATACACCACCCAAAAATAAACGAATTACTAGAGATTGCTTATAAACGTAATACTAAAGTTGAAGTACATTTAGCTTCATCTTTAAAACCTATGAGGCATTATTACAGTGCCTTTAAAGCAAACCCTAAAGCAAACTGGATATTTGGTATAGATGGCATGCCTGAAGAAAGTAAGAAGTATAGAGTTAATCAAGATGGTAAAAAACTATTTAAGATTATGTTAGAAAGTAAAAAGTATCTTTACACAAAACCATTATGGCAATTTATTATATTCAGTTTTAATGAAAAGAGTATTGATAAAGCAATGAAGATGGCTAAAGAAAATGATGTAGATTTTATATTGGTTAATAGTGCAAGATGGACGGATGATGACGATTGGTTAATGCCAAAAACTAGGAGAACAATGAATGACTAATGTTACCGATAATCATTTAGGTGGACAATCACAATGGGCTGAAGGAGATATTGAATTAGATCCATTATGTTTTAAAGACGCCATTGCTTTAGCAGTGACAAATAAAGGTGTATTAATACCTTGTTGTAGAATGGACGATCCACACACCATGAACGATCCTAGAATGCAACAATTTTTAAAAGTATCTATTATAAATGAAAACAATAGTATTGAAGATATATTAAAATCAAAAGAGTGGAAAGAATTTGCAGATAATCTATCAAAGAATATAGGACCTAATGCATGTAGGACTACTTGTGCAAAACAAAAAAAATATACACAAGTTGTAGAATGGGTAGATACTGAAAAGGGAGAAACCAAACACGTAGAGAAAAAATAATGAGAAAAAAACTTTTAGTATCTGGTTGTAGTTTTACGGATGTTAACTATGTGAATATCATAAATGCGACTAATGGGGATGGAGAAGAACATCTATGGATTGAACCTTTTCCTACATGGCCGGAAATACTAGCAGATAAATTAAATATGGATTTAGTACCATTAGGAAAAAATGGTGCAGGTCAAAAATACATTTATTCATCTATACAAGATTATGTTTTAGAAAACGATCCAAAAGAAATAGGTTTATGTATTGCAGCCTGGTCAAAATGTCAAAGAGCTAATTGGCAAAAGAAAAGATTAGATTGGGCTGACACAAAACCTAATATGTATGGAGATATAAGAGGTTGGATATTAGATAGTTTAAGGTACATGTATGCCTTTCAGAATTTAATGGAACAACATAGAATACCATATAGACATTTTCAAATGATTTCTTTATTTGTAGATCATATCTATGAATATGAATTTAAAGATCAAGGTGGTAATTATGAAAAGATAAGAGACGAATGTATAGAAGTAATTAAAAACTCACCACAATATAAACACATGAGAAACTTTATTGGTTGGCCTATATTCAATGAAGAAAATGGTTTTGTTGTAGGAGATTTACAATTACACAAAGATTGGGGAGTAGAAGATAGATTAGCTAATAATTTACCTGCCTCAACGTTTAATCCTCATAATAGAGATTATGATCAAATGGTATACTTTTACGATAGATATGGTAAACCTGTTGGTATAGCACCAAAAGGAACAATTAATTATGACTATGTTATTTCTAAAAGCAATCCACACCCAAACAAAAAAGGCCATGAGTGGCTTGCTAACTATATACAATTGCACGGATTTAATAGTCAGAGAGTGCAAGAAAAGGAGAAAAAATGAAAGTAGGATTTACGTGTAGTGCTTTTGATTTATTACATGCTGGTCATGTACAGATGTTGAAAGACGCAAGAGAAGAATGCGATTACTTAATTGTTGGATTACAAACCGATCCAACTATAGATAGACCAGAAACAAAGAACAAACCGATACAATCATTGGTAGAGAGAAGTATACAACTTAATGCTATAAAATATGTTGATGAGGTAATACCTTATCAGACGGAAGAAGATTTAGAAGATATACTAAACATGTATAATATATCAATTAGAATTATTGGAGAAGAATATCAAGGTAAGAATTTTACTGGTAAAGATATATGCGTTAAGAAACACATAAAGATAGTTTACAATAAAAGAGAACATAGGTTCTCCACCACTGATTTAAGAAAACGTATCTCTGCCCATAATATTATGGGTAATAATGTTAATCTAAAAAATAAAGATTAACTATATCTAAAATAATTATTGTTTGGATTTCTGTAATACAAACTAAACGTATCAGCACCATACATATGACAAAAAGATTGAGGTCTTTTATAGTTCGGTTTTGAAACTCCTCTATATCTGTATCTCACTTTTTTAGCATTTTTTTGTGCAGACACCATTTTAAAATACTTTAAATATTTAATTGGTATACCAGCCGCTATACAAGACCCTTGATATTTAAATGGGTCTAACATATGTTTAAGTAATAACGGATTAACGATCTTTTCAAATACTCTTTTTGATTTATTATATTTTTTTGTCATAATTATCCTCTCAATCTTGATTGTGAATCCATATACAAAGGACCAGTCCATTTAACATGGTAATTACCGTCAAGTACATTACCTCTAGCTCTGTTTAAAGCAGGAGCATTAAAACCAGCCGCTTTTAATATGTCACCTTTTTTAAAGTGTTTAAAATCTTCTTTTACTATAAAAGCAAAAACACCAGTATCTTGTACAATCTTAATGTACTTTTTACCAGGTCTTATAGATGTTTTACTATCCCAATTTGCGATTTCTTCTTTAGAATATTCAGAAACTTCGCCTGTTTTACTATTAGTAGTCCAAGAAACATAATCAGCTTTTGCACCAGCCATTAAATTCTTAACTCCTTCGTCTAATGATTTTGCGTTATTTACAACTAATGTCATTATTTTCCCTCCTTGTATAGTTCTTGTGAATAAAGCGATAGTATAAACATTGCAATTCCTAATAAACTTGCAACACCAGCGCCTAACCATTTGTCTGCTTCTACATGACCAACAGCGCTAATCATTGATAAAGTACCAACAACAGCACAAAATATTGTCATATATTCTGTTATTTTTTTCATAGTGTTTCCTTTTGTTTTTTTCATTTTATTGGTCCACTATACCAGATAAATATAGAAAAGTCAACAAAATAATGCTTCAAAATAGAAAAAAAATCACGATTTTACTGCTGTGTTCGCTTTTTGTTCTCGTTTCTTGTGTAAAAAATGTTAAGGATTGCAAAATTGTGCCGGATTACGAAAAAATTGCCGAATCAGCAAGTGAAAATGCAGAAAATTTAATGGAAACTGAGCTAAGAAATGCTCAAATAGCTTGTAAATATTAAGGATAAATATTTCTATGACTTATTGTATGAATTGTGGACATTCCTGTCATTGTGACAAGATTTGTTGGCAAAAATATGATGAAGGAGGCGATACTTTGTGTTGCAAACATTGTAGACATGAGGAAAACACTGAAAAAAATGAAAAAGAGGAATAATTATGAGTAAAATGAGAATATTTAAGTTTTGGAATGAAGCAGGAGACGAAAAAGAGAAAGAATCGATGAGTTTGAAAAAGGCAGTAATGTCAGTTCAAGGAGATTTTAAGGATCAGTTTATAGGAGTTGAATTTATCAGTAAAAAAGGTAAAAAAATTGAAACTACAATAAAATTACCTATAGGCAGAAAAATAAGAGAAGGAATATTAAAAGATAAACGAAGAGCAGCTGAAAAAGCGGCTAGAGAGGCTAGATAGTGCCAGCAGTAAGTAGAAAAGGTGATAGTTTAAGTACAGGACACATATGTGTCGGCACAACTATACTTGATACGCCTGGTCAATCTACTGTTAGAGCAAATAGTATCTTAATTGCGAGAGTGGGTGACCCTACAGTTCCCCACCCTTACCCGCCGGCGCCACCTTGTGCTGACCACGTTGCAAATGTTAATGTTGGTAGTTCAACGGTTTCAGTATGTGGTAGTCCTATTGCAAGAATTGGTGATAGTACAGACGATGGAGCTATGACTGCAGGCTCTGGTAATGTTTTTTCAGGTTAATCCTAATTAGCGTATAAATATATACGTAATGCCAAATTTTGATAGTAGCAACACAAACGATAGTAAAAGAGCAAATAGAATCTATAAAGACTTGGATTTGAATTTTGGTCGTAATCCTGTTACTAATGATGTTAACAAATTGAGTGATGTAGAGGCCGTTAAGAGAAGTGTTAGAAATTTAATACAAACTTCTCACTTTGAGAGACCTTTTCATCCAGAAATTGGTAGTGATGTTAGAAGAATGTTATTTGAACCAATGACACCTCTTACAGCGCTTAACTTACAAAGAAAGGTTAACGAAGTTCTTGATAATTTTGAGCCTAGAATTAAATTAGTACAAATTTTAGCTAGACCAGATATTGATAGAAATAGTTATCACTTAACAATCATGTTTTACGTTATAGGTTCAATGGAGCCGGTAACAGTAGAAACATTTTTAGAAAGATTAAGATAAAATGGCAAGTAATAAACTCGTAGTATCAGATTTTGACTTTGACAACATCAAAGCAAACTTAAAAACATTCTTACAAAATCAACCAGAATTTTCAGACTATAATTTTGAAGGATCAGGCTTTGCCGTTCTTTTAGATACATTAGCATACAATACACATTATCTTGGTTTCAATGCCAACATGTTTGTAAATGAATCTTATTTAGATTCTGCTGACATAAGAAAAAATGTAGTCGCATTAGCTAAAGCAATTGGTTATACACCATCAAGTGTTAAAGCGCCAATGGCTGAAGTAGATATTTTAGTTAACAACGCTTCAGGCTCAAGTATATTGATGAATAAAGGTACAACGTTTACAACTACAGTAGATGGAACAGGATATAACTTTCTTACTAACGAAGATATTACAATTACACCAGTAGATGGTGTTTACAAGTTTTCAGGAGTTAATTTATACGAAGGTACTTTAGTCACTTTCAAATATACAGTTGATAGTGCAGATACAGATCAAAAATTCCTAATAAAAAATTTAGAAGCTGATACTGCTACTTTAAAAGTAACAGTTCAAAGCTCTATATCAGATTCAACAACAAATACATACACACTAGCTACAGGTTTAAGAAATTTAGATAATACATCTAAAGTTTATTTCTTACAAGAAACAGATAATGGTAAATTTGAAGTTTACTTTGGCGATGGTGTTATTGGTAACAAATTAGAAGATGGCAATATAGTTATATTAGAATATATTGTCACAAACAAAGATGAGGCTAACGGAGCTTCTTCTTTTGAGTTAGGGTCAAACATTGGTGGTTTTACTAATGTGACTATAACAACAAAATCAAACGCTCAAGGCGGAGGCGAGGCTGAAACAAAAGAGTCTATTAGATTTAATGCGCCTTTACAATATACATCACAAGATAGAGCAGTCACAGCAACAGATTATGAATCAATTGTTAAGACTTTATATCCTAATGCATTATCAGTTAGTGCTTGGGGAGGAGAAGATGATGAAACGCCAGTTTATGGTGTGGTAAAAATTTCTATTAAGGCTGCTTCAGGTTCAACTCTAACAGAGGCAACTAAAGCGTCTATTGTTAAAGGTTTAATACCTTACAACGTAGCTTCAGTTAGACCTCAAATTATTGATCCAGAAACAACATCACTTGTACTATCAAGTGTTGCTAAGTACGATAAAAAAGGTACAAGTAAATCAGCAGACACTTTAAAGTCAGAAATAATAGAAGCGATAACAAATTACAATACAACTACTTTACAAAAGTTTGATGGTGTATTCAGATTTTCTAAATTAACAGGTTTAATAGATGATGTTGATACAAGTATATTATCTAACATCACAACTCTTAATATGAGAAAGAATTTTACACCTACTATTGCGTCTTCAACAAAATACGATATTTATTTTAGAAATGCAGTATACAATCCACATTCAGGTCATTCATCTGTTTTATCATCAACAGGTTTCAAAGTTTCAGGTAGTAATTACGAAATGTTTTTAGATGATGATAGTAATGGTAATGTTAGAAGATATTATCTAGTAAGTGGTGTTAAAACATATGCTAACAACACACAAGGTACTATTAATTACGAAACAGGTCAGGTAACTCTAAATTCATTGAACATAGCTTCTATATCTAATATAAGAAATGAATCATCTAACGTTATTGAGATTACAGTTAAGCCAAATTCAAACGATATTGTTCCTGTAAGAGATCAAATTATAGAAATAGACGTTGCAACGTCAAACATAACTGTAGAGGAAGATACATTTGTTGGTGGTTCATCTGAAGCTGGAGTAGGCTACAATACAACAACAAGTCATTAATAACAATGGCAAAGTTTGATAATAAAATATCCAATTTAATACCGACACAATTACCAGATTTTGTAGTTGATGATCACCCAAAATTTGTAGAATTTTTAAAAACTTACTACCAATTTATGGAAGCTGGTGAATTACAAGTCACTTCTATTGAAACTACAGACGGAATTAATTTAGAAAATCAAACAGGCGTAGAAAGCAATTTAGTATTAGATGGTGGATCACTTGGCGCTGAAAAAACACAATTAGACCTTAATGATAAAATATTATTAGAAGATAGTATCTATGGTAAATTTACATATAAAGAAACTATAACAGGACAAACTTCTAAAGCAACTGCTACTGTATTAGCTGAAGATTTAGATAATGGAAGATTATTCATAACATCACAAGACAAATTTATAATTGGAGAAGTTATTTTAGGAGAAACTTCTAATGCTCAAGCAGTTGTTAACAAATATAGACCTAATCCTGTTCAATCTATTCAACAATTAACAAATTTTAGGGATCCTGATAAAGTTATTTCTGATTTCTTAAATAATTTTAGGGACGAGTTTTTTAAAACTATTCCAGAAAATTTATCTTCAGGAATAAACAAAAGAAACTTAATTAAGAATATTAAATCATTATATAAATTAAAAGGCACACAAAAAGGTCACGAATTATTTTTTAGAATACTTTTTAACGATAACTCTCAAACATTTTATCCAAGAACACAAATGATGAAAGTATCAGACGGTTCTTGGAATACACAAACAGTTTTAAGAGTATTAGGTTCACAAGGCGAACCTTTAAATTTAGTAGGTAGACAAATAAAAGGAAGAACATCTAAAGCAACAGCAATAGTAGAAAATGTTGAAAAATTTTATATTGGCGCTAGTGCTGTTTCTGAAATTACTATAAACAAAGATACTATCATAGGTACTTTTGTAGTAAATGAAGTAATTGAAGGAACAGAATCAGATCAATCTGATTATTACATATTAGCTACAATTACAGGTGTACCAGGAGAAAAAACAATTACTAACGATGGTAATCTTTACACAACAGACGATCTTATAAAAATTACAGGTGGTGGCGAACAAGCTGCTATGCAAATTAGTGATATTGGTCCAGGTAAAATAACAGATATATTTGTTGACGCTGGTGGATCAGGTTATGAAATAGGAGACACTTTAACTTTTGCTAACACAGGAACATATGGTTTAAATGCAGCTGGTGTGGTTACAGTTGTTAATGGTGCTGTTGCTAATGAAGATGGCGATCATATATGTTTAGAAGACGAAACATCTGCTGGTGATCATTTAACAGGAGATAAAATTGTTTTTGAATCAGGCACAGGTACAGGAGATATTACAGACATATACTTAACAAACGGTGGTGATGGATATAAATCTTTACCAACTGTTTCAGTTACATCTACGTTAGGATCAGGTGCAAGTGTATTAGCATATGGTACAGAAATAGGAAAAGTTTTAGGAATAACAACATCAAATTTAGGTATTAATTATCATCAAAGTCCTACACCACCAACATTATCTTTTGTAAACAATTTATTTGTTATGACAGTTAGTGGTTCTTTTCTTAATGGAGAAACGGTAACTGGTGCTATTTCAGGTGCAACAGGATTAGTTTCAGGTTGGAGTTCAGATACAAACATTTTAAAATTAAAAGAAATTTCAGGTACTTTTCAAGCAGACGAATCAGTATCATCAAGTTCAGGTAGTGCAACTATTAAAAGAATAGATGTCACTTCAGCAACTGTAGCTGTTCAATCAATTGTAGATACAGATGGTAGATTTACTAATGAAAAAGGACATATTTCAGAAACTACAATGAAAGTACAAGATAGTTTATACTATCAAGATTTTTCTTATGTATTAAAAGTAGGTAACTCAATTAATTTATGGAGAGACGCATTTAAAAAAACAATGCATACTTCAGGTTTTTATTTTACAGGACAAGTTGATTTAGAAAGCAGAATTAATATGCAAGTTAGCGTAGCAACTGGTTACGCAACTGGTGTAGTTGGTACTCCGTTGATTTCAATGATGAAATTAATATTTGAAACTGTATTTGGTAGAAGAACAGGAACAGTTGATGATGGTTCAGCAGTATCAGTTAACCCTCAACAACCTAATCCAAATAACTCTAGAGACGTGACTGTAACAAGAGCTCCTATAGGTGTTAGATTAAATTTAAGAATAAGAAGATTAGTAGGAACAGGTGTACCACCTAATACTATTAATATAAATCAAGGATTTGCATATTGTGGTCCTAGATTTTCTTCAATAAACAAATGGGCTAATACGGCATATGGTGTCACTGGTAATAGATCAGGTGGTATCAATGGTACAACTGGTAATACTTTTAATAGATTAAATGAATTAAAAATCACTGGTACTAGATCAAGTCTAGATGGTACAACAGCATTATTGGGAATGATAAGTGGTACTAATGCAAATGAAGATGATTTTGGGTTTATGTTAAAGACCAACTTCGCTTTTCCAACGGATATCACATTCCCAGGAGAAGAATCGTTTAGTGGTAGTTCTATAACTTTTGACAAAGACAATAAGAAATTTGACCAAACAAACGTATAAATATAACTATAAATAGAGATAGAAATGGCAAAACAAACAATAGCAATCGGTTCAACTCCTAATGACGGCACAGGTTCTACTATTAGAGCTGGTGGCGATTTAATTAACGATAACTTTAACGAAATCTATACTACTTTCGGAGATGGTACAAATTTAAGTACTGGTGTAATTACTGGTAAACAAGAAGGAACAAACTTCTCAAACTCTATAATGATCGGTCACTCGGTGACAGGTACTTTGAGTTCAGCACAAGAAAACGTTGCTGTTGGTAAAACATCTTTAAGAGCAATTACTTCAGGAGACGATAACGTTGCCGTGGGTTTTGCAGCTTTACAATCAGTTACATCTTCAGGAAAAAGTGTAGCTGTAGGACACTCAGCAGGTAAAGACGCAACAGGAGAAAAAAATACTGTTATAGGCGCAAACGCAGGTGTAAAAGTATCTTCAGGACAACACAATACTTTTGTAGGTTATAATGCAGGTCAAACTATAGAAACTGGATCAGGTAATGTTATTATAGGAAATGCCTCTGGTAATACAGCAGGTGAAACTAGAGCAATGATAATTGCAGGATCAGATGGTTCTACTTTGACAACTTGGTTGGAAGGAGATAGTACAGGTGAGGTTACAGTATTTGGTAACCCAACAAAAAATTTAGGTATTGCAACAAAACAATACGTTGATTCAAATATTACAGCAAATGACGAAATATCTGAAATGTCAGATGTCACTTTGACAAGTATCGCAAGTGGTGATATTTTACAGTGGAACGGTAGTGCTTTTGTTAATACTGCTTTAGGTACAATAGGTACTATGGCTGCTCAAAATGCTAATGCAGTTGCAATAACTGGTGGTTCTATCACTATGGGATCACTATCTAATACGTCAACTCTACTAGTAAAAAACTCTAGTGGTACTACATTAAAAACAATTATTGGAACAACATCATAGGAAAGTATTATAAATAGGAATAACAATTATGCCAGCGATAATAACAACAAAATTCAGAATAAACAATAGTGAGCAGTTTCACGAATCTTTTACGGAAGCTTCTCCACAAGTTTATTACCTAGGTCTTGGAAGACCACAAGCATTCGGTACATCTACAAGAGGTGATGGCCGTACAGATTACGAAGGAACAGACTCAGCACCAATTATACCAGGTGATACTGTTGTTGCAGAGTTTAATACTTTTGATGATCTATTAGCTGCTAAAAAAATTACAAGTTCAGATATTAGTTTTGCAGTACCAAGAAGAAATTGGGCAACTGGAACAACATACGATATTTACAGACACGACTATGGAGAATATGTGACTGGTAGTACTTCTACTAGAAATACTGCTAATGGTGGTGCAACAACTTTACATGACGCTAATTTTTATGTACTAACTACAGATAGAAACGTTTATAAGTGTATTGACAATGATGGCAATACTGCTTCAACAAACGAACCATCTGGTACAGGTACTAGTATTATAACAACTGCTGATGGTTACCAATGGAAATATATGTACACTATGTCAGCGGCTCAACAATCAAATTTCTTATCAACTGATTTTATGGGAGTCTCAACTAACTCAACTGTTAGTTCAGCTGCTATAGACGGATCAATTAATTGTATAAAAATTAAAGCAAGTGGTTCAGGTGGTACTGATGGTACTCACTCGGTTACAATTAAAGGTGACGGATCAAATGCAGCTGCTAACGTTGTAGTTTCAGGTGGCGTTGTCACTTCGGTAACTATGACTAACGTTGGATCAGGTTATACTTTTGGTACAGTTTCAAATGCAGAAATAGTAGCTGCTGGTGCAACAAATTTAACAGGTGCAGAATTAGATGTGATTATCTCTCCAAAAGGTGGTCATGGTTTTAATGCAATAGAAGAATTAGGTGGTTTCTTTGTAATGTTAAATGTAAATTTAGAAGGAACAGAATCAGCAAACTCTGGAGATTTCCATGCTGGTAACGACTTCAGAAAAATTGCTTTATTAAGAGATCCAAAAAGTTCAGGTTCAGCTGCTACAGCTTCAACATTAAGAGGAACAAGAGCAGTAAATATGGCAAGTTCTCCAACTCCAGGTACTTTTGTAGTAGATGAAGAAATAAATCAAGCAACTACAGGTGCAGTAGGAAAAGTTGTAGAATGGGACGCAACAAACAGAATTTTATATTATATTCAATCAAGACACAATGACGCCGGCGTTGACGCTAACGGTAACTTAACTGCCTTTTCTAGCACACATGTTATCACTGGTCAAACGTCTTCAGCAACAGGAACACCAGACACAGGTGTTTCAGCAACAGTAAACAACGTTGTATTTTCAAGTGGGTATTCTGCTTCTGAAATAGATCATGACTCTGGCGATGTATTGTACATAGAGAACAGAGCACCTATTCAAAGAGCAACAGATCAAACGGAAAATATTAAACTAGTCATTGAGTTTTAAGGAAGGAAACTATGCCAAGTCCAACAGACTTTAACCTTTCGCCTTACTACGATGACTTTAACGAAACAAAGAAGTTTCATAGAGTTCTTTTTAGACCAGCATACGCTGTACAAGGTAGAGAGTTAACACAGTCACAATCAATCTTACAAAATCAAATTGAAAGATTATCAGACCATGTCTTTGAACAAGGCGCTATGGTTATACCTGGTGATATCAGTTATGACTTACAATATTCTGCTGTTAAATTAACTTCATTTACAGATTCAGCTGCCGTTGGTGTTGTACTAACAGATTTTGTTGGTTTAACTTTAACAGGTGCTTCTTCAGGTTTAAAAGCAAGAGTTGTTAATACAGCTGCTACAGACGGAACAGACCCTAACACATTATTTGTTAAGTATCTAAATTCAGGTACTAATAATACTACAACTGCTTTTACAGACGCAGAAACAATATCAGTAGCAACAACTTTACAATCTACATCAACAACAGTTTCAGCAGTAGTTAATACTACAGCAACAGGTAGTGCAGCTTCAGTTAAAGAAGGTGTTTATTACATAAATGGTTATCATGTTAAAGTAAGTGATCAAGATTTGATATTAGACAAATACACAAACACACCATCATACAGAGTAGGTTTAACAGTAGCAGAAAGTTTTATAACTCAAAATGATGACGCAACTTTAAATGATAATGCTCAAGGAGTTTCAAACACAAATGCTCCAGGTGCTCACAGATTTAAAATAGATTTAACATTAACTAAAAAATCTTTATCTGCTACAGACGATTCAAACTTTGTAGAGTTATTAAGATTAAAAAATGGTATTATACAAAACCAAGTTAGAACAACTGAATATGCTATATTAGAAGATACATTAGCAAGACGTACTTTTGATGAATCAGGAGATTATTCAGTAAGAGATTTTGATATAGATTTAAGAGAACATTTAATATCAGGTACTAACAGAGGTATTTACACTTCAAGCGATGGTGGTTTAGAAACTAAAATTGCAGCCGGCATGGGACCAGGTAAAGCATACGTTAAAGGTTATGAAATAGAAACTTTAGGTACAAGCTTTATAGATGTAAATAAAGCAAGAGATTTTGATACACAAAATAATAGCAATACAAGATTTGATGTAGGTAACTATGTACATGTAAATAATGTTTATGGTTCTCCAGATATTGGATTTGTATCAGGCGATGTTGCAGCTTTTAAAAATGTAAGTTTATATAGAGAAGAAACAGCTGTAAGAGGAACGGAAAATGTAGGATCAGGTTCAGATATAAAATCAATTGGTCGTGCTAAGTCTAGAGGATTTGAATTTTCATCGGGTACTGCTGTTAGTGGTGCTTACTCTAGTTCAGGTGCAACAACTAACGTATTCAAACATTATCTATTTGATACTGTTATGTTTACTCATTTAAACTGTGCTAAAAATCAAGCATTTACAAATGGAGAAGAAATTACAGGTGGTACTTCAGGTGCCAAAGGTACTGTTGATCAATTATCAACAAGCAACCAACATACAATTACAGGTGCAACAAAAGCTAATCCTGTAGTTATTACTGCTTCAAACACTTTACAAGATGGACAACAAGTGACAATTAACAGTGTTGGTGGTATGACAGAATTAAATGGTAACACTTATACAGTTAAAAATCCAACTAGTTCAAATTTTGAATTAGATGTAGATAGTTCAGGTTTTACTACGTACACAAGTGGTGGTACAGCAGATCAATCAGTTGTAGTATTATATAACGTATCAGGAACATTTACAGCTGGAGAAACTATAACAGGTGGTATTTCATCTAACACTGCTTCTATTCAAGCAGACTCTAGAGGATTTAAAGGTGCTACTTCATATGATTTCTCATCTACAAAACAAATTGGTATGCCTGGTACTCCAGATTTTACAGCAGATACAATTTTAGATTCTACATACGGAGAAAGTTTAACAATTACAGGTACATTATCAATTGCAAATAGTGGTACAACAGCTACAGGTTTCAATACAAAATTTAATACAGAATTAAGAATTGGTGACTCAATTACATTTACTACAGACGCAGGTAGTTCAATAACTAGACTTGTTGAGGCAATCATTTCAGATACTTCTTTAGAATTATCAGCCGCTGTTGGTGGTTCAGATGTTTCAACTAAAACAAGTGCAAATAGAAACAGAGCAACATTCAAAGATTCAAATAAAAATATTTCTATATTTCAATTACCATATGAAACAGTTAAGACGTTAAAAACAACTTCTAACTCTGGTGCTAGTGATACAAACTTTAAAATTAGAAGACATTTTACAGCAACATTAGGATCAAATGGTGACGCAACTATTTCAGCAGGTACAAACGAATCATTTACATCTTTAGGAGATTCAGATTTTTCAGTTTCAATTATGTCAACTGGTTCTGGTGGTACAGGTGCAGTAGGAGATTTTTTATCTCTACAAGGAAATAATCACGAAGGAGATACAATATTTTCATTAAGTGGTTCTCCAGTAGGTAAATCATTAATTTTAGATTTTGGTTCTAATTATGCAGGACATAAAATTAAAATTTTAGCAACAATCAATAGATCAGTTGTAGAAGAAAAAACAAAATCTTTAGTTACAGGATTTACAAGAAATCATACAACTTTAGCAGATATTAAAAAACAAGGTGGTATGAGATTAAGCAGATGTGATATTTACAAATTAAATTCTGTTAAAATGGCAACTGCTTTTGGTACTTATTCATCTTCAGGAGAAGTTGATATTACAGATAGATTTACTTTAGACAACGGACAAAGAGATAACTTCTATGATATAGGTAGAGTATATTTAAAAAAAGGTGCAGTAGATCCAACAGGTTCTATTCAAATTAATGTTGATTATTTCTCTCATGGTTCAGGAGATGTATTTACTGTAGATAGTTATTCAGGAGTTGTTGACTATAAAGATATTCCTTCTCATACTTCGGATACTACAGGCGAAACTTATGAGTTAAGAGATTGTTTAGACTTTAGACCTAGAGTTGATGATAACTCTACAATCAATAAAGGAGAAATTGACAGATATTATAACGGTGCTGGTGCTTCAACAGTTGATGTTGTTAAATTTGGTACTGATATAACTTCAGATTTAGAATATTACTTACCAAGAATAGACAAAGTATTTTTAGATAAAGATGGTGCTTTTAAAATAGCTGAAGGCGCTAGTGCGTTAGTACCTCAATCTCCAAAAAATTTAGATGGTGCAATGCATTTATACACTTTAGATATACCAGCATACACACTTGATACAGACGATATTACTATTACTAAAGTGGACAACAAACGTTATACTATGAGAGACATTGGTAGATTGGAAAATAGAATTGAGAATATTGAATACTACACTCAACTTTCATTATTAGAAATGGAAGCTCAAAATTTACAAGTACAAGACGCAGAAGGATTTGACAGATTTAAGAATGGATTTATAGTAGACAATTTTACAGGACATAGTATAGGTGATGTAAGAAATTTAGACTACAAGGCTTCAATGGATATGGCAAGAGGTGAATTAAGACCGATGTTTAATGAAGACGCCGTACAATTGATTGAAAGTGATAATGACGGAACGACTATTACTGCTTTGGATAGAACCGAAGCTAAGTATGCGAAAACAGGAGACTTGATCACTCTACCTTATAGCGAGGCAACTTTAATTGACCAACCTTTCGCAAGTAAATTTGTTAACGTAAACCCATTTGACATTTTTAGTTGGACTGGAAGTATTGCGTTAACACCTCCGTCAGACGAATGGAAAGAAACAGAAAGAGCACCTGAATTAGTTGTTAATAGAACAGGTGGCTTTGACACGTTAGTACAAAATTTAGGAAATCCTAATTTACAAAGTGTAGAGATAGGTACTGTTTGGAACGAATGGCAAGAGTTTTGGTCAGGAACACCAAGAGAAGTTGGTAGACGTGATGTAGGTACAGGTAGACGAGGTAGAAGAATCGTTAGACATACAGATATTACTGAAACAGGTCAATTGGGAGCTACAAGAACAGGTATAAGAACAAGAATAGTTCCACAAGTAGTAAGAAATTCAATAGGTGACAGAGTTGTATCAGTTGCTATTGTTCCTTTTTTAAGAAGTAGAACATTAACATTTAACGCAACAAGAATGAAACCTGAAACAAGAGTATATCCTTTCTTTGATAATATAGACATATCAAGTTATGTCACACCAAACGGTGGTTCTCTAGGTGGTAATCTAGTGACAGACGTTAACGGTGCAGTATCAGGAACGTTTGCTATACCTGATCCAAAAACTAGTGGTAATCCTAGATGGAGAACAGGTCAAAGAGTATTCAGATTAACAAGTTCATCAACAAACACATTAAGTACGGCAGTTGAAACTTCAGGAGAAGCTGATTATATAGCTAAAGGTGCTTTAGAAACAGTACAAGAAACAATTATTTCTACAAGAGAACCATTAACTGTTAGAGAAAGTACAGTTGAAACAGTTAGTAGAGGAACACAAACAAGAACAAGAAGAACAGAAACTACAATCGGTTGGACTGATCCATTAGCACAAACATTTATGATTGATGACGCTGGTGGTGTATTCTTAACTTCTATGGACTTATACTTTAGTTCAAAAGACGCTAACATTCCGGTAACAGTACAAATTAGAGAAGTTGTAAATGGTTATCCAGGAAAAAGAGTTGTTCCTTTCTCTGAAAAAACTTTAAATCCAAGTGCAGTATCAATAAGTACAGACTCAGCAACAGCTACAACATTTACTTTTGATTCACCAGTTTACTTATTAGAAAATACAGAATATTGTTTTGTTGTAATGTCTAACTGTAATAACTACAACTGTTATGTTGGAAGATTAGGTGAAAAAGTAATAAATTCAGATAGAACAATTTCTCAACAACCATACGCTGGTGTTATGTTCAAATCTCAAAACGGTTCTACTTGGACTGCTGAACAAAACGAAGATATTAAATTTAAAATTAAAAGAGCAGAATTTGAAAATGTTACGGGTACAGTGACGTTATGTAATGACGACTTACCTACAAGAACATTAAAAACAAATGCATTAAGAACAACAGATACGTCTGGTGTAATTAGAGTTTCACATCCTAACCACGGTATGCATGGAAAATATACAAACAATGTCACAATTGCTGGAGTTCCATCAGGTACTTACAATGGTATTGCTCATAGTGATATTAATGGAACATACACAAGTATTGATAACGTGACTTTAGATAGTTATGATATTACAACAAGTGGTACGGCAAATGCAACAGGCGATGTTGGTGGTTCAGTTATAACAGCAACGCAGAATAGATTGTACGATGTAATGAATTTAAATTTACAAACAGTAAGTGTACCAGGTACAGGTATCTCTTACAACATGAGACCAACAACTGGTAAATCAGTTCATGGTACAGAAACAGAATTTAGTTTAACAAGTGCTACAGACGCTGTAGCTACTATTGCTAATGACAATATTTACTTTAATGCTCCTCAAATGGTTGCTAGTGCAATCAATGAGACTAATGAAATGTTAGGTAATAAGTCTTTATTTGTTAACTTAACATTAACTACATCAAATACTAAACTTTCTCCTGTATTAGACATGCAAAGAGTTAGTGCGTATGTAGTTCAAAACAGAATTAATAAACCAACTACAATTAATACACCTGATTATGTTTCAGATATAGAAAGTTCAGGATCATCATCAGCGGCTGTTTACATAACTAGACCAATTGTTCTAGAAAACAACTCAACTGCTTTAGATGTTAGATTAACACAAAACGTAAGAGCTACTTCTAGTGTTAAACTTTATTACAGATTATCAGGTTCGGAAGAATCAAGAAATATTGATGATATAGGTTGGACAGCTTTCAATACAGGTGGCGAAGAAGACAATACAGTGACGCCAGCTGAAAATGATGAAACATATAACGAATACAAATATAGTGCAAGTGGATTAAATGAGTTCAGTACTTTCCAAATTAAAATAGTTATGGTAGGAACAAACTCTGCTTATCCACCAATAATAAGAGATTTAAGAGGTATTGCATTAGCAGTATAATACTATGGCTACTAATACATTAAAAGTTGAAGGTTTTGAAAGTTTAGTAAGAGACGTTAATACAAAAGCGATTATTAATACTAATAGATCAGAATACAACAACTATATGAAAAGAGTTAAAGCTAGAGAAAGTAATAGTGATACAATAAGAGGTCTTTGTAAAGAGATAAATACTTTAAAAAGAGAATTATTTGATATCAAGAAAGAGTTAAAAAATAAAAAAGGATAATATGTTAAAAAAACTAAAAGCGAAAATGAAAATGCCAAAAATTACGTTACCTAAATTAAAGGTACCTGAAAGTGTTAAAAAAGCACCTTCTAAAGTTATGGGCATGTTTAAAAAGAAAAAGTAGAATAAAATGGCAGTAAAAAAAATAAATGGAACAGATACACTAGAAACATTTAGAACAACGTTTAACGACTTAGCTCTAAATGATTTTGGTGACGCAGCTCTATTAGCTAGTGCAGGAATATCAGCAACGTCTGTTGTTGGTGCTGTAGTAGAGTTATCTTCTCAAATAGGTACTGGACAAGGTCACTATATTAGAGACGCAAGCTCAACTATTCAGTTAATTGCTCCAGGTAATACTGTATCTTTTTTAGGTACAAGTAATCAAATTACTGCTACAGTTTCAAGTCCAGATACAGTGACACTTGCTTTTCCAACAAACGTGACAGTGACTAACTTAACAGTTAGTGGTACGTTAAACGGACAAACAATTACTTTTCCAAGTGCAGCTGGAGAAATTATAACAACTGGATCAATTGATTTAGTTACAGAAAGTATGATGGCTAATGACGCAATTAGTTCAACTGAAATGAAATCATTATCTACACTATTAATTAAAAATAGTTCAGGTAGTACATTAAAAACTATACACGCCGCTGGCGTTTAAAAACTAGTCACTTAACGGTGACATAAATAACATTATGAATATATTATTAACAGGCAGTGAAGGATTTATAGGAAAACATCTCCACAAATTCTTACAAAAAAACAATCACAAAGTAATACCAATAGATAAATTATCAGGTAACGATTTATTAAATTGCGACCTTAAATATGATGTAGATTTAATTATACATCTAGCTGGCTTATCAGGTGTCAGAGATAGTTTAGATAGACCTACAGAATACTGGAAAGAAAATGTAATTGCAGGTCAAAGACTATTTGATTATTTTCCAACCACAAGAATACTATATGCAAGTTCTTCAACGGCCATAGAGCCTTGGAGAAATCCTTATGCTATGAGTAAATGTTCTTTAGAACGTATAGCACCAGAAAACAGTATCGGTATGAGATTTACTACTGTATACGGACCAGGTGCAAGGGAACATATGTTGATACCAAGAATATTAAGAAACGATGTACCATTTGTACATACTAATCACACAAGAGATTTTATACATATAGATGATATAATATCTGGTATTGATACTCTAATGAAAAGTGATTTTACAGGTGTGACAGACATAGGTATAGGAAAATCTTATGATCTAATGGAAATAATGACTTACTTTGGAATTGACTGTGAAAAACGGATAGGGAATGAGTTTGAAAGAGAAGACAACACAGCAGATACCACAATTTTAAAAAAATTAAATTGGTCAACGAAAGTTGATCTATACAACTATATAAAGGAAAATAAAAATGTCAATTGAAGTTAAAATGGGAGTACAACATAAACAAGTAGGATTTGGCGATGAAATGTTAAAGCATTTTGTTGACGCCAGATTTACAAATAGTAATAGAAATTGGATTGAAGTAATAACTAATGAACAAGGCGAAACTCTTACATCAACTCATATTGAGCTTGATGAAAATCATCCATACTTTCAAGCATTAATGAAAGTTACCAGTATAGACAAAATACATGAGAGTACTTTTCGTAAAGTAGAAGAAGAAAGAAAAGAATTTGAAAAGTTTGCTTTAGAAATTGCTAAAAGAGACGGTCTTGTACAAACAGACAATACTTCTCCAACTAGAGTTCTTGATTTTATATTTAATCCCGAAGAAGCAACCGAAGATGAAATGTTTGCTTTAAAGATAGCCTTATTTGAAATAGATAAGATAAAAAATTCTAAAAATCTTGCTGGTAAAAAAGCATTAAGAAAATGTAAAACTAGAATTGAATTGTTAACGAGTGCTCTTAATCTTTATAGTGAGGAATAATATAATCTGACCACCAACCTTGCCAACCTGATTCTAATAGGTGGTTCATTTGTCCTAGAGTGCAAATACTAAATTCTTTTGGTGGCATTTCATACATATAATTTTTGATAGAAGGACAAACTTTATCATAGTTTTTGTAATCTATTTCTCTATAATAAAACTCATCACTACCTTTATTGTATTTTTCTAGGTACATTTTTTCGTTAGACTTAAATTTATCCCATATGTGAGATACATCACCTGTCCATGAAACGATAGTTGAGTTAAGTGGTGTATGAGCTTCTTCTCTCCACCATAGGTCATTTAATAAAGTAAAATCTTTTCTGAATAAATCTGGTAACTCTTTCCATATAATAACATCTAAATCAAAGTATAAATTTTCTCCGTCTCTAAATTTATCATACATTTGAAACTTGTTATACCAATTACCATAAATATCATTTTCAATAACTTCAAAACTATCATAAGATATTCCAGAGTGGAAATCTATCATATATTTTAAGTTATCAACATGCCATTGAGTAAACTTATTACCAAATCTACATGCTATTATTCTTTTCATTATATTAAGTGACTTCTTTTTGGTACTCTATCAGAAATTACCATTGGTTTTCCATCACTGATATATAATAAATCATCTACATCGGTTACAAGATCAATCATTGCCATTTGTCCAGATTCTTTAATTTTTTTATACAAATTAGTAAATGAGTTCATGTATCTTTCAGGTCCTACACCTGAAGCTTCGTAATCACCACAAGCAGATAATAATATTTGTGTATAGTGACCTTGTTCAGCCCAACGTAAAGCAGAATAGTCCAATGTTCCGAGTACACAACCAGCAGTATTCATTCCACATAAAATAACGTTTTTTACATTATAACCTTTTTCTTCAAACTGTTTTTTTATCCATTTAATATCAGTTTCTTTTTCTGGTACTTCTAACCATTCAGTATAGTTAATCTCGTTTTGTTGAGCTTTAAGTTGTCGTAACATATTTTTTAATCTGTAGGTCACTTTCCTATCATTGTGTATAGGATCTGATACTATTAATAGTCCATGTTCTTTTGAAGCATGCTCAAATAATAATTTTTTTAATGTACTAAAACGAAGATCATTAAGTTCTTTGTCATTAAGTAAATCACCATTACCGTCAAAGTGTATTAATACTAATAAAGTTTTATCTATAGACATTATTAATTTTCAAAAGCCCATTCCTTCTCGTTACACCAAAAACATTTACCACAATTTTCTAGTGTTTGGGACCAAGCACATGATTTAGTTAAAGGATATAAACTATCCATTAGATTGTGTTCTTTAAAAACACCTGCTACAAATTTCTTATCGTTTCTTAAATAAGGTTGATATGTAAGACCACCTTTATCTATTGTGTCCATAACTTTTAGTTTACTTTCACCAGGATCTCTTTTTCTTTCTGCTACTTCATAAAATCCTCTTTCTTTCTGTACATCTACAGGAGGATTAGAAGTCATAGCCATGACAACAGGTGCGTCATACTGTAAAGACATTTTTGATCTCTTGTCTCTATTTTGTAAAGCTTTAGAGGCACCATTTAAAGTTCCCCACATAGAAACTTTTTTGCCATTTACAACAACACTACCTTTTGGTGAGGCCATTGCTTCTTTTGCTTTTGCTTGCCAAACTGGATCAGACGTAGATACTGTATATATCTTTAGATCGTGTAGTTTAGGAAATTTGTTTTGTAACCATTGATGTACTTCTATAGCACGTTCAGTGTCTATAGGACAGTCTTCATCTTTGGTATGAAAAGGGTACATATCTATATTAGGAAAGTTTGTGCCTATTAAATATGTAAGTGATGATGAATCACAACCACCTGATAATGATACTACAACTTTTTCTGGTGGTCCATCTGGAAAATGTTCTTTTCCGAATAAGTCAATAGTTTGTTCGCCGTATGTTAGTTTCATAATAACTCCTTGTTTTTATTTAGTAGTTGGTTTCACGCTTAGCTTTTAAATAATGTTCCTCTAACTCTGGATGTGTTTTAAATAAATCATGTCCTTCTTTTTTACTAAAACCATTTTGATCTAAATCTTGACAGTACTCAATAGTTTTAATAAATTCTTCAACATCTTGTTCTTTATTTAATGACTCTAGAATATTAGGATAATCTTTGTATAGTGGTTTTAGTTTTTCCTTAATTTCTTTA